>Ga0315312_1000089_pt1 | contig 159039 bp, 193 predicted proteins | sample TDP7_MG_FD_203629 | JGI IMG/M metagenome (GOLD analysis project Ga0315312, IMG submission 203629) | Freshwater sediment microbial communities from Lake Towuti, South Sulawesi, Indonesia - TDP7 | ecosystem: Environmental > Aquatic > Freshwater > Lake > Sediment | place: Indonesia: South...
TCATTAAAAACTCTTTAGGATCTAGCCTCTTATCACGAGCTCGCATTATGGTTTGTCCATCTGCCATGGCTCCTGCCGCGTCTGTGGGTCCATCAACCCCGTCTGTGCCAACGGAGGCGATGGCAACGCCCCTAAGTCCCTCTATTTTCAATGATGCGCTAAGCACGAGTTCCTGATTACGTCCACCCTTTCCGCAGCCCGTTACGGTGACAGTGGTTTCTCCTCCAGCGATCACCACGGCCGGCTTTGGAACAGGATTGTTAAAATCTAAAATTTCTTTCATAATTCCTGCGTAAACAGTTCCCACATGTCTCGCCTCCCCCTCAACCATAGAGGACAAAAGAAGGGAGTTGAAGCCCAGCTCCCTCGCTTCTTGGCAGGCGGCAAGGGCAGCGGTCCGATTGTTTCCCACGATGACATTATGTGTTTTGTCAAAAACTTCGTCGCCAGGCTTCGGAGTTTCTGGTATCTCCCCCCTTAAACCGGCCTCTAGCCGTTTTTTGACGGTTTTGGGAACCACGTTTTTCCATAAGTCGTACTTTTTTAGGATGGAGATCGCGTCGTTGAAGGTGGTTGTGTCTGGTGCGGTGGGGCCAGACGCAATGGTGTCTAATGGGTCTCCGACAACGTCTGATAGAATAAGGCTGACTAAGGTGGCGGGATATGCCGCTTCAGCGAGCTGGCCCCCCTTCAACCCTGATACATGCTTTCTAACAGCATTAATTTCATCGATTGTGGCTCCGCACCTCAGAAGCGCGTCCGTTAACTCTCGTTTATCTTGTAGAGTAATACCTGCCGCAGGAAGAGGCATCAAAGCCGAACCTCCTCCTGAAATAAGGCAAATAACAAGGTCCCTTTCCCCCGCTTTGTCGGCTAGTTGAATGATTTTTCTAGCTCCCTCCACGCCGTCCTCGTCGGGAAGAGGGTGTCCGGCTTCATTCAAAAGAATCTTCCGAGTTTTAAAACTGGGCTTTGTATCTCGCATAACGTTGACGAGACCCACGGTGATCCTATCTCCCACGATCCCCTCTAAAGCCTCTGCCATGGCTCCACCAGCCTTTCCACCTCCCACGACAAAAATTCTCTCAAATCCATCAAGATTATACGTCACGTCATCGATACGAAGTAGGTTATTCGTTCTACGAACATGGTTTGTAATAGCCACCCGAGGATCTACCGGGTTTAAGGCAGCCTTAAGAATTGTTAAGATGGCCCTTCTAGCCTCTATATCCTCATTAAGAACTGCGTTCCCTAGCAATTCTTCTTCGTTAACTATCATTGTCACGTCCTTCTAATTCTGATCATACGATACACTTAGTGTGGAGGGGGTAAATTAAGAAATGTTTTGCGATCCGAGTGTGCATTAGGGACAATGGTTCAACCTGCAGCAAATTAGCCAATCGTATAGCGTTAAAAGTTAGAACCTCGAAACATTGCGTTTGGAAGGAATCTTAACGAGTTTTAACAGGCTGAACACTAGTAAAGAATTATAAAAAGTAAAGTGTATGAAATCTTGAAAAGGAGGAGTTAACTGCTGAATAGCGAAGGTGCCTCGCTCCCTAAAGTGTTCGTTACCAGAGAAATCCCTAAACCCGCGTTGAGTATTCTTAAAGCAAAAACGGAGCCAAAGGTTTGGCCTAAAGAGGACCCTCCACCAAAAGACGTGATCATCAGGGAGGTTAGGAATATCGAGGGGTTGATGTGTCTTTTAACAGACCCAATCGATATGGAAGTAGTTAACGCTGGCAAAGATTTGAAAGTCATTAGCCAAGTCGCTGTGGGTTATGATAACATAGATGTGGAGGCCGCAACAAGACGCGGCATATACGTCACAAACACGCCGGGAGTACTAACAGAAACTACTGCAGACTTGACTTGGGCGCTCTTAATGGCGGTCGCCAGACGAGTTGTGGAAGCAGACAAATACGTTAGACGAGGCGATTGGAAGATACCGTGGGGTCTTATGATGATGCTGGGCAGTGACGTGTACGGGAAGACGATTGGCATAGTTGGGCTTGGGAGGATAGGTCTAGCTATTGCCCGAAGAGCGAAGGGATTTGACATGAGAATCTTGTATCATAGTCGGACGAGAAAACCCGATTTAGAGAAAGAGCTTGGAATCAAATACGTCGATTTCGAAACCTTAGTGAAGGAATCGGATTTCATCACTCTGCACGTTCCCCTAACGCCAGAAACCCATCACATGATCAGCGAAAAAGAACTTGAGTTAATGAAAAATACAGCATACGTGATCAACACATCTCGTGGACCAATAGTGGACGAAGCAGCGTTATACAAGGCATTAAAGGAAGGGTGGATCAAAGGAGCGGCTCTAGATGTCTATGAGAAAGAACCCACGGACCCTGATAACCCTCTACTCAAACTGGATAACGTGGTTTTAACACCTCACATAGGCAGCGCCAGCGTCGAAACCAGGACAAGGATGGCGGTCATGGCCGCTGAAAATCTAGTCAGCGTCCTTGACGGAAAGATCCCGCCCAACCTCGTAAACAAAGATGTTCTAAAGATTCGACCTCTAGGTCCAAAATAAGTCATCTTAAGGGCATAATGATGGGATAAAGCCTTCTAATTTAACGAAGAGTGATTTACTTATTAGGATTGTCTTTCATCTCAAAGTTTCATCAATGAAAAGTTAAGCCCTTATCATAGAAGCGGTAGCCTGATGTCTAGAATCATCGCGTTATCGTGCTCTGCACTAAGCTTGGTTTCATAATCTGTGGCATAAGCGACGGTTTCTAAGAGGAAAATCTTTTATGCTATAACATCAAATGAAGATAACCGATCATAATGGAGGAAAACATATGGCTAAGTGTCCTAAATGTGGAGGCGAAGTTGCTACTCCAAGAAAAAGCTGGAGAATGGCTGGACGTCCGGATAAGACGGGGAAGAAGGTACAGCTGCTAATAGGAATATTTGATTGCCACCGATGCAACAAGCCCTTTAGAGCTGTTTTGAGCAAGCAAAAGATTTAGACGCTGACACCACTAGGCGACCCACATGCCAAGAAAAGAGGTAAAACAAAAGGTCTGTCCCTCTTGCGGAGAAGCGGTGAAGGATCCCTACAAAACTTGGGAGCTTGTAGCTCCCTTCCCTGATAAGAAGATGCGAATAACCGTTACGATCCTTGGCATGTTCAAATGCCCTTCGTGCGGTAAAAGCTTCAAAGGGGTAGTTAGCAAAGTAAAGATGGGAGTTGAAGGTATCGAAATTTAAATATGCAAGGTGGAAGGTGAGGCTGGCCCCATGACTCAAAGGGGTTCAGCCACCCTCTTTTTGTATAATAAAGTGTTAAGTTCTAAATATGTGACGAGGAACACGTTCTATAGAAACAAAACATAGTGGGTTAAGAGTTGAAGCAATCAGAAATGCTCAAGAGGGAGTTTATAAAGACCGCCATTTTGTTAGTCATTGTTTTGATCTGCGTTGGTGGTTTCTGGCTTGCCTTGAGAGCGGTTTTAAGAACCGAGTTTCCCCTGCACGCCGTAGTCTCAGAGAGCATGGTTCCCACTCTGCAAGTCGGAGATCTGCTTGTGGTTCAAGGGGTGGTAGACGCCTCTGGGATTAATGCTGCCCCAAAAACTGGTGACGTGATCGTGTTTCGTAAGCCGACTGATCCCAGCGAGTTCATTGTGCATAGGGCAGTAGACAAGACCTACCGAGAGGGCTCTTGGTTCTTTAAGACGAAGGGAGACAACAATTTTGGTTTAGACCCATGGGGGGAAGTCCCCGAAAACTACGTGATTGGGATAGTTGTAGGTCGGGTTCCTCTTCTTGGCTATCTTAAGATATTCTTAGGGAGCCCGTGGGGAATAGCGCTATTCATCATATTGATATTAATCCTTCTTTTTGCAGATTATATCCCCTTGCTGAGGGGGAGATCAGAAACCGAAAACCAAGCCTTTATAAGAACTTGTTACTATGAATTTACGAGTTTGTATGGAGAGGTTTCGGAATGCCGAAAGTTGAGGCTTCGGTGAATATTGAAAACGTGGTTGCGTCCGCCACCTTGAGGCAGAGGATTGACCTTAACGCGGTGGTGAAGGGTTATCCGGGCGTTGAGTATCGACCAGAACAGTTTCCGGGACTCGTTTTTCGTTTGAAAAGACCCAAGACTGCTACTCTCATCTTCAACTCGGGGAAGATGGTTTGTACAGGGGCCAAGTCGGAAAAAGAGGCGAGAAGGGCTGTGATGAGAGTTATTAAAGAACTGAAGAAAAGTGGCATCATCATTATTGGCAAACCCGAACTGAAAATACAAAACATCGTTGCCTCAGCCAGCCTGGGAGGAATGATCGACTTGGAAAGGTCAGCGTATGTGCTTGGAAGAACCATGTACGAGCCTGAGCAGTTTCCGGGTCTCATCTATCGGATGGATGACCCAAAAGTGGTGATTCTTCTCTTTGCAAGTGGGAAACTGGTTTGTACGGGCGCTAAGCATGAGGAGGACGTATATCAGGCGGTGGATAGGCTTCATCAAAGGCTTGAGGCTGAAGGGCTGATATACTACAAATAACTTGAGCCCCTTTCTTTCTTCAAAATAACTACTACTTGAACTCCTTTTTTGGTTTATTTCTTTTTCACTTGCCTTAAAACAGTTTTCATCTGATTCTCGGTGATGGCGCCTATCTCATAGAGTTTTCCGGCAGCCTCGCTCGCTTTCAACAAGTAATGTAGTGTGATGTTGTCTTTGGCTAACCTCTCCTTTCCACCCTCCTCTCGATCTAGCAACACAACGGCGTCGGTTACCACCCCTCCCTCGGATCTGATGGCCTCCGCTGCCTTACGCAGAGATCGTCCAGTGGTAATGAGGTCGTCAATCAACAGGATACGGTCTCCGGGCATCATTATGCCCTCCACTCGTCGCTCTCTTCCGTGCAGTCGAGCTCGGGGGCGAATATAGAGGAAGGGCTTCTTCAATTGATACGCAACGAGAGACGCGAAGGGTATGCCCGCCGTGGGAATCCCCGCGATTCTTTCAAAAATGGTGACTCCCAGATCCTCGGTTATGATTCTCAAATAGAGACCACAGATCCTTCGAAAAGCTTCGGGGAAGCTGGGGACGATTCGAAGGTCAATGTAGTAGGGGCTCATCCTTCCACTGGTAAGCTTGAAGGCTCCAAACTTCAAGGCGCCAATTTTGTTCAAAATTCGACAGAGTTCAGCCTTCATGACTTCTCTTTCTTTCCCCAGACAACCATCCTCCTTAAGGATACTTGTAGGGCCTGCCTTGCTTAAGGATCATGCATCGAACCTTCGGAGCCTCTCTCGATAGAATCTCAGCAAACCTGGTAAAGTCCGCTGCTGGCGCATGATAGGGAACAGCCACCTTTGGCTGAACCATCTTCACGATTTCAACCCCAGTTTTAGGCGAAGCCCCAGGAGCTGGCGCTCCCACCGTGCAAAAGACTATGTCTGGTGCGGCTCGCTCCCCAATGCGTTTCATTTCTGGGAAGGGGAGACTGTCCCCCGTGTGGTAGATTTTGACGCTGTCTTCAGTTGTGATGAGAAAGGAAACGGGTGTGGCTGCAGGGTGTCTGAAACCCTCTGCCCTAACCGCCACATTGTCTATTTTTAGCTCTGAGCCTACACGAACCTCACGAAGTTTGTCAGAAGCAACTACGCCTCTCAGTCTTCTCGTGGAAGTTGAATCCGCGACTACGAGGCATCGGGTTCGATTATGAACATCCCTAACAAAGTTTTCATCAAAATGATCATGATGGTCATGGGTGATGAGTATAGCGTCCACGGTTTTGAAGATTCCGGGGTCCACTTCTGTCGGATCTATAACCAAGGTCGTGCTAGGGGTTCTGATCGCAACCCCTGAGTAGCTATTGAACCAGAGAAATGCCACCTCACCCTTTTTCGGAACCAAGCTCTCCATCGACATTTAACATCCCACACGAAGATAATGTGCATCAGATTTAAAGACCTTATGCTAACGGTTCCGCTACTTTTTTAAACGAAGTCTCATGAAAGTCTTCTAACCATCAGGTGGGCTTTCATGGTTGATGTGTGGCTTCCCTACGGTAAAACTGAGGTCTGTGCGAGAATCCCCGCCCGAAACTTTTTGGGTGCTATAGAGCCGAAGGAAAAACCCGGTGTGGCAGACCCTCGAGCTGAAATTGAGAGAGCCCTAAGAGAGCCCGTTGGGACCAAGCTGTTAAGTGAAATCGCGAAGCTAGGCGATAAGGCAGTCGTCGTGGTTGACGACGCAACCCGAGCAACTCCAAGCCATTTAATGGTTCCTCCAATTTTAGACGAATTGAACAAGGCTGGCGTCAAGGACGAAGATGTCACAATCATTTTTGCTTGCGGTGCCCATCGTGCGGTAGAGCCGAAGGAGATGGAAAAACTCGTGGGTGAGGACACTCTAAAAAGAGTGAAGACCATAAGTCACGATTACAAATCAGAAGATCAGTTTTACCTTGGCAAAACACGCTTTGGAACAAAGGTTTACGTAAACAAAACCTTCACCGAAGCCGATGTAAGGGTTCTGACAGGAGACTTGGAACTACATTGTTATGCAGGATATGGCGGGGGGAGAAAAAGCCTTCTACCCGGGATATCAAGCTTTGGTACCATGCAAAAAAATCACGCCATGCTTCTGCACCCTAAAGCTAAAATGGGTGTGTTAGAGGGAAACCCGGTGCATGAAGACATGATGGAAGCAGCGAAACTAGCCAAGGTGAATTTTATTTTAAACGTAGTCGTAAACAGCCGGCGGGAACTGGTCAGAGCATTCGCGGGGGACTTGGAGCAAGCCTTTTACGAGGGCGCAAAGCTCGTGGACGAAATATACAAGGTGCCCATTGAACGAAGAGCAGACATTGTGGTTGTGAGCCCGGGAGGACATCCGTTTGATGTAGACCTCTTTCAAGCTTGCAAGGGAGTTATCAGCGCTTTGGAGGCCGTGAAACGGGGTGGGGTCATCGTTTTGGTGGCAGAGTGCCCTGAGGGACATGGAAACGACGTTTTTTATGATTGGATGATGAAGTTCAAGGGCCTGGAGGAAATGGAGAGGGAGATGAAAAGACGTTTCCTTTTCGGGGGCCACAAAGCCTACTACCTAACGAAGTCCCTGCAAAGAGTTCAGATCATCCTCGTTTCCATTATGCCCGATTACCAAGCCGTGAACGTTTTTAGACTAAAGACCGCAAGGGCCATTAACGACGGACTGCGCCAAGCATTTGACATCGCAGGTGAAAACGCAAAGGTTTGGGCCATGCCCCAAGGAAACACTACAATGCCTATTATGAAAGCCGTGGAACAGCAATAAGAGCTCTAACGCGCACCTATATACTTTGTTAAGGCTTCCATTTCAAGCATGCTAAAATTTTTAACTTGCTTGTGAAGACTATCTTCTAGCTGGGTTCACAGTGCAAACAGCCTTCACCCTAAGAACGTTTAAACCCACGGATTTAGAGCGAGTGATGCACATAAACCGAGTGTGCCTACCAGAAAACTACACAACCTTCTTCTTCATGGATTTACATCAACAATTTCCAGCCACCTTCATCGTTGCAGAAGAAAACGAGGAGGTGGTGGGCTACATCATGTGTCGAATCGAAACAGGCCTATCCAACTTTGGACTACTTGGAATTGCCAGAAAGGCGCATGTCATCTCCATCGCAGTTCTGCCAGCCCATCAACGTCAAGGCATCGGGCTCGCGCTGATGCAAGAAGCCATGCGAAACATGCTCCTCTACAAGGCAAGGGAATGCTATTTGGAAGTTCGGATGAACAACACCCCAGCCGTAAGCCTCTACAAGAAGATGGACTTTGACATCATAAAGAGAATCCGCGGCTACTATATAGATGGCGAAGACGCCTACATAATGGCAAGGAAACTGCCTTTCAACGTTTGATTTTGCTTGTTTTGCTGAAAAACCCTATGATTAAGGAGTTTTATGTTAAACGTGTCTGTTTTTATTAGTTGAAATGTGTTTGATCTATTGATGAAGCTGATGATGGTGCGAGTATACCGATGGATGCTGAAATGATTAAAAGTAACAAACCCGCCAATGGGTTCACTACTATAAAAAACCCTGCTAGCCATGCGAGACCCACAGCCAAGAGCCCCATAATACCTCCGCAAAAGTAGATCGTAATCAGGGAAAAGATCGCAATAATGACAGAGAGAAACCAAAATAACAACGATATTTGCGAAGCCAACGAAGGTGAGACAAATTTAGCCAACTCTGTCGCGACTGCTATTAACGCTTTGAAAGCTTCCGCTTCTGGGTCAACACCAATACGAGCAAAAATTCCACCAACGAAACCCACACCCAAAACAAACTCCCTTACAAACACTTCCCCTTTACTAGCCCCACCCATCCACCTCACACCGTTTTCCTATTTCCATAGATATTTAGATAAACCTATATCACATTTCAAAGGTTTCAACCAATTGTGTTTACCATCCTCTATTTTCCTCTAATGGAGCACTTTGCCATCTTAGAAGGGTACTAAAAACGAAGTCGAGGACTTCAACGCAGTCTTCCTTGGTTGGTTCCCAGTCAGGTGGAGCATATATATCTAATTCCCCAATTCCTAATGGAGTGACGTGAGGCGACTTCTGCTTAAATCTGAGATACCGCCTCAGGTCGCCACCGAGCGATATGACCTCCAATTGATCTTCTATATATTCAATCTGTTCCCGTATGTCATCGAAAGCACTACCAAGCTCCCTAAAAGCATCTCGCAGTTCTAATCTTCTCCCAATGTCCTCAACTTTGGATCTTATAAAAGGTGAAAGGCGACTACGGTATGGGCGTCTTCTAATTTCTGCCATTGAAGCCTTTGTGAAGGCTTTTGCAGAAGCTATGACGCTATCCTTAAATCTATTTTCTTCTAATGCTTTCTCCGCTTCTTTCATAAGGTCCCGTATTTCTGTATTTTCAATTAAATCCGCCAGCATTAGTTCATCAAATTCCTTACCGAACGCAGATTTAACAACCGAGCGCACGAAGCTCTCTGTGTAGTTAATAGACTTTTGCGCCTCCTCATACGACGGGATAACTCCATTATGCTGAACATCGTTTCTAAGGCTGTGGATAATGTCTATTTCTCGGTGTAGTGGTGGCGCGTCTTCAGCAATCTTATTTTTTGGATCTCTATAGATTCCTACCACTTCATCCCAAAGCCGGTAAAAATCCATTTTTGGGGTGTACCTCTGGCTTCTGAGAGAGGCTATTGGGTAGTAGTAGGCGCTCTCAGCACCGTGATAGTCTGAAGGCGAACCGTATTTTGACACGACGGTCTTCAACAAAGTTTCAATACAATAATCCATTGCTTGAATTGCAAACATCCTACCGGGTTCGGTGCGGTCAAGAGAATGTGAATAAGCGTGAAAATACATCTGCTTTACTAATACAAGCCGACGAATAATGCTTTCTTGGGGTGTTTGCGCCACTCTTGCCACCTTTTTCAATTCTAACATAATCAAAAAGTATAAACACACTAATATATTTAGAAACCTTTTGAGACAGAGTTTGGTGCCAATTAATGGCAAGCGCCTTGAGCTTAATACACACAAGTGTAAACATTTATAGAATCGAAATAGAATTAAAGTGGCGGTGAGATATGACATTAATGAATTATCTATTCCTTTTAGTTGAGATGGATAAACAATGCGAGGAGCTCCGTAAGCGCGCGTTATCATTTTTCCCCGGGCCCACAATTCTAGGTGCGTATCCTGAAATCACAACTAGTACATGGTATTGCTATACGCCCTATTATCGTCAAATTTTTGAACCGATCAAAAGGCTAGTTGAGGTTTGCGATATATTTGGGATTCATCATCTTGAGATCAACAAGGATTTTCTACTAGAAAAGGTCTCTGATCTAGAAGACCCAGAGAAGGTAAAAAGTAGGAGCTTTGTGAACTCCACTATAGATGAGATCAAGACAGTCTTTGCTGAGATTAAGACCGAAGCATATGAGATTACTAAAGCCTTGGATTCTATTAAGCAAAGAAGGCTTAGTGAGGCCTTGCATTGCTTTTTGGAAAGATGTTATTACTCAAGTATTATCATGTCTGTTTCTGCTGTTGAATCTAAGCTATTGGATCTTATGAAGCGGGCCATTCCAGAAAAAAGCAGATATCTAGATAAGCTTACCCTAGGTCAACTACTATACGAGTATTTGGATCACGAGACAGAATATGGTCACGTTATACCTGAGAAGCACAAACCCCTCTTAGAATTATGTAATACGTATCGAGTATTTTCCGCACACCCAAAAGAAGAAAAAATAACTTCAAGAGTGGCTACATCAATCCTGAATTTAACATTTGAATTTTTGACAGATAAAGAATTGATTTAACCGAAAGTTAATCTGTGGCTCTTGCAATTTCCAATTTCTTTCTTAAGAAGTCCTCAATGTTCTTTAGATCCTTGAGTTTTGGGCATAAGTCCTCCTTTGAATTCAACGTTGATACTTTCATGAAAATTCAAGATGTCGAGTAAAAAGATTAAAAGGGTCGATTTATTACAGAGGTGATGTGGCGTTTAAATATGTCCAAATCAATGAATACGCCAAAGAAGAGGAAATTTGAGTACATAACGGTGATCTGCACGATAGCCACAGTTTTTCTAACCGCATACAATGTGTGGACATCCTATAGTGTTTATCAAATGTCCTATGATATTTATCAAATTGAGAGCGGTTATGAACCCCGGATACTAGCTGTGCCTGAAACAATTAGACTAATTCAACCAGATTCTTACGAGGCAATATACGAAACAAATTTTACTATTCAACTAGTGATAGCTGCCCCTCACCAAGGAGAAATAGTTATTAAAAATTCTACATTCACGCTTAACGAAGGCAACTCATACGTACTCGATGAGAAATACCGTCACTTGACAACAGTTAAGTTCCGAGATGAAAAACGCATCTTGGTATCTAAAGGGCTTTACAACTCGAGTATTAATATTCCGGTGTTTGCAGAAATCTGGTTAGACCCATATTACACTGCTAAAGGAGACGCTATAGATTTGGGAGTACTTAGTTTCACGATGGAGTATTATGATATTCAAACAAAAAGATCGTGGGCTTACGTTTTTGAGACGAGCGTAGTATGGATGAGGCTACGAAAATGAGTGAATACACACAAGCATAGAAGATGCCTACCCCTATGAAATTAGAATCTGCTAAATAAACGATGAACATAACCAACTAGCCTTCCTACGTGATGGCAAGGAAGCTCCCGTTTGAGCCCGATTTGAAGTAAAAAAAGCATCGACCGTCCTACGACAACTAAATGCTTTCCAAGACTTCTACCCTCTATATCAGATAGTCAAAATTTCTCACAGTCAAAACCGACAATAACACTAAAAAGAACAATCACCTAACGTTTCTTGGTGTATGCGTTGGGTCGATGTCAAATCTGCGGTGATCTCTCCCCCCTCATTTCTAGTCGGCTCGGAGTCTGTTTATCGTGCATTCGAGGACAGCCGGAGAAGGCGCTCGAAATAACGGATAGGGTTCACGCAGAAAGCCGAGATAAGTTCGGCCTACCCTCAAAGTCTCCTAAGGACCCAAATGGTGTCTCGTGCGGCATGTGCTCTAACGACTGCAAGATCGGCGTTGGAGGAAAGGGCTTTTGCGGTTTAGTCTTCAACGTGGGCGGTCGCTTGGTTCGAATGGGGGGAACCGCCGAAAAGGGAATCCTCCAATGGTATTACGATCCTCTACCCACCAACTGCGTCGCATGGTGGTTCTGTCCAGGCTGTACGGGCGCCGGCTACCCAAAATACGCGTATAAGCGCGGTGCAGAAACCGGATACGCAAACCTTGCTGTGTTTTATGGGGCATGCAGCCTCGACTGCTTGTTTTGTCAAAATTGGCATTATCGTAGCCTCGCCGCCAAGGTTCAGCCGGTGATGAGCGCGGAGAGCCTCGCCGCCAAAGTCGATAACCATGTCTCATGCATTTGCTATTTCGGCGGAGACCCCTCGGTGCAGATGCCCCACGCCCTCAAGGCGAGTCAGATGGCCTTGGAAAGGGCTGGGAGTGGGGAGCGCATCTTTAGGGTTTGCTGGGAGACCAATGGATATTGGAAAAAGGAATTTGCATTGAAGGCGGCTGAGCTTTCCTCCATGAGCGGTGGGAACGTCAAGTTTGACCTAAAGACATGGAGTGAAAGTTTGAACGTAGCCCTTTGCGGAGTTTCAAACGCGCCCACCCTAGAGAGTTTCAAAATGATTGGCGAGAAATTCTTTAAGGAACGCTCCGACCTACCTATTCTAACCGCCAGCACCCTTCTCGTCCCAGGATATGTAGATGTGGAGGAAGTTCGCAACCTTGCAAGCTTCATCGCGGAAATAGATCCTCAAATCCCCTACACCCTTCTGGCCTTCTACCCACAATACGTGATGACCGACTTGCCCACCACCAGCCAGGACCTAGCCTACCAATGCTACGACGTTGCCAAGAAGCATCTCGAAAAGGTTAGAATAGGAAACATCCACCTACTTTCGTAGTATTCTAACTACTTTCTTTTCCTAAAGATTTGTACGCCATTTATCTCAGTGAAATGGTCAAAGGTTGGATTAGGTTGTAATGCCTTCCTTGGTTAATGTGATAACATTTTTTCGTTTTAGGATCTTTATGCATTCATTTACGCGCTCATCGACTAAATGGGCGATCATGAGGGGGTCTCTTGGGTGTACATTGATGAAGATAACTTTCACCTTTCTTAACAGACTCTTCCTTAGCCTCAAAAAGTCAGAGTCCAAGGTGACGATAATTCTGTTTTCTCGTATGGATAATTCGGCAATCTCGCTGTTTTTAACTCCGATAAATCCGATGTCGATGAGTCTTATGGCTTCAAAGCCTCTTTTCTTTAAAACCTTTAGGACAGAAGTGGGGGCACTCTCATCTAGAAGGAAACTTGCATTCAACTTCCAGCCTCGATTAGCACTCTCACTTTATCGTAGCTGACAGCTTCATGCATCCTTTTCGCAAGCTTCAATACTTCAGTTACAACATCCTTAGATAGGTGTGGATACTCCTCAATGATGCGATCGATCGAGTATCCAAGTTCGACGAGTTCCAGCACCAAGTCCACGGGAACCCTTGTGCCCTTGATCACAGGCTTCCCTCCCAAGATCTCAGGGTCCACCTCAATTATGGCAGTCATCTAAACCCCTCATTAATATTTACAAGTGAGGAGCTCATATTTAATGATTAAGTGAAAATAATCCGCCCTTAGGCAAGGTCACAAATGATCCTCATCTATTAGGTTCAAACCATGGGTTTGGGTTGGTTTATAAAACTTCACCCGGCTCGGTGGACCCAAAATCTAGAACCATAAGTTTATTTACAGATTAAGAAGGGAGATTGCATGGAGGCAGAAGAGGCAGTAGGAAAAGAAATATCCGCCTACTTTCTTAATGCCATCCGTCTTCTATGTGAGCTGGCAACACGCCAACGGGTTAACCACCATGCGATACAGGAACAAGAACGATCTCATCGCCCTCCTTAACCTCAGTTTCCAGACCCTCAAGAACGCCGACCTCCTTTCCGTTTACAAGAATGAGGGCGTTAGGCCGCGGGTCATTAAGCTCTGGGTCGATGAGCACCCGATTAAATTCAGGTGGAAACGACTCAACAAGCTTCCGGATCACTTCTCTTACAACTGCTGGCTTCTCCAGCTCTAAAGGAAGGTGACCTGTCCTAGAGAGTCCACGGAAAACTCCCAAGAACGTGACTTTCACATGGATAGCCATACTCACTCCTCAAACAAGTGGAGAGATTCAGCTCTCATTTCAACGTATCGTTTTTGCGAAGAAGTGAAGATGGTCATCTAAGAAAACGTTGAGAAGCTCATCCAAACCTCGGCATCTTTTTATTGTTTCATCACACCCGCGACCGGTTGGTCCATTAGTAAAATTTTTATAAACGCTTCACAAATACCCCCAAGGTGACTAACTTGGAGAAAAGCGAGTGCAAAGAATATCTCGTTAACACATTAGGTGTTATGGCGTTATTGTATTATTACATGGCTAAAAATGTTGTTGAAAAGCTTGGAGAGGAGGAAGGAAAAAAATTGATTTTGAAAGCTATAAGAGAATTTGGAAGCATGCGTGGCGAAGCAATTAGGAAGAGAGTAGTGGCTAAAGGTTTAGAGTTAAACCTTCAAAACATGAACCAAAATTACGATTTGCCGCTTCATATCGCTTGGGAAATGAAAAGCATCAAATCTACTCCATACGAATCCCACTCTGAAAACTACTTCTGTAAATTCGCTGAAGTATGGAAAGAATTAGGCAAAGAAGCAGTTTCCTTGGGTCTGTTATACTGTGAGCAAGATGCCACGTTAATCCACTCATATAACCCAAATATAGGGTTCAATAATCCGAAAAACGTGTTACGAGAAGACAATTGTTGCGAACATATAATAAGACTTACAAAGGGATCCTCCTAGAGGAGTAAAATTACATTAGATAACTGGCCCAGAAACTCAAGGAGAAATAGCTAAATCGCACCGAGTTTGAGAAAATTGATTTTGTAACTCTTTTCTTTGAATTCTGATAGAACCTCCGTTCCTAAGTCAGTAATTCTTGTCTCTTTTCTAATATAGTTCTATTGAAAAGATTTTTATTGTTTGTGAAATGTTACAAATAATCTGTAATCGAAAACTGGTTGATTTGCAAGGGGTTTGATAGATGAAGGTTGCAAATAACATTTTGGGGCTGGTTGGTTTTACTCCGATGGTTAAGCTAAATAAGGTAGCTAGAGATGTTGAGGCCGCCGTATTGGCAAAGGTTGAGTTTCTTAATCCAAGCGGGAGCGTGAAGGACAGGATCGCTGTTTCCATGATTGAGGAGGCAGAGAAAGCGGGAATTTTGAAATCGGATTCCATCATAGTTGAACCTACAAGCGGCAACACCGGCATCGGTTTGGCTATGGTTGCAGCTGTTAAAGGATATGAAATGGTCGTCGTTATGCCGGAGAGCATGAGCATGGAAAGAAGGAAAATAATGAGGGCGTTTGGCGCTGAGATTGTGCTGACTCCGGGCGGTGATGTGGAACTTGCCGTTAAGAAGGCTGAAGAGATGGCTAGAAAAAACCCGAAAGTTTTCTTGCCTCAGCAATTCAAAAATCCTGTTAACCCAGAAACCCATAGGCAAACCACGGGTCAAGAAATCATAACTCAAACAGGTGGTAAGGTTGACGCCTTCGTAGCAGGAATAGGAACCGGCGGAACCCTAACCGGCGTTGCTGAAGCATTAAGAAAAGTACATCTTCATGTAAAAATCGTTGCCGTGGAACCGGCGGAATGTCCAGTGCTCACTTCAGGCGGAAAATGCGAGTCTCACAAGATAGAGGGAATCGGTGACGGATTTATCCCTCAAATATTAAAGGTGGATCTCATCGATGAGGTGATAACGCCCACAAGCGAAGAAGCATATGAAATGGCACGTAGATTGGCTAGGGAGGAGGGAATCCTAGCTGGTCCTTCCTCAGGGGCCAATGTGTTCGCAGCTTTAAAAGTAGCGAAGAACTTGGGCAAGGGAAAGGTTGTCGTTACACTTCTACCTGACAGTGGGCAAAGATATTTAAGCACCGAACTTTTCAAATGAGGATTTCTTTAAGCAGGTGGTTAAGAAAAACTGAAGTACTGGTGCCAGAAAATGGGATATCTTATTTCACATCCCAAGTTGGAGCTTGAAATTAAACTAGAAAAAATTGAAGAGTTATACATACATGAGGAAATTATCCCGGAAATCGTTGAACGGTTATCTGATGAGATTGAGAGGGATGCCCACGTTAAGCACCCGGTGATTGTCGATAAGGAAACATTTGTGGTTTTGGATGGGATGCATAGGGTAGCTGCCCTTCAGTATCTTGGATGTAAGCTAATTCCTGTCTGCCTAGTAAACTATGGCAACCCAAATATAACGGTGGGAGGCTGGTTCAGAACCATAGAAAACGGACAGAAAACTGGTGAAGACTTAAGGAGAGAACTGGAAAAGTCGGGTTACAGTCTTCAGGAGATTGCAAGTAATGAACTAGAGAGAAAAATGAATGAAAGAGAAGTCATAGTAGGAATAGTTACGTCGAGGAAGTGCTATGGCATCCCTGGAAAGAAAGAGAGCATAAAAGAAACCTATGAACACATCAAGCAGCTTGAAGAGGATTTGAGGATGGTTGGTTACAAGATTGGTTACGAAACAGAAAGCGACGCTGTAAACAAAGTCAAATCGAGTGAAGCATTAGCCACGATTATTGCACCACGAATCACAAAAAGGGACATCGTCACCACCGCTCTTTCAGGACAGGTGTTCGTGCACAAGTCAACACGCCACGTGATCCCAGCCCGCCCCCTCTTCGTGAACGTACCTTTAGAGTGGCTTAATATGGATTTAAAGGAAGCTAACAAGCTTCTTCTTGAATACCTCTCTAAGAAAAAACTGAAGCGCCTACCTCCTGGACAAACGCTCGATCGACGATACGAAGAGGAACTTTACGTTTTCAGTGACACGTAACCTAACAAATCTTAAGCATTCCTTAATAATTTGACCGGTTTCTTTGCGGCTGTTATTGCCGCGGCCTTCTGGCTTTCAAATTTCATTTTTCATGCTTGACAACCTACGGATAGGGCAAATTCCCACCACGATTTGAGTAGAGGGTTAACCCTTTTTGACAATTACGCCTTTTCGCCCGTGAAGAGCTCCACTATATCTGATGCTATTTCAATGAGGCCATCCACGTGCTTGATCGCTCTGTCGCGATCTGATTCTGGTGTTTGCGCTACTTCCCGCACGGTTCGCTCGATCTCCACAAGGCACCTCAAGATGGGTTCTTCTATAACCTGTTTTTTACTCGCGGTTTGTCGGACAATCGCCTCGATGAAAGCAGGTTCTCCTAAGCTGTAGTAGATGGCGGCTTGAGCCTTTCTCATGGCTTCCAAAATCAAGCTGGGAGCCATGTGCGGGGTCTTTTGAGCTGCTGTCAACTCCGCCCTTGCCTCCCTGAGGTAGCGCAAAGCCCAACCCTTTCGGTAATCGTTCATCATCGACACTTCGGCCTTCTCCTTCCGTGAACATGTGTGGAATAAGATAAGGAGAAAGGGATTAAAAAGAATACTGCTAAGCGCTTCAGTCGCGCATCTCTTGCCCTGTTTCCTGACTGTGTTTTCTCAACGAAAGCTTATTCTGTTTCTTCCGATTCGATAGTTTCTACGGCCTGGGGAGCTTGCGCAATAGTTAATAGCCGAGTGATGTAGCCCGCTATTCTGTTTCTTAGTCTTGCTGAAGAGATTTTGGTGAGGGATTTAACGAGTTTTTTGTTACTTTCAAAGTTTGTAGTGAATTTTTCTGGGAATCGTTCCAGTAATTCTCGGGCTGCCTTCTTCACCCGATCCGGACGCACCTTACCCAAGCCCTCGCTTGCCCTCCATGTTGAGCTGTCCTCTTTTCCTCATAGCCATCGTTCTTTGATATTAATGTTACATTTTCCCCCGTCTTTTATTACTTACGTTTCGATGCCACTTAGGAACAGCTATCCGGATTCTAGTTATATGTCTTGCTCTCTCTTTTTATAACCCCCCCTTTACGGCATTCCTCAGAGAAGGAAACTCATGTAAAATCAAGAATCTTTCCTTTAGCTGTACATGACATTGCTTAGGCGTCCGTTGGCGTTTGAGTTGTTGAATCTCGGAGCTTTCCCATGTCGGCGCCCTAAATGATTCAAATTAAAGGTGTTTTTAAAGAAGTTGCTGAAGTTCCGGAGAATCTGATCTGCTATGTCAGTTTCTTTCCTCACTTTTACCTCGGCTATAGCCTTCACAACAGAAGGGATAAAGGAGGGCGTAGTCATCTTACCCGTAAACGGGCCCCAAAAATGTACGGGGCCATCGGTTTCAGTTAATAGGTTTGTAATTGGTGTCCGCCTAATGATCTCCTGAATTCTGGTGGAGTATACGGAGGGCGGTCCCTCAGAAATGTAATATCCCCGATCTATAATCTGGGACAGCAACTCCGTGGGGTGGCTAAACCAGTGGAAAAGAACTCCTCTCACATTATAGGAGGGGAGGAGGCTCATAATTTGAGGGGCGGTACCCCTTGAGTGAATAATCACGGGCAAGGACAACTTTCCAGCTACGCAAAGCATTTCATGGAAAATCTTAAGCTGTAGGTCCCGAAGCTCTTTTCTCCTCGCGTATTGGTAATCCAACCCTATCTCTCCCACTGCGACCACCTTTGCGTCACGTGTTCCGTGTTGCAAAATTAGGTCTACCGTATCCTGTATCTCATTGACGGATAGTTGTGTCACGCTCCAGGGGTGAATCCCTAAAGCCGCGTGAACAAGATCTGGATACTCCTTAGCCAATTGAAGACTGAGGATGCTGGTTTGAAGGTTCATGGAGTTGGAGATTAGGGCAACAACATTTGATCGCCTCGCGTCCTCTACAATTTCGCCGACTTTCTGGTTATACTCAGGATCCGAAAGGTGAACGTGGACATCAACGAATTTCATTGGTTTTTCCCGGTATCACATTAATACCCGCAACCCCGTTTATAGCTTCCCTTGATGGCTTAGAAATAAGAAGGAACGAAAATTCGAAAAAATGACAAAATATCGAACGATAAAGATATACGCTTTGAAAAGTCTATTGTCTCCGCAGGCTCTCCCTTTTCTATTTTGATTCATGTTTTGTTGTTGTCGTGAACATAGTGAGCGCGTGTTTTAAATAAAGCTTCTTTCAAACCTTAAAGGTGAAAAAAGGGATAGCGGCTTCAGCCTCACACGCCAGTAGTATGGTTGGTGGAAGGTGAGTAGAAACGAAATTTATAGGGAGTAATGCTGAGCTTGAGCAACTCCACTCTGCTGGCGAGGGGCTTATTTATAATGACTTTTCAGGCAAAGGTTCCAGCGGCAAGGATTACAATGTCTTACACGTCGCGTCTTGTGGTTGGGTGGCTAGATCAAACGTCAATGTACCAAAGATTTTCTTTAGTAACTTCGATGAAGCGATCGCATGGTTGCGGGAAAATCGCGGAGAAGAAGGAGAGAAGTGGAAGCGCTGTGGTAGGTGCCAAACCGGTGCTCGACCACTTTCTTTTGGTTCTCGGAAGTCTGGGTTTTTAGGTGGACCTAGAAGCGCTATTGGACGAACAGACCCGTTTACGGAAAGGAAGGTAGAAAGAATTCTTATTCAATACTTGAAAGATAGGGGCTACAAGGTTCGCAGAAGAGCTCCTGTCGCCAGTGGTATAGTTGACGTTGCCGCTAAAGGTCGGGACGGTCACTGGTTGATCGAAGTTAAGGGAGAAGACAGAGGCGGATATGGCTCAGCTGAAATGAACTTTCAAATGGGCGTTGGACAGATCGTATCTCGGATGACTGATCCCGAAATTTTCTATGCTCTTGCCTTCCCTATGACCAGCGACTTTAAGAAGGTGTTGAGGAAGTACAAGGGGTCAGTGGGATTTGAGCGCTTAAACCTTCAGTTCTTTGTGACCCACCGGGATGGTAAGGTGGACAAATATGACGCGGCAACCATAAGAAACCTCATTGACAGGGTGTAACGCGTGCATATCTAAGGCATTTAATGTATAGTGTTTAAGCAGAGTCTTCATTTGTGCGGCCCACCAACAAAAGTAGGCCCAAACATTTCTTGCTGTATTTACCTAAGCCATCGGGGCTTTCCTTCCAGATATTCGGTTAAGAACTTCGCGAACTCTGGGCTGGCTGAGTACAGCCCTAAAACTTTATCGTTCACTAGAATCTCGAGGGTATTTTTGATGGCTTGGGATATGAGGTCGGCTACACCAATGTGCCTTCCCCCGTCTTTCAGCTTTACATCAAGCAGGTCTACGATATCAATGTGCTTTCGTTGTATTTCAACTACCCATCGCCTCTCTTCTACACGAGGTCCAGAAATCGTGTGGGGAGCTTTGAGGTGTTTCCGCAGAAACTTCTCGCACTCCACTTTCTTTTCGATGGGGGGCCCCAAATGCCTTTTTATGGGCGGGAGAAGGCGCCGTTCCACCTCAAAAAGGAGCACGTTGAGGTCTTCTTCGTCGCTCCAAGCACAGTCGCGAAGGATGTTAAAGTCGTGTTCTTGAAGCATTTTTCGCAACGATCGCTGTGACTTGTAGAGTTGACCCCAGAGGACATCTGGCACCGCCTTCACCCTTCCAAATTTTGCAAATACGATGGTTGACCCACGGGTTGTTATGGTTTGAACCAGTCTTTCAGCGTCGAAGGTCTCTATCTCCTCTGGGTAAAAGAATCTTAGGTGGGGGCTTTTGAGAAACTCCCTAGCGGCAACGATAAGTTCGTCCAGCCTCTCCTTCCTCACGGCCGCCGCCACGTTTCTTCCCTTGTCAACGGGATCCACCACAACAAGCGCTTCTTCAAAAATCTTCTTTACCTCGTTCTCTCTCCCCCTATAGTACCCCTCGTGATCAATGATCCTTCTTTCCGTCCAGTCCGCAAAGGACCTCAAAACCTCATCAAGCGATCCGTAATGGAGGGTGAGAAGTTCGCAGAGGTATCCGCTGAATCCGCCAACCCTTATCTCAGCCCCGTAAACGCGGATGCCTTTCATGAACTTTTTTAAAAGCCTGACTTCCTTCTGCAACTGCTCGTTTAAAAGAGGCTTTATGTAGTCCGTGTGGAAGGGTGTTCTGTCCGTGGCGCTGATCCACTTGCCTCGCTTCACCCGATAACACGGGACAATGTTCACCCTTACATCGCTTATTATGGCCTCGAGATAGGGGTGCTCCGCAAATCGTTCAACCTGCTTAAACCCTTTGGTAGCCCTTCTCGCGATTTTTAAACAGATGGTTCCAAAGGCTTCGCGAGGCATCGTGGTGGGTACCCGCATAAAAATGTCGATGTCAGGCTCCCCGCTTAACCAAGTGTCCTTCGCCACTGACCCCTCCACCTTAACCTCCGCCTCTACCCCTGCCTCCTTCGCTGCCGCCCTCACCTTCTGCTCCAACTCCTCAGCCAACTTAAGAACACGCTTTCTTTCCTCGCTACTTGGAGTGACTCTCCTCAAAACTTCTGCACGAATCTCCTCAAAGAGTGGAGCCATACACACCACCGAAGGAAACTTATTCTCTAAGGCTGGTTTCTTAGCGGCAGACCTCTTTTAGGGTTGAGTAGATGGGGCCTTTCGGCGTCAAAACGCTTTTCTTAAGCCTCAAACAGTTAGCTTTGACTACGCCAAACTCGTAGTCCGCCAAGTCTTGGATGCATTGGATGAGCTCGGCTTTGTGTCGTCCCGACTTTACGCGGGCGATGGTGAGGTGTGGGCTAAACCCCTTAGGGTCTGGTTTAAAACCTAGACCCCGGAGAAGGGGCTCCAGTTGATCAAAAACGTTCCTAAGTTCGTTGGCACCCCTATGGATTCCAGCCCAAACCACCCGTGCGTATCGCAGAGTGGGAAACGCGCCTAAGCCTCGGATTTCCACATCGAAAGGGGTGAAGGAGACGTTTTTCATCTCTTCGTGAATCGAGTCGATCATGCCGAGGGAGATATTTCCGAGGAATCGCATGGTCATGTGAATGTTCCTGGGTTCAACCAGCTTCAAGTTCGCCCCCGTATTGACAAGCATGCCCTGAACCTCTGAAAACCTTCTAAGCACCAACTCACTGTCGATGTCAAAGGCGATGAAACTTCGAATCATCTCCGACATAAGAAACCCCCTTGCTAATTCTCCTAAATCTATTTTAATTTATTCCTCCTATCTAGCTTTAATAACCCTTTAGCTTAAGGTAAACTTGTAACGGTTGGTGAAGAATTTAATAATATAAAGATGAAGGAGCTATGAGTGTAACTAGAAGGGGCCGTTGAGAATCACAAGCGGTTTCAATTCTAGTGTTGTGCGGCATGTGAGTGTGATGTGAGGATGAAGGAAAAAATCCTTGTGGGTGTGGCTGGTATGCCCGGCGCTGGAAAGGCTACGGTGAAGGAGATGGTTGAGAGAATGGGCTATCTGGTGGTGGTGATGGGAGACGAGATACGGGAGGAGACTAGGCGGAGGGGGCTGAAGCTCACGCCGGAAAATGTCGGCATGGTTATGCTCAAACTTAGGGAGGAGGAAGGCCCAGCGGTTGTAGCCAAACGATGCCTTCCTAAGATCGAGAAAGCGAAGGGGAAAGTGGTCGTTGTTGACGGCATTCGAAGCCTGCACGAGGTAAACGAGTTCAAGAGACACTTCCCAAGCTTCACCCTCGTCGCTATCCATGCCTCACCTGAAACCAGATTTCAGCGACTTTTCCAGCGAAAACGAAGCGACGACCCAGAGGGGTGGGAGACCTTCATGGAACGCGATTTACGAGAGCTCAGCGTGGGCTTAGGGAGCGCCATAGCGACAGCCGATCACATGATTATAAACGAGGGAACTAAAGCGCAGCTAGATAGAAGAGTGCGCGATGTTTTAGAGGAGGTAATAGAGAAGTGGACGAGATAGACATCCGTGTAGAGACTGAGGTTAACCCTACCGAGGACTTGGAGAAGGTGAAGAGGGCTGTGGAAAACATCTTTGGGAGCCTAGAGTTTGAGGTGAAACCCCAAAGGGGGGGAAGCCTCCTTATCGCGAAGGCCAAGGGAATAGAGGGACTCACAAAGCTCCAAAACCTGCTTCGCAGGGAGAGGATCCGAGACGCCGCCCGAGGAGTCCTCTTTGAGGGGTTGAGCGAGAAATCCATTGTCTTCTACTTGAACAAGCAGGTTGCGTACGTGGGGCACCTATCCTTCTCAAAGCCGGTAGCGGAATCACCCCTAGGACCCATCGAGGTTCAGATTCGCTGTGACGATCCGCGAAAACTGGTTGAATGGCTGACGCCAAAAACAGCGTAACAATCCTTGGCTGAGCCTAATGGTAAAGGTATAATATATCGAAGCTAGTTTCTTCCTGATTTCTGAAAAGAAAAAAGGGGGAATTATTTAGCTGTTACGCGTTTATGCACCCAAGCTCCTATGGCTATCCCTGCGACGATGATGATGATCATTAACACCACTTGAATTTCGAAGGGTACCCCATACACCCGCACTGGTCTGCTTCCGGGCTGAACCTCCCCCGGCTTCCACAGATACTCCCACCATAATCCCCCGCCCACCCAGCTTCGCCAGACGACTATTATTAACGCGATGATGATGAAGAGGATGACGAAGGCATAGTAGAGTCCGGCTCTCTGTTGCGCCATTACTCCACAGCCTCCCCACCACTCCACAACCATTTGGGTTCCATGAACGCTGGGAATAGCCTAATGCAGAGGATCAACGGGATTATCTCTTGCAACACGTAAATCTCGTAGGTCCCCAAGGTGAAGTATGCTATGGTTTCAGGCCAGAACGCGACTAGTCCAAGGCCGTACTCTGAAATCAGTAGGTTAGCAAGAATGCTGAAGATTGCCTCGGCGATGATTATCATCACGATCAGAAGTCCATACCCTAACGCCGCTTTTCCTTCCTTTATGAGCTTCCACGACTGTTTGGTCACGGCGCATACGCAAAGGGCTATTCCTGGATAATACCACGTATCCATTATTGGTATAGCGGAGGGGAGACCCATCAGGAAGCCGCTTGCAATTCCAACGTATGGACCGCCAGCGAATGCTGCTAGCACGCAGACGGTTTCTCTTATGTCGAGCACGAAGGGGGGAGTAAGGGGTATTACTAGACCCAACGCCCTCCACGCGAAGCCCATGCCACCGAAGGCCGCCACCATACCTACCTGCCGTGCCGTCAGGAAAGGTCTTCTTGGAGGTTTTTCTGTTTCCATCGTTATCTTCCCACTTTTGTATTTTTATTGTCTATAGGTTAAATATTTTGTCCTATGTCTTCACATATGACGGTAAAGAAGTCGATTCAAACTTAAATGGAGACTTTTTGTTATTAATTGAACTATTCTATTTTACGGTAACCCAACAGAATAGTTACTTTGCACCCCTCAATAACCATTTCTTAATGACTTCCACGACGTTCCTGTAATAAGCCCATTTTAAGCCCCAAGGTCCAGCGACAAACCCCACCGCCACTATAGCAACTAACACGCCGCACGCCGCATAATCAGCTCTGGTAAACTTGAGTTCCCTCATGTATGTACGCTTACGGATATCATAGCCGAATCCCCTTGACTCTATGGCGATGGCTATATCTCCTGTGCGTCTCATGGAGCTGAACACCGATGGGATAAACATTTTCCTCAAAAGCGCGTCAAACCTCTTCACAGGATTACGAAACTCGTATTTCCAGCCCCTGGACTGAAGCGCCTCTTTAATTTTCCGGTTTTCATCTATCATCACAGGGACGTAGGCGAAGCCGGTGCTCATTGCCACTCCAAACTCAGGTGGTAGTCCGAACTTGACAAGGGCGAGAACGAGGTCTCGGAGAGGGGTTAGCATAAGGGTTGCTCGGATGACCAACAGTATTATTAGGAATCTGAATAACGCCCCAACCATGTAGACGGCTGCGTCAAGGCTTATCGGCAGAGTTTTAGGCGGTATCAAATAGAAGAAGACGTAAGGCTCCACAAATTCTGTGGCCAACGGAGGGAATAGGATGTTAAAAAGAGCGTAAACAACCGCCACTATACTAATGCCCTTAATGAAGGCCACTATTCTACCAAAGGGTATTTTAGCAAGTGTGATGATGGCGATGACTGAAAGTAGTACACCCCCTAGGGCTACCGGATCCGTGTCCAAGAGCAGTACCAAAGCGATCATGGCAATCCAGTAAAACAGCTTAACTCTAGGGTCTAGCCTATGCAATACTGTCTTTCCGGGTATATATTCAAAGGCCATATCACTCTTCCTCCATCTTCTTAATCATGTTTTGGTGCATTTCGTCCACGGTCAGCATGGTGCTAGGTATGCCATATTCGGCGAGTCTTTGGGAAAGCCTCGTTATCTGCGGGGGCTTAAGATACGTCTTCTCAAGTGTCTCCACTTGCGAAAACACCTCCTTGGGTGTGCCTTCACAGAGAATCTCCCCATCCTTGAGTACCACGACCCTTTCAGAGTACTCAGCAGCCAAGTTCATGTCGTGGGTTATCACGATAATGGTGTTTCCCTCCTTATGGAGCGCCGTGCACAAATCCATGATCTCCTTACTCATTCTGTAATCTTGGCCCGTCGTGGGCTCGTCGACGATCAGCACCTTAGGTCCCATGGTGAGAAGGGATGCTATAGCCACCCTCTGCCTTTCTCCCTTGCTAAGTGAAAATGGCTTCTCATCCAGAACATCCTTAAGTCCCAACTTCTCCGCCGCGTTTGCAACCCTACCCTCGATCTCCTCCTTGGAAAAACCCAGATTAATTGGCCCGAAGGCAAGTTCCTTCCTTACCGTTTCATTGCATAGCATGTGGTCCGGGTTTTGGAAGGAGTAGCCAACCTTCTTGGATAGTTCAGAGATGGAAGCTCTGCTTGTATCAACGTCATAGACTGTGACCTTGCCCTTAGTTGGTTTTAATAAACCGTTAAAGTGCTTCACAAGAGTGGTTTTGCCCGACCCGTTTTGCCCGATTACACTCAAGAATTCACCCTCATGGATTGTTAAATTTATGCCACGCAGCGCAGTGACTCCTCCTGGATATACATGCCAGAGGTTTTCAACCTTTATTATTTCCTTGCCCGTCTTTTTCTCAACGGTCGGTGGAGGTTCTGGTTTAATTCTTGCTTCCTTCACCCTTATCCTGTCGCCCAAGACCTTCTGGAAGAGTTCAATGCCTTCCTCTAATGTGAGTGGAAACTTCTCCAGTGGAACGTGCTTCTTGAGCTTAGATGCCAGCAACGTCACCTGTGGGGGCTTAAGTCCCAGCTTCTCCATAAGTTCCACGTTTTCAAGGAGCTTGCGTACCTCCCCCTCTAATATAATTCTTCCCTTATCCATCACGATCAGTCTATCAACTAACGGAAGCAACTCCTCCATCTTGTGTTCAACGACAATCATGGTCTTCTTCTCCCTCCTTGTGAGCTCCACTAGAAGATTCAAAACCTGATGGCTGCCGATTGGATCGAGGTTAGAGGTAGGCTCATCCAGCACGTAAACTTCGGGTTTCATCGCTATGATAGATGCGAGGGCGCACGCCTGTTGCTCACCACCTGATAAGCTATGCGGGTTTCTCTCCTCATACCCTCCAAGTCTCACCACTTTCACGTTTTCATCAACCCTTTGCCTTATCTCCGCCGGATCCACGCCCAAGTTTTCGGGACCAAAGGCCACCTCATCCATCACCGTGGGGCACACCAGCTGACTCGCGGGGTCTTGGAACAGTAAGCTCACTGTCTGTGAAAGATGACCTATAGTGGTCTTCTTCGTGTCTATTCCATTAATTAGGACTTTTCCCTCTAACTTGCCGCGGAAGTACTGGGGTATTAAGCCGTTCAGGAGGCGGCAAACTGTGGTCTTTCCTGCTCCAGAAGGCCCGGTTATCATGAGAATTTCGCCCTTCTTTACTTTTAGGTCGATGCTTGTGATGGCTGGTTCCTCACCCTCAAGGTAGGTAAACGTAACGTTTTCCACCTGAATGGGGTACTCCATGCGTCATCTCCTGCCTACTCTTAAGAGACCTCCTCCTCGAAATTTAAGCCTTACTCAAGGGGTAATCTCCAAATCGCGTCGAATTGTTCGAGGCACTACTAGCTACAATTTAATCGCTAGTTAATGCAGCATACGTGTCTTGTAGGATTTGCTGTCACCTAATATTTAGCGAATTCATCGAGGAAGCTAGCCATCCTCTCGACGGCTGCCTTAATCATCTTCTCCCCCTTCTCCCTCGTGGCCAATGTGGGGTCACCTATGGAGCCCGTCGCCGTGTAGTCGCTCCAGTCTAAGGAGACGTGAACCACATGCTCAAGGCCTGGCTTAACGTAAGGTAGCTTCACGTCCTTCATTTCAGCCTTCCTCAAGGCTTTGGTTCTTACCCTTTTCGGGTAGATGGCGAGGGCTAGGGAGGTCTCGAACTCGCATGCGTGACCCCAAACCTTACTTTCAATTGTCTCTTTGATCACGTCGGGTATCAGCTCCCAATAGTTGATTATGGCCGCCTTCATTCCAAGCTCATTCCTTGCGCGCCTCATGGCCATCGTGAGGGCAGGGACGTTTCCACCGTGCCCGTTCACGAAAGCAACTCTCTCTATGCCATGAGCCTTGAGGCTTCTGCAGACATCCATGAGAAGAGCTATCAGTGTTTCCGGTGATAGCGTTATGGTACCCGGAAAGGGCATGTGGTGGTCGGAGACGCCGATAGCAATGAGAGGTGTCACAATGATCTCAGATTTTGCTTTCTCGGCGGCCATCTTCGCAAATTCAAAGGCCGTTGCTGCATCATTCATCAGAGGGAGGTGAGGGCCGTGCTGCTCCTGACTTCCCACGGGTATAATAGCTATCTTCGCTTTTTCTAATGCCTCCTTGGCCTCAACCCAAGTTAGGTCTTGAAGCAGTATGTACATATCGCATCTCCGATGTTTTGAGCGTCTCAACTATTTTAGCTTTGTGTAACTCTATGGTAAGCCACAAGGGACAATCCAAGCGAACTCATCGAATGATCAGCATCGAAGCTTAACTCACGTTTACGAGTGTCTCGAAGTTCGAAAACGATTAAATAACTTAAGAATGTACTCTAGACCATCCACGGAAGGTCTATGGGAAAGGGAGAGATAACACGTGCCCAAGTTCTCGTATCCAAAGAAACAGCTGCTACAACTTCTTTCAAAGGACGAGATCGAAAGAATTCACTTCTCGTCAATGAAGATCCTGGAAGAAAAGGGTGTTATGGTTAAAAATGATCGCGCCTTGAATCTTCTTAAGGAATCTGGATGTGAAGTTGACCTTGAAAAAAAGTTGGCGTACATACCACAGCACCTTGTGAAGGAATGCATAACCAAGGCGCCATCGATCGTAAGGCTTTATAGTCGAAACCGAAAACATGATCTGCTGATTGGCAAGGATAACGTTATTTTTAATCCCGGTTCAACGGCGATTTGTTTCGCCGACCACGAAACTGGTGAGGTAAGAAGGCCTCTTTCAAAGGACTTGGTTGAGCTCGTGAGGCTGGTTGACGCTCTCAAGTACATTCATGCGCAAAGCACGGCTCTGGTGCCCTCAGATGTGCCAGAGGAGATTAGTGACCTGTATCGTCTTTATCTTGTGCTTAAGATTTCTCCCAAAACCGTGATTACTGGCGCGTTTACGAAGCAGGGGCTCATCGACATGAAACGAATGCTTTGTATCGTAATGGGCGGAGAGAAGGAGCTAACAAGAAAGCCGATGGCGATCTTTGACACTTGCCCATCCGCTCCGCTCATGTGGAGCGACGTCACATGCCAAAACCTAGTCGACTGCGCGAAGTACAACATACCAGCTGAAATAATCCCTATGCCGCAGGTGGGTGCAACAGGTCCAGTAACCCTCGCCGGGTCTCTCGTGCAATTCAATGCAGAGTTCCTAAGCGGTCTAGTGCTCTCCCAGATGACAAATCCGGGTGCACCCGTTATTTATGGAGGTTCACCAACGGTTTTCGACATGAGGCATGGTACGGCCCGTCTTGGGGCGATTGAAACGATGATGCTCGGCTGTGCATATTCTCAAATCGGCAAGTATTATGGGCTACCAACCCACACGTACACGGGATTGAGTGATTCAAAGGAGATTGATGCTCAATGCGGACTCGAAACAGGAATTGGAACGATCCTTGGAGCTCTTGCCGGCATAAATGTTATATCTGGACCTGGAATGCTCAACTTTGAAAGCTGTCAGTCCCTTGAAAAGCTCGTAATTGATAATGAAATCTGCGGAATGGCTCTAAGACTGGTGGAAGGCATAACGGTTAGTGACGATACACTTGCACTAGAGGTCATTGGGAGAGTTGGCCCAGGTGGCCACTACCTTGCCGAGAAGCACACGCGCGAATGGCTAGAGAAAGAGCAGCTCCTGCCATCGGAGGTTGTTGACAGGCTAACCTTGGAGGCTTGGAGGAGGCAGGGGTCAAAGAGTATAATCGAAAGAGCTAGGGGTGTTGTGGACAAAACATTAAGGGAGCACATTCCAGAGCCGCTGCCAACTGATGTAGAAAGGGATCTGAGGGAATTCTTACAAGGAATTATGGAGCGTTATCATGTAAAATCGGTGCCAATCCTCTAGTCATAGAGGCCTCAAAAAGGCATAAAATTTACAAGACGATTTAAAAACTCATAGTTTGAGAACACTTAAAGAAGTGGAGGGAGTAAAACGCGAAGAGATGTGTGAGACCTCTTATATTTGTCGACGAAATAAGCATAAAAGAGGAAGAACGAAGATGACGATTGGAAAAAAGAGAATACTAATGCTTTTGCTTGGCACCTTGCTCTTAGGCATCGCTCCTCCCGCCACTATGGCATCCATGGCGGGTGTAACTTCTGGACCGTTCCATCGACAATCTACGGCCTCATTTTCATTGTTCCCAAGGGTTCCAGCGCCTTACCAAGGTGGATACGTTGACCCCGAGCTCCTCGACTCGTTGGGTCCAACCAGAGTTCTCATAATATCCAGCGACAGCCTGCCTCCCAACGAAGTTGCCGAATACACGATATCCAGCCGAGCCGCCCCGTCCTTTAAAGGCTTTTACATAATGATGGGGGTCATGCATTCTGAAGACATTGAGCAACTAGCCTCTGATCCGCGCATCCTCGCCATCTTAAAGGATCGGAAAATTCAGTACCCCATTTCAACCGAGTTTCCCACAGTCCAGTCTTTGATGGAGACAACCAAGTTCACGGTAAGGAACCAAGAGTCCAGAAGAGGGCTCTTCGCTGGCGGGCCAGAGATAACACTGAGGGAAGCGGTGAACATTACGGGCGCCAAAAAAGCCTGGGAAACCTACAACATTAACGGAACTGGCATAACCATAGCAGTCGTGGATACAGGGGTTGATTACGGGGCACTGAGCCTAGGGTACTGGGACGTTGTGGCAAGGGATTCCGCCGGTTACCCAGCAGCCTTTGATGCTGACGGTGAGTGCATGACCTTCACAAACATTACATTAACGGCTTACTCTACTGACACTGGCGAATTTATACCAACAAAGGATACAGATCCATGTGTATACCTTTTCGACAAGGTTTACAAATTCTCTGAGCTTGAGCTAATCGATCCCCCATCTAAATGGCCTTGGGACATGAAGGTTACGGGGATAGTCTCCCAGAGCGGCAATTACCATTTTGGCCTCATGTTCCAGTATCTACTCGGACACGATTTATTCCCCGTGTTGGTAGTGGATTCCACTACACCGGGAGTATACGACACGGTATATGTGGATCTATCATTTGACTGGGCATGGATTGAGCTTGGCGATTGGCCGCCGGAATTTAGCTTCACCGATGAAAGGCCAGTCACCCCCACGAGCTGGACCGTGGCCGCCAGAGACTTTACTGACGACGGAATCTATGACCTGTCAGCCGGGTCCTTGGGCTACTTCCTCGATATTTGGGCGGTTTCCCCGAATCAGAAGGACAAGGGCTTAGTCCTCAAACCCATCGACCCAAACGGAGACTACGTTGTCTTTGTAAACGACTGGTTTGGCCACGGAACTAGCTGTGCCAGCTGCGCGGTGGGAAGAGACTCGGGGCATACCTTTGCTGAACCAGGAATGGCCCCAGGGGCGAAAGTCATGGGCATAACGGCGCTTTATGAAGGAGACATCATTGAAGCGGAGCTTTGGGCATCAGGATTCGACCTGATCCCGGGAACCGAGGGCGAGAAGTCTGTTCAAGGATACGGTACGGTCTATGGAACATGGAACTACACGGGAAACCACAAAGCAGACATCATAAGCAACAGCTGGGGAGTGTCGAACTGGGCACCTAGGCTGCAAGGATTGCCCTGGTATGATGCCCTCACCGTTTTGGAGGATGCGCTCACGGTCCCCGGCTATTTAGACCCCGAATACCCCGGAACCGTGATAGTTCACGCTGGCGGAAACGGCGCCGCAGGCTACGGAACCTTCACTGAGCCAGCATACGCCACACTCCCCATGGGTGTCGGAGCCTCCACCTCGCTGAACTACACTAAACAAAATCTCGGCTTCGCTGGCGGAGGCTACGACGATATTATATCATGGAGTGCTAGAGGCCCAACCCCCTTGGGAAATGTTAAGCCAGATGTGGTTAATATTGGGGCCTTCGGATGGGCTGCTGAACCCGTTTGGTCTGGACGCGGCGATGGCTCGGAAGCTTTTGACCTCTTTGGAGGAACTAGCATGGCAACGGCCCTCACAGCGGGTGCGAGCGCCTTAGTAATCCAAGCGTACAATCAAAATTACGGCGTCAAGCCAACACCGGAGGCCACGAAGGCTATCGTGAAGTCTTCTGCGAAAGACTTGGGTTACGACGCCTTCCTTCAAGGATGTGGGCGCGTGGACGCCTTCTCAGCCGTTGAGCTAGCCCTCAATGCGTCCGGAGTCACTGTGACCTCACCCTCCACCTGGGATTACATTCGTTCGAGAATCGAATACTCGTGGTCTACGTCCTACAGCTCCCTCGGAGAACCCCTGTTGTTTAAGGCACCACTTGGTCCAATCAGTGATGTAGACTGGTTTGCAGGGGCTATTCCCCCCGGAGGATCGACGAAAGCCCAGTTCACTGTACAGAACCCGACCACTCAGCCTGTCACAGCTAACATTACGCCAGTCGTGTACGAGCAGATTGGTGATACTACGGCCTATTTCGGTGAAACGTTCAAGTTGCCTTCAGACTGGCGAGATCAGGGCTGGCTGTGGGGTAAACTCACCGTCCTGGACTTGGCAAGTATACCACCAGAAACGGAGCTCACTGTCATTTCCCTAATGGTTTCCTACGGATACTTCGACCAGAACATGGATTATAGATGGGATTATCGATGGGGGGTGTATATCATGGATTGGATTGACTCGAATGAAAACGGTATCGTGGAGATCGGCGAGGTTCACCACCTAAACAATGGGGAAAACGCTGGCACGACCAACGAAGTCAGGCTGAGCTTCCCGCTCTCGAAGATTAGGGGGCAGCCCCTAATCTTTGTATTTCAAAAAGGAGGGCTAGACCCTATTCCCTTCGAGATACACGTAAGCCACTACGAAAGAAGTAAATGGACTTGGGTGGAAACGCCAACCTCCATCCTCGTAGCCGAGAACTCCTCAGAAACCTTCACAGCCAACCTGACGGTGCCAGCCGAGACCCCTCAGGGGGTCTATGAGGGACAGATAAAAATCGATATAACAAGCCCCTACAACAAAACGCTCGTGGTTCCAGTGTCTCTTCTTGTTCCATTCGTTCTATCTACCGGAGCCTTGGCCTATGACATCACTCCGCCGCTAACGATGGAGCTATACGACTCTTATAGGTTCAATGGCTACTTCGATTGGACACGGGAATACGAATCGGGCGACTGGAAACAGTGGATTCTTGACGTTCAAGATTCTACCGTGGTTGCAGCCTTCGTTTCCGCAAACTGGACTAGAAATATGACTGACATAGACATGCTTGGCATAAATCCCATGGGCGTCATTATCGACGCTGCCGTGAGCCCTCACTTAAGAGACGGTTGCTTCGAATGGGATACGAGGACGAAAACAACAGAGGAGTATGTGGTGCTGGACACAAGCATGTTGACGAACACGCTGACTGGCATCTACACCGTCCTGCTTCACAACGTGCTCCTGAACGGGACAGCGTTCCCTGAAACCGTCACTGGTAGGGTCGAGCTTGTTAAGCTCACGCCTAGAAGACTCATCAGCGTCACAACTCGATCGGGCCAATCGGCGTGGCAGAACTACACCATCACCACGGGTAGAAAGCTAACAAACGTGGCAATGCTCACCTCCTATCCCCTCACCCCATTCCCGGTTGAAGTCACCCCTCCTACTGTGCCAGAGTTGGAGGCCATGAACTTCACTGAATTTAGCGTGAGAGTCGATGTGCCAGAAGAGGCCTCTGAAGGAGAGTATCCGGTGATAATTTATTTCACCTCAAGCGAGCTACCGTTTCAGGTATATGTCCTCATCAACGTGACCGTGGACAACACTCCGCCAACGATCGGCATAGTCTCGCCGGAAGAGGGATCGATCCTCCGCGAAGCCGTAACCGTCGAAGCCTATGCCAGCGACTCCAGCGGCATAGAAACAGTAGAGTTCGAGGTGGGGACAACCTCCACCGTCATGGCCTTTAACAACGACACTGGCCACTGGACCGGAAGTTTGGACACGAGAAGGCTTTCAGATGGTACAAACTCCATCAAGGTGAAGGCCGTCGATAAGGCAGGAAACACCGCTGAGAAAATTGTGACACTGATGGTGGACAACACTCCGCCTTCGGTTCGTGTAACAAGCCCAGAAGATGAGGCTGAGCTAAGCGGGAACGTGAACATTACCTTCGCTGCCTCCGATGCTAACTTGAAACAGGTGCAACTGATCATCGACGACAGCGTATACGACGTAACCTTCCAAACCGAATTCAACTGGAACACCACAACGGTTGGCGACGGACCACACATAATCAAGCTGATAGCCTATGACGAGGCTGACAACATAGCTGAGACTTCTGTAACCGTCACCACCATCAACGTGAGGCTGCTGGTGGAAGCGACTAGAAGGTTGTACATCGCCATCAGCGCCCCAATAGGTGTAATCATAGGGCTCGCCGTCGCGTGGATGATGCTTAAACGCAAACGGGCACCATCGCCCGCACCAGAACCGGCTTCTTCGGCGCCTGTCCACAGCCTCAAAGTATAAAATGAGAAAAGCAGATACAAGTTTTTCTTGAGGTGCGTTGGTCATGGACGTATCAGAAATTAACATCGGTTTGTCAATGCTTTTTTGTCTTGGGGAACCTTTTGCCTCCCTTCTTAGACACCTTCATGAGGTTGATGTACGCCATGTGGAGATTCTCGATGAGGGTTTGCACGCGCTCAACAGTAGGCGAGTAGGGGCATTGAAAAGGGTGGCTCAGTCGCGAGGTCTTGAGTTGACGCTTCACGCCCCCTTCGCAGGCATCAACATAGCCTCTCCCAATCCGTCTCTAAGGCGCTTTATGTTAAGAAAACTTGAAAAGTCCATTCTTTACGCACATCAGCTGGGTTGTCGACTTTGGGTGTTTCATCCCGGATTAAAGACGGGCGTTAGCTTCTTCTATCCCGGCTTAGATTGGCGCCTGAACCTAGGCTCTATACGCACCCTGTTGGAGGTCGCTAGAAGGCATGGTGTTGAAATAGCCATCGAGAACGTTCCTGAGCCGTACCCCTACCTAATGAAAAGCGTAGATGACTTCTCCCGTTTTTACGACGAGCTCGGTGAAGACATCGGATTTGTGCTAGACATTGGACACGCAAACCTAAACCATCAAATTGAAGACTTCATCGCCCAACTCCCCGACAAAACGGTTCACGTGCACGCGAGCGACAACAACGGAGCCCACGACTCACACCTTGGAATAGGACATGGAACCGTTGACTGGGAGAACGTTGCGAAGCTAGTCAAGAAGGCCAAATACGGCGGCGTCATCATGCTGGAATCCGTAGAACACGTGAAAGAAAGCCTTCAAACCCTACGGAAACTCTTCACTTAAGTGTCTAAGAGTGCAAGGTCAATTTTCATGAAGTCTTCGGCCACATCCACGCAAGGGAAAACCTTCCTTGCTTGTTCCAGTAAGAGGCTGGGATCCTTATATCGTGAACTGATATGGGTCAAAACCAACCGTTTTGCCTTCGCTTCTCTCGCGGTCTCCGCGGCTTGAGTGGGGGTTGAGTGCCCATCCTCAAGAGCCCTCTCCCGCAACTCATCGTCGAAGGTGGCGTCATGAATCAGCAAGTCCGCGTTCTTAGCGAATTCTATGAGGCCCTCCGACAGCCTAGTATCGCCTGTGTAGACGATTTTCCTTCCCGGACGAGGAGGCCCCATGACTTCCTCCGGCTTCACTGTTCTGCCATCGGGAAGCTTAACGGTTGAACCGTGCTGCAGCTTTGACCATAACGGGCCCTCTGGAACCTGGAGGCATCTTGCCCTCTCTGGGCAGAACTTTCCGGGTCGAGGTTTTTCGATGAGAGCATAAGCTAGGCAGGGAATTGTTACATGATTTGCCAAGGTAGCATGCACTTCGTATTCTCTATCTTTGCACACGATGCCCGCGTCCTTTACCTCAGAGACCTCGAGGGGAAAGGTGAGGATGAACTGAACGGTTTCCTTTACCGCCTCCACAAACGCCTCAATTCCCACGGGCCCATAAACCTCTAATTTTCTCTTTCGATCCAGCAGAGACATGGTTTGAAAAATTCCGGGCAAGCCAAGGACATGATCCCCATGCATGTGGGTGATGAAAACTTTCGTTTTTCGATGGAAGCTCACCCCGGCTTGAATCATTTGCCTCTGAGCGCCTTCGCCGCAATCGAAGAGAATGATTTCATCCTTTCTCCGAATGGCGATGGCCGGTAAGGCTCTCTTGGGCGTGGGGATGCTTCCTGCGGTTCCTAGAAATACAACCTGCAGACTCATTTTCATGTCCTCTCGAAGACCGCTATCTCTCTCGTTAAGCTTCTATGCACATATGCAAAATGAGAACCTATATGCTTAAGCCCACATTCTTCACCCATTCTTCCCATTCTTATGGTCTTTGGGGAAGCCATGCAGACTCTCCTTCCCCTAGGAAGCGTTTCCTTGATGACGGACAAAAAATGTTTGACGATCTGTCGGGTGCTCCAACCGAGGGTGGTCGCTGACCGCCCGTAAGGCGGATCCGTAACAACGCAATCAACTCCAGCGATGGGGAGGTGCCGCGCGTCTGCAACGGCCATTCCCTCCGGTTTCACACCGTAATACCGAAGGTTTTGTAGACTTCCCTTAACCATCCAGCGTTTTACGTCCAACCCCATGACGCGACACCCCATTAGTCCCGCCTCAACGAGGATGCTGGCGGTTCCACAAAATGGGTCAAGCACTAACTCACCCATCTTCGGCTGGACTAGGTTCACCATACACCTCGCAAGCTTTGCAGGCATGGCTGTTGGATGGAAAAAGGGTCTCTTTCGAGGCCTCCTCTCCATGAAGGGCTTCGCCGGAATATCAGCCATTTTCAATCCGAAGACGAACCTGTTGTCTGTCAAAATCCCAAAAAACGTTTTCTGAGGATTGGTTAGGTTCACTTTCACGCCCTTAACCCTGTTCAAAACTAGCTCGCCGAGCCTTGGCTCCAGTTCCACACCAACAAGGTGAGGAGCGCTTTCCCTCACCCTTCGCACTCGAACGACGAAGCTTTCGCCCCTCTCTATAAAATCTTCAAAGGGAACAGAGCTTGCCTCCTGAAGGATCTCGTTGGAAACGGCGTTGCAGTTCATTAGCTCTGTGCCGCAAAGGCGAGTCATAGCTGACCTAAGCACCACAGATTCTATACACTGGGCCTCGGCTTCCACGCGTAGAACCTGACTCAGCTTTTCTAAAACCCGATATTTGTGGCTTTCAGCCTCTAGGATGGATGTTAGCTCAGAAAACGGGAGGGTAGGGTGCTCCCCTGACAGCAAGAAGAAAAGCCTAGCCACCCTTAGAGTCCTCTCGTCAAGGCTCCTGCGATTAAAGGCGCCACTGAAACCACGCTCACAGGGCTAGAAACACAATCCGTGCCCACGATTCCCTCCGCACCACTCTTCAAAATTCTTTCCTCGGCATCTCCGATGAGAAGAGGGTGTACGCACGCAGCAAAAACCTTTCGAGCGTTCTGTTCCTTGACCCATTTAACCGCCTCAACCATGGTTCCTCCACTGCTAATGATGTCGTCAAATATAACCACGTCTCTGTCCTTCACGGGCAAGGGCTTTCTCTCGATTGTCACCCTTCCGGTTAGCCGGTCTCTTTGAGTTTGGACGCACCCTTGTCCTCCCCCTAAGACATCGCTTGCCTGCTTCGCTATGCCCAATGCCTTTTTTCCAACCGATAGAGAAAAGGCTCCATCAAAGCCGTGGGTTTTGAAGTGCTCGGCTATGAGCCCGATAGCTGATAAATCCTCCACATGAATTCCAAAGGATTTCAGGGTCTCTGGATTGTGAGAGTTCACCGTGATGATTCCGTCTACACCACATGTCTCCAAGACCCTCATGACGGTTTTTACGCTGAAAACTTCACAGAGTCTAAAGCGCTTATCCTGCCTAGCGTAGGCAAAATATGGGATAACCGCGGTGACGGTTCTTGCCCCTAGGTCCTTCGCATTATCCGCCATGAGGAAAAGCTGAATCAGGTTTTCATTTTGAGGCGGACCGGTTGTTTGAACTATGACAGCATCTTCTCCTTTCAGGCCGCCGTCGAATCGAAGGTAGGACTCTCCGTCTGGGAAACGCTTAAACTCAACAGAAACAGCCTCTAATCCTAGTAAATCAGCAATTTTTCGACCCAGCTCTTGCGACGCTGGACCCGGAACTATGATCAACACTATTCTACCTCGTTCTGCTGCATCTTTGAGTGATGAGTGGGACTATTGACAAATTATTTAAACCTTATCTCCCAAAATTTACAAAAATATTCTTATGAAGATTCACTTCCATCGAAAAGCCTCTCGAATTAAAGTCCTCAAGAATCTTAAATAGGAGGCTAGGGTTTTAGGTTTTTAGCTATCAGCTGTTTTCTGATTCTTTCATTGAATTCTTTAACGTCTTCCATCCTTTTCTTTATGGTTTCAGTGTGGCATAGTCCGTCGTAGAAGCAGTCTCTGTGGAGGTCGTCCACTATGAAGGTATAGGTCTTGGCTTCCTCTATAGAGATGCTCTCCAGTGCCCTCTTACGAGCGAAGAGGCTTTTGGGCTTCTCCCAACCCATACGGAGTATCAATGCATCAGCTGCTAAGGTTGCCGAAAGATGGGCCTTCTCGGCCATCTGGCGTAGGTCCTTCTGCCTTAAAGCTTCTTGGAAGTATCTTTCAGCCTCCCGCATTAGCATCTCAGGATTCTCAGACATAATGCTCCCAGACTTAAGCACGTTCGCCCCTTTATTAAATCCATCGTCCGTCACTCGCGCGCAAAGGGTTTTTTCAAAACTAAAATTTTAAAAAAGAGGCTCAAATTAACCTTCTACGTCTCTTTGTTACATTTTTCGCGCGCTAGCTTTTCTAACCTTAGATTTGATCAGTGGGCTTGCTGGCGGCTTCGCAGAATGCTTATATATTTGGTATTACGCTATGTATTACGGTGGTTTGTTGAGTAGCACCATGATTAGCGTTAGAATCCCAAGCGAGCTCAAGGAAAGGCTTGAAAAGTATAGGGTTAGTGTAAGCGAGACCGTAAGGGAATTGCTCAAGAAGTATCTGGAGGAACTGGAGCTGAGGGATCTTGCTGAGAGGCTTGAGGATCTGAAAAGGCGTGTGGGCGGTAAAGTGAATCCCGAGCTTATAGCTAGGCTGGTACGAGAGGATAGGGAGGCTAGATGAAGTATCTTCTGGACGCTTCGGCGCTGGTGCCGTTGCTGAGCGAGTTTGGTGAACGACTGATCGTTAAGGCCGCTGAGGAGCGGCTATCTACAACGGACTTGGCGGTGTATGAAGCAGGCAATAGTTTATGGAAGCTCTCCACTCTTCTAAAGCTTATATCATTAGAAGACGCGGTGGAGGCGATGGACATACTTAAGGACTTAACGGCGAGAGACATCATCCATGTAGTTGGATTTAAGGAACTGAATCTTGCCAACACTCTTAGGTTGGCTGGCGGAGAGAAGCTGACATTTTATGACACTTCATATATAGTCACTGCAGAAATCGTGGAAGCCACCCTCGTAACCGAGGACGAGAGACTTAGAGAAGCGGCAAGCAAGCGCGTAAACACCACAACATATACCGACTTCAAACGCAAAGTAGCACCCAGTAACTTGCCATGAGGCGTGGTCTTCGTAACCACAACATAGAAGAGGCAACCCTTGTATTGAAAATTCTGTCAGAGTAGCTTTGCTGAAAATGTTGCGGAATAAAGGGAGGCGGCTTCATCGCCGGTTAGTTTACATTCTACAAAAATCGCTTCACTTGTATTTGATACTCTGAACGCACAGTCAAATTTTTAATTATACCTTTGTGATATGCTCTTTCTACTCCTGTATTTTAATTGTCTGTTTGAGGCCCCTGAGGCGGTCTCCGATTCGCGCGCGAAATATTTAGTAATTACTATTTGTTATGGTTTTCCTTTATGTCGGTATTCCTCTATCAGCTCCTTTGCCCTATCCATTCTTACCTTGCGCTCTTCCACCATCCTCTCCACTATCAAATCAATGAGGTCTCCGGTGGCTCCAGCCATAATCGCCACATTTCTGGCATGCAAAGACATGTGCCCCCTTTGAATTCCCTCATGAGCTAATGCTCTCAAGGCGGCGAGGTTTTGAGCCAAACCCACTGCCGCCATCACCTCACCTAACTCCCTAGCGGTTTTCACGCCCAGAATTTTTAACGCCACCTTTGCCACTGGATGCACTCGTGTGGCGCCACCGACGATTCCCACCGCCATAGGCAGTTGAATCGACCCTGCGAGGTCTCCGTCCTTGTTCTTCTCCCAAACCGTCAAGGGACCATACTGCCCTGACCTCGCGGCGTAAGCGTGGGCTCCAGCCTCTACGGCGCGGTGGTCGTTGCATGTGGCTATTGTAATTGCGATGATTCCGTTGAGTATGCCCTTGTTGTGGGTTGCGGCACGATAGGGATCAGCAGCGGCGAAGGCGTAGGCGTCCACGATGCCGTCCACCACCTCTTCTCCACCAACTGCCTCCTTAGCCACCACGGTCCAAGCTCGCGCTAGTCGTTTGGCGGCGAGGTTGGAAATGATACGTAGGTGGACTCGGCCGTGGGTTATCCTCTCAATCAGCGGAGCCACCGCCTCTGCCATGGTGTTCACGGCGTTGGCGCCCATGGCATCCCTACAGTCCACGTGGAGTTCTGTGATGACCATCGGTCCCGTACTTGCCCGTATAACCTTCGCATCTAGGTCCTTGGCGCCCCCGCCCAATCCCACCAGAACGGGATCCTGCTCATTCGCCTTCTTCAAGATATCGCCCTTTGCTGCTAAAATAGCCATTTTTGCCTCGTGCGGGTCCTTTATGCCCACGGCTTGAACTTGACCTATCATGATGGGTTCGGTGCTGCTCGTGAAGAAGCCTCCCTTCTGTCTAGCCATCTTCGCTGCGTTGCTGGCTGCCGCCACCACTGAGGGCTCCTCAATGGCCATAGGGATCAGATAGTCTCTACCGTTGATGAGAAAGTTCACGGCTATTCCTAAGGGTATGGGAATCGCCCCTACAACATTCTCGATCATGCGGTCAGCTAGATCCAAAGGCAAAGAACCAGTTGACTGAAGGATATCAACTTCTTCGTCAGTTAGACCCGCAAATTCCTTTACTATCTGCACCCTTTCCTCCAGGTTCAGTTTATAAAACTCGGAGATCTCAGAGGTTTTCCTCATGGTGATGCACGCTCGTTAGCGTTCAGTTTATTAAACGTTTAGACGGCATATGAATTTAACTAGTTCTTATGCTTTTAATTTGTGTTTTCGGAAGACTTTGCCGCTAAGAAAACAGTTTGACAAATAATACTCCAATGTCTAGTTCAAGTGCGGTTCTTTCAGTGAAGTAGTTAAAACTTTTATCTTGATTTGAGTGTTCTGGCTTTGAAGTCGGTTATGGTTATGCCTACAACCTCGTTGTCGGCGATTCTGTACAAAATCCCATCTTCAACTTCTATGGTATCCTTAGCCTCTCTTGGCTCTCCAAAGCTTATGTAGAGCACATCAACTTCTTCGTCGTAATCTAAGTCAATTCTCTGTAAGCTTAATGCTACTTTTTCCATATAATTTCACCCTTAACCTTAGCAACACTAGAAGTAAAGTAGGCAGTTATAATAACCTTTTCTTCATAGAGTTCACGGTGGACAACTACGAGGTATTTTGGTCCTATGCGCAGTGCGGGATAAAACTTTAAAGCTTTAAGTTCGCCCCTCCCTCCCTCAACCATCATATCAGGATTTTGAACAGTTTCAACGATTTTGTCTATGTAAGCTTTGACTTCAGGGTGTCTCGAAACAATGTGGTCAAGAACTTTCCTAGAAAGCTTTATCTTCATTATTCCTCCACCGTTTCTCTACACGCTCCATTTATTAGGGAGATACTTAACTTTACCACATCTTTCGAAATATAAGTATCATTACACACGATGATGATATTGAGCAACGACGAAATTTGATCGAAGCGGGCAAGGCTCCTCGAGTGGTTAGAGAACTCTTAATACTCAGTAAAAGCATGTTTAGAAGGAGGAAGATGGAATGCTCAAGGAAGCTATGTTGTATGAACAGTTACCGGAAAGCAAGGTGCTCTGCAATTTATGCGGGAGAAGGTGCACGATCCCTGAGGGATCCGTAGGGTTTTGTTTAGTGAGGAAGAACGAGAAGGGGAAACTATACTCGCTCGTGTATGCGAAGGCTTGCTCCGCCTGCGTGGATCCCATAACCAAGAAGCCCCTTTCTCACTTTCACCCCGGCTCCTTGGTCATGTCCATCGCCACTGTAGGGTGTAACTTCCGATGCCGGTTCTGCGATAACTGGGTGATCAGTCAAGAAAAGGAGATTAAGGGGTCTGACTTCCCGCCGGAGCAGGTGGTGAAGGCTACGAGGGATCATGGCTGCCAAGGGATAAGCTATACCTACACTGAGCCCACCATCTTCTTCGAGTATGCGTATGACACGGCTACAATAGCCCACGGCGTAGGGTTCTTCAACACCTTCGTCACAAACGGGTACATGACACCGGAGGCCGTTCGAACGATAGCGCCAGTTCTGGACGCTGCCACCGTCGATTTCAAGGGCGGTGGGGACCCAGAGTTTTACAAGAAGTTTTCTGCAGTTCCGTCGGTTGAGCCCATCTACGAGTCGCTGAGGGAAATGAGGAAGAACGATATACACATTGAGGTCACCAACCTAGTTGTGCCGAAAATGGGGGACTCGATGGATAGGGTTCGAGAACTCGCCACTTGGATAAGGGATCATCTTGGAAAGGATACGCCGTTCCATCTGCTGAGGTTTCATCCTGACTACCGATTAACTGAGCTACCGTCAACACCCATAGCGACGCTGGAGCAGGCTTGCGACGTATCTCGGGAGGTGGGACTCAACTACGTGTATATAGGAAACGTGCCAGGGCACCGATATGAAAACACCTATTGCCCAAACTGCCGAGAGTTAGTGGTTAAGCGCTTCAGCTTCGAAATCGTAAAGTGGAACCTAACCAAGGACATGCGCTGTCCAGCCTGCGGGCAAAGCATCGCTATCAAGGGGCAGCTACATCCCAGCAGCTTTTCCTACCCCTACACCTTGATTTAAGCAGTCCATTTTCATTCTTTTACTTCTTTGACACCTCCTAAATCTCGTAGCGGCATGAAGAATTCTTAAATATCTAAGGGTCGTTTGGAATTCTCACTCAATCAGTGTGGGCTGATGAAATGTTGATGAGGTTAATGGCTTACGGCAGGAACATTCTGTTGCTGTCCGTCATCTTTGCACTAAGTTCCCTAGCCACCAACCTCATCGTGCCGCTATGGCCCATATACATTCGTTCCCTCGGAGCGTCGATGACGGAGTTAGGCTACGTCTTCTCCATATCCAACGCTGTCGCAGCAGGGCTCCAGATACCAAGCGGGATGATTTCTGACAAGTACGGGAGAAAGAGACTGCACGTCATTGGAACTCTTGTGGGCGTTTTTCCACCGCTATTATACACTTTTGCAAAGAGCTGGTTTGACCTAATTCCTTGGGTTATTCTTGCTGGCATCTCTACGGGCTTATACTTGCCCATTCGATGGTCCATTGTGGCAGACGATTCTACGGTTCAAACGCGAGCTATGGTGTACAGCTGGGTTAATGTGGCGTGGCTGGCGGGTCCCACGGTGGCACCATTGGTGGGAGGCGTAATGGCGGATGTGTATGGTATACGTACGCCTTTCCTTGGATGTTTTGCGCTTATGGGCTTAACTTTTCCGTTAACCTTTTTGCTCCGTGAAACCAGAAGGAGCACTTTTCACCTTCAACACGAGGCCAAAGATGAGCCCAAAGCTTCCTCGTTTCTTTCAGTCATACTTATTTTCACGTTTATCAACGTGATGCAGGGCATCGGCATCGGAATCTATAGTCCCATCACCCCGGTTTTTTTGAAAGAGAGGTTTTCCCTCGACTTGACCTTTGTTGGTCTCCTCTACGCCATAGGCTTCGGTCTTGCCTCCGTAGTGGTGCAGGTTCCCGGAGGTTGGTGGGCGAACAGATACGGTAAAAAGAAAATATTGATAGTGACGTTTGCGCTTTCAGCTCCCTTCCTCAGCTTTTTCGCATTATCCCAGAACATAACAGAGCTGATTGTCTTCATGTTCTTGTCGAACGCCATCCTGAATTTCTCTTGGCCAGCGTTTCAAGCCTTACTGATGGACTTAACGCCGTCTGCAAAATGGGGGCTTATGAACGGAATATCCGCCACCACGTTTTGGGCTGGGATGATGATGGGGTCAGCTGCTAGCGGGCTTTTGTGGGACACGTTCGGCATGTTTATTCCATATCACGTTTCAGCCATAGCCATATTTTTGTCGGCTGTCCCGGCGCTATTTTTGAAAGAGCCGAGTCGTTCTAGGCAGTGCTAGGCTACTCGCGACATATAAATAACGTTTTGACGTTTATTATCTTAGGACGAAGAGACATGTGGGCAGTCTGGAGACCTGACTCTGTAGCCGTCCTGAAGGATAAAAGGGCTAGGGTGAGTTTAGCTAGATACTTCGATGTGATGCAAGACGATAAGCCAGCGAAGTTTCTCATCGCTAAAAAGCTGCCCGCAGAATTCTGCAAAGAGGGCTCTCTACCAAAACTATGGAAAATCCATGACCAGCTCACTGAGGAGTTTTATCGTCTTGAGAAGGAGATCGACTCTGGTCAAAAACGTCTAGAAGAGCTAGACAGCCCGGAAAAGTCGTACCTTAACCTAAAGACTGAGATAGCAAGGCGCATTCTGGAGAGCTGTCACTTCTGCACCCGAAGATGCGGCTTCAACCGACTCGCTGGAGAGCTGGGATACTGCAAGTGTGGAACTCAGATCCTCGTCTCCACCATGTTTGAGCATATGGGCGAGGAACCGGAACTGGTTCCTTCTGGAACCATTTTCACGCTGGGTTGCACCTTACAGTGCCGCCACTGTCAAAACTGGTCGATATCGCAATGGTATGAAAACGGCCAGATATACTCACCAGAGCGACTGGGTAGGGCAGTGGAGCGCCTACGGAAGGGTGGCTGCCGAAACGCCAACTTGGTGGGTGGGGAGCCGACGCCTTGGCTTCAACAGTGGCTGGAAACCTTCGAGCACGTGGGCGTGAACATTCCGGTGGTTTGGAACTCTAACTCCTACTACAGCGAGGAAACCGCCAAGCTTCTCGCCGGGTTCGTGGACGTGTACCTCCTCGACTTTAAGTACGGGACAAACGAATGCTCTAAACGTATCTCTGACGCACCCCAATACTGGGAGGCATGCACACGCAACCATCTCTACGGCAAGAAATACGGAGAGCTTCTCATCCGAGTTTTGGTCCTGCCCGAACATCTTGAATGCTGCACGAAGGCCATCTTGAACTGGATTGCCCAAAATCTCGGAACTTGGGTGAGGACCAACGTGATGTTTCAGTACCGGCCTGAGTGGAGGGCTGACGAGATTCCAGAGCTACGAAGGAGACTCATAGGGAGCGAGAGGGAACGAGCCATCCAACTCGCTAAAGAGGCAGGGCTCACCAACTTTATAACATAATAGGCTCAAGTGTTGACTGCACAACTATGCCGAGAAGACTTAACCAAAAGGTATTTTTCACGCTTTTACATCCTATCTAGCAGAGAGACCATGAGAAAAAGGCTGATTCGACATGCCTTACTGTCCCGAGTGTGGCGGTGAAATGCAGTATATTTCCATGACGAAACGCTATGTGTGCAAGAGTTGTGGGCTCTCAGTCACGCATCAAGAGCTCATTGAGCTGCGGCAACAACTACGCCCCAGAGCCGAGTCGGAGGAGGAGCAGCGCCAAAAGGAACGGAAAGAGTACCTAAAGTGGTGGCTTAGCAAGAAGAAGTAGGGAGGCGCAAGGCATAGCGTTTAACCCTTTACATAGGTAACGGTCTCTCAGGCAAAGAAGATATTATTAGATTGGTTGAGCTTCTAGATAGGCTAAGGGATTAGGATGCCTCGACCAATAGAAATCATCAGCGTCGGAAACGAGCTTCTCATCGGCAAAATCCTAAACACCAATGCGCAATGGCTCGCCAAACGAGTCACGTCTCTTGGGTTGGATGTACGTCGCATCAACGCCGTGGGCGACGATGTCGAAGAAATATCCAACGCCCTTCGAGAGGCCATTCAGCGTAACCCCAGCTTCGTTATCACCACTGGGGGACTTGGACCAACCTTCGATGATAAGACGCTGGAGGGTGTTGCCAAAGCACTGGAGCGCCGAATAGAAGTTCAGGACCAAGCCTTGAGAATGGTAGAGGAGAAGTATCGGAAGTATGTGGAGGAGGGTCGGATGGAGAAGGTCGAGCTGACCCCTCATCGTGTGAAGATGGCGAGGCTTCCTGAAGGCGCTGAGCCTCTGTTTAACCCTGTAGGAACCGCACCTGGAGTGGTCATAAAACACAACGAAACAACCGTGATAGCTCTTCCAGGGGTTCCGCCTGAAATGAAGACCATCTTCGAAGAGTCGGCCGTGCCACTGCTCAAGCAAGCCGCCGGAAACGTAACCTTCTTTGAAACCAGCATAGATGTAACCGGGTGTATGGAGTCGGAGATCGCTCCGCTGATTGATCGAATAATGCACGACAATCCCTACGTCTACATAAAATCCCACCCAAAGTTCGAAGAGAGGACTCCCCACTTGGAGTTTCACCTCTCCACCACCGCCGACAACTCTGAGGTGGCCAAAAAACGCGTGGAAAAGGCCCTCACTCAACTTTCAGAAGTGCTTCAAGAAAAAGGTGGAAAAATCAAGCCCTCAAAGCCAAGCATCAACTGAGAGACCACAACTTTTCACTCTAATTTTAAGCAACCAAGTCAGAACCATCTTTCATCAAAAAACCTTTAGTCCACCTTTCCACAAGTCTTTGTTGGTTGCGATGAGGGACCGCAGGCTAGACACTGAAACAAGATGATTGACAATCCGGGTGCCCGAGCAACCGATCGGAACCTCCAGCAGCCTCTTTTTCTGTTTTGGTTTCCATCTTGATACGAGGCCTCATAATTATGTAAGAAGAAGGCGAGCGGATTGACACGCAACATGAAACTCGTATTGACAAAATGATGTAGGAAGGTCGCATCTCGCTCGAACCATCACCGGCATCTTTCTAACCTAACGAGCCTGAAAAAGTATAGGGGGAGGGGGTATCGAAAAGTATAGGAGGGTAGGTATACCTTAATGGTTTAAGTTTGGCGTGCCAAAAGGGATGTTGAAGAGCAGACTTGGGTGAAAGCCTGTAGCTGTTGCTCAGCTGCGAAAGATCATCCGGATCCTCGAGCGACCCTGAAAAGTAAATAAGCAATCGCAACGAATTTTATCGAGACTGCCCGCTTTACAAGAGAGGTGCCCTACATGTTCATACTATTCATTATCGGAACGGCGGGTTCGGGAAAATCCCTCCTTACAGCTTCCTTCGCCAATTGGCTTAAGATCGGAAAGCAAAACGTGATAACCATAAATCTAGACCCTGGAGCCTTAACCCTGCCGTACACGCCAGACATCGATGTTCGCAACTACGTCAGCGTTGGGGGACTCATGGAAACGTACGGGCTTGGACCCAACGGTGCGCTGGTGATGGCTGCAGACCTCATCGCAGAGGAAACGCAAAGCCTCGAAGAAGAAATTGAAGACTTTAACCCTGACTTAGTTCTTGTGGATACTCCTGGGCAGATGGAGCTCTTCGCCTTTCGAGCCAGCGGCCCCTACATCGCGAGCGAGCTAACCAAGGAGCCTAAGGCTATCGTGTACCTTTTCGACTCCGTATTCTCCGCTAGCCCCCTCAACTACATTTCTAACCTCTTCCTCTCAGCCGCCGTGTACAACCGCTTCTTCGTTTCGCAGGTACATGTGCTAACGAAATGCGACCTTCTTCCACCAAGGGACGTAGACCGCATCGTGAACTGGTCCGCCAACCCAGAAACATTGGAAACGGCTATTGAAGAAAAGCTAAATGGAACGAGGCGCTTGCTCAGCCGCGACATGATGCACGCCATTTATCGGCTAGGGCTGCGGTTTCTCCTAATACCTGTCTCCGCGAAAACCAACGAGGGCCTCATCAACCTCAACACCGCCCTAGAACGCATCCTTGCGGGAGGAGACAAATTCACCTTTTAGAAACAAAAACGTATGCGAATTTTCATTTTCCCTTTTATCCCGACGTTTTAACTGCCATTGTTCTCGATGAGGGTCCAGGCGGCTGCCAGTGCCCCGAACTCTGCCTTCTCCCAATTATCTGCGCTTCCGATGACGATTACGTCGTTCTCCTCCAGCTCCATGAGCCCACTGATTTGACTGAAAGCAACGGGGAAGTCTCGAGCCACGTTTTCACTTATCGTGGGCACCATCAATTTTTGGTTCTTGAAAACCATGGTGGTCGCTCCCCTCGCCCCTGTTATGATGGCCGCATCGCGTTGCTCCACCCCAGCCCCAACTCTGTTCCCGCAACCCTTAACCAGCATCGCAACATTGCGGGGTGCAAACGTCAACTCGTTCTTTTCTAGCCTAACCTTTCGCGGGAAAATTGACTGAAACTCGTTCCAGACTCTTTCCCCCTCTTTCGTAAGGGAACACCCCGGCTTAGATACAACAACTAATTCGGCGCCCTTTAACCGGTCGATGAGGGTGCGTGTTGCTCCTTCACCTGTTTCTAGCTCTTCAGAAAGTCTTCCTCTTCCCATGGGACCCTTTTTCGCAATGAGCTCCAGCGCCCTTACTATGTGAAAGACGGAGAATGATGGGTATGGACCCGGAGCTCTCTCCTCCATCAACCTTTCCAAAATCTTCTTCACTGTCATACTGTCCACAATGAAACAATTGTAGAATTTGACATTTGTACTTTACTAAGGATTCCTTCTCGCTATGACACTTCACAGAGGTTTTCCCTGGCTTAACGGTTAGGGGTTCGAAGTTGTGCTAGAATGATAAGAGGGGTGAGGTTTTAGATTGAAGCCAGCACCATGAAGGTCTCTAGGGTCCCTCTCATGATGTCCTTCTGGGTGACTATGCCTACTACCTTCCCCTTTTCCGTGACCAAGAGCCTTCTAATGTCTTTCTCCGTCATTAGCAAGGCGGCTTCTCCGAGCTTCGCGCCTGCCTCAATGGTGATGAGGGGCTTGCTCATTATTTCTCCAGCCTTAACCGCCCTCGTGCACAATTTTTCGGGGCAGACTCTCCTCATGATATCCCTCTCGGTCAATATCCCCACGGGTTTTCCATCCTCAGTGACAACGACAGATCCTATATCCTTCTTGGTCATCACTTCAATGGCTTTAATTGCTTGGTCCGTGGTTTTCACTGATATAAAGTCTTTTGTCATAATATCTCGTACAGTAGTCGTTATTGGCATAACAAACCTCCAATGCGGTTTTAGTAGAATATACGGATAGTTGCGTTTTTAAGCTTTTACGGAACTAGTTTCAATGTAAACACTCTGGTTACCGGCTCTTAGGGGTTCAGAAAGGCTTAATTCGAGGTTGTTTAGTGAGAATATAGGGCCCGTAGCTCAGTAAGGAAGAGCTTAAACAGCGCCTAAAGCATCGGGCTTTTAACCCGGTGGTCGGGGGTTCAAATCCCCCCGGGCCCGCCAATGTTTTATTCCTTAAGCTCGCTTTGCTATAACCATTTAGACTCATTAGCCACTTAGAATCAAAAACGATCCTCTTCATTCCTAAGCTTGTGCGTGTTTACTCCTTTTACAAATCCCCTCATTTCCCTTATTGGCCTCTGAGGTATTAAATGAACGACACCGTCCTTCTCGATGACAACAATTTTCTGCCCAGGTTTCCAGTCTAACTTCTCCCTAACATCCTGAGGAATCACAACCTGAAACTTCGACGAAAGAGTCACCACGCCCATATTCGATGCCTCTATCGTTTAACAAAATTGCATTCGACGTTTAAATCTTCTTACGATAATCATGTGTAATGCGAAGGATCTACCCGCAACACATTCATTATAAATAGAAGTGTGGCGCCCTGGCCGGGATTTGAACCCGGGTCTAGCGGGCGACAGCCGCTTATACTATTCCGGCATTACTGAAAAACACTATGTGACCGGACTATACTACCAGGGCTGTGTGGCTCAGAGCACCAACCTTCATAATGAAGAACAGTTCTACTTAAGTTTTTCATTTCGCACAGGGGAAGCCTTTGTTGACGATTCTTATAGGAAACCCTAAACATCTTAAGAATCTTTTTCTAAGTTCTTGTGAGATTGCTTAGAGTGGCGGATGCGTGATGGTGTTCAAAATTCCCTTCGTGAAAATTGCGGGAGTTTTGGTTCCAAGGGTAATTCTAGGTCACTTGCCCTTCATCGGCGAATCTTATCAGGGGTCGGTAAAGAACCAAGAATGTGTTGAGAGGTTTTCTAAGGTTGAAAATACCGTAGCAATCCTAAGCGGAGTGGTTCAGGAGTATGGGATCACGGTTTTCAGTGCAGCGCCCTCCACGGAAGGACAACTGGCTAAACTTCACCTTGAGGCTGTCCATGAGACGATTCTCCAAACAGGCATAGAGATTGCCCTAATTCCATGCTTGCGAATATTGTTAACAGTAAACGGTAAGCCCCTAGACGATTACAGAAGATGGCTAACATACTACGAGATTGAGAAGCGGATCGTGGGTGAAGAGATTCTGGAGAAATATCTTAACGACCCTGTTCTGCAATGCAGAGAAGGTTGGAAAGAAAGATTTCTCTACGCATTAAAGCACTCCGCCCCATACAGAACTGAGATAGAGAAAATTTCAATCGACCGCGAAGGAATGACACACGCCATCGAAAGTCTAAAGGATTTTAATGTGGCATTCGCCGAACTTGGATCAGAAACAGATTTCCTTGTTATGATCGATAGAATGGATTTGTTAGGAGAGCTTGTGGATTGGTTGCAGGGCGCCTTTGGTTACCGAACCATACTTGGGACCCACCACGCTGGATCGGCAATACCGACTTTGGAAAAGTCCGGAATCAAATTTCAAGGCTACGTTACCCCAATTAATAAGAAGGGTGTAATGATGTTCCCCGCACAGGAACTTGCCGCCAAAGCCGTAAGAAACGCCCGGAAGCCCATAATAGCCATAAAGCCCTTAGCTGGAGGAAGAATACCACCACAGCCAGCCCTCGAATACGTGTTCGGAGACCTTAACGTCGACACCTGCATGATTGGAGTAAGCTCAAAAGAAGAGCTTGACCAAGACTTTACAACAGCATTAAGATTACTGAGGCACTATGAAAAGCGGTAAGATGGAAAATGCTGCTTGTGGGTCCTCATTTCTCCATTATGAATAGGTCGCTGAAAAGTTCTCGGTGGAACATATCTGCGTATTCAGGGTGTTTGAGGAAAAAATATCGTAGGCCCTTCATGATTTTCACTGCTGCCTCAATGGTGCAGGGAACGAAGTCGATTAGGAATAGAAACTCTTGAATCTCCCCGCGTGCGATGAAGCCTTTCCTCTGTCGAACCTTCACGGCTTCCCATCTCTGAACACAAATCTCAAAAAACAAAGGGTTAACCCTTATGAAGGAAAAGTATGGATTTGAAAACTATTAAAGGCAAACCTCGTCGAGTGTTGTCAAAAGACTCTCTAATTCTAGGAACACTTTTGAAGCGAATTTAAAAGTCTACGTTAAGGTCAAGAAGCCGTCTAGATTTTAGGTTGTTTTTCTCATCTCTGACCTCATCATGCATATGCCTATGAACACGAAGACGACGCCACCCACCATCAGCGGAACCAAGCCCTTAAGGAACTCGAACCGACTCACCGGGTGCATAACTACCGCGACCATCCAAATCAATCCGAAGAGAACCACCGACGCTAAACTGAGGAGAATCAAACCAACCCAAAAAACCATAGATTTCTTACCCTCCAACACTCATGTCCCCCAAAAACATCATTGCCTCACAAAAGATAAACCTATCTTGGCCCCACGTTATTATTGCGAAGATGAGACAGCGTTTTCGCAGAAACGCTGTAAACGATGGTTGACCCTATGTGAAACCTAGAGTAACCATTGGTAAACATGGGATTTTTTATACAAAACATGTTAAATTAAAATCTGTGCATCCACGGGACAGTAAATCTTATAAGGGAATTAACCGGTTAATAACCAGTTAGTGAGGCAAGTGCCGAGAAACGCTTCGGAATCGAAAACCGAACTCCTAACCACGAGGGTTACGCCACACGTTAAGAGCATCATTGTTCAGATAACTCAAAGGGAAGGGTTAGACGTTTCTGAGTGGCTAAGAAACCTCGTCGTCATCGAGCTGAGAAAACGAGGAGAGTTTCAAAAGACCCTGAACCAGGGATAGTTCAAGTTTTGAAATATCCAGATAGACATCGTTGGTTGTAAATAGTTGCTCACCTTTTAGCCGAAATTTCTCTGATCGGTTTTTCTTTGAGGCTATCAAAAGTTTCCGTTTGAGGCTCTATAGTCTGGTGGTCTAATACAGTATCTTACCATCACTATTGCTGGTAATCCGCTTATAAAGATCTTAATCTACTATCGTCCTGATTCCTCACAATGGTGTATGACATTAACAAATCGGTGTTTCATTGTCTTCTTGGCATCGACTGTTTTCAATCTAATAGCAATATGGAGAGTGGAAGCGAAAATAGGAAGCAGTTAAGTGCAAAGTAAGTCTTACTTAGGTATTACACTTATTTGTGAGCGTCCTTTATGCGCGGTGATCCTGAACGGTTATTAGTGATGACACCCTTACACACTACAAAATTGTTCCTTCTAACCTCTATCACATCTTTTGGCGAATAATATATCACAAGAGTAATGTTTATATGAGAGACTCTAAACCTATGCTAGTAAGCTTCCAAAACATCAAGGTGGAAGCAACCTCGGAGGCCCGATTTTTCGGGTCGGATGACTGCCGGCCCGTTGGGGGAATTCCCGCGTTTGGTAGGAATGTATCAAACCGTCCGATACCTATGCCTTAATAATTGTGAGCTTATTGGGGGTTTAAGTAAGTTTGGAAATTTCGGATGAGGACCTTTTGCTTCTTCAAAAGTCCTTCTTCGAGGAGAAGGGCTTGGTTAGACAGCATCTCGATTCTTATAACAAGTTCATTGACTACGGTCTTCAAGAGGTTATAGACGAAGTTGGCGAGATCCTGATCGAGGTTCCAGAGTATCCTTACAAAATAAAGCTTGGCCAAGTATGGATCCTTCACCCGCAGTCAAGAATCAGCGGCCCCTACATCACGGAGGTTGACGGATACCCGCACGAAATCTACCCTATAGAAACCCGTTTTCGCAACCTCACCTACGCTGCGCCTCTCTCCCTAGAGATGACCCCAGTCATCGGTGGCAGGGAACTTGAAACCGAACTCGTCTTGATAGGCGACCTTCCGGTGATGCTGAAGTCCAAGCTCTGCGTTCTTTCTCAACTGCTCTCTGAGGAACTCATCGGGCACGGGGAGGACCCAAACGACCCGGGAGGCTACCTCATCGTCAACGGTTCTGAACGTGTCATTGTCGCCCTAGAAGACCTAACTCCAAACCGCATCATCGTAGACACCGACACCCGCGGCGCCAGACCCGTTTATCAAGCCAAAATATTCTCCACCACAGTGGGCTTTAGAGCAAGAATCGAGTTACGGGTGAAGTCGGATGGCGCCATTTACGTTTCCATGCCCGGCGTCCCCACCGAGATACCCTTTGTAATTTTAATGAGAGCCCTCGAATTGCAGTCTGACAAGGAGATTGCCGAAGCGGTTTCTCCGGACAAGGCCATACAAAATGAGCTTGAGACCTCCTTTGAAAAGGCCATGGGCATAGACACGGTCGAGGACGCCATCATGTACATCGGGAGTCGCGTGGCGCACGGGCAAGTGGAAGAGTATCGCCGCCAAAAAGCCGAAAACATCCTAGATCGAAACTTTCTGCCCCATATCGGCCGGACCTCCCGAAACCGCAGAGAAAAGGCCTTGTTCTTAGGCGAGATGGCTTGCAGGGCTCTCGAATTGAAGCTTGGAAAACGAAAGCCTGACGACAAAGACCACTTCAAGAATAAGCGCTTAAAACTCGCTGGACCCCTACTCGCCGACCTTTTCAGAATTGCCTTCAGAAACCTATGCCGCGACATAAAATATCAGCTTGAGCGGATGGGCATCAAACGACAAACGATTTCGGTTTCCGCCGCGGTCCGCCCAGGGATTGTTACCGAGCGACTTCAGCATGCCATCGCCACAGGAAATTGGGGGCGAGGACGAGTCGGTATCACCCAACTACTTGACCGAACCAACCACATCTCCACCTTGAGCCACCTACGGAGGTTACAGTCCCCTCTTAGTCGCAGCCAGCCCAACTTCGAGGCTCGAGACTTGCATCCAACTCACTGGGGAAGGCTGTGCCCAAATGAGACGCCCGAAGGGTCAAACTGTGGTTTAGTGAAAAACCTCGCTTTAGCGGCGTGCATTTCGGTAAGCGTGAGCTCTGAAAAAATGAGGCAAACCCTTTATCGGATGGGTGTGGCTCCAACTCAGGAGGCAACCGAAACCCTGCGGATCAATGGCGCTAAGGTCTTCGTAGATGGTTGTCTCGTTGGCTATTGCATGTTCCCTCAGGAGTTGGTCACTGAGGTAAAGAAAAAACGTAGAAGCGGGGAAATCCCCACAGACGTTAATATCGCTTATTTCTCCAAGGTCCATGGGGAAAGAGAAGAAGTTTACGTTAACTGCGACGAAGGGCGTGTGCGCCGCCCCCTCATAGTGGTCGAAAACGGCGCACCCAAACTGCAACCGGAGCACATTGAAAAGATTCGTTCTGGAGAGTGGGCATGGAAGGATCTTGTAAAGCAAGGTATCATTGAATACATCGACGCCGAAGAAGAGGAAAACGTATTTGCAGCTCTAAGTTTTGAGGGGGTCACGCCCGAACATACGCATGTGGAGATTGCGCCTTACACGATTCTGGGGATATGCGCTTCCCTCATACCCTACCCTGAGCATAATCAGTCTCCACGCAACTCTTATGAGGCTGCCATGGCGAAGCAAGCCCTTGGAATTTATGCAACAAACTACCTCGTCCGCGTTGATTCCCGTTCCCACATTCTACATTACCCTCAGATGCCCTTGGTTAAGACAAAGCCCATGGACATCATAGGATATGATCATCGACCCTCTGGACAAAACTGCGTCGTCGCCGTCATATCCTTTGAAGGATACAACATGGAGGACGCCCTCATCTTCAACAAAGCATCCATCGAAAGAGGTTTAGGACGTTCCACCTTCTACCGGATTTACGAGGCTGAGTGTCGTCAATACCTTGGAGGGTTGAAAGATCGATTTACCACACCGGAGCCAGGCATTCGCGGGTATCGAGGTGAGCAATACTATCGCTTTCTTGAAATGGATGGTATCGTCAGCTTAGAATCCAAGGTGGCCGGCGGCGACGTTCTCATCGGCAGAACGAGTCCTCCTAGATTCCTTGAGGAATATAAGGAGTTTGAAGTTAAAGGTCCTACGATGAGGGATACCTCCGTGGACATGAGACCTTCGGAAACCGGCATCGTGGATGGCATTTTTATTACCGAAACGGGCGAAGGAAGCAAACTCGTAAAGGTTAAGGTGCGTGATGAGCGAATTCCCGAGTTAGGTGACAAGTTTGCTTCTCGTCACGGGCAGAAAGGCGTGATAGGGATGATTGTGCCGCAGGAGGATATGCCGTTTACTCCAGAGGGCATCTTTCCCGATATCATAATCAACCCCCACGCCATCCCCTCACGAATGACCATTGGGCAGTTCCTCGAATCCATGGCTGGAAAGGTTGCGGCGGCAAGGGGAAAGCCAGTGGATGGGACACCCTTCGTTAACGAAACGACGGAGGAATTGAAACAAACGTTAATCGATTTGGGCTTCAGCCCCGGCGGTCGTGAGCTTCTTTACAACGGAGTCACGGGCGAAAGATTTGCGGCCGACATTTTTGTGGGCGTCGTGTATTATCAAAAGCTCCACCACATGGTGGCGGACAAGATCCATGCTAGGGCGCGAGGTCAAGTTCAGATGTTGACGAGGCAGCCCACAGAGGGACGGGCGAGAGGTGGTGGCCTTCGTTTCGGAGAAATGGAGAGAGACTGCCTCATTGGGCACGGCGCCGCCATGCTCCTGCGGGATCGACTTCTCGAGGAGTCAGACAAATATCTCTTATACGTATGTGAGACGTGTGGATACATAGCGTTTTACGACATCAAGCAACGCAGGTATGTATGTCGACTCTGTGAAGATAAAGCCCAAATTTCACCTGTAATTGTTTCCTATGCCTTCAAACTTCTTCTGCAAGAGTTGATGAGCCTTTGCGTAACGCCCCGCCTCAAACTTAAGGAGAGAGCCTGAAATGACAATGGAAGAAGCCGTTCACAAGGTTATAGATAAGCTTTCGTTTGGAGTTCTTTCTCCGCAAGATATACGTAGGCTTTCCGTTGCGGAGATACAAACCGCCGACACATATGATGAGGACGGAGCCCCCATAACGTCGGGGCTAATGGATGGACGATTAGGAACGCTTGAACCGAGACAACGATGCAAAACCTGCGGCAACACCGCTATACGATGTCCAGGGCACTTTGGTCACATCGAATTAGCAGTTCCCCTCATTCACGTCGAATTCACCAAAATAATCTACGATCTCCTTGGGTCTACTTGCCGAAACTGCGGCCGCGTGTTGTTATCCCCGAACCGGATCACCAAAATTAGGGCTAAAATCGACCGTGCTCGCAAGTTAATGGGAGTTGCATCAAACAAACTTTACAAAAACGTGTTGCATGAGGCGAGAAACAAGGAATGCCCGCACTGCGGCGCCCCCCAGCACAAGACAGAGTTCACGAAACCCACGACTCTTCATGAGATTTCAGAGGAGGGTGCGCAACGATTAACGCCAAGTATAGTTCGAGAGCGAATGGAGCGGATACCTGACGAAGACCTTGAATTGTTTGGTTTCAACCCAATGAGCGCACGCCCAGAATGGATGGTTCTGCAGGTTCTTCCAGTTCCACCCGTTTACGTAAGACCTTCCATAACCCTAGAATCAGGCATCCGATCCGAGGATGATTTAACCCACAAACTCGTGGACATCATCCGTATAAATCAACGGCTGAAGGAAAACATGGAGGCAGGGGCTCCTACCCTCATCATCCAAGATTTATCAGAGCTTCTTCAATATCACGTGACCACATACCTCAACAATGAGGCTTCTGGAATTCCCCCTGCTAGACATCGTTCCGGCAGAGCCCTTAAGACCCTTTCCCAACGCCTGAAAGGAAAGGAGGGGAGATTTAGAAGCAACCTCTCCGGGAAAAGGGTGGACTTTTCAGCGCGAACCGTGATTTCCCCAGATCCAAATCTTGATATCAATGAAGTTGGGGTTCCCCTTGATGTGGCTATGAGGCTTTCGATGCCTGAGAAGATCACTGAATGGAACGCTGACGAAATGCGAGGGTTAGTAACTAACGGCCCTGAAAAGTATCCTGGCGCGCTCTATGTCGTAAGGCCGGACGGCAAACGCATTAGACTGGAATTCGTGGTTGATCGCGAAAAGGTCGCCGAGGCTTTAGAGCCAGGTTTCATTGTGGAGCGCCACATCAAGGGTGGCGACATCGCCGTTTTTAATCGGCAGCCATCCCTTCATAGAATGTCGATCATGGCGCACTATGTTCGGGTGTTGCCTCACAAAACCTTCCGCCTACACCTCTGTACCTGTCCCCCCTACAATGCTGATTTTGACGGAGACGAGATGAACCTCCATATCCCACAGAGCGAAGAAGCACAAACCGAGGCACGCCTACTCATGCAAGTTCAAGACCAGATACTTTCACCAAGATTTGGAGGTCCCATCATAGGGGCCATTCGAGACTTCATAACCGCCTCATATCTCTTTACTCGAAAATCCAACTTCCTCACAAAGGAGGAAGTTTGCAGATTGCTATTGGCGGCAGATTATGAGGACTCTCTTCCTGAACCTGAAATTAAGGAACCTAAACCGCTGTGGACTGGGAAACAGATCTTCAGCCTCTTCCTTCCCAAAAGCTTAAACTATGCATTAAAGGCGACCACTTGCCATCGATGTGATCAATGTCTTCATGAAAAATGCCCCTATGATGCTTATGTGGTTATCAAAGACGGCATATTAAAATGTGGTGTGATCGATAGAAGCTCCATAGGAGCTGAACAGTCGGAAAGCCTTCTTCATCGCATAATAAAAGACTATGGAGCTCCCGTTGGAAGGCGATTCCTGAATCGCATTTGCCGGCTTCTCAAGCTGTTTATGACCATGCGAGGCTTCACGTACTCCTTTGACGAGCTGGAGTTGTCTCCTCCCGTTCGGTTGAAAATTAATCAAATAATAGAGAAGTTTGAGAATCGAATACGTAAATTAATCGAGGACCTTCAAGAGGGAACGCTACCAAGACTTCCCGGCCAAACCCTCACCGAATCCTTCGAGATCTACGTGATGAACGAGTTAGCCGAAGCCAGGGACAAAGCCGGGAGAGCCGCAGACGAAGACTTTGACGTATACAACTCCGGAATTGTCATGACGAGAACCGGAGCAAGGGGCTCCAACCTCAACATCGGCCAAATGACTGCCTGCGTTGGGCAGCAGTCGGTACGAGGAAAACGAATTATGCGGGGATACCTTGAGCGAGCCTTACCCCACTTTAAAGTGGGGGACCCCTCTCCTAAAGCTAGGGGTTTCGTGTATTCTTGTTATCGAGATGGCTTAGATCCCATTGAGTTTTTCTTCCACGCAATGGGCGGGCGAGAGGGACTCGTAGACACAGCCGTACGAACACAACAAAGTGGGTATATGCAGAGGCGCCTCATCAACGCTCTTGAACACCTGCGTATCGAGTATGATGGAACCGTCCGAAACTCGATTGGTGACATCGTTCAATTCAGGTACGGGGAAGACGGGGTAGACCCCGCCAAAAGCGATCACGGAAAAGCTGTGAACGTCAGCCGACTCGTTGAGCAAATTAAGATTATGATAGAGAAGGGTGAACCCGCACCCAAACAGTATGTTATGGAACGCCTCAAACAGGTGGAGAGTCAGCTCACCCCCATCCTAGTTAAAGAATTAAAAAAGGAGCTAGCTACGGCCAAATTAACTCGGGAAGGTGTGGATCAAGCAATTAACCTGACCCTAGAAAACTATAAACGAGCCCTCGTCGAGCCCGGTGAAGCTGTGGGTATCGTGGCTGCACAATCGATAGGTGAGCCAGGCACCCAGATGACACTTCGAACGTTTCACTACGCGGGCGTTAGAGAACAAAACGTAACCCTCGGCTTGCCTCGGCTCATTGAAATTGTGGATGCTCGAAGGACACCTTCCACCCCGATCATGTCCATTTACCTTGATAAGGAGCATCGAACGAGCAAGGAGAAAGCCACCGAAGTCGCTCGAGAAATTATATGCACAACCATGGAGGATCTCGCGAAGGCCATGTACATAGACCCTGAACTAGACGAGGTCATCGTTGAGCTTGACTTGGGCATGATGGAAGATCGAGGCGTTTCGCTGAATGAGATAGAAAAATCGCTGCACTTCCCCAACTGCACGTTAAGGATCAAAGATGATCGACTTTCTCTCAAACCCGGAAAGCCGCTGGATACCAAGAAGCTATTTGACAGGGTTTCCACACATTATGTTAAAGGTATACCGGATATTCGTAGGGTTCTTGTCACTGAAGAAGAGGGGGAGTGGGTGATACGAACCGATGGCTCCAATCTTCCGAAGGTTCTCGAAGTTCGCGGAGTGGATCCCACACGAACAGTCACCAATCATATTCATGAGATTGCTAAAACGCTTGGAATCGAGGCGGCTAGAAACGTTATCATCGAGGAAGCTATAGGAGTTCTTGAGGAGCAAGGTCTCGACGTGGATGTAAGGCACGTGATGTTAGTGGCTGACATCATGACTACAACTGGCGATGTGCGGCAAATTGGGAGACACGGAATCAGCGGGGAGAAGGCCAGTGTCCTCGCGAGGGCAGCCTTCGAGATCACTGTTCCTAACATCGTTGAGGCAGCCATTAAGGGTGAAAGCGACCCCCTGAGGGGAGTAACCGAGAACGTGATTGTGGGGCAGTCTATACCCATCGGCACAGGCTTAGTGGATCTCTACATGTCGACGGCTTACCGGGGGAAGACGGAGTGATCGACATAAACAAGGCCATAGCCACCACGGTGAAAACCGGAAAGGTTTTGTTTGGGGCCAACAACGCCATAAAAAACGCTAAGATAGGAAAGGCTAAGCTTATTATTGTTGCGGCGAATTGCCCACAAAATTTTCGTGAAGATATCGTGCATCACTGCAGAGTCTCCAACGTTCCGGTGGTTATTTATAAAGGAGATAGCATAAATTTAGGGACAGTTTGCGGGAAGCCCTTCATGGTTTCGGCTTTGACCATAAGGGAACCGGGTGACTCCGACATCCTCAGGGTTGCGGAGGCGACGAATGTCTAGTGGAATAAAGTTCACGAGTCGGGAGATGCGGTACATTGCCCTATTTGAAAGCATCACCGGCGCTACAGTGAAGGACTGCATCATCGACGAAGACCTTAGCCGGATCATCTTCATCATAAAGGAGGGAGATGTGGGAATGGCTATAGGGAGGGGAGGAAAAAACATCCACCTCCTAGAAAAGATGACGGGGAAAAAGCATGAAATCATCGAGCATTCGGAAAGCCCGGTTCAGTTCATCAAAAACGCCTTGAAGCCAGCACGAGTGAAGGAGATACGCATCACCGAACGCCCCGACGGAAAAACCATCGCCGTGGTCTCCGTGAACCCCAGAGACAAGGGAGTTGCCATCGGGAAAAACGGAAGAAACGCCGAACGAATCCGGTTCTTAGCCAAACGATACTTCCAGATACAAAACGTCAGCATTTTATAAATAACCGATACCGAAGTTTTTGCACGATAACTAGTAACCTAGACTTGCTGACGTTGCCGTAGCAATCTTCACTTCTCCCTTGATTACAGACGTTTCTTACCGGTCGAGCGTGTGACTCAAAGCTCAAAATTCTGTAATTAGGCGTTTCGCAATCGAGCCTACGTGCATGCAGACCTCTTCATGAGCTTCAAGGGAAATAGGCTTTCTCTTGCAACCTCGTTAATATACTTAATATGATTAGAAATAATCGCGCAGAGTATTTCCCAATGTTATGTTTCTAGATCGATTTTGAGGAGTAACAGTTAATTAGACAGAAACAAAACGACTTTGGTTTCAAAATTCTGTCGAAAAGACATAACTTTTCGCCATAGAATGTAGGAAAGCACCAATCACTGGAGTCTTCACTTTTGTCAACGGAAAATGCGGAGTTCATGTCTTATGTTCGGAGGGACGGGAGGATAACGATACCAACAGAGATCAGGGATGCTCTGAGCATCGACATAGGTGATCTGGTGAAGTGCAAGATTCAGAAGGTGAAGTCTGCGTGAAGGATCAGACTCCTATTCCTCTTACACGAGATGGCTTAGCTAGGTTGAGGTTGAAGGCTCTTCGAAGAGGTTTGTGGTTTAGGAAGTTGAATGGAGATGAGCGTATGTTAATGAGTCTAGTGATCAGGGTGGTGGATAGAGTTCGTAGCCTCATCCTAGCCAAGCTAGTCTCCTCCGCTGTGAAGAAATTGCTGGAAGCCATGGAGAGCGAGGTTGTGCGCGTAATGAGGACGGTTGGACGCCAACTCGCCCAAAAACTGAGTAGAACTGCCGAGAGTTGGGGCAATGAATCCGCCGTTGGATGGGCGGAAGAACCCAGTTTTATTCAGTATTTAGCTGTAAGTTACATAAACACGCCAGCGATGTTCAAAGCCTAGTGTTTTGTCTTGTTTGAATGCCGGGGTGCTGTAGAGGGCTGAACCCAATCTATTTGATATTCACTTGCATACTTTCGGTTCTTTACATCTGGACCCTATACAGTGTTCCTATTGTGGTGGTCGGCGCTAAGCATTTACGAAGGGCATGTCAAAGCTTGAGGAAGGCGCCGCGACTAAAGGAGGATAAGTTACCCACCGTCTCGATTATAGTTCCGGTGAAGAACGAGGAGAGGGTTGTGGGTAGGCTCTTAAACGCTTTGTTGAGTCTAGATTATCCCCCTGAGAAGAAGGAAATCATAGTCGTTGACGACGGATCAGTAGACAGAACAGTGGAGATATGCGAGAAATATGTCAAGCGGAATCCCACTCATGTGAGAATGCTTCATAAGTCGGTGTCGAATGGAAAACCAGCTGCTTTGAACCACGCTCTCAAGCATGCGAAGGGTGATATCATTGTCACCTTCGACGCTGACAACGTCCCTGGATCAGACGTTCTGTTGGAGGCGGTGAGGTATTTTGAGGACCCTTCGGTGGCTGGGGTTCAAGGAACGGTTTGCGCCATCAACGCTGATGAGAACATGTTGACCAAGTTTATCGCGTATGAGGAGGCTGTGAGGTTTGAGGCGTATATTCGAGGGAAGGATGTCCTCAGATTGTTTGTCAATCTTGCGGGTACTTGTCAATTCATAAGACGAGATGTCCTAGAGGAGGTGGGTGGATGGAATGAGGAATCCTTAACAGAGGACATGGAGGTTTCTGTTAGGCTGATGGAGAGAGGTTATAAAATAAGGTATGCTCCGGAGGCTCGGTCGTGGCAGGAGCATCCGGCGAAGCTTAGGCAGCTGTTGGGGCAGCGGATAAGGTGGTGCAGGGGAAACATGGAAATCGCGTGGAGGTATGGGAAGCTGGTCACAAAGCTTAACCGAAGGAGCGTTGATGCGGAGGTCACCCTAGCGGGCCCTTACATGTTGGCTTTTTGTCTTTTAGGCTACCTCATGACCCTGTGTACACTCCTATTTCCGGTCCAGCCGGACCCATTTTTTACAATGATCACGCAGGTCACGTCACTCCTGACCATAATCCCCCTGTTTTTCATCGGATTAGCCTTGGTCTACACAACAAAACCGAGGAAAGTAGCCAATCTACTATGGCTTCCCTTCATTTACGCGTACTGGGCCCTTGAAACCTTCATAGCCTCCTATGCGCTGATCCAGATTCTTCTAAAAAGGTCTAGGCGATGGACACAAACGGTGAAAACAGGAGCCATCACCAACCGTAATCTTATTTAAGCCTCTATCTCAGGAGTAAAAATTGTCTACCATCGTTGCGGATGCTTCTATATTAATTCATTCGTCAAGAATAGGGCGTTTCTATCTCCTTAAGGATGTTTACAATGAAATCTTTGTTACTCCTAGCGTCTTCATGGAGGTCGTAGAAAGGGGTTGGGGTCTAGCGGGTTCACTTGAGACTGAAAGGGCTGTGCGTGAGGGATGGATTAAGGTTTTGGATGTAATCGACAAATGGAAAGCCAGGGAAATGGCTATGAGGCATGGGATTCACTTAGCGAATGCTGAAACTGTTCAGCTTGCACGGGAAGTTAAGGCTTCCACTTTGCTCGCTAATGAGGAGGAAGTCCGTGAACTGGCTAGTCAATTTGGCATAGAAGTTAGAGGCTGCCTTGGATTACTTATCGAGGCTGTGAAACGAGGGCTAACAACGGTTGAGGAAGCCAAGAAGGACGCTGAAAGACTAGTGAGGGAGGGTTATAGGATAAGCGAAGAGGTCTTAAAGGAGTTTTATGCTCTATTAGGTTAGAGGAGAAAGAATGGCGGTCACCATTCCAGAGCGCATAAAAGAAAAGTTCCTGAATGAAATCCTCGAGATGTACATGACGGGCGAGATGTCAGCAGGTAAAGCGGCTGAAATGCTAGGAATTCCTCGTGCAGCCTTCTATGAATTGTTGGCGGAAAAGAGAATTCCGTTGCCTGAAAAACTGAATCAAAGCATACTGAAAGAGCTAAGGAAAATCAGAATCGAGAAGCCTTAGCGTGGCTTTCTAAAACTGTTGATGATTATTGATTGATTTTGTATTAACACGAACGAGTGCTAGAGTGCTCTCAGGCTTAATTTAATGTTAGAATTCTTTCGATAGAGGTTTGATTCTTAAACAAAGTGATTAAGTCATCTATGAGAGTTTGTATAGCAATACCAACGTGCAATGAACGATGAACGCTCAGGGATTAATTCCGCAAATAGGGGGAGGGTACTGTGCAATAATGGTTTTAGTGATGTATGGTAATTGTAAGGAAGATCTGGAAGCCTATGCCTGATGTTAGGGTTAAATTAACAGCAGCTGGGGTAGCGCTGAAGGCTCCCAGTTTCGGAAAGAGATTTTATACGCCGATGATTTTGGCTTCGCTCTTCCTTTTGGCTTTCGCCACGAGGGCGTACCGCTTGTATAGCTTCCCCTACTTCCCTGAGGAAGAACCTTGGCTGGGTAGTAATCCTGAGGGGCTATACCGTGATGAAGCGGACCGGTATCTGAGGGAGTCTGAAAGCTTGTTTGAGAGGCTTCCAGTGTATCAGCCGCCTCTCTTTCTCCTCTTCATGAACCTTTCTTTGAGAGCCTTCGGCACGCCTTACGCCATTAGGATCCCGTCAGCCGTAGCCTCCTCGCTCGTTGCCGTACTAATCTATCTGGTTTCGATGAAGAAGTTTGGGAGTCGGGGCGCCTCGGTCGCGTCGGCTCTCTACTTTATCGCCATGTTCCCCGCCTTCATATACAATAGGATGGCCTTCCTTGAGAATGGGGTTGCCCTCTTCCTTCTCGCCTCATACTACTGCCTCCTCGTTTACGAGGGTTGTGGGAAAGGAAAGTGGCTGTATCTCTCAGGGATCTTAGCTGTTCTGGGTGCGCTGAGCAAGATCAACGGTGTGGTGGCCCCGCTCTTCTTCTTAGCCTATAGTCTTTACAAAGGGTTCTTCAGAAAGGCTTTCAAGGTGACCATTCTAGTCTTCGCTATATCCGGCGTCTCCCTTCTAGCGGCCCTATTCCTAATTGGACTTGACCTAACTCCCTTATTCACTCTGGTAATGAAACCGTCAGCTGTGGCAAGGCAGTGGATGATGGTTTGGGCTGGCAAGGAAACTTCGGCTTGGGAGTACTTTATTATAAGCTCAATGCCCTCTGGGTGGCTCACGTGGTTTCTAGTCTACCTGAGACCCGAATACTGGTACATCTTCGCCTACTTCGCCCTCGCCTACCTCGCCGTTAAAGAATATGAAAAAGTCAGCGACATAATCCTCTTAATAGTCTCATTTGTGGCCACATGCCTCTTGATCTCTTGGGGAATTGGGAGCTACTACATCATCATCGTCCAGCCCTTCTTCGCTGTACCGGTCGGCTACGCGCTCACGAGGATGCTCAGGATGAAGCCACAAGTAGCCATGATGTTCATCCTCTTCATCTATGCTCCGATGGCGATCACATTCAATATCTCCGTTTTCGGGGAAGGAACCTATCCAAGAATTGACCCCCTGCTCTACCTCCTCAAGCTCTTATTTGTAGGGGGGCCATTAGCCTCCGCCTTTTACTTACTGACTAAAGGTCGTGATTCAGAGGAAACGAGTCTTCTAGGGAGAATGCTTTTCAACGGGGCTCTCATAGTCCTCTTCTTAGTCCTCCTGTTCATCGGGAGTTACCTGACACCAGCCTTCTATCCTCATTACCTAAACGTGGGGACGTAAGGAATCCAGCTTGAGGGAGTACCTGTTGAGGACTATAGCGTTTCTCTTCGCCCTATTAGCGTCTGTGAGCCTCTTAATTCATCTTTACAGCCTAATGTCGGCTTCACGATTTCCCCCGGGCCTAGGAGCAGCACAACACTATAATGCGTTAGCAGAAGGGTGGGCCTCTCATGGCCTCACATCTGACGAGACGCTTCTATACCCGTTCATTTCCTTCACGATGCGTATGTTCAACTTAGACCTCGCCACAGCCCTCAAGTTTATACCCGCATTTCTCTTGAGCTCCCTACCCTTACTCGCCTATTTCCTATCGTTAACCGTGACCGGAAGCCGCCTTGTCAGCGTGGCGGCTGCGTGGATACTGGCCTTCATGCCCGCAGTCACCACATCCTTAATAGTTGGCAATTACAGCCTTGTACTGGGCCTGTTCCTCTTCACCGCATATCTCAGCTTCTTGGTAAAATGTCTTAAAGGAGGTTCAAGGGGTTCTCTATATATGGTCCTCTTGGCAAGCGCCTTTACGCTCCCTCTCTTATTCCTCTTAATTCTAGGCAGTTCGCAAGGAACACAAGGTCAACTGTTTAGGGTTAACCTAGACACATGGGCTGAAAATTTGTGGCTGAGTTTATCCATGGTGGTTGGCGCGGCTATAGGAATCTACACCCTCTTGAAAAGGGCTAAGACAGCAACCTCGCCCATATTCTATGCTTTAGCTATGGTGCCCTTCGCTTTAGCCTTCATCCCAGCCTTAAGCTCGCTTCACATACTCTCCGCGCCTATCTTAGCTCTCTTGATTGCATCGCCATTGTTATGGATTAGAGAATCTTGCTTGGTGCATGAAGTAAACGCTGCCAATCATAGTCCAATCATGGAAGTGGTGATAGATTTGCCTAAACTCGCCGCCATATTTCTCGTAGCCCTCTTAACGATCTCCACGGTAGTTGTGGGCTACGGTGCATCGGTGTCAATATACAACCAATATTCAGCTTCAAGATACTTCACTGATGAAGAGATCATTTCAGCTGCGAAGTGGATAGACGAGAACATATCAAGAGAAGCTATTCTATCTTCAAGACCCGTGGTCGCGGCATGGCTTGAAGCCCTTTCAGGGAGAAAGTTCATAGGTCCCGGAGGACTGGAGGAAGCTCTGGTATCAGAAGCAGTGGAGTTGACGAGCTTCAGGATGCTGACCCCAAGCTTGCTGGTGGATGAGTGGGAGCCTTTCTCCGTCTCGAAGGCTCCCTCCATCTCATACTATGATGGAAGTGGGTACGAGCCGATAATCTTTATTGATGATTATTTTGTGAGGGCTAAGCTGATCAAGGAGGGTGAAGAATGTATTGAAAACCCCAACGGTGCAGGGTATCGCGGGTACCAATGGCTCAGCGATACACATCCGGAAGTAATCCTCGTACAGCACTTCGAAACACATAGATTATTGTTCGAGAAGATCATACGGGTTTCAACGTCTGAACCTCGCCTCGAGGTTGAATATCGAGTTGATCCAAAGGCAAACACAAAAGTGGTTAGTTTAGAGCTTCCGGTTTGGGTTGAGCCGTGGAAGGAAGCGAATATACTCGAAATAACAAGCGACAACATCACTCTTATCATTGATGGAAGGGAGACCAAGATATCCTTCTTAGGAAACACTGTAGGCCCTGCACAAGTAGAGAAAAGTGAGGGACATACAATAGTTAAGGCCGAGTTCACTCCCGTTGGTGGCGTCATAAACGCTGGAGTTCGTGTCTCAATTAAATCTGGAGATCGATCTGAAATGCCTCTCTGGCTCGCCTACACACCTAAGCTCATAAAGAATTACAGCATAGAATATGTGGTAGCTGAAACTGGCACGATGGGCTTTCTAGATCGATCCTTAGCTAACCCCTTCAAATCCCTGATCATAAAGGACTCATTTAACCGAATACTCTTCGACGCCTACGGCACTAAATGGGTGGAAGCACCGAGCAGCGGCAAGGTACCCTTCGATGAAAACATCACGGATGGAGTAAGGCTGATTGAATATGAGACAGACGGCCTCCGCATAAACAAGACCTTGACCGAATCGGATCAATCCATCGAAGTGCGATACGCTGTAGCTCCGAAAGCGAACCCCTCATCGCTCATCAGCATGAATTTGACCATCTGGATATCCTGGGATGCCCTTCTCCTCGATTATGCGCTTGAGGGGAATGTGGTCAAGCTAAAACTAGGCTTCGGTGATTTGGAAATCAGATTCATCGGCAACCTCACACGTGTGGAAGTGGGGCCCGACCCAGAGTATGGGCAGAATAGGGTTCAAGCTGCGTTGAGACTTCGAAGTGAAGCCGATGAGGTGGGCGTGAACATAAGCAGCCTTAAGCCTTTGCTCTTTGAATATGAGGCTACCACAAGGCCAATTATGGAAGCTGATGACTGCCTTAGCATATCCTTAGACACAAACATATTCAAGGTAGTCTTTAAGCAGGGCGCATTAGCAATCTGCCGAACAAATCCTCGTCTGGACTTGAATTGAGGACACTCGTAGACATCCTATTTGTGGTCCTTGTAGTGTCTCTGAGTTTTGCCCCTTTTATCTGCCTGAGCGGGTGGGATGGTTACGCACCAGAAAGCCAATCCAACGCAACTTACGTGTATCAAAACGAAACTTGGTATATAAGGTACAGTGATGAGACCATCAGAACCGATAAGCCACGCATCTTTTTATTGGAAAGGTGGCCCGTCAAGGGCCTAATCGACTTGGTTGAATTGAGCGACCATCAAAGCTTCGTCAACGGTTTGAACCTTTATGAGGATTTTGAAAGTCACGGGGGGCTTGTGGGTGATGAATTGATTGTATCCTATGGAAGTAATCATGGTAATCTTCACCTCACGAAATCGATTAGGGTCACGGATGAAGGGGTCATGGTGACGTATGATTCAGATCAGCCTATAGAGTTGAGGCTAACCCTTTGGAGATGGTACTTTAGTGCTGTGGATGACTGCGATTACCGAGGCGTGCCACAGCCATTAAAGGTTGAAACTAAGGATACTTTACGCTTCGAGTTTGAGGATGGGGGTCAAACCTACAGAGGGATCCTCAAGCTCTCTGATGAACCCTCGAACATCGAGGTGGGAAGGGACTTAAACGGGCTTAACAAGATCCTCATCGACTACGTAGGCTCATATTTATCCATAAAGATAGCCTTAGAGAGCGCTAGCCGATCCTCACTCAAAATTGCTAACAAGGACCTCCTGTATCCCCTGATAAGCATAATCTTCGGGGCTGTATACTTAAAGGTTGGAAGATATGCGTTCGTGGTTAAAATACGTCCTAATAGGACTGGGCATTAGGCTAGCTCTCGCCCCATTCTTCATGCACGCATGGGATATAGGCACTATTTTGAAAGCTTCAGAGCAGTTTCTGAATGGTCAAGATGTATATGGATACGTCGCTGAGAGAACTTACATGCTGAGGCAGAGCACCAGCCTGCCCTTCTACTACTATGGGTTTACCTACCTTCCACAGACGCTACTCATCTTTGCCCCCTTCTACCGACTTTATACCCTGATATTCCCTGTTGAAAACGCTTTAGATCTACAAGCTGTAGAGCCTGCTATTCTTTACCCTCAAATATTCGTTTTCCTGCTCTTAATTAAGATGCCCATTATCTTAGGGGATGTTGCAGTAATCTACCTGCTATCCAAGAGAGAGCCGAAGATCGGACTGTTTTATGCTCTAAACCCTTACGTGTTGTTTATAACGGCGATATGGGGACACTTCGACCCTCTCATAGGACTATTCCTGCTAGCGTCATACCTTTGCTTTAATGAACGAAAAATTCTTTCAGGTTTTTTGTATGGGTTAAGTTTGATCAAGATATACACTATAGTACTGTTTCCCATCTTTATAGCGGGATCCCTTTCGCGTCGGAGGGAGTTCGCGAAGTTCATTCTAGGCTTGTCCATCGCCTCTTTACCCGCTATCTACTACCTGTTCGCTGCGCCGTACAGTTTCCTTGACGCAATGATTTTTCAGGGAGTTAGACCAGTAAGCGGAATGAACATGTACAATTTAGTCCTAAGTTCACCGGGAATATTCTTTCGGACGGCGATCACGAGGATCGCTGCGTTTGTCCTCGTTACGGCTATTCTGTCGCTAACCTACGTAGTGTTAAGGGAGAGGCAACCAATGCTGAGCTCTATAGTGATGCTTATGCTCGCCTTTATGATTTTCGCTCCGGTAACCAATGAGCAACATCTCGCGGCAATAATGCCACTCGCCCTCTTATCGCGAAGGTTTAACCAGAAGCTATGCCTCATTCCCCTCCTTTTAGCTCTAGCCTTTCACTCCACACACTTTTACTTTGCCATTCCCATCTTCTGGACAAATGTCTCACTTCGTAACCAATATGCAATGATGTATGGGGCCTGGTTAGAAGCCATAGGACCCTTTTCGAACCATGTACGATACCTCTTAAGCCTATCTTTCGCCTTTCTAGCCTTCAGAAACATCCATAGTTATTTCAAACCGCAGATGCCTACTTTGAAGCCGTCTTTCCAGGTACCTCGACCCGATTATCTACGGTGACCCCAACTAATGATTTACAGTACTGACTTCCGTGCTTCTTTTGCGAATCTTGTCAAACCAGCACTACAGACGAGAAGTGAGATTCGATATTCTCTTTTCGCATTCTTGATACCGTTGGCTGTGCGGGCTGTGCCTGAAGTCCTTATGGGGCCTTATGTGGTGGGTTTTGACTCAATAGCCTACTATGTTCCCTTTGTTTACTCGTGGGTACGTCACGGTGTAGATTTTTGGGGTTTTCTAGCGGAGGTTCCTCTTCTCTATTGTATGCTGACTCTAACCGCCCTCTTAGGCCTTAACTTAGTCTCAGCAATTAAGGTCTTTGCTCCTTTATTACATGGATTCTTTGCCTTAGCTGTTTATGGTTTTTCGAGTCGCGCCTTGGGCTGGTCTCCTAGGAAAAGCTTGCTCGCCACGCTTCTGGTTACGCTGTACTTCGTGGCTCTGAGGGTTTCTTGGGATCTTCTCCGAAACGAACTCGCCCTAATCTTTCTTTTCATAGCTTTAACGATGATTCATAAGGGTTATAAGGATTGGAAGGGCTGCTTTTTGCTATCTCTAACGATGATCTTGGTAGCGTTGAGTCACGAACTGGTAACCGTGATATTGTTTGTTATAGTTGGTGCCATGGTTTTGCGCTTGCTGTTTAAAAGCGAGCATGTTGAGGCTCGTGGTTTGATTCTGGCATCCCTGCCCGCTGCGTCATTGTTTCTCTTAATTTTTTACGCGAAGTGCAAGGTTTCGTCGGGAGAGTTCCTTAGGGTGCTTCTCAGCTTTCCAGCAAAAGAACCTGAAGGATGGCTCTCGCTTAACGGGTTTTCCTCCTATCCGGACATGGTCATTCATATGGTGGGCTTCCTTTTCTATTGCCACCTGCTACTGCTACCCCTGGCAATGATAGGTGCCAAATCCCTGAGGAACTTTGAAATCAAGTCTTGGACGCTTTGGAGTCTAGTGGCTATTCTTTTGCCTGTAATCACCCAGAGCGCGTGGTTTGGTGGGTATCGTTGGGTCTTGATGCTGACGTATCCTCTCTCCTTCTATGTGACAGAGGGGTTAACAAGGATTAGGGTAAGGTCCCATCGACTGCTCGTATGTTTCATCCTTGGTATATTTGTTGCAGCTTTCATAGCTATGCCGTATGGGTATGGCATCTTTGCGATTCGTCAATACACGGTTTACATACCGTCATCTATGTTGCAGAACAGCGTGCCCCTCAACGACTGCGAAGACACCGTTAATGTGTTGCGGTGGCTGAAAAGTGGCATGGAAGGGGAAGCACGTCTGCTCACTCATCGAGCCTTCTATGGATGGGCCCTCCTAACGCTTAACGAGAATCAGGTTATACAATATGAGTACGGGAATCCAGAGAGGGTAGCGAGGGACGTGGCTCAGCTTGGCCATGGCCCTATCTATCTCATTTGGTGGGTGAATGGTTTCGGGTGGTATGGGCAGCCGACGGTCCCGCCTTCTTTTCGAGAAGTTTGCCGAAGCGGTAGGATAGCCATTTACATTTATACGGTGTCTTTCGCTTGAATTCGGCGAGTGGTTGTCACGTGTCTGTTATCATCCCGGCTTACAATGAGGTCTCTGAGCTTTGGCGATGCGTGGACTTGGTGAAGAAGGAGGTTGGCCGAGTGGCGGAGTCCTACGAGATCATCATTGCGGAGGATGGAAGCAATGACGGAACTGACAGGGTTGCCGAGGAGTTGACTCTTGAAAATCCGAGGGTCGTACACCTGCACTCGGATGGGAGGCTTGGTCGAGGGGCGGCGCTAGAAACGGCATTTAACCGTGCGATAGGTGAGATCTTAGTGTATCTGGATGCTGATCTTGCGACGAATCTTGGCTCTCTTCATCGTTTAGTTGAGGAGGCGGAGAGCTCGCGAGGCATAGTGACTGGTTCGAGGTATCTAAAAAAGTCTAGGGTGAGGCGTCCTTTTTCCAGATGGGCGGCGAGCAAGATTTACAATTTGTTCGTGCGATTAGCTTTTAGAGACGGCGTTCACGACCATCAGTGCGGCTTTAAGGCCTTTCACCGGGAGAGTGTAGACGCTTTGCTGGGTGAGGTTAAGGCGGATGGCTGGTTTTGGGACACTGAAATCATCATTAGAGCTAGAAAGAAGGGCTATCCAGTCGTAGAGATACCAGTAGAGTGGATGGAGACGAGAGTCAACGGCGGATCAAAAGTTCAATTATTTAATGACACCATCGGTTTCGTAAAGAATTTGGTGAGACTTTGGTGGGCACTAAATCATAAAGAAAGGATATTGTGAATCGTAATTTGAGAGTCTGTCTTGTGTCCTCGTACCCTCCGAGTAGGGCGCGGCTGAGCGAGTATGGATATCAGCTCGTAAGGGAGTTAGACACTGTCAAAGAGATTGATGATATCTTTGTCCTGGCCAACAGAAATTCCCCCAGGATTGAGAAGGTTGGTGAGAGGACTACGGTTTTACGGACATGGAAGTCTGACAATCCGTTTTCATTTTTCTCGCTTATCTTTAAGATGTTAAAGCTCAGACCTGATGTGGTTCATTTTAACGTTCACTTTTTTTCGATGGGAAACCTTCGGATCACGAACTTTATTGCCCTTTGGCTCATCCCTATCCTCCGGATTCTGGGATTTAGGGTGGTAACCACCTTCCACCATTTAGGGAGCAACAATCTCGACCTCGAAGAATTTGGCATCAGAAAATCTCTTTTCAACCAATTAGGACTGATTCTCAGCAACTTTTTGGTGACTAGATCCGATATGGTTGTCAGTCACATCAAAGACCTACGCAATAAACCAAAGAACGTTGTTTATGTTCCCCACGGATCGCCTGGCGGAAAAGGCGATTGTAACGCGTTTGATTGCAACTCAGCTGTTCTATTCTTTGGTGTGCTCGGTCCGTATAAAGGAGTGGAATATCTTATCGAAGCCTTCAAGAGGATAGGTGACCCCAGCTTGAAACTGGTTATTACTAACAGTCCTCATCCTCGATTTTTGGGTTACTCTCGAAGGCTGAGGAGGATGGCAAATGGTAATGGCAACATAGTCTTCGTTGACTACGTGCCAGAGGCCGAGTTGCCGTCATTCTTTTCTCAGGGGGATGTGGTGGTTTTTCCGTATACTTCGTGTGTTGGGACCAGTGGTGCTTTTCACACGGCCGCGGGCTTTGGAAAAGCGACCGTCATGGCCGATTTGCCTGTGTTTAGAGAGTTGATCGAGCAAGGGGCGGGGGGACTCGTTTTTCCTCCGAGGGATGTAGAAGCCCTAGTGGGTTGTTTGAGGATGCTGCTTTCAAACCCGAGCCTAATCAAGAAGATTGAGGACGAGAACTTGAGGTTTGCTAGGTCTAGGACGTGGAACGAAGTTGCTAGGCGATATTTCGAGGTGTACACGAAGTGCTTGAAGAAGGCTTAGCCAAGATTAGACAGCCGATCAAAAGGTTCGTGGGTCAGACGAACGGGCTTTTGTCGCTGGCGGTAGGGTTTTCCTTCATCTTTCACCTAACTCTAACATCGACTGGCGCCTACAGGTGGGGCTATGATACCTACAATCACATGTTCTTTGCGGATCACTACGTGCGCTCCTGGTTCGGCCTTTGGGAGCCTAGGTGGTTTGGTGGCTTTTACGTGACCACCTACCCGCCTTTGGTCCATCAGTGTCTCGCCTTGCTCTCCTTCTTCTTGGGGTTGGAGACAGCTTATCAAGCCTTGTTGTTGTTGCTGATGGTCTTGCTACCGTTGGCGGCTTATCACTTTGCGAGAATTTTCGTCTCTGATGAGTCAGCTGGGTACGCTTCGCTAGTCAGCGTTTTCCTGCCTTCGATAGGCCAAGCCGCCTACTATTTGGGTCAGCTGACGACATTGTTTGGGTTAGTTTTTAGTCTTTTTGCGGCGGTATGCTGCTATAGGTTTCTCGAAGCCGGGCGGGCACTTGACTTTGCCCTAGCCGTTTCTCTGCTGGGGGTATCGGTTAGTTCCCATCATTTCTCAGCCTTGTTCTTTTTGCCGGTATGCCTTTTACCATCCTTAGTCATGGTTTTTTTACGATCGATGGATGAGGCTGGTTGGAGGAGGATCGTTTTTCGACTGGTTTTGGTCTCGGTAGTAGGCGGACTGGTCTGCTTGATGGTGGTGTATCCCTTTTGGATGTTCTTGTTGGGCGAAGAGATGCAGACTCCGATACACCATGGCTCTAGGGAGGTCTTTTCAGGTCCTTGGGCCGACGTTTACTTCTGGAACATACACGGGATCTTCCTGATCTTTGTACCACTTACATGCTTGTTCGCGGTCAAAAAAAGGATACTACTTCCGCTGTTCTCAGCTGGCTTCTTCATGTTCATGATGGGCTTAGGAGGAATAACTCCCCTTCCCTTGATCTTCGGGAAGTGGTGGCAGTGGCTTGTCTACGACAGGTTCGCGTTATGGGCTGGAATCTTGTTGCTGCCTATTTCCGGCCTGATATTCAGGGTTACGAAGGAGCGTTTAACGAGATTTAAGCTAGGCAAGCTTCTCTTGACTGGGTTCCTTGTTTCGTTGGCCTTTAACAGTTGGTGGGTCAGCAATCTAGCTGTGTACTTTGGGCATCCTAGGGAGGTTGCCGTGGAGGAGGCGAAGGCCTTCCTAGATGAGGATGATCATTGGAGATGGAGGTATCAAACACTCGGCTTTGGAGAGGCTCAGCTGGCTAGGCTGAGCATGATGGTGAACGCCACGACTCTGGACGGAACCTACTACACCGGGAGAATGCTTCCGGTTTTGAGGGATAGCGGATTAGGCATAATAGATAGTGCGAAGTACAGTTATGAGCTTCTGGGCGAGAGAGGGCTTACCCTGCTGAACAACGTCTTGTCAGAGGCGTCGAGCTACAGCTTGAAATGGGTTTTTTGCTCAGACCCCTTCTACGATCCGATTCTTGAGGCTCACGACTTTACAAAGCTGCGCACGCTTTCGGATGGCATTACTACAGTGTGGTATAGGGAGGGGGTTTCGATGCTCCAGTTAAGTGAATTTGAAAGGAGCGAGTTTTCACTGGCAGGGTTAGTGTGGGGGATAGCTCCTTTGCTGTGTCTATTGTCTGCGGCATTCTTAGCTTTCTATAGAAGATTGTTTCGTGGGGCATGATGGATCAACGGTTTCCGTTGAATTTCTTTGCTAGAGCTTATTATGGAATGGCTAGATTAAGCATCCAGGCCCCGTTATTGAAAATCTTAGCTGTTGCGTTATGTTCAAGAATAATTGTTTTCTATGTTGCCCTCTTCAGCAATAGCGTTTTTGGCTTAAGAGAACCGTACTTTGAGGGAGAGAAGCTGTGGAACATTGATGCGCCATTGCTGGGCCTTTTCGCTAGGTGGGACAGCGGCTTTTACATGGATATCGCCAAGCAAGGTTACTCCAAAGAACAGTTTTGGGCATTCTTTCCTCTCTATCCTCTTCTATTAAGGTGTGCGTCTTACCCATTCTCTACATTTTTGCATATAGATCAAGCCATGGCGGCGGCTGGCTTCCTTCTAAGCAACATGTTCTTTATTCTCCTAGCCGTATACTTCTACAAATTAACTCACCACTTAAATGGTGATAACAACATAGCTCACCTTTCAACACTCTTCCTATGTATTTTTCCGTCTTCAGTCTTCTTCTCTGCACTGTATACAGAGTCCCTTTTTCTCCTCTTGATAACCACATCCCTATACTACTCTGAGCTGAAGAAATGGGCTCTATCTACCGGCCTTGCCATTCTAGCAGGCTTCACGAGGCCAATCGGCTTCTTAGCATTTCTGCCCCTAGTGTACAAGGCTATACACGAACCGAATGGAAACAAAAAAAGCCATGTCATTCTCTCCCTTCTCCCTCTTTTAACCTACCCCGCCTTTATGATCTATGGCTACTTAGAAACCGGAAACCTATTCATACATCAGCAAGTTGAAGCAAAATATTGGGAAGCTGGCATCAAAAACCCCATAGTTTCCTTCCTCAACTTAGGAGTATACTCAGGAGTAGGGTATCAGATGCTTGTGGCTCTCTTCTTACTCCTATCAGTCTTATCTATTACACGTTTCCTTAAAAACGGAGAAAACCTGAAAATGTTAACAACACTAGGGTTCACGGGCAACGGAGAGAAGGATAAAGCGCCTCACTACCTCTTCGCCACGTCCCTATTGTTCATTTATATACTCTTCGTGGATTATAGGTCCTTTCCAAGGTATACCTTGACACTACTACCAGTTTTCTGGTTCATGGGTGAAGTGTCCGCTAATCATGAGACTGCAAAGAGTATGTTAATAGGAGTATGCTCCGCCTTTCTAGCCGTAGTCACAGCCCTCTTTGTAAACTGGTATGATTTCAGATGACTTGCCTTAATCAAAGATTCGCCGGAAGCATTCTGGTGAAAATCTCAGTCCTACTGTTAGGGGTATTTGAGAGGAGTGAGGTTTCAGTGAAAGGGTTGGTGTGGGTTCGGCTCCTGTGACGTTTTTCATGCCTGGGTTGACAGTCCTGTTCATGTCAAGTGTGTGGTGATGTGATGTGACGGTGTCTAGGAATCAGGTTACGGTGGTTATCCCTGTTTTGAACGAGGAGAGGGCGATTGGGGTGGTGTTGCGGGAGTTGAAGGAGCATGGGTACGGTAATGTTCTTGTGGTGGATGGATATTCGACGGATAAGACAGTGGAGGTGGCGAATGACAATGGGGTTCGAGTGGTGTATCAGCATGGCAGAGGTAAAACCGGGGCCTTAAGGACGGCGGTGGAGCATGTGGACACGCCCTATTTGGTGGTGATAGATGGGGATGCTACCTATGATCCAGGGGGGATTGAGAGGCTTCTGGCTCACGCGGATCGTTATGATCAAGTGATCGGGTATAGAGCTGAGGGAAGAAAGAATATTCCTTGGCTTCACAAGCTGGGTAACTGGCTGATCACAAGAGCCTTCAACCTGCTCATGGGCACGGGTCTGTCCGACGTATGCTCTGGGATATGGCTTCTGAGGACGGAGAAGGCAAGGCAGTTGGAGCTGAATTCTTCTGGGTTTGGTCTGGAGGTGGAGGTGGCGGCTCAGGTGAGGGATAGCGTGACAGAGGTGCCGATAGGCTACAGGTCGAGGGTGGGGAAGAGGAAACTGGGGACTTGGAGGGAGGGGCTACGGATCCTAACTTCGCTGGTGAGGCTGGCGAGGGCCTACAACCCGGTTTTGCTGTTCTCGGCTGTTGCAAGCTTGTCCATCATCCCAGCGTGCATCATACTGGGTTGGGTAGGTCTGGAGGTTTTATTGTGGCACAGGTGGCGCGAAACATGGCTTATGTTGGGCACAATGCTGTTGCTTTTCGCCACTCAAGCGGTGGCTGTGTCGACGATATCCATTCTTCTGAGGAGAATGGAGAGAAGGATCATGGAATCCTTGAGGAAGAGTTAGAAGTGCCGCGGGTTTTAGACTTTGAATTGGAAAAGGATCTATTTTGGATGAATGCATTAGGGGTGATACTGATCATCATTGTAGCCTTGTTTCCTACATTTTTCCTTCGCGCCGTGTTTGGGATTCCCTTCGTCCTTTTTTTCCCAGGGTACGCGTTGGTGTGTGCTCTCTTCCCTAAGAAGATGGATTTAGATGAGGTTGAGAGGTTGGCGTTGAGTATTGGGTTGAGCATAGCTGTGGTACCTTTGTTAGGCCTTGTGTTAAATTATACTCCGTTTGGGATAAGGCTCTACCCGATTTTGGTTTCTTTGTTCTCGTTCACACTTCTGATGTCGCTTGTAGCTATGCGTAGAAGAAAAGCCTTATCTGTTAAGGACAGGTTTACACCGTCTTTTTCAGTGAATATTCCTCGTTGGCAAGAGTTAAGTAAGATGGATAAGACCTTGTCGGTAGGGTTGATCTCCTGTGTTGTATTGTCAGGAGCCCTAGTGGCAAATTTTGCCGCTACCCCAAGGGTTGGAGAGAGGTTCACAGAGTTTTATGTTCTCGGACCTACCGGGAAGGTTGAGGGTTACCCAACAACTATAACGCTTGGGGAGAGCGGAACCGTGATTTTGGGCGTGGTTAACCATGAATACGATGAGGTGGCGTATAGGATCGTTGTCAGATTAGATGGTGAAACCATTGGAACGATGGAGGGAATAGGGCTTGAGCATGAGGAAAAGTGGGAGCAAAACTTCACGTTCACGCCTAATAAAACGGGTGAGAAGCTAAAGCTTGAGTTCCTGCTTTATAAGGAGGGTGGAGATGAACCTTATCGAAGTCTTCATTTGTGGATTACGGTTAGGGCAGTGCAGTGAAAGCTGTGTTAATGCTTGTGTTGAGTGGAGAAATTAAGAAATATTGAAAAGTGGCCAGATTGATTGGTTAAGTGGTGCTATGAGTTATCGTGAAGTTGAGCTACTTAGAAGTAGGGCGTTGAGAATGCTCAGCTCAGCCAAGGGAAGCTTCGCTAATGAAGATTACGACATCGCTGCTTTTTTGGCAGATCAAGCTGTTCAGCTATATTTAAAATCAGAGATCCTTAATTTAACGGGTGAGATTCCCCGTATCCACGCCGTTAGACAACTGTTTCAAATGCTTAAGATAGCGTTGGGCGAGGCTGATGAGGTTGATAGGTTTGTCAGGGACAATAGGAGTTTGTTGATCAGGCTTGAGGATGCGTATATAAGCTCTCGATACATTCCTAAAGAGTATGAAAGGGAAGAGGTTAAAGAGCCTGTCACTTTCGCTGAGGATGTGATAAAGTTTGTCCAGCGTCTTAAAGGCCAAGCTTGAGCTTAAAAGATTGGCTTCTGAGTGGCGTTTCTGGGCTGAGAGGATAGCTGAGGCAACGAGAAATGTCCTTGGTCTATGCGAAGTCTATGTCTTTGGAAGCGTTGCTGAGGGACGTGCTACAGGAGCAAGCGATGTTGACATATTGATAGTTTGCAGTAAGTTGCCTAAGGATTGCAGGAGTAGAGGAGAATTCAGGGCGGAAATTGAGGAAAAGGCCGGTCTCCCCTTGTATCATCCATTTGAAATACATTTGGCTGATGAACTTGAAGCCTCCTGGTACCTGCGCCACGTTAAAAGGATGATACAGATAGGTTGAAGACAACCGCATATAGTAGGTAATAGGTGGGTCTATGTCAGCTAAAACTCTTCCCAGAGTAGTGTATGATAAGCAAAGTGACTCGCTTTACATAGTGTTATCTGAGGGGCTTGAAGAGGGTTTCATCGAACTAGCTCCAAACACGAGATCGCTAGGAAGCTGTGTGCGGGCAAGGACTGGAGCTACACATACGTCGCGGAGCAGGAAGAAGAAGATATTCTATGATTTTGATAGACGTAGAAGTTTGCAAGAATGTTTTGGTTGTATGAGTTGTTCGCGTTAAGTTTAAGATTCTCTGATCTGTTACTTAGGTAGGTGTTGCGTGTGAGTGTCACGGTGGAGGCCATCGCGGAAATCCTTGGCTTGAGTAAGGAAGAGCTCATTAAGAACAGTGTGAAAACTTATTTAGAGTCAGAGTTAAGGCGCCTGAACACCGAAATAATCGTCATATATAACAAGTACGGTGTAAAATCGTTTAAAGAGCTTGATGAAAAGATAAGCAGGGGAATGTTGAGCGAAACGGAGACCTTCGAGGATTTCACGAAACTCGACTATTTAGAGGCTAAGAGAGACAAAATCGAAGAGTTTCTAAGGATGTTAAGTTGAGCCGAAGGGTAGATGAAGCTTATCTCAAAATACGCGTGGTCATTCAGAGAGAGTTTCCAGACATAACGTTACTCGTTGAAGAGGTCTATGGAAAGGTTAGAGTACACTTAATTGATGGGAGCTATCTTGATGTTTGGCTTTCAAGAAGGATACCTGGCCGCTTTGCTTATCATTGGGAGCATAGGCAGGTAGATGGCGGTTTACACAGGCATGACAATAGGCCACATGAGCACTTGAGATGCATGAGAACCTTTCCAAAGCATCTTCATGATGGCAGCGAAGAAAACGTGAAAGAAAGCGCCATTAGTGATAACCCGGAAAAAGCTGTTAAGGAATTTTTAAGCTTCATTAAATCGAAACTGAAAACAGTCAGAATGCGCCGAAGCTACTAATTGATTCGTGTTAACGAAGAATGAAAAGAGTTTTGTTGGTTCCGAGTAGCGATTATTTGGGGCATCCGTTTCCATTTACAGACCTAACCGTAGCAAAATTAAGACCTGCCATAGTCTTGTTTGAAGGAGAAAGGGATGTGCTTATACTGTCGGGCGCTACAAATTCGCGTTGAAGTCGTGGAAAGCTTAAATCTTTCAACGAATAGATGTTTGGTAGGTGTCCTTGAGTGGGTCTAAAAGTTAGGGTTACGAGGGAAGGAATCCTCATTCCTGAAGAGCTTTTCAAGGAGATGATGAGCGCGTATGTTAAGGTGGAGCAGATTCTAGCCACTTTGGAGACGATTGCAGATGAAGAGGCTTTGAAGACGATTGAGAGGAGCAGGAAAGAGGTGGCTAAGGGCGAGTATGTTGAATGCTCGATAAACGATTTGGAGAAAGTCTTGAAGTAGGATGCCTTATAAAGCTAGGTTTTCAAGAGTATTCCTCAAAAAAGAAGAAAGGCTACCGGGTGACGTTAAACCTAGAGTGGTTGAAGCGATAAGGGAAATACTTATGAACCCCCGTGTTGGGGTTCCACTGATTGGGTCTCTTAAGGGTTTATGGAGAGTAAGGATTGGAAAATATAGGGTTATCTACGAGATTGATGAGAAAGAGGAAATAGTTGTTTTCCATGACGTTGACCTTAGAAAAAGAGTTTATTAGAAAAGAGTATTTGTTTCGTGTCGACGAGAAATGAAGAGAGTTTTGTTGGTTCCGAGTAGCGATTATTTGGGGCATCCGTTTCCTCAGAGGAAGAAACCATTATTAAGGGCTTGAAGGTAGCTTTAGATGGTGTTGTTTGATGGCTAGGGTGGATGTTGTTGGGGTTACTAAGCGTCCTAAGGAGCATGTTAGAGAGGCTGTGGCGAGGGCTGTGGAGGTTAGGTTGAGGGAGGTTAAGGCTTCTATTGAAAGGGTGGAGAAGAGCTTAAAGGATTTTGAAGCAAAATATGGGATGGTTACGGAGAGTTTTTACAGGAAATATTTGGGTGGAGAATTGGAGGAGAACATGGATTTTATGGAATGGAGAGCTTGCAAAGAGATTTTTGATGATTTGCTTGAAGAGAAGACGTTGCTTGAAGAGATTTCAGATTGAGTGTTGTCGAGTATTTAGAGGGTCTCTTACGCAAGGTTGAGAGGCACGCTTTAGTTAAGAGGCTTTATGTTAAGAATATGCAGGTGAGCTTGAAGAGGGGATACGTGAGATTTGTTGCTTTATTTGTTGATGATTCAGAGTTGCATGTTTTTGAATATGTGGACTCTGATTTAGGGAGACTTGGTTATGCGTATCATTTTCAAGACTCGTCTGGCCTTATGATTTTAAGGTATGACAATGAACCTCATTATCCAGATCTGCCTACCTTTCCACATCATAAGCATGTTGCACAAGAAGAAGCCCCGAGGCCTTCAGAACAGGTTAGCATAGACGAAGTATTGAGAGAAATAACTCTGTATATAGTTAAGAGAACACGAAGGTAGAATGTTGGTTTCGTCATCTGTTTTGAGAGATGAGTTGAAAGCGGTTGCCTGGATGCCAGCATACAGCGAGGATAAGACGATAGGGTGGTTGGGGAGCTGAAACGGGAAGGCTGCGGGAATGTCCTAGTGGTTGACGGCTGCTCTGAGGATCGAGCCGTGGGGGTTGCTAGGCTGAGCCCTATAGAATTTTTCATTTATGCATAAGGTTAATGAGAAATGAAGAGAGTTTTGTTGGTTCCGAGCAGTGACTATTTGGGGCATCCGTTTCCTCAGATCTATGTTTGTACGCTGGTATTCCCCAATGATTGTGGTTTCTAACGCGACAGCTATAATACATCTGTCGAGAATTAGGATGTTAAGATTGTTGAGAGAGTTATTTTCGAAAGTGGTTATTCCGAGGGTTGTTTATAGTGAGGTGGCTATTCCCGGCGAAGTGGGGTGTGAAGAAATTACCAGAGGTTTTCAAGAGGGGTGGATAGTGGTTAATGATGTACGTGATAGAGGATCGGTTTATGAGCTGGCACCCTTGCTTCATAGGGGTGAAGCTGAAGCTATAGTTTTGGCTGAGGAAATTCGGGCAGACTACTTAATAGTTGATGAAAGGGTAGCGAGACGCCTAGCTGCCTTACGTGGGATAAGGGTTATTGGTGTTCTTGGAATACTGAGCCTATGTGTTGAGGCTGGTTCAATCAGCGTTGATGAGGCTTTGAGGCTTGGTGAAGCTTTAATAGAAAGCGGTTACGTAATAGATCGTGAGGTATACGATGAGTGGCGAAGATTCCTTGTTGAGCATTGAAAAGGCCAAGGCTAAGGCCATGGATTTGGCCGTTCAGCTTTATAGAGATGGCAAAATAGGTTTGTCTAAAGCTGCTGAGTTGTCCGGTTCGAGCATAGCTGAGTTTGAGGATCAACTGTTTAAGAGGGGGGTAGGCATTGTTCTGTATACGAAGGATGACTTATCTATCTTTAAATCGGAGATTAAGAACGTAAGGGAGATCGCGAAGGGTTTATTATAACTGCTTATAAGATGATGCGGTGATTCGTTATCGAGGAAAAGATGTGGTGGGCGTAACTATAATTAACGCAAGCAGATACATGAAATCCAAGAGATAGGTTTGACTGGAAAAGTATAAGGTGATGTCTGCTTTTTGGCGTGTGATAATTGCCGCTACTCGGATAATGAGGAGAAGACGGTAGGGTGATTGGTGAGTTGAAACGGAAGGCTGCAGGAATATCTTGGTGGTTGACGGCTACTCTAGGGATCGAGTAATAGATATATTTAGGTCTGTTTATTTGTAGAGATTAGGTGTTAGATGCGAATGAGCGTTGAGCGCGTCGTTATTGACCCTGAGGTGTTGTCTGGTAAGCCTGTGATTAGGGGTACTCGGATTCCTGTCTACTTGATTCTGGAGTTGTTAGCTGCGGGTGTAAGTGTAAAAGGTATTTTGAAGGAATACCCTGAGTTGACTCGGGATGATGTGCGTGCAGCTCTTAAGTATGCCTCAAGCGTGCTCCAACATGAGATAGCGGTGTCGATTGAAGCATAGAATTTTCGTGGTGAAACTCTAAAATATAGAGTGTTTTGAAATTAACAGGGTGGATGTTGTGTCTTCGTCAACTGTTACGGTGAAGGTGTCAAAGGATGTGGTTGAGGCTTTAAAGCTCTTGGAGAGATCTAAGCCTGTAGGAGAAGCCTTGAAAGGGTTGATGGCTCATGAGGTTGAGAGGAGAATACGTAGGTATAGGCTTATGGTTAAGGTTTTTGAGTCAAAGTATAAGATGAGTTTCCGTGAGTTTGATGAGCAGAATGCTGTGGAGAAGTTGGGTCACACGTGGGATGTGGAGAGAGATTACTTTGACTGGGAGTTAGCTACAACCGAACTTGAATCTTTAGAGAAAATTTTGAGAAGGCTCGCTTCTAGTTGAAAGTGAAGGATTTTGTGAGAGAGGTTAGAAAGGAAGCTGCGAAGAGAGATTATGTCGGGGACGTACAGATAATTGATCAAGGTTTGTACGCTGTGAAAATGTGGTTAATTATAACACCTGACATGAAAGTTCAATTGTACTACAACGAAAGGACTGGGACAACAAACTTCGCGTTACTCCTTCATGAAGAAAGGATTTATGGGCGAAATAAGCGGGGGAGATCGTGGCATAGACATCCCGTTGAGCGACCGTGGGAACACGACGTTAGCCCGGAGGGAGCTAAGCCCGTGAGCGTTGCTGAGTTCCTACAAGAAGTGGACAAAGTCTTAATGGAGAAGAATCTCCTATAGATTCTAAAATTTTGCAGTTGCCTGTCTGCTTACGTGATTAGGAGTTTGATTATGGCTATACGTAAGGATATGGATAACAGTGAACCAGTTCTTAGGGAGTTCTCTGACATTGTTGTCGATGCTCAATTACGCTTTACTTCATCGGGAGCTGTTGAAAGGCTTCGCATCTTTTTGAAGGATGAGAGTTTCGTTGACGTATGGTTGTCTACATCGGGCAAGTACTCTTTCATTGGTAGCATAGACATATGAGAGGATTTATGCATCGGCATGACAATGCGCCGCATCGAAGAGTTTCTAAGGATGTTAAGTTGAAGAGCTAAAATTATATGGGTGTATGCGATTATTAAGTTGGGCTTGTTCATGACCTTGACTGTATCTATTCCCCGGGATGTTGAGGGCGTTATGAGGTTGTTCATTGAGGCGGGGGTCGTTAAGAGTGAAGAAGAGTTCATTAGGGTTTCTGCGGTGGAGTATGTGAGGTCGGTTATACGGAGGTATCAAGAGCTGTGCTCCTCCTTGGAGGGAAGATATGGAGGCTTTCATCGCTTGGAGAAAGAGCTTAGGAGGAGGGGTTTCGGGGACACCTTGGAGGAGCATAGGAAGTACGATGACTATAGGCTGTGGAAGGAGTTGAGGGATGCCGTCAAAGAGTACGAGAGAATATGCGCTCAACTCGAAGGCAGTAAGGTTTAAACTTGTTTGAGGACGTTTTGAAACCCTTAGAGAAAAGGTTGAATAGAGTTGTTCTCACGTACGAGGTCGAGGAAAGGATCGAAGACCCCTTGAGGGGATTCTTTTACATCAGAGTTAAGGCTTCTTTGGTTGATGGGTCATATATTGATGTCTCGAGGAGAATATCCAAGGACGAAAGCGTGTTTTCGTGTTTTTGGATCAAGAGGGATGGTAGGGTGGTAGGCTGGAACGACTACCCCCACCATCCGGAAATTCCGTCTTTCCCTTATCACGAACATGAGTATGATGCTGAACGTAGGGAGTTAAGACCGAGCTTGGTTAAGAACGTTGAGGAAGCGCTGTCCAAAATAGAGGAAGAGATGCAGAAAGCGTTTTGAAATTCATGTTTGAATTTATAATTGTGTTAATGCGAAATGAAGAGAGTTTTGTTGGTTCCGAGTAGTGATTATTTGGGGCATCCGTTTCCTCAGAGGCATAACCAGATTTTTGAGAGGTTGCATGACGGTGAAGGCTTTGAGGTTCATGTGGTTAGGTTTATATTTATCTGAGTGTTCGTTAGCTTAGCGTGTAGCGGTGAAGTGCAGGATGGTTGAGTTTTCAGTTTTGTTGGATCGGGTGTCCGAGGCTACTGGTGAGATGAGGGAGGAGATGGTGATCAAAGGTGTTGTGGAGTATCTTAAGTCTAAGTTGCGTGAGGTTAACGCGGAGGCGGTCGAGATCTGCAACAAGTATAAGGTTGCTTCAGCAGAGGACATGGGGAAAAAGTATGAAAGTGGGGAGCTTGAGGAGGAAGACAGCTGGCGTGACTTTTTCAGGTTGAGCCACTTGGAAGAACGGAAGGAAATTTTAGAGAGGCTGCTTGAGGAAGCTTCGGTTGAGTGGGAGAGAGGTTTATAGGCTTATTTGCGTTTGTATAATGTGGGTTGGTGTTTGACATGGGTTTAGAGGCTCGGGAGTGGATTAATCGGCACTTGTCAGAGTTGAGGAAGAGCTATCCTAATAAAACCGTTATCGTTTGTGAGGGGATGGTTGTTAAGGCCTTGGGTGAGGTGTTGGACCCTGTGGAGATTAATGAGATCGCTAGGAAGCTGTGTGCGGGCAAGGACTGGAGCTACACATACGTCGCGGAGCAGGAAGAAGAATACATTTTATGATTTTGATAGATTTAGAAGTTTATAATAATGTTAAAAGGTTGTACGAGTTATTTGAGGCCATAGTCGACACTGGCGCCACGTTTTGCGTTATTGGTAAACACGTGTCTGATAAAATGGGGTTAGTCCAAGTTGAGAAACTCCATCTCTGGCAGGTTGACAGCCCGCTCATTTTGTCGAGAGTGAACTTGAAAATCAGGTATAAGGAAGGGGAGTATAGTGTGGAAGGAGTGGTTGTTGATATCAATGAAGGCTATCTACGCCCAGCGACGGTAAACGAAATATGCAAAAGACCTCAAGCTCCGCATCCTCTAATGAGTCGAATAATTCTCGGAAAAAGTTTCCTTGACAGGCTTACCGAAATTCAGAGAAAAGAAATTTTCGCAAGGCTGTCGTGAGCTCCCTACGAAGGTGTTTGGCAACTGACGGATAGTTTGACAGCACCGATAACCCCCCACGGATTTGGAAATGCACTGAATCTACCAATTAATCTGTGTTAACGAAGAATGAAGAGAGTTTTGTTGGTTCCGAGTAGTGATTTTTTGGGGCATCCGTTTCCTCAGAGGCATAACCAGATCTTCGAGAGGTTGCATGATGGCGATGGATGGGGATGCTAGGTAAGGGTATGGTTACTGTTGTGATTCCACCCTTTAATGAGGAAGAAGCTATTGGCTTGGTTTTGGACGAGCTTTTCGAGGCTGGCTACAAGAACGTTCTTACTGTTGATGGTACGGTTAAGGTTGCTGAGTTCTGTTGCATTTACGAGTTATCAAAATATAAATAGGGCGGCTGGTAACAGCATTTAGATGTGGGTGTTAGGAATTGGCTGAGCGCATTGAAGTGAATCCTAAGATCTTGGGTGGAAAACCCGTAATTAGGGGCACGAGGATTCCGGTGTATTTGATTCTGGAGCTCTTGTCAGCTGGCTATGATTTTAAGAGAATAATGGAGGCTTATCCCACTCTAAGAGAGGAAGACATTAAGGCTGCTATTGAATATGCAACTGAGATCGTCAAAAATCAAGAAGTCGTCGAGTATGTGGTGACGTAGATACCTAGATTTCTTGCAGATGAAAATGTGTCACCTAAAACCGTGAGTCTCCTAAGAAAGCTTGGCTACGATGTTAAGGACCTTGCCGAAGCTGGCATGATAGGCTGCGAGGACGATGAAGTCATAAACTTAGCGGTAAGAGAAAACAGGATAGTCATAACCCAAGATGTGGGCTTAGGCTACATATACTACTTCTCTAAAAGGGGACAGGTCGGTATAATCGTCTTAAGAATACACCCACCAACCGTTGAGGAAGTAAATCGTATCCTTGGAGATTTCCTCAAAACGGTGGATTTGGAAAAGGAAAACCTAACCAAATGCCTAATAATACTGAACAAGAGAAGATATAGAGTTCTAAGATGAGAAGCCTTTACGGAAACAGCGCGCTAGTACTCGACAAAGCCAAAATCAAATCGCTTAGAGCATTAAAGATACTCTATAGAGTCGTAGGCTAGCACTATGATTGACAAACCCTTCATCGTCGCCTGCACCCCTGTCTTCAATGAGGAGAGGACGATAGGTAAGGTGGTGTTGTTGGCGTGGCGACGAGTGGATGAGGTTAAGGGTTTCTATGCCTGATGGCATGCGTCCAATTAATCCGTTTTAACGAAAGATGAAGAGGGTTTTGTTGGTTCCGAGTAGTGATTTTTTGGGGCATCCGTTTCCTCAGGGGCATAACCGGATTTTTGAGAGGTTACGTGATGGCGAAGGCTTTGAGGTTCATGTATAGGCCCTATGTGTATAAAAAAATATTTTTTTTCATCATTCAGGGGTTAGGTTTAGGCTTTTAATGGGCCTGAGCTGAGCAGAAATGTGGTGGTTCATGAGTTGGATGATGTGTGGGCGGGGTCTGCGGCGTCCTACTACTTGACTACTTCCCTACTAGGTTAGAGTATGGTTCTTGACCTATTAGCTTTGGTGTTTGGGCTCGTTCATTTTTCGGTGCCGTTGGTGTACTATGGTTATTTGAGGAGGTGTTTGAGGAGGCCTTGGAATGTTAAGGTGGATAGTGGATATCAGCCTCTGGTGACCGTGATAGTTCCGACTATGGATGACCGTAAGTGAACCCTCAAGATAAAATATTTAGAGCGAAAAACTTGGACATCAAATTGCCTGCAAAAGTTTCAGTCATCATATGCACATACACCATCAATCGAGAGAAAGATCTCAATGAGGCTATTCAGAGCGTTTTAAAGCAAACATACGAGGATCTTGAAGTGGTAATAGTTGTGGACGGAAATGAAAACTTGTTCAAAATTACAGAAAAGAAGTTTAGCGAAGTCTCAAATGTTAAAGTGCTATTATGCGGCTCTAGACAGCAAGGCTTCGCAACATGTTTGAACTATGGCATACGTCATTCATTCGGCGATATAATTTGCTTTCTCGATGACGACGCGATAGCAAGCGATAAATGGATACCAGAATTGCTGAGGGCTTACCAGAACGATGATGCTTATGGTGTTGGTGGAAGCATTCTTCCATTGTGGTTGTCTGAGAAGCCTGATTTTCTACCTGATGAACTGTTTTGGCTTATAGGATCAAGTGTACGGTTCTTCCCTCCAGAGTTAACTGATGTTCGGAATGCTTGGGGTTCTAACGTATCCTTTAGAAAAGAAGTGTTTAAAAAAGTGGGGATCTTCTCACCTGTCTTTGGAAGGAAAGGAAATAGGTTACTTCAAGCAGAAGACGCGGACTTTGGACTGAGATGCTTGACCACGCTGGGTAAGGGCATCACTTTTAGTCCACGTGCTGTTGTCTACCATAAGATATACCCTGAAAGAGTTAGAATGAGGAGCTTGATGGCTAGAGCTTTTGAGCAAGGATTTTCAAAGGCTCTCATTTGTAAGCTTCATGGTGGGTTAAGTAAACTCTCGACGGAAAAAAGTTATCTTCGAGTTCTCATATCGGCTGCTATCCCAAAATACTTCAAACATACTCTGTTGGGGTCTAGTAGAGTTAAAGCCGTTAAGCAGCTATTATTTATGGTGACTATTGTAACATTGGTCTTCACCGGTTTTCTAGCTGGATTTCTTAAAGGGAAAATGATAACATGAGGGTATGCATGATATCTAGTTATCCTCCTGCGTTGGATGGTGTGTCAAGTTATTGTTTTAAGCTATGTAGGGCATTATTAACTGAGAGTAAGGCTATTCAAATTCTCGTTCTTTCAAATGAGCAGTCTGATAAATCAGAGCGAGGTTGTAGGTTCAGTGTGGTAAAGGCTTGGAGCAGAGGGGCTTTCTTGAATCCCTTGAGAGCTTTTCGCGCTTTAATACGTTGGGGTCCTGAGGTTATACATTGCCAACATGAGTATTGGCTTTATGGACGCAACGTATATAGCATTACGTTTCCATTGCTTCTGCTAATCCTGCGTATCCTCGGAAGGCCTATCGTTATTACTATGCATTGTGTAATTCCGACAGAAGAACTCACATCGGGGTTTTTCCGGAGACACAACTTGGGCGAACATCTCACTGTTGTTAAAAAGTTTTACATAATTCTATATACGAAGTTAATAGGCTTTCTTGTCACCAAAATAATTGTGCATTTAACAACGGCCAGATGTATACTTGTATCCGAGTATGGTTTTAAAGAGGAAAAAGTGCTAGTGATCTCACACGGAATAGACAGGTATACTGAAAATCCTGATATAATGAAGCAACGATCAAAGGAAAGTTTAGGTGTTCAAGATAAAAGGGTTCTCCTATTCTTTGGACAGGTTAGGCGGGGTAAAGGTTTAGAGTTTGCAATTAAAGCGATGCCTAGAATTATAGCTGAGAACTCTGAGAGCATCTTAATGATAATCGGATATTATAATCTTAGTGTTTCACCGGAGAGTATCGGTTACCTAGAAGAGCTAATGTCTCTGTCAAAAAGCTTGGGTTTAGAAAGAAGGGTAATTTTTGGTGGGCACAATATTCCCGATGAAAAGATACCTCTTTACTTTTCGGCCGCAGATGTATTTATATTTCCATATACGGAAGACGAGATCGTTGCGGCTAGTGGTCCTCTATCCACAGCCTTAGCGTTCTTCAAGCCTATAGTAGCCACAAGGATAAGGAGATTTATGGATTGCTTGAAAGACGGTGAGAACGCGTTGCTAATTCAACCCTTTGACCCTGATAGCTTGGCACATGCTGTAAATAGCCTTCTAGAGAACAAGGAATTAAGTTGTAGGTTATGTGAGAACGTTAAATCGACGGTATGGGGGAAAAGCTGGGAGGACATTGCTTCTATGACTTTAACTCTATACAATAACCTGAGATCCCAACGTTGTGAGTGATTATGGTTCTCACTGACGATGTATGTAGCCTAAAAGCTTTACGACTAGTTGCAAACCTCGTTAAGCCTGTGGGAAAGTTCCATTACAATGTACTAGAGGATTATGAAGTGCTATTGAAAGCTAGCGATATTGCGTTCAACAATAAGATTTTTCTCCCTTTCTACGAAGGGTTGACCAAAATTAAGAGAGAAGCACCTGATCGCATCTGTGAGATCACTAGTAGGCAACTCAGAAAAAAGAAACTTTTTGACGAGGCCTTAACTAAGATAGCAGAGGCCGCGGAGCGCAGGGACCTTGAGTTCATGGTCTTTAAGACATTGAAGCCCTTCACGTACGTTGGAGATGACATAGACTTCTTTTTACCGACGAGCAACTTTAAGTCGTTCATCGAGCTTTTGAAGGAGCAAGGCTACCATCTTATGGGTTATGGTCCTCCTGAGGCTACCTTTGTCAAGGAGGTATCAGACATGCACGTTATGATGGATGTCCATAGAGCGTTTTCAGCCTCTTATGTTCCTTACTTGGATGGAATGCGGGTTTGGGGAAGGAGGGTAGAACGCGAATTTAATGGGTATAAGGTTCACGTTCCATCGTTAAAGGATGAGATGCTGATCTTGGTTGGGCACTCGGTGATGAAGGAGTTTCGGATAAATCTCGCTGATTTTTACCATGCTATCTTTCTTTTGGATGAAGTTGATTGGAATGAGTTATGCTCGTCAGCGCATGTTGAAAGCATGTATTATGCGCTAGTGATCTTCATAAACACGGTGAAGTACATATATGAACTGCTATATCTTCAACAGCCATCAAATGTGACTATCTCAAATAATGGCTATTTATTGGGGGTTGCAGACAAGGTTTTGTGGGTCGACTTGTCACGTGGTACGTTGATGCCATATTTCTATCATTTATATTTGCCAGCCATCGCTTACTTGGATAAATTGCGTTGTAATGTCTTTCATGAGCGAGGAGGCGACTTGTTGACTTTTCTGTTTAATATGCTTAAGGCACCCTTTACGAACAAAGAAGGCATTAGTATTCTCTTGAATTACTTATCGCGCTCGGTGTAATAGTGGGACGTATTCAGCTGAGCCGCATGCCGCGATTTATCTACATCTTTGGGCCTGATGGTTCAGGGAAGTCTACGCATGCGAGGATTTTGGCTAGTTATTTGAGGGGTAATGGAGCGAAGGTTAGGGTGGTTTGGATTAAGTCTCAGCATTCTATAGCTTTCGTTCTTTCAAGGTTCTTGATGAGGGTTTCCCCGCGCTTTGTCAGCTTAAATCCAGAAAATTCCATTATTCAAATTCATGCGATAAGCAATGGTTCAATAAATCGTTTGATTTGGGCTCTGGTGGAGTTTGTGAGTGTTGTTCCGTGGGTTATGTTGCGTGTGTATTTGCCGTTGAGGATGGGTGAAACGGTAATTGCTGAGCGATATTTGGTGGATTCTGTCATTTCGATTGCGTATTCGATTAAGGAGCCGAGGTTTGTGAGAAGTTTCGTGGCAAGGTTGATGTTGAGGTTCATACCTAGAAACGGATTGCTCATCCACCTGGATTCAGCTTATGAAGAAATATTGAGAAGGAGGGGCGCTAAAGCAGATACAGAGGAGTATATAGAGTTTCAAAGGAGTGCTTATGCTATGTTTTCCAAAGCTATATCTGCTCTGACGATAAGCACATGGCAGCAACCTGTTGAGAAAACAGCCGAACTCATTAGAACTTATATTATCAACTGCTAACGCGTTTGCTTGGGATGAGCATGACTCCGACACAGGAACTGCCTTTCGTAACGATCTGTATGCCAGTTTATAATGCAATTGAGTTTATAAGACCCGTTCTAAATGCCTTGTATAATATAGATTATCCAAAGAAGCTTCTGAGGGTTATTTACGTTGATAATTGTTCAACGGATGGAACATATAGGGTTTTACAGAAATTTAAAAAAGAGCACGCAATAGAATATGAAGGGATTATTTTAAAAAAAACTTGTAAGAGAGGTTTGGGCCACGTAAGAAACACTTGTCTAAAATATAGAAAAGGTTTTGTGTTTTGGGCAGAGAGCGATGTTATCGTGCCACCTAAGATATTGAAGAAATTGCTTTTGCATCTCCGACGGGAACCAAGGATCGGATGGGTCCACGCTCCCTGCATAAGGAAGGATCCCACTTTCTACGAAAGAATTTTCATCAGCAGACTACCGGAGAATTGTAGATACGCTGAAGCAACAGAGCATACCTCTTCATTAATCCGCCCGGAGGTAATAGAGGTTATGGGTCCTTTTTACGAAGACGGAGGTTATCCTTTTGATAGCTGGGAGGCGGCAGCTCAATATGTGAAAGTTCGTAAGGCAGGTTACAGAATTTTGATAGACGGTTCGATACACTGTATCCATTTGCGCCGTCGTGAAGTAATGAATAATTATACAACTGAGCCGCAGCGAAAAACCCGCTGGAAAATTGATTGGAGTATTCTTAGTCTATACCTCTTCTATTATTTTTATAAATTTTCAGAAAAACCAGTTCATGAAATGGTTAAGGCCGGAGATATCGTGTATTGTATGCGGCTCATATATTATTTCCTTTTGCCTTATGTTGTGGGATATGCAGTAATTAGTTGGCAACCGCTACTTGCGCTTGTATATTTACTGCCACCACTCGTATATTATGTGGCAATAACTAAGGGCTGGACGATGAAATTTTTAGTTTGTTTATTTATTATACCTGTAAGAGTGATAATTGCTCAAGGGTACGCATGGATGTTAATTAAAAGACTCTCTAGTTTTATAAGAAATCTTCGTTGAAGAGATGACGCACCCTCTTCCTTACTACAATGAAGTGTTGCGTTTGCTTTCTAGGCATAAGATCACCGCATATAAGTACTTAGATTTAGGTTGTGGTAGTGGAACATTCACATATGAAGTAGCCAAACACGCTGAAGCCAAAGAGGTTTACGGGATAGACATAGACGATGAAAAGCTGAACCACGCGCCTAACCCGATAAAAACCTTGAAGCTAGACCTTCAACATGAGAAATTACCATTTCCTAGCAAACACTTTGACCTTATTACTGCTTTTGAGGTCATCGAGCATCTTGCGTATAGCGATAACTTAGTTCAAGAAAGCTTTCGGGCCCTACGTGAGGGAGGTTATTTCTTAATCACAACACCGAACTTAGCTAGTTGGGTAAATAGGTTGCTCGTTTTATTAGGTTATCAACCGGACTTTCGCACAATAGAACCTTCCAAGTATTATCTTGTAGGTTTACCGTATGCTCCAAAGAAATATTCATCTTATGTTGGTCATCTATCCTCTTACACCCTCAAAGCGCTAACCTCTATACTATCCCTCTATGGTTTCAAGACAGTTGATAAGATGGGAGTAGCATACCCGTACGAATATAAAATCGTGTCGCTCCTCGACAAACTGTTCTCAAAACGAAGTTCTTTAGCTACTGATATTATAGTGCTATCTCAAAAACCAATGCATAGCAAGAAGTAAACATGTCAGACAAGTCTCAGAAGAAAACAAGAGCGAATATTTGGCTATTCTTGCTTTTCTGCTTTTCCATCTATGGGATAATATTTTCTCTTCTATCTAGTGCACCGTTGCCATTGTATTTGGCCCTCGCCCTCTTATCCAGCGTTGTTTTAGTAATGCTGTTACATCGATCGCGCTCAAAGCCGTGGATGCTTTATACTTCACTTATCGCTCTCTCCCTCTTTCTGCAGAATCTCTACAACATAACTCATGGCTTCAAGCTAATGCCTCTTTACGACAGCTACTCAGATTACGCAGCCATCAGAACCTTTATGAAAGAGGGTAGGATCTACCAGTTCCAACTCCCTCGTGGCTCCCCAATAAACACCTTATATGCCGGAAGTTGGCCTTTATGTTCTATATTTACAATGATCTTCTCGATAACTACAGGCATTGACGTGTTGCCCTCATGCCTGTTCATGCCATCCGTTTACGGTATAGTAATGCTGCTGTTTATCGTTTTGTTTTCGAAGGTCCTCTTGAAGGTTTCTCCTCATATGAATAACGCTCTGGCTATAACGCTCCTAATATTTGCAGTCTCACCGGATACAGTATATGACCGGATGATATTCTACCACAGGTTCTTCGGAGAAGCCCTATTTTTTGTGGCGCTCTATTTGGTGGCAAGGGAGTTCTGTTCTCAGCGCACCTCTGTTGGTACACATGTCTTGTTCGTATTACTTTCAGTCGCCATACCGCTTTCCCAATCCGTGGTCTCTTATACTTGGGTTCTTTTCTTATTCTACTTCATGGTTTCAGCCAAAATGAGAGGCCTATTCTTTAAGAAGGAGAGGTCATCTATGTCGATTGTAGCTCCTCGTCTAGCGCTTTCCTCCTTCGCCCTATGCATTGTCTTGGCTTGGAACACGTACATAGCCCCAGCCGCCATCCCACAACTGTGGAAATATGTCATTGGCCTTCTCTCGCCCATACCTAATCCTGTGGGAGTCGAGCTTGTAAAGCCTATGTACATACCTGAAGCTTTGGCCTCGCCGCTGATGGTGTATATCCTGAGAGCGCGTGATATTGCACTATACCTTCCAGCGCTCTCAGGTCTTCTAATCTTCTTGATAGGTTTTATACTCAGAAGGGACGAAAACCCTAGGAACATGTTTCTGCTCTATTCACTTGTAGCCTTCGCTGCTATGTTTGCTGCTAACTTCATGGCAAAATCGAATCCCCTTAATCTCGCAACGAGCTATGCTATGCCCTTGATATTATATTTCACCTCATCTTGCTATGCCTTCATGCTTCAAAATGGACACATGAACGAGAGGAAAGTAGTTAAAATCCTTGCGTCGTTGTCGCTCATATTCATAGTATTTACAGCGTTCCTATCGCCTTGGTCACACAGGTACTTTGCGAACTTCCTTTACGACCCGTCGATTAAATCTGAAAAAGTTGGTGTTCATAATCCTATGCACTTCAATTTGATCCCATTTGTTGAGAAGCATCTATCCATACAGAACAAAATTATCCTATCCGATGATACACACCTGATGTACATGATTTTGCAACCTAAAGACTATGGGGCGGTAAGTACATACCTTTTAGACCTCTTAGGAAAAGATAATACATATATTTTTGAGTTCATTAACTTCAATCCACAACTCGCGCTAGTTCATTATGACATACCGAAGAATATGGTCGAAATGGAGTACAATAAAGTCCTAGATGCTCAACATTACGCAATCTGGTATAAAGGAGCGTAGTATTCGAAACCCACATACGAGGGCATACGTAAATGGGTTATGGAGAATCTTGTAGCAGATTTTTCGAGATTTCAGCAAGACGTCATGCTGCGATTAATGCAAGCAATAAAAGTCTACGACAACGGCCACTCCCAAGTGTATTTTACTGGTTAGCAACCACCTCTTGGTAGAATGAACTCGATTCTAGTGTTTTCTGAAAAGTATTGGCCCTACGGTGGCGCAGAGCTAGCAACACATCTAATCCTCAAATTGCTAAGAGATGAAGGCTTTGATATAACAGTCGTCACGGGTACAATAAAGCTTGAGCCTATTGGTGGCATTAGGTACATATACTCTTCGTCCCTAGACACTTCATCTAAAATTCACTTGTGGAAAAACCTCATCGAGTTAAGGTCGGCGAGGTGGCTTAACGAACTTGTCAAACGGAGCGATCTTATTTACATCACTAGGCTTGCATACCCCTTCATCCCATTGGCGAAAAAGTATAAGAAAAAGGTCGTGGTACACCTCCACAACTACCAGCCCATCGCCTATTGCTCCGTCATCCTTCACCCTTACAAAGAAAACCACGATGCCAGCTTCCTACGTGATGTAAAAGCGTCTCTTCGATTTGAAATCCTAGAACATGAGAGTCCATGCAAAGCTTTGCTTAGCTCCTTAGCCACACCCCTGAACAGACTTAGTCGACTTTGGACAGCTGAAGCAGATGAAGTTATATGCGTCTCAAAGAGGCAAGCAGAGATAATAAGGCGTGAAGCCTCAGAACTCGCCAAAAAGGTAATGGTAATCTACAACCCCCTACCCAACATTCAATTTCCTAACCTAAAAACTGTGAACGAACCATGCTTCCTATACGTTGGCGGAAGCAGCTATCTCAAAGGCGTGCACATACTAGCTGAAGCCTCAACCCAGCTTCTGAAGCATAATAAATGTAAATTCATGTTGACAAACATGACAGGTAGACGATGGCAGCCATTGTTTAAAGCACTAAATAATCTGTTCAATGGTTCATTTTCAATGTTTAATAGATTAAGCTATGAAAGCTTACTAAGAATGCACTCGGAGGTTACAGCTTTAGTATTTCCTTCCATTTGGGAAGAACCCCTACCATACTCAATTTTAGAAGCAATGCTTGCTGGCACCATACCCATAGCATCAAGAACCGGCGGGATACCAGAGATAGTTCAAGGAACATTCGCAGAGAAGACGCTTTTTACACCAAGCAGTGTAGACGAGCTTATCGACAGAATGGAGTTTACACTTTCACTTTCCCATGAGCAGCTAGCCAACATAGGGTTTGGGCTTAGAGAACAACTTCTGAAGAAAAATAATCACAGAAAGATAAGGAAAGAGTTACTGAAAGTATTCAGCTCCGACTAATTTCACGGATCAGATAGCATGTCAAGTCCGCCTGAACTAGACGCTGTGGTTCTAAGGCTTATCGATGGACAAACAATACTCGACCTTGCTTGTGGATTGGGAAAGTGGGGATGTCTGATCAGGACCAGCCTCTCCGCCTTAGAAAAGACTTCGATGCAAAAAGAATATATTATAGGTACAGATCTCTTTTTGCCTCACTTACTTAGAGCAAAGTATCTAAGAGTATACGATGACACCATTCAACATCACATATCCTATCTACCATTTAGAGATAAATCGCTTGACGTAGTGTTAGCCGCTGAGGTAATAGAACACTTGACCCCTGAAAACGGCTATCTATTGCTCAAAGAAATGGAAAGAGTTAGTAGAAAAACAGTTATTGTGACCACCCCAACTCCTCGCGTAGTTTTTTCAGGAGAAACAAACAGAATCATGTTTAGTCCATACGATAAACATATCACCAGCTGGAGAATCCGCGATTTCAAAAAGTTAGGATTCCGTGTTTACAGCGTAAGAACCGTACCTTACTTTGCGACAAAAAACTTTCCTTTAAAGTTAATATTGACTCTTCTAAACGCAATATCTTTTTGGATACCAGAGTTAGCCACACAAGTCATTGCCGTGAAGAAAGTGAACAGAGATAACAAATAAGGGTCTTCTATATTTTATGAGATTACCTACTACCACCTCCTCGAAAGGCAAAAGAGCACAATGAAAATCCTATACGTCAATCCTCGGTTTTCTGAACTAGTGTCGGAGATCTCGAAACTGAAGTCGATCGACTGTTCAATCGTTGACCTTCCTACACGGGGTCGCTACAGTGGTTTAGCTCTGATACGAAATGCAAAGACTTATCTAACAACCCTCAAGAGACTTGCCAAAGTCGATTTCACTAAGTGCGATGTCATTCATGTTCAGGATCGATACACTCTCCCCTTCTCTATCGTAAAAAATAGATTGGCAACGAAAAGGACGGTTTATACCTGCCATGAAGGCATGTGGCTGGCGGACTCCAGGTCATTTATGAGAAGACCACCAGGCAGAAACTTAGAGGCTATTTCCATGCTCTATACTGATAGAATAATTGCGGTATCGAATGCTCTTACCAGCGAACTCGTCTCAAGGTTTTCAAGCCTAAAGCACAAGATCCATGTAATCCCAAATGGTGTGGATACATCACATTTCAGACCCCAGAACCCTGCTCATATCGAGTCAGTTAGACAACGCCTCGGAAATCCTCAACAGATGGTTTTATGTGTAAGCAGATTTGCGAGAGAAAAAGGGATCGAAGTTCTAGTTAAGGCTGTTTGGAACTTAACCCGAGAATTCGGTTTTCATAATCTAAAATGCATCATGCTTTTACCTCAGGGAGACAGCGTCTATCGAAATTTCATCTACAATCTCGTTAGGCGGCTCGAATTGAAGAGTAACATCGAATTTATCGAGGAGCGGCTAGATAAGGGTAGATTGCGGGATCTCTACTGTGCCGCTGACGTATTCTGCCTACCCTCATATTACGAAGCATTCGGCATGGTTCTGATTGAAGCCATGGCTTGCGGGAAACCAATAGTCGGCCCAGACCAAGGTGGACCCAAGGAGATAATCAAGAACGAAATAAACGGATACACCTTTAAACGAGGCAATGATAAGGAACTCGCACGGGTCTTAGCCCTCCTATTTGACGATCAACAAAAAAGATATTTCGTGGGGCATAAAGCTCGAAAGATCGCTGAAAGAGAGTACAACTGGAAAAGAATTGCTCACAGAACCGTCAAGGTATACGAAGAGGTTTTAAACTAGCAACACTGTGAGCTCTTCTATTTTGGAACTCGCAAGAGTGCCTTTGAAATCTTCAGTGTCAGGAGTTATGGTAATAAAACATCCACATGTTGAAAGCGAGACTCAATAGGCTTTAGTCATGTTACGAGGGTGTCCTAAAACACGTATAATAACATTCGTAGGAACCGTCGGATCCGGCAAGTCAACGCACATGAAACTCTTAGCCTCTAAACTAAATAAGAAAGGAATAAAAGTCAAAGTCACTTCCCTCAAAATAGATCACCTCTTTGCATTCCTGCTAATACTCATTTTAGCAAGGATTCTTGACCCGAAGAAAAAAACCGCATTCCCAATTAGAGCCCTAATTGAAAACAGGCCCCTACTGTTCAAGAGACTCTTTAAACTATGGTTCGTCCTCGACATCCTCAGCGTTTCCCTCAAGTTCCTAATGGCGATCTACCTTCCCATGAAAACGGGTTACACAATACTTGTTGAAGAATATGTACCAGCTGTTATCGCTGACTACATATACATAAGCAAAGCTATAGGTCTACCCTCAGGCACTATATCATCTGGATTAAATTTTACGTTGAAGCTAATGCATCTAGGTGGACCCATGCAGGTAATTTTTTTAGATGCTCAAAAAGACACATTAAATCTCCGCTGGAACTGCAGACGAAGTTTAAGCGAGAGTTCTGATTACCTTTCTATGCAACGCACTATGCTTCTGTCTCTCTCAAAGAAACTTTCTTCTCGTGGAATATTCTACGCAGAGACGACAAGTCAGTCCGCTAAGGAAATAAACGAGTCTATAATAAATCATTTGCAATCATATGTGAACTTTAGACAAAAGAAATGGTTAAACTAATCGACTTGACTCAAGAAATTCTTAAGAAGCATACTGATCCCAAAACTGGAATCTCGGAGTCTATCCTGTTGGGATATTGCAGCAATGAAACAGCAAGTGAGCACATTTCACGGTATGTATTCGCCTCTAAATTTGCTCATGGAATAGTATTAGATGTGGCCTCTGGCTCTTGCTATGGATCAAGTATCTTAAGAAGGAATAATGCAACGAATCACGTCATTGGAGTTGACATGGATAAAAATCTGCTTTTATTTGGAAAATATGTTTATAGCATTGATTGTATTCGAGCAGACGCTCAACACCTGCCCTTTAGGGAGAAAATTTTCGACACGATTGTCTCCATCGAGACTATAGAGCACGTAAATGACCAAGACAAATTCGTTTATAATCTCAAATCCTGCCTAAAAAAGGGAGGACACGTAATCTTAAGCACTCCCAATAAACTCTACTTTTCGCCTCTTTTACCGACACCTTTGAATCCTTATCATGCAAGGGAGTACTACTTAGAGCACCTTTTTACGTTTTTGAAGTCGCATGGCTTTGAGGTGCTCAGCGTATATGGAGAATGGGAAGTAGCAAGGTTAGAGTTGATCAGAAGGATCCTAGGTTCCTTACTAAAGTTTATTCTCAATAAGCTTTCCCTGAAAGCTTCGTATATAGACAAGCTCTACTCAATTTTAATGCCTAAATCAAAAGAACGTACTGATGATGAATTAGTAGACCCTGACCCAAATTCTGTTCCTTACATAACGATCATATCTAATTCTAATGTAGCCGTTTGTCAGTATGTCATTTTCTATGCGGTTAACCCTTCTTAGCAGCTCCCCACATTTTAAGTAAAGTCTCAGCATCTGTGACAATTTCCCATCTTTTATGAAATTGCAGCATGGCAGCAGTGAACAAGGGCTGGCAGATCACAGCTCGCCGCTTTGACACGATGTTTAAGACACTCATAGAAAAGTGATTAACCTGTGAGGTGTCTCTGACTTAGATACAGCGTCATTCCTATCTGTGGAGAGGAAAAAATTGGACGTTAAAAATCCGACACCCCCGGTATCAATTGTCATTGTTGCTATGGGGGAAATCAGCTTAGTGCAACGTTGTGTGAAATCGCTCCTTTATACTGATTACCCAAGATTTGAGATAGTTATAGTTCATCTCGGCAGAGGTGACTTTCACTTAAATAACCTATTTAAGAACTTTAGGGGGGACTCAGTTAAAATCAAATTGCTTCAATTAAACAAAGATCCAGGTTTGTCAGCATCCCGAAATATCGGGTTTAAAGTATGCGATATCGACACTAAATATATAGCGTTCTTGGACGATGACGTTGAGGTTGAACGAAATTGGTTAAAGGCGATTGTCAATGCGATGGAAACGAATCCACAAATTGGTATCGCACAAGGTAAGGTACTTTACATGGATGACCGTAAACGCATTCAGTCAAGTGGTGGCTTCATGGATCGTTATGGGTGGTCATACTTGCGAGGCAAAGATGAAATCGACACGAATCAATACGATCGAATGGACGAAATATTTTTTGCCACTGGTTGCATGATGATTGTCAGGCGGAAAGCCCTGGAAAGCGTTGGTTTATTTGATGGACGTCTTTTTTATGGTTATGATGACGTTGATATTTGTTGGAGATTTCGATTAAGGGGTTACAGGGTGATGTTTGTTCCGAGCGCACTGGTTTTTCACAGACTTAGTGCTACAAGTTCTCGTAAGCCTAAGCCTGCACGTATATACCACGAAACTAGAAGCCATCTTTTGGTTATAGTAAAAAACCACTCGCTTAAAAATCTTGTAATATCTGTTCCAAAAATTGTTTTTTCAAAGTTTATGGCAGGTTCAAAAGAATTTCTTGAAAAAGATTTGCATTCGGGCCTAGAGAGAACTAAAGCGTTTCTTTGGCTGTTGCATAACATTAAAGGCATCATGCAGACAAGAATGCCTCAAAATCGTTCCGTACGACTTGATGAATGGTTTAGAGCAAAACTATCCGTCTAATGAAGACTGAGGGCTTCGCATAGTGTATCTAAAGTTGAAAGAAGTTTTGTCTCCATCTCTTATATGGCATATTTACCGAATTGCTTGGAGCGGTTTCTTAAGGCTGCTTTGGGGAGAAGATTGGTTGAATAAGCTACTGAAATTCCCTAAAATCAATAAGATCCGTAGTCTTCCCAAAAATCGATTTCACTATTACTATGTAAGAGACATCGGAAGGGGTCTCGTTCAATCGAAACTTCCTGATGGGTCTATACTTCAACCTTTCGATGATATAGAGATAAATGCAGAAATATACAGACAAGAAGCGTATGATGGTTTTCGTAAGATTCAGAAGGACGATGTCATAATCGATGTCGGAGCCCATATCGGATTATTTGCTTTAAAAGCTGCTAAGAAGGCTAAAAATGGAATAGTTATCGCCATAGAACCCCACCCATTCAACTATAAGCTCCTAAGAAGGAATATGGTTATTAATGGAGTTAGAAACGTTATTCCAGTGAAATTAGCTCTATCAGATTTTAGTGGCACAACTAAATTATGTATCTCCAAACAATCTAGTGGGCATACTATCTCAGCGAAAAGAAAAGAAATGAGCGAAAGAATAACAGAAACGTATCTAGAAGTAGAGGTAAAAACTCTGGATCAACTGATCAATGAACTTGAATTAGATAGGGTAGATTTCATAAAGATTGACGCTGAAGGTGCCGAGTTGGAGATACTTAGAGGCGCAGAGAGAACGTTAAAGGGAAATGACGTGTTCGTTACAGTGGCTTGCTATCATATCCCCCAAGAAGATCGCAACGTAAATAGATATCTGAAGAAAATCAGTTTCAGAGTGTATAGTTCACCTAAACATGAATACCTTTATGGACTAAGGGACTTATGACTAAACGAAGTTCTAACCGACACGACGGATATAAACTAAATGTACTTTTGATCGTTGCTGATGCTGTAAGGTATGATTATTGTTCTTATTCAGGTATCCATAATAATACTACACCCAATCTGGATAACATTAAAGGTTCCGCTTATTTTCACAATTGTTTTAGCACATCAACCTGGACGCTTCCCTCACATGCATCCCTCTTCAGCGGACTGTACCCATCACGACATGGAACCCACCCTAGTGAAGGCGGCACTTTGCACTTCACGTCACCCAGCTTCGTAGAAGACCTGTCGCGATTCGGATATGCTACCGTCGCGTTTTCAGCCAACCCCACTATATGTCCTCTACTTGGCTTCAATAGAGGTTTCAAAGAGTTCTATGAAATAACTAGCGTGCGGAAACGCTGGATACCTAGCAAACTGGATGATCCTGGCTCAGGGTTTAAACGAATACTCAGAATGGGCTTCAGATGGCTGTATTACCGGACTATCTCAGGCCTCTTTCCTCTCTTTGCGTACAGAAGTGCCGAAAGAATTAATCAACACGTCAAGACCTGGCTCACGAACGCTAAGGAACCTTTCTTCATGTTTATCAATTACATGGATGTTCATGACTATTGTTCCAAACATTCACAAGGGCTTGTTGACCGTTTGAGGCAAAAGCCAAAGAATTCTAATCCTTTACAGAGATATAGATACTCCCTCAATTATCTAGATAACATATTAGGAAACCTAATCAAACTTCTTGGATCACATGGGCTGATCGATCGAACCGCCCTAATCGTAACCAGCGATCACGGCGAGATGCTTGGCGAACACAACCTACTTGGCCATAGAGCCGGCTTCCCATATAACACCCTGTTACACATCCCCCTCGTTATCAGGGACCCTAAGTCAATCTCTGAAGATAGAATAGACATTTCACATATGGTTAGCATTAAGAACATCGGCTCTATCATTCATCACATGATTCAAGGAAAACCATTGCTAGAGTGCATCAAGACTCTACCAGACTGGGTAGGAGCTGAGTGCTTCGGAGGCATTGATGAGATAGGCTGGATAAGAGATCAGCAAGGAAATAAGACCCTGAGAGTTAAGGGCGCACCCAACCATTTTAGGGCTGTGATCAAAGATCGTTTTAAGCTAATTCACAATGTTCCAAAGAATAACTTGAGACTTTATAAAATGTCATCAAACGAAGAAGAAACTCAGAATGCACATGTACTTCAGACACTAACCAACATTCTCAGAAAATGGGAAAACCAACCTACAAGTGCGCACGCTCATCGGAATTACACCGCTGAAGAGGAAAAAGATATAAGGGAAAGGCTAAAGAGGCTAGGATATCTCTAATCAATCAAGTTGTATAATAAAACGAACTAATCCACGATATCGATCGATTTTGAGTTTAATCTTAGAGTGATTAGAATGGAAGGCATGGCCTTTATTTTAAGGCGATATGTTCTAGACTCATTTTTCATACACATTTTTATTGATGTTACAACACACCCATCGACAGTCTCAGACAGCCTGAACAAAAAACCAAAGTTGATGGGGAATGAAAAGAAGAGCGATCACAACAATAACGACAATACTGTTTCTAGCAAGCATGATAGCAGTTGCTATACCAGTAGCAGCAGAGTCTACGCTAATATGGCAAATTGGGGAATTCGAGCCATCTGCTTTAGGTTATTCCTTGACTGAACAGGTAGATGAATTTTGGGCAGTGCGCGACATCAACTATGAGTTCACCTTTACGGTAGATCCAATGGTGGTCAATCAGGATGCCAGTAGTTTTCCAAGAGGCCTAGCATCCACAGGTAAAGTGAACATCGTATTTGAGGTAACAATGACTGGAACTTTTGAGCTTACATATTCCAGATTTGGAAGTGAAACCGACGATATATACGTCGATGGCACGCTTGTTGCAAGCATAACAGGATTTGGTGACGGACCTGGAACTGACTTCATGTCTTTAATCTCTTTTGATTTAGATACGGTTGGTACACACACTATCTCCATTGTGACCTATGGTGGCGATATTGGCGCCCATTGGTTTGAGGCATTAGCTCTAGAGCATGCTTCTTCCGGCTCATACGTGGACGCGCTAATCGACATCGACCCTGACACGCTGAACCTAAAAAGCAAAGGCAAATGGATCACCTGCTACATACAACTTCCCGAAGGCTTCAATGTGGAAGAGATCGACGTTAACACCGTCCTATTAGAACATGAGATTCCAGTAGAATGGGGCGACATCCAAGACGGCGTTCTCATGGTTAAGTTTGCTAGGGCAGCCGTGATAGAGTACATCCGAGATGTTCTAGGAGTCACAGAGGGCGAAGTTACCTTAACAGTAACCGGAAGAGTCGCAGGAACATTATTCATAGGCACCGACACCATTACAGTCATACAAAGAGGACATAAATAGCCAGAAAAACCAAAAGTAAGCGAATTGAAGAATTACCCTCCCACGGTTCCAAGAGATACTACAATTGGATCAGCCATAACAAAAATATATACCTCAATGGTTGTAATACTTGCCTATCAGTCAACGTCGTTCAAACAATAAAATGATCATAGTCTTTGGACCCGACGGCTCCGGCAAGACCACACTAGCCAAGAAGTTAGCAGAGAACAATTAAGCCCATTCTTCTGACAAAATATATCCGCAACAAATCATATGGTCCCTATAATTTCCAAAACAATCTATAAAAGCAGATTACCACATCAAATAACCAAGACGCATCCATAACACATTTGAAGGGAGAACCTTGCCCGAGGATTACTTAATGGTCTCCGACCCTGCTGTATGCGGAGGAAAACCGGTCATTAGAGGAACCCGCGTCCCAGTTCAATACATCTTAGAGCTATGGGCCAGGGGTTACAGCGCCGAGCGCATAAGTGAGCAGTACCCAACGGTCCCCAAAGAACTAATCAAAAAAGTTATCGATCCACTCACCGAAAATCGCACAATCAGGATTTTGTACTAATGGTTTTCAACAATTTAATGGAAAGCTACAGCCTTAGTGAAATCTCATGTTTATCAAATTCCTCGCTGACGAGAACGTCCCTCTTCAAGTCGTGGAGGCTCTTCGTCAAGCCAGATATGAGGTCACCACCGCAAGTGAAGCTGCCCATCCAGGCATGAAAAATGAAGAGTTCGCCAAACTATCCATTCAACTCGTAATGGTCATTATAACTCGGGATGCCGACTTCATACGCTTGAAGCAACCCTTAATGAGACAACTCAGGTTTGTTTACATAGGGCTAAGCGGAGACCCAGACAGCACAGCCCAACAAGTCTTAAAAAACATTGACAGGAGCATCAGCCTTCTTTACAGGCATACTATGGCTATAATAGATGAAGAAGGCTGCCATGCACCTTAAACTGCAAGGGAGACATAAAAGCGATGAAAGAGCTTTACAGACTGCCACGAAATCATATGATCCCTATAACTTCTAAAACAATCTATAAAAGCAAAATACCACATCAAATGAATAAAAGAGGAGAGGGCGAAAGCCGATGGAATGCCCAATTTGTCGATACAAAGAAATGAGATTCAAAAAATACACAATGCTTCAACCTCCCGAAATAAAAATCGAAACAATATTAGAGAAAAAACAATACTATACCCCCATAGTATACGAAGAAACGCGGTTCTGCCCCAACTGTCTCTTCATCGCCAACTTCCTACACGAGAGAAAGATCCAAATCAGAATCAACGACTAGAACCTTGTATAAATAATTTTAAATAATTTGCGTGTTCAACATATAAAATTATTTAAATAGAGATCAACTCTCATTTGTGGTGGCCGATTTGAGCGAAGTTTTGACCTTGTTCAAGGAGCACGAGCGTAACAGGGAGTGGTTTGAGGAGAATCGTGAGACGCTTGTGGAGAAGTATGACGGCAAGTTTATAGCCATTTATGAACGGTCCGTCGTGGACTTCGATAAAGACGTTGGCAAGCTCATGGAGAGGGTACATCGATTTCAAGCCCTTCTACGAACAGTACGAAGAAAAGGAAGAGAGAGGTTGCTACATGCGCCTAGAGAAGGAGATAATAGAAGGCAAGTTCGACATCATCCATCAGTCCCCGGCTCTGGAAGCAGACATGTTGGTAAAGTTTATTAAATGGTATTCCATCTTCCATTCCAGATGATTCCCATGGCCACTAAGACTAAAGTCTCCTCCCAAGGAAGAACGGTGATCCCTGTGGAGATAAGGGAAAAGCTTGGGATTCGTGAAGGAGAGGAGGTTGAGTGGACTCTCCAAGGTGAGCTTATTGTGGTTAAGCTGATTCGAGAAGAAAAGACCCCTGACGAGATTATGGAATACCTTAAGGATCAACTAGTGGAGATCAAACATATTCCTCTGAAAGTGGCTCCCATGGCCCTAAAGGAGCAGATGATGGACGAATGGGTGAGAAGGAAGTTAGGGCTGACGCCGTGATCGACGTTGGAATCATAGCTGTTGGACTGTCCAAGAACCCTGCTACCCACTATTGCCTAGAAGTTATAGAGGACGCGGTGAGAGGCAGAATCCGAGCCCTCGTCCCATACACAGTGGTTTTCGGCACCCACTACATCCTGACCCGGTTTTACGGCGTCGCACCCAAGGAAGCAAACAACCTCCTACGGAATCTACTCTCGTCTCAAAGGATCGTCTGGTATGGGCATATCGACAGGGACAGCGTCGAGAAATCCTTCGAGAACACCGAGAAACACGACCTAGACGCCTGGGACGGATACATTCTGCACCTTATGGAGTCAAATCAAATTAGAATCATCTACACGCTCGATGTGGAACATTTCGGCAAAATAAACTGGATAAAAACGATCAACCCCATCCCAGACGTTAAAATGAGAGAATTACTTAATTTCCTGCACGGAAAGCAATAAATCATTAAAGGTCATGTAAGGCAGTTATTGAAGTTGCTGACATATCCACCAACCGATCGATTAAGTTTCTCACATAACGCGCGCCCTTTAGACTCGTCTACAACTGTGTCAATAAGCCCATGCCCATAATTTGCTTCTTTGGGACCGACGGCTCAGGCAAGAGCACCCTGGCTAAAGCCTTGACCAAAAGACTAAATAGTGAAAATTTCAGGGTGAAGCTCTCGTGGATGAGGGGCACCCACACGCTGCTAAGAGGATTATCAGAGAAACTCGTGGAAGACCCTGTTTCAAGAAGCTCACTGCCAACAGCCCTCCAACCCAAGTCCATTAACAAGTTGTTGAAGCACGTAAAGCGGAAAAGATACTAAAAGTTACATTGCTAACCCATTTCGAGTAGGAATAAGTGAAAAACGATGTCCAACAACCAATACGCAGCTCAATAAAACTACAAAAGTTAATTAAGCAGTTAAAAAAAGCTATTATGGGTGCTAAGGCTTGGCGGAATCTATTGCCATCCCCAAGACGTTGCTAAAAGACCTCTACATGGGACTAGCTAAGGTTGAAGAGGTCCTCGCAACGCTCGAGGAGTTAATGGACAAGGAAGGTCTAGAGAGGATACGCAAGGCTGAAGAGGAATACAGAAAAGGAGAATACACAACCGTACAAAGGAGCAGCGAAGTTAAGAAACTTATTGAGTGAAGAACCGCTTTGTCTTATAAAGCCGCCCTAACCAAGAACTTTCTGAGAGAGCTCAAAAAGCTTCCCGATCATATAAAAAATGATATCTTAAGGGCTATTGATGAGATAGTTGCTAACCCCTTCTCGGGTATTAAATTGCGAGGTGAGCTCGAGGGACGCTGGCGGTGGAGGGTAGGCAAATACAGAATTTATACATAATCGACCAAACGCCCAAACTCGTCGTTTTCCTAGATGTGGGTGTCAGAAAAACCGTTTACAAGTAGAAAACTTGCCATCTTGCTCGCCTGTTGGAGCGAAATGAACACATGGCACGAAAGAGATACCGATGAATACGCCACGATCCTACGGTGATTACGAAGAAAGTGAAAACCAGTGTCCGACAAGCTTATCGAGATAGCTGAAGACTCTGCTCGAGGAGGCCTCTTCCTCTTCACCGGGAACGCCCTATCCCTCCTCACCCTCGCCCTAGGCTCCATCATCACCGCCAGACTCCTAGGACCCGAAAACTACGGCATATACACCCTCTTCCTAGTCGTGCCATCCATTCTCGCAGGCTTGATAGACCTCGGCGGAAACCCAGCCCTAACCACGTTCTCAGCCAAGCTCAGAGCAGAGGGCAAAAAATCATCATGAACGCGGCCGATAATGAGGCACCCCTAGAGTATAGATCAAGACTGAAAGGCGACCCCTTCGGAGGCTACGCCGAAACCACCCTAATGAAAAAGCTACTGGAATGGAAACCCAAAATTGAACTAAAAGACGGCGTCAAGAGGTACTACAAGTGGATCAACCACAACAAAAACATCATACCCCAATGGTTGTAATGCCGCCCCTCAGCCAGCGCCCTTCAAACAGCAAAATGATCATCTTCTTCAGACCCGACAGCTTCAGCAAAACCACACCATCAAGAAACTTAGCCAAAAGAATACTCAGCTACCGCCCACAATGAGCTTAGAAAACGGAGTCCTCAATGACGTCAAATGAAAGAATATAAATGTCGTAAGCGAACGTTTATTTAGGTGAGCAAAATGAACAGCCAAGTGACGCTTGAAATGATTTACGATGAAGTTAAAAGAGTGAATGAAAGGCTAAACCTGATAGAAGATATCATCGAAGAGGTTCTCATAAAGGGTCTTCCAGAAGTAGAACTCAGCAAGGAGAAAATTAAGGAAATAGAGCACTCCATCAAAGAGATGAAGAAAGGAAGCTATGCAACACTAGAGGAATTAAAGAGTGCCTAAATACAAAGTAATAGCTCATCGAAGGGTTCACAAGTTCATAAGCGACTTAAAAGATGAAAAGCTCAAGAACACGATTAAGGATGCCATAACAAACCTTGAAAATTACCCTTTATCGTTAAGAGAAATGGATGTTCAAAAAATTAAAGGTTTAGAGAAGACTTTTAGAATGAGAATACGCGGGTGCAGGATAATATTCTACGTCGATAAGACGGAAAAGACTATTTATGTTACACACACCGAGACTAGAAAGAAAGTATACAAAACATTAGGCTAAAAGTATAGTAATTTGAAAAACTCATAGATGGGAACCCAAAATCCAACTAAAAGACGGCGTCAAAAGATACTACAACTGGGTCAGCCATAACAAAAATGTTATACCCCAATGGTTGTAATGGCCGCCTTTCAGCCGAACCTCTTAGAAGAATTTTGGTGAAAAGCTTATATTTACCATTAATAAAGATTTTGGTAGAGATGACCAGAATGGAAGAAGTAATAGTGAAAAAAATAGACCCTCAGGGCCGCATATCCATTCCAATACAGTGGCGGAGCGAGTGGAAATCCAGCAAAGTAGTGCTGATAAGGCGTGGAAACAGAATCGAGGTGGCCCCCATAGAACCCACTTCCCCATCCGACCTATTCGACTCCATTGAGATATCTGAAAATGTAGATTTCGTGGATCCTCACTCCCTTAAGAAGGCCCTGATGGAGCTAGAAGAACATTGAGGTTTGTAGATTCAAACGTTTTCCTCCATGCCTTTCTCATCCCCCGCAGGACGTTGATGAAAGAGGAACAGAAGGTCAAAGACGAGGCCAAGGCCATCGTGAAAAGAATCGAGGAAGGCGAGGAGGCGGCCACAACCACAGCCCACCTATCAGAAGTCGTTAACATAATTGAAACTGGACTAGGCCTCCAGAAATCCCTAGGCTTCCTCGCATGGACCATAACAAGCGAAGACATCAAGGTTTACCCGGTGGCCGTGGAAGATTATGAAAGCGCCATGCTACTGGCGAAAGACAACAGCATCAGCGCCAACGACGCGTTAGCATACCTGTCCATGAAAACCCACGAACTTAGAGAAATATACTCCTTTGACAAACACTTCGACCAACTCAAGGATATCATAAGGCTGCCAAGAACATCGCCTTAAGGTGCATTCCTGCTGGGGCAAAGAAGAAAAGAACTTAAGTCTGAATTCACTAAAATGAACATATGTATGATAAAATGAACGATACAAGCCTGAAGCATCTGACTCCCGCATCGCTCACGATCTTAAGGTTTTTGTCAGACGACCCGATAAGAGACTTCTATCAACGCGAGATCGCTAGAGCAACAAAGGTAAGCGTTGGAGCAACAAACCAAATATTAAGAACCTTAGCTGAAAAAGAAATCGTTACAAGAGAGAAGAAAGGAAAAATGTTCTTTTACAAGTATAACATTCGGAACCCTGTCGCAAGACAACTCAAAATACTTTTCAACATCAACGACCTAGACGACTTGATAAAAAAAATCAGAGATCAATGCAAACGAATTATACTTTTTGGAAGCTGCGCCGAAGGCAGCGATGTCAAGGACAGCGATGTTGATTTGTTCATACTCACCAATGAAAAAGACTCGGTAAAAAAGGCCATAAACCGTCACGAAAAGAGGATCAACAAGAAAATATCTGCGATACTCGTGAACGCAAACGAGTTTGTAAGGCTACGTTCAAGGGATAAACCCCTGCACGAGAGGATTATGAAGGGAATCGTTTTATGGCAAACCGAGTAACCCCAGGAATCAAAAGATTGCTCAAAGAAAGGAAGATCCTCAGAATCAAGCCAGATAGAGAACTCGTCTTAAAAGAAATACAAGGCGCAGAGTACGATTTAGAAAAGGCCAAAAGATCGATGAAACAAAGCGACTTCAAATGGGCAACAATCCAAGCCTACTACGCCATGTTCCACTCGGCGAGAGCCCTGCTATACAGCGAAGGATACAGGGAGAAAAGCCATCGCTCACTCTTAATCGCACTAAGAGAACTGCTCATAAAAAGCGGTAAGATGGAAGAAGAACTCACTCAAAATTTCGAAGACGTAATGGACCTCAGAGAAGAAGCAGATTACGGATTAGAATTTTCCGAAAGCGGTGCCAAGGAAGCCATTGCCCACGCAAAAAAGTTCTTAAAAGCCTCAAAAGAAAACCTCAAAATCCAATAGCCCATCAATAATTAAACCACCAAAAAACACAAAATAACCAAAACAACCAAAAGTCACAAATTTTCGTGAATGGGAACCCAAAATCCAACCGAAAGAGGGCGTCAAAAGATACTACCACTGGGCCAATCACAACAAAAACATCATACCCCCATGGCTGTAATGATGCCTTTCAGTCAGGGTTTAAACAATATGGTAATACTTATATACAGTTTTTGGTAATACCAATAGGGATACTTATGGGTAAGCTTATGACCGTCTCCGCTAAGGTCAGCAAGGAGCTGAAGAAGAAAGCTGACGAACTGGAAATAAACATCAGCGCGTTGGTAAGAAGGGCCCTCGAGGACGAAATCAAGAGAAAGGAACTTCAGAACGTACTCGAAACCCTCAAAGAGGAGGTCAAAACGACTCCCGAGCTCCCTGAGGGAACCATCGTCAAGATAATCCGCGACATGAGAGAGGGGCGCACACTTGTCAAACGAGCCCCCTAAAGCCGTCTTAGACGCGTCCATACTGATTCAAACCATCGTTAGGGAGAAGTACACAGACACAACCCTGAAACTCGTAAGCATGCTTAAAGCAATATACGTGCCCTCCCTCATCCTCTATGAAATAGGCAACGCCTTGGTGATACTGACACACAAAAACCTCATCACCAAAGAGGACGCCATAAGGAAATTCAAGTCCGTCAGCTCCATACCCACGCTTAACATCAAGGAAATCACACTCAGCAAGGCCATAGACATAGCCATCGAACTCAAGATCACCCTCTATGATGCCACCTATCTGACCCTGACCCTCGAAGAAGACGCCCCACTTATCACAGCAGACAGGGACCTTTACGAGAAGGGGAAGACAATAGCCAAGGTAATCCACGCATCTGAAGTAACGCTGTAACAATGAAAATCCTGAGAAACCCCGATGAGCTACTATGCGACGCCTCAAAGAGGGGACTATCAAAGAACCTTGCGGACCTCGCAAACGAGAAAAGAGAGGTCGTTGAAGCCCTTCCACGAACAGTACGATGAAAAGAGAAGGAAAAGGTTACTAGCATGCGCGAAAAGATTATAAGTAATTATGTAGTTACATAACTATATGGTGATGACTTTGAAAAGGTATGCAACAATCTCGGTTCCCGCCGATGTTAAAAACCTCTTGGAAAAGGCTAAGGGCAGAGATGAGTGGGGTAAGTTTCTCCTAGACTTATACGCCGAGGTCGAGAGGTTGAAGAGGAAGGAGGCATTCGAGGAACTGGCAAACACGATCACCGACGAAGACTTGAAAGCCATACTGGAATCCAGCAAAGAGTTTAGGGAAAGGTTCGCGTTCAGATGAATCTAATTGACACAGACGTAATCATAGAGTTGCTCCGAGAGAGAAGGCACGAAGTCGGAGCCATCTCAACCATAACCCTCATCGAAGTGTTGAGAGGACTAGAAGCCAGAAAAAGAGTCAAAGTCAAGGAGCTGCTCGAAGAAAGCTTTAACCTACTAAGCATAAACAACGAAGTCATCGAAACCTACTGCAACCTGTACCACAAACTTAGGGAAGAAGGCACGATAATACCTGACACTGACCTCCTCATAGCTGCAACCGCCATATCCCACAACATGGCACTGAAAACACGAGACGAACACTTCGAAAGATTGGGGGAGCTTGGCTTGAAGCTAGCACCCAGAAAGTAAATAGAGCGCTGATGTTTGCCTCACGAATCACTTATGCCCTCCAACAGAAACTCAAGCTATCCAACTCATCAGCAATACCAAGAAAACGACTAGAACCCCTAACAAACCCAATAAGCTCCTTCCTACTTGGCAAAGACAACAATAAAATGGCGGAATCCTCAATATCCTTATTTCCTACTGGACAAACGACACCGGTGAATTAGAATGATAGTGTTCACAGACCACGCCGAGGATAAAGCTCATTGGTGCTCTACATATAAATAAGCCAAAATCAATAGTTAGAATAGTGAAGAGGTTGCGAAATCAGACGACTAAAAATCTAGGGATGCTCTTTGACAAAGAGAATAAGGTCTTCGTTGCCTATTTGTTCGGGTCATACGCGAAGGGCAACCAAACCACCAAAAGCGACATAGACATAGCCGTTCTGCTGTCAGAGGTCCCTCAAAAAATGCTTGAATACTACTTACACTTGGTTGATGAGTTGTCGCAAGTGTTAGGCAATGAAGTAGATTTAATAATCCTTAACACAGCCCCTCCACTGCTTAAGCATCAAACAATAAAACACGGCAAAGTTGTTTTTTGTAGAGACGAAAAAGCAAGAATAGAGTTTGAGGCAAGAGCCCAAGACGAATACCTAGATTTCAGCAGAGCCATAGCGAGGTATGATGAATGTCTCATGAAACAAGTTTTAGCATAGAAAAAAGCCTGATCACAACTAAACTTAGCAAATTAAGGGAATACCGAACCTTTCTAAAGGAACTGCAAAGAACCTCCATCGAGGATTTTACCAGTGACTTTAAGATAAGAGGAGCCGTGGAAAGATACCTTCAAGTTTCCATCGAATGCATCGTAGACATCGGCAACGAAATTATCTCCTCACTTCAACTTCAAAGACCAGAGCGCTACAGAGACATCCCATACATCCTAGCCAAAGCAGAAATCATCCCCAAAACCCTTGCTGAAACAATGGCTTCAATGATAGGCTTCAGAAACCTCTTGGTTCACGATTACGCTTCCATAAATCACAACATAGTTTACGAATTTCTCCAAACAAAACTCCCTGACTTTAACACTTTCACCAAATGCATCGCTAAATGGTTAGAAAGAAAAACGCAAGGACAAAGCTAACAGAAAAATAAGCCCATGCCCATAATTTGCTTCTTCGGCCCCGACGGCTCCGGCAAAAGCACCCTAGCTAACGCCTTAACTAAAAGACTAAAAAACAAAAAATTCAGGGCAAAACTTTCGTGGATGAGAGGAACCCACACACTGGCCTCCCTAATCGCCAAGCTTTTATCCAAGTTTACCACCTTCAAAGGCTCCGAAAATCCATATTACAAAACAACGATTCCAAGAAATCTCAAAAGGCTCTGGCAGCTCGTAGAGTTCGCCTCCACCCTCCCGATAGTACTGCTCAAATTCATTCTGCCCAGCGCACTTGGCTCTTGGGTCGTAGCCGAAAGATACGTGCCCGACTTTATAGCATGGGTTTCAATTACAACTAACGACCAAGACTACCCACGAAGCTTCGAGGCCAAATTCCTGCTAGCCCTATCATCTAAAGCCCAAGCCAAAATCCACGTAACCGCCACCCTCAAGGAGCTCTCCAAGAGAAGGAAGGAAACAAACCCCAATTTCGTAAGCGAACAACTTAAACTCTACGACAGAATAGCCTCAGCTATACAAGCCCACAGGCTCAACACCACCAACAAAAGCATCAACGAAACCCTAGAAGAGGCTTTAAGCGTTATAGACATGTGATGGGCTTCAAGCCTGAACATCGATATAAAACTTTTAAATCTCATGGTTGTCAAATTCTTCGCTGACGAGAACGCTTCTTTTCAAGTCGTGGAGGCTACTTCGCCAACAAGCTCCACGACCAGAATATCGTGCCAAATTCCATCAACGGCAGGAAAGACGAACCCGAGTAGCAAACCGTGAGATCAGCTGTCTGTACACAAAGTCACTACGGTATGGTGGACCAGAACATTAAAGTCCTCGATACGCTCAGAAACTAGTGAGGATCTAAGGGAATGAAGAAAGGCACTCGGGAAAACGCTCTCGAGGCCAAACTCAAGCGCATCCTAGCTAAATACCCCCCACTTCATGGAGTTAAATGCGCGATACTGTATGGAAGCCGTGTCGCTGGGGAAGCCGCTGAGGAAAGCGACGTAGACGTCCTATTGGTTACGGGCGGCGAAGGCCTAAATGCGCTCCACGAGTTTATAGGAGACACCATTGTCGAGTTCGTGTTAGTTGGCGAAGAAACACTAAACAAAATGGTAAGCGAGTCCAATCCATACGTGGCAAGCGTGTTTCTTAACGGTAAACCCCTTCACAATAAAAGATATGTAGGGAGGATTAAGAGCCGCATAAGCAGGGATAGTCTTCACAAATGGGCTAAAAAATACTACTCAGATGGCTTGAAAACATTAGAAAAAAGCGCGGACAAGGGAGACGTGATAAACGCCGTCACCCTTCTCGTAAACGCGTACCTACTAGCTAAAGGCGAGTTGAACCTCTCCTACTCGATTGATAAGCTCACTAAAAGAACCGATAACGCTGAATTGTTAAAACTTCTAAACACCTTAATAGAGTCCGACGAAAAAGACGCAGCCACCTACGCTAAAGAAATAGCCGACCTCGTGGAGTTAACGATTCATGAAAACTCTTTCAAAAATAAACACCTTAAGAAACCGAATCTATCATGAAGGATACCTGCCCAACGGATATGAAACTTCAGCGATATTTCATAACGTTAAGAAATTAATTACAAAGCTTCTCAAAAACTTTGAGCAGTAAACGCCTACGAGAGGCTCACACGATTGGATGATGCTCAAATGAAAATGGGCGAGGACACACTGTTACTCATTAAGTCTATAGGTCTGCCAGGGATCATTGAAGGCGAAAACTCCCCACTCAACAAAGCTTTAAGCCTCCTCCAACTGGCCGAGCTAAACAAAATCCCTCTGCTTTACTTAGAATCCCTCAGAAAGTTCAGAAAGCATCCGTTCCTCAAAGCCCAGCTTTCCCGCTACAAGAACAAGCACAGAAAAACCTTAGAATTGACCGTTCTAGTATCCAGCCTACTCGAGGAATCCGGTATACCCTATATGATCTTCAAGACCTTGAAGCCCTATCCACCCACCCTAGCCGACATCGACGTACTCCTATGGTTAAGTAAGGATCTCACAAAAGCTTCTCACATCCTAGAGGATAGAGGCTTCAAGCCCCTAAACAGGGACCTTTACGGCTCAACCATGCTCAGCCTTGACCACAGCCTTAACGTCGATCTCACCACAGAGGTCGCAGCCTCCAGCTTCATCTACCTAGACAAGAGCCTACTGTTCAAGCATGTAACCCAAGTTAAAGTCAACGGCTTCAAGGTCCAAACACTCCAGCCCCACGCCGACCTGGTAGCGGTGGCAACCCACAGCCTATACAAAGAACAAATGTACACCGCCAGCGACTATTACACCCTCGCCCTATCCTCGCAGCACTACCAAGAAGCCTCAAAGTTAGCTGAAAACACGCATACAAAATTCGCCCTAGAAACAGCCCTAAAGCTAACCCACAACATCACCATCACCGCCTTCGGCCCAAGCAACCCACTGGCAACGAGGCTCAAAAGTCTGTTTAGGGACACAGGCGTAGTTAACGTGACGGCCTCAACCAACAGGAGCCTACATCTGCCAATGAAGTACACCCCTCACTTGCTAATGAGAGGACTACTAGAGAAAATCCTAGAGGATCCAGCTTCCAGAGGCTCCTTACCATCAACCCTTAAATCAGCTTTCAACTCGAAGTTCTTCACCAAGCTATCAGAGCACATAACTCGGAAGGGATACTAATCAATACCCAAGAAACCTGCGTGGCAACTCAGATAGCCGCAAGAATTCCTCCAGACAGCAAACCCCAATTTCAAGGTTCAAACACTAGCAGACATGCTGTAACTCCCCTAAGACATGAAAGAGTGGTTGCTCATTTCTGATGGCAGAATACAACTCACAGGGATCGAAGCCATTCAAAAAGTATTGCATAACGTGAAAAGGATATTAATGACCACGCTATGAATCCCACGTGATTACTAAGAAGTGAAAACCAGTGTCTGAAAAGCTTGTGGAGATAGCTGAGGATTCTGCTCGTGGAGGTTTCTTCCTCTTTACAGGAAACGCCTTTCAACTCATCATTCTAGCCCTGGGCTCCATCATTGTCGCTAGACTTCTTGGACCCGAAAACTACGGCTTACTCTCCCTCTCCCTAGTCATACCCTTAGCCCTCATAGGCCTTATAGACCTCGGTGTGAACTCAGCCTTAACTAGGTTTTCAGCCAAGCTTAGGGTAGAGGGTAAAGCTCAGCTCGCAGCGGACATGCTGAAGTCGGGTTTCCTCTTGAAGCTCCTCACAGGGATCGCCATGTCCGCCGCTTGCTTCATCTTCTCTGATGCGTTGGCAACTCAAGTCCTGAACAGGCCTGGGATGGGCTTCCTCCTTCGGCTAGCATCATCCTTAATCCTATTCGAAGCCATTTTCACGACCTTGAACTCAGCCTTCGTCGGACTGGACAGAATGGAGGGTTCCGCCCTAATCATGAACGCTCAATCCATTGCAAAGACGACTCTGTCGCCTCTACTCGTAGTCTTAGGCTTTAGCGTTGTTGGCGCCCTAACGGGGCACATCGTAAGCTATTTGGTCGCCAGCCTCGCAGGAAGCCTAATCTTCTACAAATATTACAAGGGATTAGGCAAGTCCTCTAACACGAGCTTTTTAAGTAATATCAAGGTCATGCTGCACTACGGCTTCCCCCTGTACCTCTCAACCCTAATCCCCATAATCCGGGGCCAGTATCAAACCATCATCTTGGCTTTCTTCACGTCCAATATCGAGATCGGCAACCTCCACATCGCCACAAACCTATCCTCCGTGATGAACGTTTTGATCCTTCCCTTAGCAGTGCTCTTCCCAGCCTTCTCAAAAGTCAACCTCGACAGCAACGAGCTTAAAAAGGCCTTCGAATTAGCTGTCAAATATACGGCCTTATTCATCGTCCCAGCCACAGTACTCGTGGTAACCTTATCTAAAGACCTTGTATACACCCTTTACGGGCATACCTATAGTTCGGCGCCAGCTTTCCTGTCGCTCTACATCCTAGCCTTCCTCTATGCTGGTGCAGGTTCCATCGTTATCATTTACTTATTCAGCGGAATAGGCGAAACCGGCGCTGTCTTCAAATGCAACTTGATCAACCTACTCGTTTTCCTTCCATTAGCTCCCCTCCTCACCATGCTCTACGGGGTTCCAGGCTCGATTGTTGCATTATTGATCTCAGGACTCATTTCATTAGCTTACGGGCTGTTCATTGCGGCTAAAAAAATCCATGTTAAGCCAGACTTCAAAGCGTCCTCAAGGATCTATTTGTCGTCGTTCCTATCCACCATACCAGTGCTCGCATTCCTCTACGTCTCACCCTTCAACGGCCTCCCTAACGTCCTAATCAGTGGCTCCCTCTTCCTCCTCACCTACCTCACCCTCGCACCCCTCACAGGCGCCATCACCCACACCGACCTCGAAAGCCTCAAGCTCATCCTCAGCAGACTCAAGATTGTGTGGCCTATATTTAGACCAGTGTTAGCCTACGAGGCTAAACTCCTCAACCTCGCCCCAAAGTGAAACCAAGACAAGAGAGATAAGGGTTCGATCTTAATGAAGAGCGCCTTGGTGGAACACTGATTGCGTAAAGATTTTGTTTACCCGATTTCGCTCCTGTTACTTTCCCTCCACTTCGCCTTCTTACTCTTGTCCATTAAGGCAGGAGACATCTTCGGTAGCGAACCATATGCGATGAGATTATCGCTGACGACCGTTCTCGCTTTCGTTCTTATCTGTGCAGCTGTTGCAATACTTGCATGGAAGAACTTCTCCTTTCCTGCTAGCCAAACTTCCATTGTGGCCCTCCTCTCCATCTTCGGCTTCTTCGCCCTGTATTTGCCTCTGCAACATTTTATAGGCTACACATACACACTCCTGATCATCTCGGCCGTCCTGTTCACTGTTATAGGGTTGATTGCGTCTCACATTCCCAAGAGAACGAGAGAAGCCCATCCCTACAGTAGTATAGAGAACGGCACCCCTCGCACAAAAACAGTAGCTCTTCCATGTAGCGGCATACGAAAAATCTGGGAGAACCCAGTCATCCTAGTGCCCGTGACCCTTCTGGTTCTCGTTGAGGAACTCTTGCTGAACAGCACCTACGCCCAGCTGGGACTATCCCTGTCCCTCATAGCTTTGATCTCCCTCCCTCTATCGGCAGCGGTCTTCAGCAAGGGGGACATAAGGGTGCGGAGTTTCCTAGAAATAAGCGGCCTCGTCTTCGCCAATCGAGTGGTTCTCTCCGCATTCCCAATCAAGTTCCTCGCATTTCCATCCCTACTCCCCGCCATCTATACACTAGTCCTTATCGCATGCATACTCTACATTGCCTACAGAGGCATAGATCTAAAATATCTGGGGTTGGTGAGAGGAGAAACTCCGATTCTTTACCAAGTCCTAGCCGGCCTCCTCACCGGCTACGTCCTAGGCTTCGTCGAGTATTTTGTCTTGCAGCCGACCCCAATTATCACCCTAAGCCTTATGCGAAGTCTAATATACCTCGTGGCTGTGATGATGGTGTTCGTGGGAATCACCGAGGAGTTTCTCTTCAGAGGCCTCTTGCAAAAATCCCTAGAGGATATGCTTCCCCCATGGCAAGCCATCAGCATCACTTCCATCATCTTTGCCCTCATGCACCTAGGCTGGCTAAACCCCATAGAAATCGTCTTCGCCTACGCAGCCGGAGTCATCTTCGGCCTCATGCTCTACAAGACCAGAAGCCTCATCACCCCCATTATCGCCCACGGCTTCGGAAACGTCATACTATACACCATAGTCCTATTTTCCTGATGTAAACCCCACAGTTTTCGTCACGAAGGTAGGCGCTATATGTTGAAAAGCCAGACTGAGAAAAAGGAACTTTTTAGTTGGAAGATTCTCTTCATCATAGTCCTAACGGCTTGGATCATGATAGTAGATACGAGCCCTGCTTTCGTCGTACCTCGAATCTTCTTCGACGTTTCCCCTACGGCCACAGACCGCCGCGTCATGCTGTATGGGAGAAACGACACTATTATCCACCCTGATCTTGAGAGCGTACCCCCGTCTATTGAGGGATGGAATAAAGCGGATATCTCGTACAAGTGGAGCCACCTCAAGGAAGCTTATCACGCGGAGTCTCAGATTCTCTTCTGCTACACCAACAGCAAAGACCCGCGTGTTTACGTTTCAATTATGCAAACCGATTCCGAGAGAAAGCTGGTGCACGGACTCACATACTGCTATGAACTGCAGGGATACTCGTCGATCTCTAAAAGAATTGTTGACATCGAGCCCTACAAAGGCTTCCCGCTGCCGATAAACCTGTGGTTCATCCAAAGCACCGAATCGAGTGAGGGATGGATGCAAGCCTTCTGGTACATCATCACCTACCAGGAAGGCACCGTAGACAAGGCGTATTTCATGCAGGTTCAGGTATACGTCCCGACCCCGCAAGTTAAGGAGAAAGCCGAGCGGATAGCTCTCGAATTCGCCCAGGCGATCGCAGCCGCGATGCTGAGGTCCCTCATACCAAGCGTTGAAGAAACGGAGTGAAAAAGTGAAGTCCAGTAAAGAGTTAGAGACAGCGGCACTCATACTTTTAAGTGCAATCGTCATTTATCTGCCACTTTTAGCCTGGTTGGTCGGCGAGTATCTCCATAACCCATGGGCAAATCACGGACTAATTGTACCCCTAGCAGCAGCCTATATCATACACAAAAGGCTGAAGGATCGACCCGTAAAAATATCTCAAAGCCAAAACTCAACGATTATAGGAGCGTTGATAATTCTTGTCGCTATCCTCATACGGCTTCTAGCGGGCTTATCCGTAACCTCCATAGCCTCCCTCATCCTATACCTCTTCGGTGTAACCATTCTCTTCTATGGAACAGCATCGCTCCCCGTCTCCCTCGCCGCGTTTCTTTACCTGTCCTTCATGTATCCAATCGATATTGAGGCCCTATACCCTCACGGAATAACCCTGTCCATGATAACAGGCAAACTGAGCCATCTAGGCCTAGCAACCATAGGCATACCCGTGTCATACACTGAAAATCCGCTACCCATATTGCAGGTGGCAACAAAAACGGGGGAGACTGCACCCTTCATCATCGATGTACCATGCATGGGAGCCCAGCAAATCATCGGCTATGTAGCCTTCGCCGTCTTCCTCATGCTAGTCACCAAAAAACCCTCACCCGTACGCAAAGGCATTAGCTTCATCTTGGGGCTACTCCTCATGCCGGTACTTAACATCCTCAGGGTGATCATCATCCTCCTAATAGCCTACGAATACGGAACCGAGGCAGCTCTCAACACCTTCCACACTTTCGGAGGATGGATCCTCTTCACAATAGGAATCGTCATCTACCTTCTTTTGATCGAGTGGCTTACTAAGAGGTCCAGCCTGAAAATAGACCTTGGGCAGTTGATTAGACTCCTTTTGGGGCCCGGAAAAACAAAAACCACTGAAGTTAATTAAATACCCGAATCGAAATACACCGAGAAGTTTAAAACTTCATATCCACAAAGTGAGGGCAGATAACAAATGGAAGTAGAAATTGACCTGATTCGGCCAAGCCCTTACCAGCCTAGGCTCATCTTCAACATAGACGACCTAAAGCTTGAGATAGAGAGAGACGGACTCCTTAGCGACCTAGTAGTCCGCAAACAAGGCGAATTCTACGAGTTAATCGACGGCGAGAGAAGGTGGAGAGTTCTCAAAGAGCTCGGATGGAAAACCGTTCCTGTCCGAATAATCGAAGTAAACGACACAAAAGCAAGGCGCTCCGTATACAAGCTCAACAAGATCCGAGAAAACTACACCGTCGAAGAAGAGGCCAGATACTTCAAAAAGCTCCAAGAAGAAGGCATGACACCATGGGAAATAAGCAAGGAGTTCAACGTGGACTTCCACTGGGTCTTAGCACACCTTAACGTGTTCAAGTTTCCAGAAGACATTCAAAATGCGGTATGGACAAGCCAGATCAGTGTCTCGCATATGGTCGCCCTCGAAAACGTCATAAGCAGAAGCATGGAGGAGGCGCTCGCCATGATCAAAGAGATTCTCAAGAGAAAGCTGACCTTGGCTGAAACTCGAAAAATCGTCAGTGAGCAAAAAGAAAGAGTCGAGAGAATGCGCATAAAAGCAGCTGCTAAAGTTTTACCCAAACTTGCCCCAGAAGCTGTCAGGCTAGAGACCCCAGAAGACTTCGAGAAAGCCGCCAGAGTTTTGAAGAAAGTGGCGAAGAAGAGACGGGAGAAAGCCTTAACGCCCGAGAAGAAGGCTCGGAGAGAAGCCGAGAGGGAGCGGAAGCGAGATGAAAGGAAGAAAATTGAACAACACCGAATAGAAGAGGAAACAAGAGAAATGGCATGGCGAATAAGGGACGAGGAGAGGCATCGAATACAAGAGGAAGTAAAGGAAAAGACAGGGGTAGCAAGCATCGAAGGCCTTGTTCAACACCTAAGAAGTTTACGAGAAAAGATAGAAACCCTAGAAAGTGAAAGAGCCAGCCTCCTAGAAAGAAAGGACTTCCTCACCCAAGCCCTACGCTTCAACTGCCCCTACTGTAATCACCCCTGCGTCATATACCGTGAAGGAGCCCACTACTTCGTAGAATAACCAGTCATGTTCACAAAAACTAAATTAGGTTATGTACGTCGCGCATAGACTGATCGATCATGTACTGATCTGGTTGCTTGGAACCCCTGTAGCGTTCCATGATGTTTCTGAAGAATCTTTATTTTAAAAACATTTTCCTAAGTCATAAACCATTTGTATAATTTGGATATGACCATGTTCATAGGTGTGTTATATTGACTGAGGTTCCAGGAATCCCCGAAAGGATAGCCAAGAGCCGTCTCTTACTGAATTTGTCTAGCCTATTCCTGACAGGCTCCGGATCGATTGTTCTGGCTTGGGTCGGCTGGTTAACATGGTACGATATAACTACGTGGAATAAAGATATCGCCCTGATATTCCTCGGTCCCAGAATAGGCGAGGCTATCAGTCTGGGAATAGGCATGAGAGTAATTCACTACTTTTTGATAAGCTTGGCACTCATTACCTCAGGCTTACTTACATTTCTTCGAAGCCGAAGTATAGCTTCCGAACTACATCGTGGGCTTCTGCAACCGCAAAAAGAAAAAGAGGAAAAGAAGGAAAAAGAAGAGCATGTGGTTAAACCATTCGTGGAGAAAGAAATTTTTTCAGGATGCCTTCATCACTTTGGATACTTGGCAAGTCGTCCTAATAATACTCCTATCCCGCAAGAATGCATTATCTGCCAAAGATTAGGGGACTGCATGGTGGCGACAGTCTTCCCGGACATACTGCGAAAAGCTTTAGGGCCCGAAAAGGAAGCCACTGAACCCGAATGAACAGCAACATAAACGGCGTCTTTCTGGGGTTCATAGCGGCTAACACACATTGTAAGATTAGCTACGAGCACGGGAAATAAAATAAAAGTCGCCCCTTAATTGAACGAATCTAAAAGGATTCTAGCACCCATTATTATAAATCCTCCTGCTAATCGACTGGCTCTTAAAGAGGCCCAGCTCAAAAATCGGCCTCGACAGCTGATTAAGCCTCTCTTGCACCCTTGGAAAATGAAGACCGCCTTACTCATCCTCCTCATAACGACCCCAAGCTTGCTAGTGCTTTCCCAAACAAGAGCAAGCACCGAGACAACCGTGGTGACCCCTTCAGGCAACAAACCCGTTGTAGCGAACCACGCGCAAATGGACAAAAACCAAAACAAGGTGGAAGACCTCCTAGAGGCAGAGGCGCGGGAGAAGATAGCTGAGGGAAACGAGACGCAACTAGCTCGAGTGGTAGCCATCCTAAATGTGGTTCCAACGGAAGTTCACACCTCAAAATTTGAACAATTTAGTGGAAAGGTGACTCGTGGCCCTTGGAGACACGCATTGTACGGCTTTGGAGGAAGAATACCCTACGGCCAAATCGTAGCTTTTGCTAGGAGTTGTCCAGACCTGCTCTTCGTTCAAAAAGATCACGAGTATCACGCTCTCATGGCTTATGCTGCCAGGCAGGGGAGGGCACGCACATACGTTTGGGACACGTTGGGCTCCAAGGGAGATTCTGACTCAGCCATCGCCATCTCTGACACCGGGATTGACGAGACCCACCCAAATCATCTTGGCTACGGGGACGCAGACTTCACAAAGAAAATCGTAGGCTGGCGTGACGATGTGGGAACGGAAACAACACCTTATGATGATAATGGACACGGATCCCACTGTGCCGGCATAGCTGCAGGGAGCGGATTCTACACCACGGATGCGAATGGACGAGCAGTGGCTACTTGGGGAGCTGCTTCCCTCAGCGCCATCCCCCCAGGTCATTATATTATTTCCGGCTTTAACGCCACTAAAACTGGAGCCATAGAACTCTACGTACAGGCGAGCGACGACACAACCGTGCGCCTCTACTACGCTGGTTATTCGGGAGATACAGACGCATGGACGCGAGTAGCCTCAGGTTCCACCCCCTCAGGAGGGGGATCAACTACGATCACGCACAATGTTGATAGCGCCCACATCGGCTATTACCACCTCACCATCTATCTAACGGTTTCAGCGATCGACGCTTACATAGTCATCCACTGGCCCTATGACCCCCCGAACGACGGATACCAAGCATGGACTGGCGTCGCTAATCAAGCTAAGCTCGTGGAGGTTAAGGGCTTAAATGCGGCAGGCTCCGGATCTACTACAGATCTCGTGAACGGCATTAACTGGGTTATAGAAAACAGACAAAAGTATCACATCCTCGTGTTAAGCATGAGCTGGGGAGGAAAATCCTACGACTCGGCCATCAACGCCGCCGTCACTAACGCGGTTAGTAGTGGAATCGTCTGCGTGGCGGCTGCAGGGAATGACGGCTCCGGAGGAAACTACATCCACAGTCCCGGATCTAACCCATACGCTATCACCGTTGCGGCCACGAGCCTTACGGACAATGTCACAAGTTATAGCAGTCAGGGAGGAGCTAGCGAGGCAGAATCAGCCGTAGTGAAGCCTGACTTCTCCGCTCCAGGAGGCAGTTATTACATGCTTCCAATGTTCAGCTCCGACTCCAACGACTACGACGCGGATAACCATTACGCTGACTATTACACGAATGACGCGGCGCCCATGCAAGGGACCAGCATGTCAACCCCATTCATCGCTGGGTGTGCCAATATTATTGCTCAAGCCCTTGGGGGTTACAGTGCATGGGACTACACAAGTAACGCGTTGGCGCTGAAGGTGAAGATGCTGCTTCTCACGACCGCCACCGAAACTTACCCGCTTCTCAGGGAGACAAAAACCTCCATGTACAGCCCAACGCTTGAGAGAGGTGGCAAAGACGCGCACGAGGGATACGGGAGGGTTAACCTAGACGCCGCCGTTGAAGCCGCCTCGATAAATTGGGACCTCGCTACAACTGAAAGCGCAACCTTATATGCTGCCGACTACACGTTCCAAGACTATCCTAGCCTACCATATCGGGATGCAGCGATCTACCGCCATGCGTGGGCGAGGAAGATAAGCCTTGTGAAAGACTACAACTACTCCTTCGTGTTGGATGTGCCCAGCACCGGAGACTTCGACCTCTACATATACAGCAGCACCCCAAACACCTATGGTGAGCCAGTGATAAAGTGGAGCAGCACCCAAGCAGGCCTTGGTGTGGACGAAAACATAGCCACCGGCTATCTAACCGCAGAGGAGGAGGGCACGTACTATTTTGTTGTGAAGGCCGTGAGCGGCTACGGCACCTTTTCCACCGGGTATGCGATGCCGCCGGTCTACATACCTGAACTACCGGTCGGGACGGTCGTTGCGTTGATAACCGCTCTGGTCGTAGCCGCTCTGTATAGGCGTTGGACGAAATGGGCGCTACCGCGCTGGTTAAAACACTTTTCCTCACAGAAAACTATTTAATAGCCAGGTTTTCTCTCTTATCCTTAGATTCAGTCTTGTTATCGGCAAAGAAAATCGCAGTGATGGCACTCGTTTTCGCCACAATGGCGATGGTTTTGATTATGGTGGGTTTTCGTCCGAGTGGTCCCAGCCCCATCAAGACGACTATCTCTGAAATCTTAGCTAATCCGTCTTCGTGGGAGAATAAGATGGTCCAAGTTGAGGGCATCATTGACGGAGTCGTAACTATCCCAGAAATCAAGCTTCCATTTAACTACTGGCTCATCGACAAAACCAGCGAGGCAGACAGAATCGGAGTATTATGGAAGGAAAAAGAAACATTACGGGTGGGAGAAACCGCACTCGTAACCGGAATCGTCAAAAGCAACTATGAGAAGAAACTAACCTCGGAGGGATGGGTAAACAGCACCCTCGTTTACTACATCGAAGCACAGGCTGTTGGCTAAATCGAAATAATACCCACAAATTTAAAGCTCAATATCTTTAATGAATCGCTTAAACAGAAAGGGAGGGAATACCACTACTTTCAGTCAAGGAGAAACAGATCTCTAAATATCATACATTCTCGTTTGAAGGTTAAGGGATAATCTCACTTCACAATACAACTCAAAGGCTGTTATGGACGTTCTATGTGCCTCACGCAATGCCTCTTCATGTTGTAACCTTCTTTTATTACGAGTGCTAAGTGAATCCGCTATTTTCAATGCGTATTCACAAATTGCAACTTTCAAATCGCAACCTATATACATGACTTATCTTATAACGTGACTAGAGGACGAGTTCATGGGCTCCAAGTCGCCGAAAGGCGAGTTTGCCGCGAGGAAGATACGTAAAAACAGGAAGGGGTTCCGGTGGAGTGACATTTACTACGAGCGCCGGATGCTTAGGCTAGACGTTAAATCTGATCCATTAGAGGGGGCGCCTATGGCTCGTGGCATCGTCCTGGAGAAGGTTGGGGTGGAGAGCAAACAACCTAACAGCGCCATTCGCAAGTGTGTGAGAACGCAGCTTATTAAGAACGGTAAGGTGATCACGTCCTTCCTTCCAGGAGACGGAGCCCTCAATGTGGTAGATGAACACGATGAGGTGATAGTTGAGGGAATTGGGGGTTCTCGTGGGGGAAGCATGGGTGACATTCCCGGAGTTCGGTGGAGGGTCGTCTCGGTGAACGGGGTTTCCCTTAAAGAACTGGTCCTTGGTCGAAAAGAGAAGCCGATGCGCTAATATGTAGTCTTCTGCCTACGTGAGGAAAACTGGAATCCAAGTTCTTAACAACCTTTAAATAGGGGAGCCATAACCCAGAAGGCTGTCAAGGTGACTTGTTTGAGCAAGGAAGAAGAAATCTTACTCTTTGGAAAGTGGAGCTTCGCTGGGATCGAGGTAACGGATTCTGGGCTTCAGCGCTACATTTCCCTTAAGCCAATTTATGTTCCTCATAGCATGGGTAGGCACGAGCACGGAAGATTCCGAAAGGCTGGAGTCAATATTGTGGAGAGGCTGGTAAATGATCTCATGCGACCAGGACATAGCGCAGGGAAGAAGGCTCGAGCCATCAGCGTGGTGAGGAACGCTTTTGAGATCATTCATCTTCGCACTGGACGGAATCCTATTGAAGCCCTTGTTAGAGCCGTTGAAAACTCGGCGCCTTGCGAGGACACCACAAGAATCAGTTACGGAGGCATGGTGTATCACTTAGCCGTGGACATCTCACCCCAGAGACGAGTGGACTTGGCGCTCCGTTTTCTTTCCGAGGGAGCCCGAAAGGCTTCCTTTGGCAACCCTCGCCCCCTCGATGAAAGCCTCGCGGAAGAGCTCATATTAGCGGCCAATAAAGACGCGAAAAGCCACGCGGTGGCAAAGCGTCACGAGATGGAGAGGGTAGCGCTGGCTTCTCGTTAAGATGCTTAAGCGTCATTTCACGCTTCAAAGAGGCATATCGAACACGGCCCGAAATAAGTTTGGAAGATCGCGCTTTTTCAAGACTAGTATAGAGTTTAAGTGAGGTTTCTTTTTGATAAGCCCTCTGTTAAAGCCCTTACGCTTTTTCCCAAGACCGCGTGGTTGTATCCGCCCTCTAAAACTGCGTATCGTCTTCCACCGCATACGCGTTCTGCAAATTCTTTTATCCTTTTTCCAATGGTGAAATAGTCTTCGGTTCTTAGCATTCCGCCCCAGTCTTGTTGGTGACGATCAAATCCTGCCGAAACAGCGACTATGTCACAATCCCTTTTGGCGGTCAGATTTCTCGAAAGATCGATTAGATAGTCTTCTTTGTTTCTGCCACTGGGATGGAAGTAAGCGACTTCCGGTGTGCCAGCAAAGATGTTAGCGCTTCCGTCCCCAAAGTGCAAGTCAATATCTACAATTAACGCCCTCTTGATTCTGCCTTCTTGCCTAAGCTTTTCTATGGATATGGCGATGTTGTTGAAGTAGCAGAAGCCCCAGCTGTGGTCTCTGCTGGCGTGGTGCCCCGGCGGTCGTATCAATCCAAAAGCAGGTTCCTCTTCCATTGCCAGTTCCGCAGCGTTAATCGCGCCACCCACCGCCAGCCGTGCAACCTCATAAACCAGCTCATGTTTCCTAACAGAGTCTATGTGACCTCTCCAATGCACTAGCTCCAAATCCTCTTCGCTGGCGGGCTTCGGCTCCACAAACCGAAAAAGTCCGCACAATTCATTGTAAATGCTTTCTATCCTTCCCGGCGCCGCTGCTGGATCAGAGGAATACACCGCCGTGTATTTTTCATGATAAACCACTTTCATACGTCAACCAACCCTAAACTGTTCAGAACTTTCTCAAAAAGTGTTCCATCTTCTATGTACCTTGTTCTCTGAAAATGAAAGAAGACTTGCCTAAGATGTGCAGTAAACAAAATGAACGGGGAAAGCGCCGAAAAGTCGAACGTGGAGATTGAGAGGGAGATCGTGGAGGAGCTCTCAAGAGAACCAGCAAGGATTTCGTGGATGAAGGAAGTGGAGAAGGTCACGGTTACAGAGATGTGACCAATGGCTTAAGTAGCGCTTTCCCTCTTTTTGTTTGAGGCTCAACGTATGGCGAATAAAATATACCCCAATTTACAGAGTGAGAAAAGTAAAGCTGTAATGAAGGTTAGAGCTAAGTTGCTTAATGCAGCCAGATGGTGGTTTAACCAGCATGATTTTATTGAGGTCCACGGGCCAACTATAATTCCAGCAACTGGAGATCGACCTAACTCATTTGAGGTTAAATATTTCGATAAAAAGGCTTACCTTACCCAAGGACTGCAACCTTACTCGGACGCCTTTATGGCAAGTTTAGGAAAAATCTACACGATCGCCCCCGCCTTCCGGGCGGCAAAGCTGAGAACGAGACGCCATCTAACGGAATACTGGCGCATTGAAGCGGAGGCTCCCCTGAGTGACTTGGATGGTATCATTAGGATTCAGGAGGAGCTGGTGACACATATCTGCCACAGTTTGTACAAAGAGGCTGTTGAGGAGTTGAAATGTTTGCGACGTCATGCTGAGGATCTAATAAAGGTGCAGATACCTTTCCCTAGGCTAACCTATGATAAGGTTGTTGAGATGTTGCAAAGGGATGGATATAGCATCCAGTGGGGAGAAGAACTGAGCTGGGAACTGGAGAACAACCTTAGTCTTCGATTCAATCAACCGTTTTTCATTACGGAATATCCAATCGGCATCCAAACGTTCTTCCACAGACCTCATCCTCAAAGGCCAGAGCTGACCTTGTCTGCGGACCTGCTTGCCCCAGAAGGTTATGGAGAGATTGCTAGTGGCGGGCAAATGATAGACGAAAAAGAAGTGCTGCTCAAAAAGATGGCGGAGGAAAAAATAGAAACGGAGGGCCAACGATGGTACGTGGAGCTTAGACGATACGGCTCTGTCCCCTACTCGGGATTTGTGATGGGACTTGAAAGGTTAATCCAGTGGATCTGCAAACTTAAACACATTAAAGAGGCTTCAGCGTTCCCAAGACTATTTGATAGTGTTTACCCCTGATTTTGCAAGAGTTTTCTTCTGATTTTCCTAACGACATTCATGTATAATTTTAATTTTATTCTTTCGCGGAAATCTGAGGATAATAGTTCTGGAGCTGAAATTAATGGTATATTCGAAAGGAAAATCAATAAGCAACTTACAAGGGAGCTGGTGATTAGTGGGATCTGAGATATTTGATGTGTAGAGAGATTTCCAAGGCCTGTAGCCAAGTAAAAGATTATCAATCCAATCGAATATCTCTTAGCGCAACTTTCTTTGCTGGTTAGATCACCCCACACTACCAAGAGATACAGTGCCGAAAGGATTCCCCAATTCAAGCCGTTTGCAACGTACACAAAACAAAGCATTTCATAGTTTTTGACCAACCCTACAAGAGCCGAGCTAATTCCATACAAAGTAAGGCTGAAAACTAAGGATAATCTTCGTCCGACGAAATCTGCAATTATTCCCCCGCCCAAAGCTCCAAAAACAGCTGCAACTAGTTGGAAAACGGAAAGAAAAATGTAATAAGAAAATGGAATGCTCTGTAAAACATAGAGTGATATATTTTTGGCCAGTGTTGCATTAATTAAAGAAAACAGTGCCCACGGAACTGCGTAAAGAAGAATGATTCTTTTCTCAGGGTTATATTCTTTTTCATCCTTCTTTGTTGTCAACATCGCTTTCTTTTCTGGCCTCAATAATTTAATTACCAGTGGTCCTAAACTAAAAATAACGCCTAACATTACTATCCCATAAAAATCAAAAGTTTCTGCCATCAAACTAACGATATAAAAAATTGGTAAAGAGAAAGATCCAACGAGACCAGCCGCCCGACCTCTTTCCTCAGACACTGTTAAGCTCCAAAAATAGGTAAAGAACGCCAACAGGCCTATGCTGAAAAATATCCCTGCTACGAAAATGATTATTAGGTTAAGAATTATGCTTGAAACAAATAAAAGGGGAAAGGTTACTATCGAAGTGGCTATAGAACTTTCATAGATGATACGTATTTTATTGCATCTATGAATGAAAAAACTGGTCAATAGTAATGTAATGGCGATGGTAAAATTAAAAGATGCATTAACCATTAGATAAGTCTCAGCGGATGAACCAGCGACGTGCCGCAGAACACAGACGGGGAAGACACAGTACCATATGAAAAAAGTAAAGTAAAGAACTATGATTACCAGGAGGCCACGTTTAGTCAGTCGAACACCGGTCATCAGGGCGCTCATTTCGTTATACCAACTTTGATTTTATATATATTCAGATTTAGATTCTGATATATAACAAGTTTTTAAAGGGAAAACGGGACAATGTTTGTTTACAGGTGGGATAATGAAAACTCTTAAGGAAAGAATAGCGGATGTGTCTTTGTATCTTCAATCTTTAATGGCGCCCAACGTCTTTCCAGAGGTTCAAGATGCTGTTGAAAGAAAGGATAAGAACTTGCTTATGAAAGTGTGCAGAAAGGCCAAAATTCCAGAGATTTACTTAAGCATTGTTGTGCCGGTTCTGCTCAACATTGGCCCCGAGCAGAAATGGCCATGGAACTGGTAGCTCCGCTACACTTGCAATGTCGATAGGCCTTCGATAAAAAGTTGGGGCTGTGCCTCAACGAAGAATTTCAGCGTTTGAGTAGCTTTATTTTCCTTCTTTAATCCAGAGAGTCCCTCTTCTGCCCTTTTGGTATATTTTCTGATTATTATCATGGTATTGTTTAACGCTTTTGTTTCTAAGGTATTTTCTACTATTTCTTTTATGTCGGATGGTTCCATTGTATTTTTATTTGCTAGATCTTCAAGTTTTTTCCGGATTTTTTCAGAGCGTTTCCTTGCCCACAGTAGAGAGTAAGGTAATGCGCAGCTTCTTACTTTTGCGGCCAGCTCTAGCGTCAAGTTAATGGATATATGGAAGTCCTTCCATAATTCTAAAATTGTGCCGAGACATAGCCCATAGTCACCCAGATGTTTGACTTCGTCTTCAGAACCATTCCCTAGAACTGCTCCAACTTTGAGACATGTTTCCAAGTTGGTGGCCTGCATTTTGATCACCCAAAGCTTTTTTCTGGAGGAAACATTTCCCTGTCTCCGTAATCTGAGATTAACTGTTTCAGCCTTGGCTATCTTCGTCCAAAAATCCCAGAACAGCTTAGTGACAGTTTGACGCTTTATTTTATCTACGTCCATTTGATTAAGAATTGAAAAGGCTTTAGCTGACGCAAGTCCGCCGATCATTAATGCTGTGCCTTCACCGAATTTCCCAAGAAGCGTCGGCTTAAAAGCCTTGGACACGGTTTTATCCACTATATCGTCCCAAATGTTAAAGCTCAAGGTCATCAGATCCATAGCTAAGGCAGCTTCATAGGTGACATCTGACAGTCCTCCCACTGCCTCACAAGAAAGGGCTACTAAAGATGGAGTGAGGGGATCGCGCCAATTTTTTGACACAAACTCTAGAGGAGGCCGCAGATCCTTCAAGGCAGCATCTTCAAGCAATATCGTCCTAGCCCTGTCTGCTACCATTCCTCCATTCTCTTCAAGAATCCTTTGGCAACGCTCCTTTAAGTTATATTTACTACACATTCTACTCAAGATTATTTTATGTCGATTCTCTTATTATAATTCTGTATCAGACTCTTACAATGCAAATAGGTGTCGCGTATGCAGAAATACTAGTGCTGTATCCTATCAAAAGGCTACGATGGAGACCATTCTAATATTTATCTTTATCCACTAAAAATGAATAGGGCATAGACTTTTTAGAAAAATTTAAATATGACATGATAGCGCTAATTGTATTATTGTATATACATTAATACAATTTGTAGTGTCAAAAATGGCGGCGGGTGAAACAGCAACGAAAAAGTCGCCAGCTTTGGATGTAAATGTTTTGTTGAAGATGCTAGTTGATGAGCTCATTCAGGTGAATAAAAAACTCGACTTGATGATTGAGTTGGATGGAAAGATGCTAAAGATGCAGGAAGAGTCTCTTCAACGGATCACCGATAAGAGTTATCGAAGGAAAGCCATAAAGCCTGCGCCTGATGCTATGACGTTGTTGTCCTTACCTAGCTCCTTAAGGAAGACTGTAATGGCTTTATACAAACTGAAGGAGGCGACAGCTGAAGGCATTTCAAGGGAAACAAAGAGGTTGAGAGCTGTAGAAAGCGCCTCTGCAAACCAGTTGGTAAGAATGGGATACCTCAAGAAAAAACGGGAGGGTAGGAAGGTGTATTTCTACATAGAATGATCCTTTTGGGGATGAAAGAATGAAAGGAAAAGTGATAACGATTCATTCATCACGGGGTGGGACCGGGAAAACCGTGATAGCAACAAATTTAGCAGCAACCTATGCAAATAAAGGGTCAAACATCGCACTTTTAGACCTCGATTTTCGAGCCCCAAGTCTAATAACCGTGTTCTCAAAGGGAATCAGGGGCCCAGTCAAACATTGGTTGAACGACTTCATGAATGGCCAATGTACGATAGATCAAGCTTTAGTTAACGTATCTAAAGAGTACAATCTAAAAGGAAGACTGCTGATAGGATTGGCGAACCCCGCTATAGAAGCGATTCAAAGCATTATGGGAAAGAGTAGAGCTTGGGAAGTGGCGGCTGTCAAGAGACTTTTCTCCTTGCGGTCTACACTTTTTAACGACATGAACATAGACTGCTGCATCTTCGACACCAGCCCAGGTATTCAATACTCCTCCATTAACGCTGTAATCAGCTCTGACTTTTCCATTATAGTAACAACTTTAGATTCATTGGACATAAAGGGCGTACAAAAGATGCTCACAGAATTTTATGATGCCTTTGAAAAGAGGACCGTAGTCTTAATGAACAAAGTTTTTCCCGAGACACGAATTTGGTCAAACAGGAGACAAGAAGAATTAGTAAGTCAGATGGAGAAAGCCCTCAAACGTCCTATAATAGGCGTAATACCTTGCTATTGTGACGTGCTTCAAGCTAAAAGGTCTTCGATCTTGGCCATTAAGAAGTCAGACCACCCTTTTCTAAGAAACTTGCAAGAGGTTGCAAACAAACTTGAACATATATAGATTAAATAAAAACAGGAGGAGGTGTTTTGGAAAGGGAAATTTTGAATGAAATGCACGAAAGGATGGTTAAGAGTTTCTTGGATGCTATTGTTTTGGTGAAGTTAAGAGAGCGGGATCGCCCAATGAGCGGTCACGATGTTTTCAAGCTTGTTCATAGAAAATTTCGTGTTCGGATCAGCTCCGGCACGGTCTATGCCCTCTTATATTCTATGGAGAGGAACGGATTAATAAGAGGCAGGTGGGTGGGGAGTCAGAGAAAAAGGATTTACACACTAACCGAAAAAGGCGAGGAGAAGATCAAAGCCATCTTAGAGACGAAGGGCAAAATTTTGGGCTTAATGGTTAACCTCTTAATATAAGCAAAATAAGCTCTAAGCCTCGGTAACCGTGACCCTCTCAACTTGCTTCATCCATGGAATCAATGACGGATACTTAGAAAGCTCTTCCATTATTTCCCTCTCGATCTCCTTGCTCGACTTTTCAGCGCTTTCTTCCACAAGAGATATCTCGATAATAGCTTTTTTATCCATTCACCCGCCCTAAGCTCTTAATCTAATTCTCTCCTTCTAAATTTTATTCCAATATCAATCATATATTAAAAACTAGAACTTATTCCAAAGAGAGAAAAAGTTAGTAAGTATCACATGATTTTTACTCAAAAAGGACCTGTAAAGAATAATCGCGCCTTTTGTACAATTCCTTTGGTTTCGTCGTTCCGGGATACCGAAAACAGTATCCATAAACGATAGGGGGTCTTCGTATGCGTAAAGGGAAAACGCGTCACTAAATCCGATTCAAACGAACGCTAATCAGGAGCAAGGAAGGCCTTATTGTAACCACGTTCAAAGGGAATTGCCGCAGGTTCGCCATCGGAGAGATCGGTAACGAACCTATTGCCAGCCTTAAGATTTTTCTAACTCTACACTTTCATTGAGTAAGCTTAAAATAATGGAATCAACTGTTTGTTCTACGAATTTCACCAAAAATTGAGGAAGTTCAAATAAAATATGGAGGAGAGAAAATGAGCAAACCTGAAAAGCCCCACCTAAATCTCGTCATCATTGGCCACGTAGACCACGGAAAATCCACCACTATAGGTCACCTCTTCTACCTAACTGGAACGGTCGATGAGCGAACCGTTAAAGCCTACGAGGAAGAAGCCAAGAAAATGGGTAAAGAAGCCTTCAAGTTTGCATGGATCCTAGACAGGCTAAAGGAGGAACGAGAACGAGGACTAACCATCGACGTTGCTTACCTAAAATTCGAGACACCAAAGTACTTCTTCACCATCATTGATGCCCCAGGACATCGGGACTTCGTCAAAAACATGGTGACCGGGGCTAGTCAAGCTGACGCAGCCGTTCTCTTCGTTTCCGCGAAGCGAGGAGAATTCGAAGCAGGAATCGGAAGGGGAGGACAAACTAGGGAACACGCCTTCCTCGCCTTCACGCTGGGAATAAATCAAATGGTTGTCGCCATCAACAAGATGGACGATCCAACTGTCAACTGGGGCCAAGAGAGGTTCGAAGAAATCAGGAACGAAATTAGCCGAATGCTCAGTATGGCCGGATTCAAGGTGGAGAAGATCCCGTTTGTGCCCACATCTGGATGGTTCGGCGACAATCTCGCTAAGCCTAGCGAGAAGATGCCGTGGTACAAGGGTCCAACCCTATACGAGGCTCTCGATGTCTTCCAAGTGCCGACTAAACCCATCGAGAAACCACTGCGCCTTCCAGTACAAGATGTCTACACCATCACCGGAGTCGGAACCGTTCCGGTTGGACGAGTAGAAACGGGTGTGTTGAAAGTGGGTGAAAACGTCGTTTTCATGCCAGCGAACGTCACAGGAGAAGTCAAATCTATCGAAACCCATCACGTGAAGATTCAGAGGGCTGAACCCGGTGACAACATCGGATATAACGTCCGAGGCGTGACTAGAAAAGACCTTCGAAGAGGAGACGTATGTGGGCATCCCGACAACCCACCGACCGTTGCCACAGAGTTCATTGGGCAGATCATTATCATTTATCATCCTACAGCTATCGCCGCAGGATACACCCCAGTACTGCACGCTCACACCGCTCAGGTTGCGTGTCAATTCGCTGAGCTAATCAGCAAACTCGATCCACGAGACATGAAAGTTGTCGAGGAGAAACCCGCGTTCCTGAAGGCTGGAGACGCCGCCATAGTTCGATTTCAACCGCTTCACCCCATCGCCGTCGAAACCTACAAGGACTTCCCGGAGCTTGGACGATTTGCCGTACGCGACATGGGGACAACCATCTCCGCTGGAATAATCAAAGAAATCACCAAGAAAGGATAGATGTCGTGCTGAACCTCTAAAACAGCCTTTCCTCTCTTTTTATTTAATCCTATGGATCGTAACCTAAATTATTGAGCCTCAAACCCCAAGACTTTATTAAACACATGAAAAGTCCTGTGGTGATCGATGGGCGGCGGATATACAATCCAGAAGAGTTTAACCGAAAACTGAAGTTTGCAGCCATAGGACTCGGATGTTGACGTATCAAATAAATTAAATAATCCGCCACAGCCTCTGTTTTGGATGTAGTAAGTGTGGACGAGAGGAGGAAGCAACGCTGTGCGTCATTATGCTAAGGTTTTAGTCACTGGAGGAGCGGGTTTCATAGGTAGCCACCTTATTGATAAACTTCTCCATGAGGGCTTTGAAGTCATTGCTCTAGACGACTTCTCTAGTGGAAAAATCGAAAACTTAAGGCACCACAGTGGTGCAAGCAACTTCCGCCTTATAAGGGGAGACATAAGAAACATGGGGGACGTAAAAAAAACCGTGGAGGATGCAGACGCCGTTTTCCATCTAGCCGCCATCGTGAGCGTGCCCCTGTCGGTTAAAAATCCGTCGCTCGTTGACGACGTAAACGTTAGGGGAACCCTGAATCTTCTTGAAGCCAGCCTAGACGCCGATGTCAAGCGTTTCGTGTATGCCTCTTCTTGCGCCGTCTACGGTGAAACCTCTGACCTACCAATCGATGAGAGGCATCCAACGGCGCCCTTATCCCCCTACGCCGCTTCAAAGCTCGCCGCCGAACACCATTGCAGAGCCTTCCAAAAGGATTATGGGTTAGAAACCGTGTGCTTCAGGTACTTTAACGCCTACGGACTCAGACAAAAGAAGGGGCCGTACAGCGGGGTGATAACACGATTCATCAACCGAATCAAACAAGGAAAACCGCCCGTTATCTACGGAGACGGAAGTCAAACTAGGGATTTCGTGCATGTCGATGACGTGGCTGGGGCCAGCGAACTTGCACTGCATAGAAGAGAAGCTGTCGGTGAGGTGTTCAACATCGGCACCGGAAAGGCAACCACCATAAACCAACTGACTCAAATTCTGACAAAACTTATGGGAAAACCAGAATTAAAGCCAGTTTACACAAATCCAAGACCAGGAGACGTCAAGCATAGCCGAGCCAACATAACGAGGGCTCAAACCGTTCTAGGGTACACCCCGAAAATCAGCCTAGAGCAAGGACTTAAGGCTCTCCTAAACCATATGCGTGTACCATCTAGCTATACCTAATCAGCAGCTTTTCAGGTTTAGGCGACTACCGAAAGCGCTTCTCCGAGTTTAAGCAAGTCCTAAACGTATTGGCAGTTCTCCACTAGAAAAGTTTAACTTCATAAAATGTATTAAAGCCATAAAGCTGGGAAGCTGATGGACCTGCTGTTTCACATGGTTATACCCGTGATGTTGGCGTTGATCGCTGGGGTGGATCGGAAGAGGGCCCTTATGCTGGCGCCCATCGCCGTGATTCCAGATCTAGATGTGTTGCTCGTCGCCCATCGAGTGTACTTGCACACCGTCTTTATACCCATAACAATGGCTATACTATGCCTGTTTCTATCCAGTCTCAAACATAGGGCTTTTCTTCGTCTCGCTTTGCCAAGACGGGAAATTCTCTTTGCCTCTTTCTACTACTTAAGCCATCTCCTTCTCGACCTCTGTCCTGGACCGGTGGCGGTGTTTTGGCCCCTAACCAGCGTCGGCTATGGACTGAACATTGGAATCATCGTCAACCAGCAGAGCGTCATCCCCACTGTAGAGCCTTACATAAGGGTTGTCACTAAGCAGATTCAAATACCGAATGTTGTGACAAACGTTGCTGCCGCAACCCCGGAGAGCATAGTGACAGCCATCCTTCTCCTTGCTGTCATGTTTCTAACTCAACATAAGAAAGGCAATCAATAATGGCGAGTTACAAGTCTGTACGTCCACGCGCTTGTTGCGTCATCGGAGATCCCGGTGTGCACGTCAAACCTATACGAGTCCTCTCTTCGTAGGATGTTTTGGCTGGAGGTAATTGAATCTTCAATGTAGTACATTCTTGATTTTTCACGCGTCTTCCCGCTCCAGCGAAAATGTTATACATCCAAAGCTTCCTCCGCCCTTCAGAATCTCGCCTATTTCAACTTCAATCACATCAAACCCGCGTTTTCTCAGCTCCGCGTTAACCTTTTTATTTTGTGGGAAGGACACCAACTTTTTGTTTCCTAGCGCCAAAACGTTACATGCGGAGTGCAGTTGTTTTTCCAATTCTCTAACTTTTACATCAACGGTTTCAAATCCTTTCGTTTTTAGTGTTTTTAGGAAAAGCTCTGGAAGGAGTTTAGAGCACAGAACGCATTCTTTTTCACTTATCACGTTGAGTAAACCACCCAGGTGTAGATAGTTCGCCGGAGTTCTAACCATGATAAGCTTCCGGCTAATGTGTCTCTGAAGCTCCGTTATACCCTTACTTGTTGTCCTAGAGCTAAGACCGATTGCAGTTGCTTCCTTATCTAAATACACGAAGTCTCCTCCCTCAAAAAATCCCTCTGATATTTCATGAAGAATCGGAATCTTGTTCTTTTCAAAAAAGCCTTTAGCCGCTTCAATTTCGCCTTTTCTGACAGGCGGGCTGAATCTGCCCAAGATCACTCCCTTCTCAGTTGAAATACCGATGTCTTCAACGTAAACCTGCTCTGGAAGGAGCTCATCGGGAGGAATACTAACAACGTTTACTCCCTCAGATCTTAACACCCTAACGAAATTTCGATGCTGTCTAATTGCTTCCTCGACTATTACGGGTTTACCGAGTCTAAGAAAGTTGGCTTCGATCACGTTTATGGCTTCTTTAATGTTGAGGTATACGGGCTCGCAAACAACAGCTTTTTTGAGCTTTCCATACTCATTTGAAACAGGCACTTTCATCACCTTCTCTTGTTAACCAACTGAAGAGCAACTTTATCAAGCCTGTGGTTCCCTATTCTTCTTTTCAACATGAAATTGTTTTCACTGCCATAATTATTTTCACTTAATATTTTTGCTTCGTAGTTCAACTTCATTAACTTTATACTGTCGTCTTTTTGCTTATACGTTCATGGTGTGAAGTGATAGTATTATGGTTGCTATTGCACCCTTTGGCGAAGTTATCGCCGTCATCGTGTTGCTAGGTTTTGCGGCAGTTCCTCTGACATGTCTCGCCCTAATCGTTTGGTTGATTAGGAAATCGCCTGAATCATTCTTCTTTAGAAAACGAAAAAGGTCCCTTTACTCGAAGCTCATCAATACCGACGCGCAAGAAATCCTCTCGTGTCCCTACTTCTTTAAAAGTTTGAAATCTTCAATAAATGGGGTTGTTTCTGACGAATGCTTGAATTGCCCAAAATTGGTGGAATGTGTAAAATATAAGGAAAGAGAGCGAGGAACCGTAGAGAAAGATACTTGACGTGTCAGTGAGAGCCCCTTTTGTCGAGTGCCTTGAGGATGCATGAACAGTGTGAAAAGTTATAGGGAAGTTTGTGAAGGTAAAAAGGCGTGTTAGGTTGATAGCCTGATGATAGCCTCTAATTTTACACGCGCTAAAAGCTATGTTTAATATTCCATATATCTTTTAAAGTTTCATGAAATGTTTTATAGACATCCTCAACGTAAATGGTGCGGCGTCGAATTCCCTCTTGAATGGTTCCAAGAGCAACTAAAGATGTGCCTATTATGTCGCTTATTATAGGTTCAGGAAACGCGATTAATGCTAAACCAAGTTTTATGAGTGTCGAATTGCCTCCTTTCCGCCAAAACTTTTTGGTCTCCTTTACTTCTTTAGCCGTGTCCGTCATAGCCTGCAATAAGTCCACGTAGCTTTCGTTTAATTCCTTTAGGGTAGTAGCCAAAGTTTCTATTTCATCAGTTTTCATTCGAGCCATACATGATCTTCTTTAATATAGAGATCCTAAAGTAGATAAACTTTAATTTCAGTGAGACGCCCATAGTTCATCTTTCTTTTCTATAAAATCGTTCAGTTTTTAAAAGATAATTTGGAAATCGACGGTTCTCGCTTAAGTGATTTTATTGTTTAGTGAAACGTTGTGAATCACGCGAGCTGAAACCTTAGCTGAAATTATCTGTTAACCTAAATAATCCTTATGAGTTATGTCGCGCGACGACAAATTGTTGTTTCAGCTAACCATTTTTTCTAACATTTTCTGTTATTTGAAAATTTTGAAGGCCATGTAAGCAAGGAAGAAAACTATACCAGCTGTTAGAAATATGTATATGAATCCGAGTGTTTGAGCGAGGAAAGGACCTATGAAGGAACCGCAGGCTCCACCTATGCTTACCAGAACATTGAACAAGCCTGCCTTCCCCGCGGGTATAAGTTCCATAGATAACGAAAGCGTAAAAACCAGAAACAAAGCATAAGCGAAACCCATTAGAATCAAAATTACTGCCGCTAGCACTACACCGTACACAGGCGTCTGCGTAACCGCCATCAAAAGAAGGGTAAGCATGCTTCGAAATATCACAATTCTGCTTATATGAGATTTTTCTGTCTGACTTGATCTACCACTTGCCAAAAAGTAACCTACGACTCCTCCACCAGAGTTTAACACGTATATCGCAAAAACTAGGCTTGCTGGCAGAGCTAATTCTTTAGAGAAGAATATCGGTAAGGGCGTGAAAAGTATGCTTGAAGCCAACGAAAAAAGAACAAGGCCGGTGAAAAAGGCACCCAGGTTTTCCCTCTTTAGTCTTTCGTTTACCGATAATCCATCCAAGATTTTGGACGCAATAACTACGCCCTTATATGCGAAGTTTACTGTCTTCTCTATACTTACTAAACTCCTTTCAAAGATTAGCAGTGGGTCTGTTACTAAAATTAGAGACATTACAAGGGCAACCAAGTTTAAGCCGCTACATAGTAGTAATACGAGGGTTGGACCAAGTCCATAAGTTGACATTAAAAATCCCAAAAGCAGCCCAATGAGTATTCCTACTTCGGTGAAGCCTTCATACAATGCAAATGTTTTTTCCCATTCCTCGCGGGAGTATAACTCCGCTATCAGAACATTCTTAGGTGGCTCGTGTGCTACATGAAGTATCGACATCACTGCGTAAAGAATTATCAATAAACCTACACTCGTCGTGAGGGTGAAAAGGTAAAGGAGAACGGTTGATGCCAGAAATGAAATGAGAATGTAGCGTTTGTAGCGCCCTGTTTTGTCACATACATAACCCCAAAAGAAGGACGAAGGAATCGCCAAAAATAGAGCGGCAGCAGACATTATTCCTATGTCGACCAGCGACCCGCCTATAGCTATCACATACAGTGGAAGGAAAACCGACAGTAGACCAAAAGCCATTTCGTGGAATAAGAACCCCAGCCGCCACATAGCCAGAAAACGACTTTAAGGCATAATTAAAACTTATCGGTCAGACTTGAACCATCTGGGCTCAAAACTGAGAGTCATTTCTTCCTCAGTGTGTGGTAAACTGATAATCTTTGTCATTTAAAAGATGCCCAAAACAGTGTAAAGTTTTGCAACAATTTATATCAAAAAGTGATGCATGTAATTATGCGTCGTTGTATAGATGCCCTTCCTTCCCTACATGTTTAAACCCTCTCATTTCTTTGGGAACAAGAAGGAAGGAAAAACGAGAAAAACGAGGAAGGTGCCTATGGTATGGTTTTTATGCAACGTGTTTTTAACATAAAGGAAGATTTAGCAAGGTACGTGCAGGAGAGGATGAACATTGCCCATTGAGAAGGGTGACTTTATTGTTGTTAACTACGTGGGTAAGGTTAAGGAGACCGGCGAAGTCTTTGATACGACAGTCGAAGGAGTGGCGAGGGAGGAGAGATTATATAAGGAAGGGGAAATCTACGAGCCGAAGCTAGTGGTTGCTGGTGAAGGATGGGTGCTGAAGGCGTTGGATGAGAGTCTGCTCAACTTTGAAGTGGGAAAAACCTCCTCGGTTGAGATACCTCCGGAGAAAGCGTTTGGGCCTCGAGACCCTGAAAAGGTTAGGCTGGTTTCTCTCCGGCGATTAACCGCCCGCGGGATCACGCCAAAACTGGGAATGCGTATCGAGGTTGACGGAAAACTTGCCACTGTAAGGACCATGGGGTCAGGTAGAGTTCAGTTAGACTTTAATCCCCCTCTGGCGGGCAAGACCCTAGTTTACGAGGTCACTGTGGAGAAAAAGCTGGAGACTAAGGCGGAGAAAATCACTGCACTCATCCATCGAAGGATTCCGGCGGTAGATGTGGAAAAGTTTGACTTGAACTTAAGAAAGGCGAGTGCTATGGTCACCGTGCCCGAAGAAGCCTTTTACGCGGAGGGGCTACAGCTAGCGAAAAGGGGCATTGCCACGGATATACAAAGGTTCTTTCCAGAAATCACAACCGTGAAGTTCGTTGAAGTCTTTAAGAGGAGGGAAGCCGGCGAAGGGCAGCCTTAGCAAGCGGTGAACCCTTTGAACACGAAACATTTTCCTCGATTTTTAATATCGTGCAGTGATCCCCGTTAAACAAGCCGCGGGGAACACAAAGTTGATGATGTTCACAAACTTGTACGTCGCACTCCACTTTCTGGAAGGTTATTACCGCGCCCTCTATAGCAAGCTTGGAAGGTAGAGTTGCTAAGATATCGGATTCAACAACTTCAACAACCCGCACCCCAGCCTCATGAAGCCTGCAGGGAAAGACCTTCTCACGGAGCTCAACTACCTTGTACACCCGTCCAACCTCTAAATTCTCGATACAAACCTGATAATACTTGCAGCCCTCACAGCCTGAACTGGGCCCTTGATGAATAAAAATGAAACCCTCCTCGGCTTGTCTAACACCGACTAGGGTGATCACTGACTTCTCTTGAACCAATAGCATCCCTACGCTAATCCATCTATAACGCCGGTGGCCTTTGCGAGTTTCTTGGCGGAATTACGACTTAATCGTTTTTCTTCCAGAATCGTGTATCGCTCCGGTCGAATTCTTTGTGCCCTCATTAAAGCCTCTATAATGTGCTCTGGTTCTATTCCAAGCTCTTCTGCTGTGGTAGGGGCACCCACTTTTTGAAGGTTTTCTTTGATACGTTTCCAGTCCATCTTATGGAGGTATGCCATCATTATCGTTCCTACGCCGCACTGTTGCCCATGCATAGCCGGCTTAGGGGCGATAAGGTCGAGGGCATGGCTGAACAGGTGCTCGGAGCCGCTACAGGGTCTGCTGCTCCCCGCGATGCTCATGGCCACACCACAGCTTATCAACGCCTCCAGGAGAACCCGAAGTCCCTCCTCCATTCCAAGCTTAATCATGTGCGCATTTTTTACAACAAGCCTAGCGCCCATAAGGGCCAAACTCGCGGCGTATTCGCCATAATACTCCTTTTTTACGTTATGGGCCAATCTCCAGTCGCGAACCGCGGTAAATTTAGCCACGACATCTCCGCATCCACTCGCCGCGAGGTGGGGAGGCGCTTGAACAATAACGCTGGTGTCTGCGACGATGGCCATGGGGGAGTGGGCCATCATGGAATAGGGCTTATTCAGTCCCTTCAGAGAGCAAAGAGGGCTCGCGATTCCATCGTGGGAGGCGGTGGTTGGTACACTGATGAATGGAACGCCTTGACGTGCAGAACTGAGCTTGGCAACATCGATGTTGGTGCCTCCACCGATTCCGAGGATCACCTGAGGCTTTAATTCTTTTATCTTCCCTTCAACGGCCTCAACGTTCTTCATAGTGGAAGAAGACACGATGATATGGTTAACATCGATTCCCGCGTCATCGAGTAGGTCAATGACCCTTCGACCCGCAACATTACGAGTGTGTGGACCAGTTACCACAAAGGCGGATTCGCAGAAGCCAAGTCTTTTGCAGAGATCGCTTATGAACTCTAGGGTTTCGTTCCCTATAACGACCTCTCTTGGAAGCTGCATCCGATGTAACTTGAAAGTCAAGCGTGATCACGGTCTAGGATGATCTAAATTGCTATTAAAGGTCGAAACATTTTTAAATCCGTCGGTCACAATACATGTCGCTAACTTCTCCCGAGAAGTATTTGTGTAGCATTCGATTCTCGAGGGAGAGAGGAAAGATGTACGAGACACCTGATCGATTCGCTTTAAAAGGAACAACAACGATTGGCGTGGTCTGCAGAAACGGTGTTATCCTAGCCTCTGACACCCGCGTGACGATGGGAACCTTTGTGGCTCATAAGAGAGGGAAGAAAATATACAAGATTGATGATCACTTAGCCATGACCATCTCAGGCGCTGTTGCTGATGCGCAACGAACCGTGGATATACTCAAGGCAAACGCTCAACTATACAAGCTCAACACTGGGCGCCCCATGCCAGTGAACTCAGCAGCCCGACTTATCGCAAATCTTTTCTTTTCAGCTCGTCTAGCACCGATGATAGCTCAAATCCTCGTTGGAGGGGTCGATAGCACAGGACCCCACGTGTTTTCTTTAGACCCCTTCGGCAGTCTTACAGAAGAGAAATGCGTTGCCACGGGATCGGGCTCCCCAGTAGCGTATGGAGTGCTGGAAGACAAATACAAAGAGGACACCATGATTAAGGATATGTTATCAGTGGTTGTGCGTGCGGTTGACTCCGCCATGAAAAGAGACTCTGCAAGTGGAGATAGCTTCGATGTGGCGGTCATAGAGGAGAAAGGGTATCGTGAACTAAGTGAAGAAGAAAAGAAAGGCGTTTTAGGAGGTTCGTGAGGAGCGAGAAAAAAGCGTGCAACCCCCCGAAAAAACCAAAGTGGAAATCAGCCAAACCATACTAGAACATATTCCAAAAGAGGCTGAGATTACTCGCATCGAATTTGAAGGCCCAGCCCTAGCGGTTTATACGAAAAGGCCCGAAGTTTTAATCGAACAGAGCTATGTCATTGCAGACATCGTCAACTTAATTAGGAAACGAATCGTTGTGCGTTCCGATCCCTCCGTAAGATTGGCGGAAAAGGACGCAGAAAGAACCATGCGTGAGATAGTTCCTTCAACAGCAGAGATTACAAACATAAACTTCGACCCCACTCTCGGCGAGGTTATCATAGAGGCTAAAAAGCCTGGCTTAGTCATAGGAAAAAATGGAGCCATCTTGCAAGAGATCATAAAGCAGACAAGGTGGAGACCCCGCATTTTAAGGACCCCCCCAATACCGTCCAAAATTATGGCCCATATGCGGCATTTCCTTCATGCCGAAAGTAAAGAGCGGGATAGGATACTTCGCACATCCGGTGAAAGAATTTTTAGAACCATGATTTACGGAGCTGGAGACATTCGGTTGACCGCCTTGGGTGGCTTCCAAGAGGTGGGAAGATCGGCTATCCTCATACAAACAAGGGAAAGCCATGTGCTGCTGGACTGCGGCATCAACCCTGGCTCCACGAACCCACTTGAAGCCTTTCCTAGACTTGATGTGCCCGAATTTGACTTGGATGCTCTAGACGCTGTTATTGTTAGCCACTCGCATTTAGATCACTGCGGCTTTCTTCCGTTTCTATTTAAATACGGGTACGATGGACCAGTCTATTGCTCAGCCCCCACCCTAAGTCTCATGACCCTGCTTCAGCTGGATTATCTTGATGTACTCAGCAAGCAGGGGATAATGCCGCCCTACGACCAAAGGGACGTGAGAGAAAGCGTGTTGCACACTATTCCACTGCGGTACGGCGTCGTGACCGACATTGCACCAGATGTTCGTCTAACCCTCCACAATGCTGGACACATTCTTGGTTCCTCCATAGCTCATTTGCACATCGGGGAGGGTTTACACAACATTGTCTACACCAGTGATTACAAGTATGCAAAAACAATGCTTCTCGAGCCTGCCGTCCGGGAGTTTCCAAGGGTGGAAACCATAATCACCGAGAGCACCTATGGAGCCCCACTGGACGTGATGCCCTCTAGGATAGAAGCCGAAGAAAAACTCGCGTCCGTCATAAATGAAACTTTAGATAGGGGAGGTAAGGTGTTGATTCCGGTTCCGGCGGTTGGCAGAGCTCAGGAAATCATGCTAATCATTGATAGGTATATGCACCAAGGGTTGATAAAGGAGGCGCCAGTGTTCATTGAGGGCATGATTTCTGAAGCAACCGCTATACACACGGCTTACCCGGAGTATTTGGCAAAGGAGGTGCGAGACAGCATCCTGCACGAGGGAGTTAACCCCTTCCAATCAGACTATTTCACCATCGTTGAACATCCAAGTGCGCGACAAGAGATCATGGAGGGAGAACAAAGCATTGTCATGGCGACCTCTGGTATGATAGAGGGTGGGCCGGTAATTGACTACTTCAAACATTTGGCGCCAGACGACCGCAATACAATAGTCTTCGTTAGCTACCAGATTGAGGGGACACTAGGACGTAGGGTACAGAGGGGCTTAGCGGAAACGCCCATAATAAACAGCGAGGGAAAGATCGAAATCTTGAAAGTGAACCTGAAGGTTGAGTCCATTGAGGGATTTTCTGGGCACTCAGACAGGAAGCAGATCATAAATTACATCGGTCGAGTTACGCCGAAACCTGAAAGAGTAATTGTGTGTCATGGCGAGAAAGCGAAGTCCATGAGCATGGCAAACATCCTTCAGAGAACGTGCAAAATCGAAGTAAGGGTGCCGGAGATCCTAGAAACCGTCAGACTACGGTAGGCGTTCTCTCTTTAGACGAAACGGCTTTCTCCCGCCAAATTCGAACGAAGGATGGAGTGAGGACTACACGCTCTTCACCTAAGCGAGCAATGTCTCCCCCAATCACCTGGACAAAGTCGTACAACTCGCTGACTGCCCGCTTAACGTCTTCAACGCTTTTTTTTGCGAGGGGGCTGATCTTCAGGATGAGGATGTTTCCCGACTTGACTTCATGTTTAACAACATCCACATCGTCGAGGGTACGCAGGGGCAGAGCCTTTAAGTAAACCTTAGGAGGGGGGCTGACGGAGCCCGAGGTAGCTACCTTAGCCGCCTCCGAATTTTCAATCTTGTTGGTAACTTTTTCACCAGCTCTCTCTAAGCCCGACAAAGGTCATTCTCCCTTCAACTAAATCACTTACAGCATTTTGACTTTAAACCTTTTTGACACTAAGTAAGGGTTTTAACGAAAACCCTCTGTTTTTTAGTGAAACCCTTAGTTATTTTCGTTTCCTAAAGATTTTTGCGCTGTCCATTTCGGTGACGTACTCGAAGCCAACTTTTACGAGGTCGCAGGCTTCTTGCAGGTTGTGGGCAACGCTTACATGAAATTCATCGTTGACTTTATCGAATATCGCTTATTCAAGGTTTATGTAAACTTCCGTGCTTGTCAGCTGCTAACACCGGGGATGCTGTAAGTGCCAGAATCAAAAGGGTTGTGAGGAGTGAGGTGAAACCCCCCTGACTGAAGTTTCTGGGCTTCTCCTTATTTTTGAGATTTACCACACGCCGCACAGAAAATATCTCCTTCCATAAGTCCTGCTCCACAGAATTTGCAGCTTCGAGTTTTTTGAGAAACTTGTGGGACCGTTAGCATCTGACGAGTTATTATATTACCAATTCTTTCTTCGAGCGTTGATAGGATTTCAGCCATTAAATTACGCCTTTCTTTTTCAAGTTTAATTGAAACTATGCTTGAAACGGAACTAATAAAGCCGGCCACGATGAAAGTTGCTCCTAAAAGCTGTAAAAGTGCACCGATAAGCTCAATCGATCGGATACCGGGGAGCACATTTATAATATAATTTACAAAAACAGTTTGATGTAGGGTTATCAACAACCCAAACTGATAACCTGCTAGTCCTAATATCAACAGAAAACTCCCAAAGGTTAGCGACAATCTTTTCATCATGTTCATCTCCCCTTCTTCATACTTAACGTATGAAACTCTTACCTATATGAATAGCTCTAATTTATAGCCTTAGAAAAGAATGTCAGAAAATTTAGGCTTAACCTAAATCTTTATTAGCCACGCGGTGTGTTTAATGATTTTGACCATCCATGGATACAATAACTGATGCGATGAAGGCTTATTTGAAGGAAATCTATCTTTTAGAGGGGGAGAGGCGTAAGGTAAAAACAACTGACTTAGCTCAGAGATTTTCTGTTGCTCCAGCCTCTGTTACTGAAATGGTTCAAAAGATTGCCGCAATAGGGTTGCTGATTTACGAGCCTTATCGTGGAGTGAGACTGACAGGGGAGGGACGGAAGCTTATTGTGCAAATTCTGAGGCGGCACCGCCTCACGGAAAAGCTTCTAGTGGATTTCGTGGGCATGGACATACCCTCGGCATGTGAAGAAGCATCAAAGCTTGAACTCATTGTCTCAGACAGATTTGTGAATGGCATCTGTGCAGCGTTCAACCATCCAACAGTTTGTCCCTGCGGCAAGCCGATTTCCAGAGGCGAAGGCTGTTGTGGAGGAAAGTAGGTGGAGATCGAGAAGTTAACGCTTTTTGGTGCCTTCGTTTTAGGGGTAGCCCACACCCTCGAACCATGCGAAGATAAGGCCGTGGTCTCGCTCTACGCCCTCTGGGGCAGTGAACGGTTGAAAGAGGGAATATTACTTGTCGTCCTTTACGGGCTGGGTATGGCGCTGATAGACACATTCATCGGCTTTGCCTTCTCCTTTGCTGGTGTCAACCTTTTTGAAGGGTTCAGTGGAGCAAGAGGGCTTTTAGAAATTATAGCCGGCGCAACCACTGTTGCGTTTGGTCTGCTCATGTTAACGAGGCATTCCTCGGTTCACTTAGTACATCATCATGACAGGACAATGAATGCCAATAAAAAATCCAAGCATTTTGGTATGCTCGGCGCATTGCTGTTTGGGCTTGTCATGGGCTTGCCGCCTTGCCCAATTGAGTTGGCGATTTGGCTATGGGCTGCGTCGATTGGGAACGTCATTGCTGGGACGTTAACGGTTTTCACGTTTGGTTTAGGGACGACCCTTGGGCTCATTCCGCTTGGGTTTGTCATGGGTGGAGTCGCAAGCATCAAGAAGAAAACGAGATACGGTGACCTAATACCTAAAATCTCCAGTTTTATCATGATACTAATTGGAACCCTCATCATTGTTTCATCAATTTAGAATCGGTGATTAACCACATTAGCGATTTATGCCCTGTTGAACCAGTTTTTCGCCAATTTTCTGAATAGTTGAGACACCCTTTGAAACTTTGGCGTTTGCTGGGCACATGCATGTAAAGGGAAATGCCCTTTTTAGGTTTAGCAATCTACAGACAAATGTTGTAGAGCAAATTTTAGGGGTTCTGTAACATTATGGATTACTAGCCTTGCCCTTCGCGACTATCTCTTGAGCTATCTGCTCCTTCGTCTTTCCCCCGGTGCTTATCCCCAACATCTGAGCGGTTTCAATAAGCAAATCATCGCTTGAGGTCCCGCTTTTTTCTACAGACAGCCTTGCAACCTCGCTAACCTCTTTAGAGGCTTTTTCGAACTCCTTTTTTGCTTCAGCGATCGATCTAGCTATTTCCGGTAGTTTCTTCGGACCCCAAAGGATCAACGCCGCAACTATGCCTACTACTACTACCACCCACTCCCAACCAGTAATCGTACAATCACCCCTCGTTTTTCGAGGGCCACGGATTATTTAAGGGTTATTCTCGATATAACTGGCAGATTCATTTCGTCCTTCTTGTCTGGCATCTTTTTCTTTACAAGTCCTACTGTGGAGGGTGCAATAACCTCGGCGATATACAATGGCACTTACCTCATAGGCGAGTTTGTAATCAGCACCATCGTCATTTACCTACTGGTCAAGAGAAAACTGATTGACATCTACTTCTAAACCTAATAATCCAGCGTGCAGGCCAGTATGGTAAGAGTGACGTCTGAAGGTTTTGCCTCTGTAAAAACTAGGTTACAGCCTCTTTTAAGTGTAAAGTGTGCGGGGGCTACTGCAGAAACTTCCGAAAAATCTTAAGCTACACCATAAGAGGTTGCAGAAGTACGCAGCCAAACACAAAAGAACAGGTGTCCCCTAAGCGTTGAGGGAAAATACCGCTGGGTGGTTTTTCCACCATCCAAAGTTTTAGGCGACTACCTCTTCCGGGCGTTCATTCTAGTTTTACATTCCAGAAGATACTTTAAGAAAAGAAGGCCTAATAATTATGAGTGTTTACATGGTTGACATAAACGCATTGGTCGAATTCGTAAAAGGCTTAGGTTATTTGGGTGCATTTTTGTCCGGCTTCTTGGGCTCAAGCTCCTTATTCATCGCCATATTTCCATCTTACGTAGTTGTACCAATACTTGCAACTCAGCTCAACCCAGTTGTTGTTGGAATCTTAGCTGGAGTTGGCGCTGGCATTGGTCAATACTTCCACTACTATATTGGTCTAGGTGGAAGGGTTATCCTACCAGAGAAGTATAAGCAAAGAGTTGAAAAATGGAGAGAAAGACTTGGAAAATATGGCATGATAATAGTCTTTGTATTTGCTGCTACCCCTTTAACGCCAGATGACATAGTTTGGATACCGTTAGGCATGATGAAGTACCCCAAGCTCAAAGCATTATTGGCCGCAATCGCAGGAAAAATCTTGCTCAACTTGGTTTACGCCTTTGCCGGCTATTATGGTTGGAAATTCTTAATAAAATATCTTAAAATACCTTTTTAGCTAGGATTTCCGCTTCTAATGCAAATACATGTGGTTAAAATCTCAAGAATTATTCGCACTAATGATGTATCTAAATGGCATTTAGTGGAGGCTCTCACCTTCTTTAAGCCTTTAGAACCTACTCGACGCCCAACCTTAATCAACCTTCCCCTAAAATAAACGAAAAATCAAAAGGGAATTTTTCATGCATTATGCGCGCTATTCCAGCTGGAGAGAACGGAAGGGCAAGTTCACTGTGATCGTGAGATGGGTGTTTGCTCGAACTTTCTGGTTCTATTCTTCACTAAATAGACGATCAGAATAGATTCGACGACGATGTTCCCCCGGCGAAGAGGGTCGACAAGCCTTTGTTGATCGAGACTATGTAGAGAACAAGAAGGGCCAGCAGGACCCAGACAAACACGAAATCTCTCATAATCCTAACTGTATTCCTCCTGCCTCTTCCTGTCGCCATTGCTCGGCTGCTTTCTTCCCGCCTCTTCCTGCTGTCCACGTAAATATAGACTGCTATGGTCAAGGCTACTGAATCGTTAAAAATGAGTTGAAAAAGGCTGTTAGCAGCGAAGTGCTGGGATGAAATCGCGTCGTTGCGAAGAGTATTAAAATCTGTGATTATTCATTTAGCTTGGCATATTGCTTAGTGTGAGAGAGACTTAGATGGTTGAGCAGAGACGTTTTGCATTAAGAACTGTTGTCCTGTTCTTTGTGGCTGGTTTATTTGTGTTTCTCTTATATCTTTACTTCTTTGTTCCTTTCGGCGAGGTGGTTGAGATCCTTCAACGGGTTAATCCATTTTATTTTTTGTTAGCATGGGGTGCACTCTTTATTAGTGCTGCCTTCTATTCTCTCGCATGGCAACGCTTGCTTAATATGTTATCTGTGAAGGCTTCTTTTCTGAAGGCTTTTCAGTTTATCTGGGTGGCAAACTTTGTTGATATTCTGGTTCCAGCTGAATCGATAAGTGGCGACGTATCAAGAATTTATTTGATGTCTAAAGAGTCTGGTGGAAAAGCTGGAAAGGTTGTGGCGTCTGTCGTTAGTCATCGCGTCCTAGCAACCTCTGTGACTATTGTAAGTTTAATCATTAGCACAATATATTTTGCGTTTAATTACAAGCCTCCCCTCCTAATCCTGGAATTGGTAGCCATCATAGCGGCTTGCAGTGTCATTTTCATTGGCTTGTTATTTTATTTGAGCTTGAGAAAAGAGGCTACGGAGAAAATTGTCAATTGGCTCATCAAGCTACTTGTGCGTATTTCTCGTGGGCGTTGGAAATTCGAACGCTTGAAGAGATCGGCGATGAAAATGCTAAGCGCGTTTCATGGGGGAATTGTGACATTAAGCGGAAACCCAAAAGGTTTGATTCTGTCTTTGTTCTTCTCGATTTTTGCGTGGCTTTTTGACATTCTCATAGCTGTCCTAGTTTTCCTTTCTTTGGGTCCCCTTGAAACCACAATTTCTTTGAGTGCCATTGTGATCGTTTATTCCATCAGTGTTGCTATTCACTATATTCCCATAGTTTCGGGTGAGTTGGGTATACTAGAGATTGTTATGACCAGTCTGTTTACCCTGTTGAGTAATTCGCAGGCTATTGCGGTTTTTGCAGTGGCAACGGTTCTTATTCGGGTCTTGACCTTGTGGGGTCGGTTGTTTGTAGGTGGTTTAATTGTTCAATTAATGGGAATTAAAAGTTTGATGCCTTCTTGAAGCAGTATTATTCGGAGCAGCTTTGTACTATATATTATACTTGGTTTCCTCAATTTCTCATAGTACATCCCAATGAGCAACCCCCTAAAGGCAAATGCGGTCTGAAGGTATGCTATTTAGTCACCGCCAGATTATATATAGAAAAAGGGGAGTTTGCGGGGGAAATCGGGTGATGTCTCCGCTTTAAAGAGTTTTAACGAAATTCCAGAGCTTGTCGCCCACATAGTGAACGTTTTTCACGACTCTTCCTTGCTTGAGATTCCTCATAGTCTGCGAGTTAAAGAGGGCAACCCCTATCGCCAACGATTTCCCATGGCGCTCATCCACAACAAGGATTAAATCATTCTCGTTGAAATCCCCCTGAATGCGAACGACTCCAGGAGCCATCACGTCGGCTCCGTTACAGACGTGTCGGACAGCACCCATATCCACCACGATCTTGGGGAGAAGGGAGAGAAGCTCATCAAAGGCTAACGTAGGCAGGAGCCTTCCACAAAACCTTGCCAATAAAGGCTTCTTGTTAATGAGGAGAACGTTGGCGGCTTGAGCTTGAGCCAACTCGATTCGTGGCTTGGACCCAAAGAATCGTTCAGCGTCCACCTTAAATTCCTTTGAGAAATCGAGGAGGAGCTGCGTTGCCTCCCTTTCCCTAAGAAAGTGTCGTCGGAGGATTTCGAACATCGCTAACACCACCTTTAGATGCAATACCTTTAATTATTCACGCAAGCACCTATAAAAGAGTGAAGCGAAGTATTGAGAGGGTTGCATATGAGCGACATGGCCACCCAGATCCTGGACGAAAGCCTCGGAAAAGTGGTTCTTGTACGATTGAAAGGTGGGAAAAGCTTGCGAGGAAAACTGAAAGGATTTGACCAGCATCTCAATTTGGTTCTGGAAGAGACAGAGGATACCACGGACATGGAGAATGTGAAGAAACTGGGAGTTATCATCGTTCGGGGAGACAACGTCATCATTATTTCTCCTCCGCCCCGCTGATGGTGAGTTAACGATGGAATGGAAACCGATAGCTCACCACCTAATAGCAAGAGGCTTCAGCATGGTTGATCCCACCATAAATCGAACCCTACTAACCATTTCTCCAGCCTCAAGGTGAAAGCTTTTGGGAAAAAAGGGCAAGGGAACCTCATCTTTTGGAAAGCGTATGGGGAAAACCCTCCACATCCGATGCCGGCGATGCGGTAGAAGGGCATACCACGTTAAGGAAAAACGGTGCTCAGCCTGCGGTTATGGAGAATCCGCCAAAATCAGACGGTACTCGTGGCAGACCAAAAACTTGGGCAGAGAAAGGCTTCGCTGAGTTCCCTTGAAGGATCATTTTGTTTCTCTCGCCGCTGAAAGGGCAGAAAGAAATTACTACCCTCGTGTCTTTTCACGTTAAGTAATAAAAACCACGCAATGACCTAAGATTACGGGAGTGAAAAATCATGTCTCTTTCCATTCACGTCAAGGTTAAGGCGTCGTTTCCCGAGCTAGAGGTTTTGACACGCCAAGTTAGGGGTGTAAAGGTTCAGAAGCAAAACGTTGAACTGGAGAAATTCGGAGATGAACTGATGAAAGAGGTGAGGGAACGATATGACCTAGAAACGCTGAAGGATCTCCTGACTTTCAGAGCTTATCGAGACTTTTTCTGGAGGGTGGGTATAGATCCTACCAAAAACCGGCCGGCTGCCGAAGCGTTGATCAGAAGGGTTCTGGGAGGAAAAGCTATTCCCTGCGTAAACACTCTCGTCGACGCCTACAACCTAGCCTCCATCAGCACCGAAATAGCGCTGGCAGCCTTCGACTCGGATAAGCTCAGGGGTGACCTTTTGATGAGATTCGCAACAAAGGGTGAGGAGTTCCTAGGGATCGGGATGAAAGAGCCGATGCTTCTTCGGGGAGGCGAGGTAGTGATCTCTGACGCTGAAAAGCTCGTGGCCATCTACCCCCACCGAGACGCCGACAACACCAAGGTAACGGAGGAAACGAAAAACGTTCTCCTATTGATTTGCGGGGTTCCAGGCATTTCAGAAGAAAGGTTATCCCAGGCTGCACGAGTTGCGGTGGAATACGTAACCAAGTTTTGCGGTGGGGAAGAATTAAAATAGGCGAGGCGACGTGAAATGCTTGCACGTTTCGCTTTTTCATTAACCCATAACAATAAGTTGGTGCTTTGTCATGAAGGGAGGAGTTCAAGTTGAATTCGGCTTCAAGGCACCGGGACCGGGTGTTTCGAAAGGTTCTCCAGTTGTCTGAAGAGGGAAAAGTGAGAATAGCCGAGCTTTTAAAGCAATAGGTGGAGCAAGCTAGAAGGCATCCGAAGTACTTTTCAGCCCAAGTTTACGCCCTCCTCTAATTCATTGAAGGCTACCGAGAAATCATGCCTAAGGAAATTCTTGACGTTACGAATCAGATTTATAATATAATTTTTGAGGGATAATCCGCCTCATCCCATATTTGTCTGACCGGGTACCTATACCAGCTCATAACTGGGAACAGTAAGAGTGCCTAACAAAAATAGGACACCGAAAAAGATGAAAATGGCAGCACCTCCTATCCTCACGTATCGCATCGGCACAAACCTGGGAAGAGACGCGCCTACAGTTACGCCTATTCCGGTGATTACTATGAAAGCGAGCATTACACCGAGAAAAACTAGGATAGGGGCGCTGTATTTTGCGGCTAAAACTATAACAGCGAACTGTGTCTTGTCGCCTAATTCCATCAAAGCGATGATGAGGAAGGAGGAGGCGAAGGGAAATCTACGTTCCTTGAGTTCAACATCTTCGCTTTCTTTGGAGAGTAGGATATAGATTCCAAATAGAATAAGGACTATATCGGACCCGGTTCCGATCCAAAACATTGGGAGCAAGGCTGCAAGAGCGTCACCAATTAACACGCTAATGCCATCCACCAAAGCAAGGGCGAGGACGGCTCCCATGAACACGGATATGGGTCGATGCCTTGAGCATAAAGCGACGGCAGCGAGCTGTGTCTTATCCCCAAACTCTGCAAGAGCAATGATTCCAAATGATGAAACAAAGGGTGCTAAATCCATGACGGAAAAATCACAAAATGACATATTAAAGACTTTTGTTACGTAGTCCTTATTCTAACCCTACGCAAGTGTGGGAAAGCAGAAAATCTCTTGGCAACGCGCGCTAAACGTCGGTATGCGAGCAAAATTTTGTGGAACACTCGTTTTTGCGCATTTTTACTATTTCTAATTATGGTAAAGGAAAAACCATAAACTATTTAAAACCTCGGCGAATGGATAAGAGCTAACGTTAGGGGGAAAATGGCGATGGCGAGGAAGGCTCGAATTCGGTTGACGAGCACGGATTATGAAAAGCTTGAGGAAGTGTGCAAGGAACTGAAGGCCATCGCCGAGAAGACCGGTGTGAAGATGACGGGACCCATACCCCTACCCACGAAACGGCTCCGCGTGCCAGTTCTCAAAACCCCCTGCGGAGAAGGAACCCAGACCTGGGACAAGTGGGAAATGCGTATACATAAACGCCTCATTGATATCGACGCTGAAGAACGGGTTATGCGCCGAATCATGAGGATCCGTGTGCCCGAAGAGGTTTTTGTCAGCATCGAACTTCTATAACTCCTTTTTCATTAATTAAGCATAAATTGAGGCTATTTGACTCTGCATTGTTTTGGGTAAACCCTTGAGTAATTAACCACTTTTTATTGACTCTGAAGACGAAAGTAGTCCTATCCTCTTTTTATCAAAGTTGTTTAAGAACTGTATTGTGCATAGATGCCCCTCATATACATGAACATCAATACATTCACTGATACTAAACAAAATGAAAAAATAGGGAAATTTAGTAGAGGAAGAAATATTAGGCTTCTTTCACGGTATAGCTTGGAAAATAGGAGGGTATTGCCTTTGAGTGAAATGTGGATTCAAAGTTCTGAGAAGATTTTGGATCGGATAAAGAGTTTAGAAGAGGTTGAGGGGAAGGATCGCTTAGAGTTAGTGAGATCTATGCGTTTCATGTTGGGCGCCTTGCAAAGAAGCCTGTTGGGTTGGATGCAGTGGGTGAACAACCCGGACATCATGACTAGACTCACGCAAGAGGATCTAAAGAAGATGAACAAAAAACTATCCGAGTTTGTGAGGTCTTTCGTAGAATACGATTTGGAAGTAACCAAGCTGGGAGCTGAGAGAGGATTAAAAGCTAGAAAGAAGGTGGAGAGGAAAAGAAAGGAAAGAGCTGAGATATTCTACGTCTAACCAAGAGAAAAATAAAGAAGACACCTTGCCGTATGTTCGCCGACAATTGCCGGTTACAAGAAACTCGAGGACGCGCCAAAGTTGTCTTTTCATTTGGCCCCTCTGCGTAAACCACTAAAGAAAGACACTGATACCAGTTAGGCGCTCTTAAGAAACTAGGAACAGCTAAAATAAGCCAAGTCCATTGAAGGTGAAAATCGTTAACGCAACGGACGTGATAAAGATTATGCCCCAGGCCACTTTGTTCCACCCAAACACCTTTGACCCATCTAGCACGCCAAAGGGGATGAGATTAAAGAGGGCTATCCATGCGCTAAAGGCAGCGCCCAACATCGGGACGATTTTGGAAAACGGGCTTAATGGATACGCAAACATGAGGAACAGAATTGAAAGTATTGTGTTAGTTAAGGGTCCTGCGAGGGCTGTTTTTCCACCCGTCTCCTTACTCATGGGTCCCGCAATCATCACGGCTCCGGGTGAGATCAACTTGATTGGAGAAACTATTGAAAGCAAGGTGAGGAGGGCGCCGAACATAGTTAATCGAAACTCGGCCCACAACCCATAGTGTTGCGCCGTCAGCTTATGAGCGAGTTCGTGTAGAAGAAAGATGGAGGTGAAGACAGCCGCTAAGATCATTAGAACTCTCAGCCCGGCGTATCGAAGACTGACCATCTGCAAAATGATGGATAAACCAACGCCCATGACAAGCAGTGTTCCGAGGGCGAGGTGTTTTAGTTCGGTAGGGCTGAACCAGAAAAGTCTAGGCTTCGGTCTTGGCCTGTAGGGGATATACGGAATAGGGACCTCGTAGGGAACTCCCTCGGGCTCTCTTCCTGTGATGACTGGAGGCTCCTCTAGACGGGGAACCCTCGCCCTCCAGGATTCTGGGCACGCGTGATTTTCTGGTAGTCGATGCTCAACGCAAAAGTATTGGTTGCAATATGGGCATCTGAAGGGCAGAACAACGTCCTCGCCGCAGTATTGACACTTCGTCATTTTGTTCAACTTCCTTTAGGTAGCTAAACACTTGATTATTTTTGTGGTTTAAATCTTTAGCCTTGTGTTGGATGTGGATGCGTCTTGATTAAGGCTCCCTCTAGACCACCCCTATTCTTCTTTAAATAGTGTTCACACTTCCAAGCGCAATTACGGACTCCGCCGATTCCATCTCCCCCTTTCTGGAGGGAACGGTGCAAGAAGTCTTCGAGTAAACATTTTAAGACGGGGCGAATTACATAACCTTGCCCAATGGTGCCGGGATAGTACGCCGGGATAATGTGGAACATGTTTCATACATCCCGTGGGCAGAGTGGATAATGCGCAGGCCTTGAGACTATGCTGGAAAGCCTGTGGCCCTTCTGGGCCGCATGGGTTCGAATCCCATTCCCGGCGCCACATCTTCTATTTTAAGAATATCCAATCATCAAATCTGGAACGGTTCCAAGGAAATTAGAAAGTTACCTTAAATGTTAGCAAAGTGCCTAGCACGCTTGCCAGCTTCACCGTGTAGGTCATCCCTCGAATGTACGATCCAAGGACGTGTGCTCTTTCCAGCGAGGCTGGTGGAACATAAACGGTTCGGCTAAGGGTGGCAGGTTTATTGTTCACATAGGCGTTCGTAATATTCACTTCACTGCTTCCGGCGTTTCTCACGTAAGCGGTTATGCAGGTGCCGTTGATGTTAGCGGATTCAAGCAAGAGTAGGCTAAGTTGTGTCGCGAGGGTATTTTTCATGCTATCAACGCAACTCGTCACGTAGTTGTAAAACATGATGCCTGTGAAGATGGTGAGGATCGTGAGCAATAGAACGGCGAACACGGCGGAAGTGCCCTTTTTTGACAGGAAGAGGGTCCTCATCCGATACACCATCCTCATGTAGTTGTGTTGCACTCCTATACGATATGTTCCTTTTTGGACATATCTATGTAGTCAATAGTCTGACCTTATATATAAGCTTTATGTCAAAAAGCATATTCAATATGTTTCACTCTTTTTCGTAATTGACGCACTAGTTGTTGATTCACGAACATGAGTATTCCCACCTTCACTCAGGTCTTCAAGAAAAGTCGAAGGAACCAAGACAGTGACGAGAACTCATCTTTTCAACAAAGGCCACATGCATTCTTCAGTATTCGTCGAGTTGTGTTGAGGATTTTCATCAAAACACTAGTTTATATAAGTCCTAGATTTCTTAATTGTAGGAGGGTCTTTATGAAGTTGGCGGATCTTTTGGAGAAGCTATCAAATGCCCGTGGAATAGCTGGGAGGGAGGAAGAAGTTCGGGCTTTAATGAAGGAATTGCTAAAGCCTAGTGTTGATGAGATCAAAGAGGACAAGCTTGGAGACATCATCGGAATTAAAAAGGGAGCAAAAGGGACACCAAGCGTTATGCTGGCGGCTCACATGGATGAGATCGGGCTCATGGTCAAAAACATAACAAAAGAGGGTTTCATCCAATTTACAAAAATCGGGGGAATCGACGACCGAATCATCATCGCACAAAGGGTGATTGTTCACACGGATAAAGGACCCCTTAAAGGAGTCATAGGGTCTAAACCGCCGCACATACTGAAGGAAGAGGAGAAAAGGAAAATCATTGAAGCAGATGACCTCTTCATTGACGTAGGGGCAAACAGTAAAGAAGATGCACAAAAAATGGGGGTTCGCGTCGGAGATCCTGTGAGCTTCGACATCAAATTCACTCGACTGGGAAACGATGCGGTCGTGGGCAAGGCCTTTGATGATCGTG
>Ga0315312_1000090_pt1 | contig 157591 bp, 160 predicted proteins | sample TDP7_MG_FD_203629 | JGI IMG/M metagenome (GOLD analysis project Ga0315312, IMG submission 203629) | Freshwater sediment microbial communities from Lake Towuti, South Sulawesi, Indonesia - TDP7 | ecosystem: Environmental > Aquatic > Freshwater > Lake > Sediment | place: Indonesia: South...
GAACAACCTGAGCAGTAAACAGTATGAGCAGGAAAGACGGTTTGGCGGAGGATACGGTGGCGGCTACGGAGGCAGACGAGGCGGATACGGCGACAGACGCAGAGAAGACTACCAAAGAAGAAGATACTGAAACGAGAAGCTCAAAAGAACCCTCTTCTTAACGCAAAAATGCACATTCGACCCATAGAGCACACTCTCTACGATTCGGATTATTTTTCACTGGCATAAAACCACAAATAGTACGCGCGAGACAAACCTACGACATGAACTCAGAGATAAAAAAATCGTTAAAGAAGAGCTTTCAGGCGAAAACGCCAAAGCATGCATGCAAGAATGAAGAGGAAAGGAGACTGCACGATGAATTGGTGGATCTTGTGGACGCGATGATTGATCTACGCAAACGCTGGAATCAGATCGATGTTGAATTTGAACATTATATGACGGAGCCAGTGATGGCCTTCAGTTTGAGGCTCCTCCACAAGAGCGATTTCGGTAGGCATGCATGCTCAGATAAATACCGACTAAAATATTATCGTAAACATCACGCTAGAGAAATGCGGTTCATGGAATTAAGCGAAGACTTGAAACGTCCGAAACCATGTCCTACACAAGATAAGTTAAGTTACGAATTGAAGAGGTTATGAAAAAATGAGTTATAAACGGAGTAATAGAAAGACCCGTAAGGTTCATCGAAGACACCCTAAAAGAAAAGAGAAGGGTTGACCAGACATGAACCTAATTCAATGGCTAAACAGTTTTGTCGGTTCAAACATCTACATAATAGAATGCATACATGCACTTGGAAGATGGACTAAGCTTGCTGATATTCACGCGTTATCTTTTGGGTCAGTAGCACCAATGTTTCTAAGTGGGGGTCCTCTGCTCGACAAATTATAATAAAGGATTATTTTAGGGGTAGGAAGAATGGAGTTGAAGGTGGGAGACAGTTTCAAATGTCCTGAAGGTCATGAAGCCACAATAATGTGGATCAGCGAAGACAAGAAGGTTGTAGCGGTTAGGTGTCCTCAAAAGCACTTGGGAAAGGTACGGAAGGTGACTGATCACACAAAACCTACCTTGCCATATAGACATCAACCCATGACGGAAAGACAAATCTATCTTAAGAACATGGTTTTCCTCATCGAAATTTAACAGGGCAAGGTCTACAAGTTAATCTGAGGCATTTTTGGTGCTTTTATAGGATAAACAGCAAACATTAAATTTTTATTTGACTATTTCGGCGTTTGCGGCTCTACGGCCTACCCTCGTGATCTTTATTTTTATATGTTCTCTAGGCTTTGCGTTGGCAACGAATATTACGAAGCCTTGGATTCTGGCTATGCCTTCTCCTTGGCGGCTTGTTTCCGTTATGTCCACTTCGTATTCTTTTCCCATCTCAACTGGGCAAGGCTTAAAGCCTCCACCGTAACCACGTCTTCTCTCATAACTCATAGGCGTCTCCCTCCTTTCACATTGGTAATGGCAATGCTCACTTTGTTCTTTGGCTACTTAGACTTCTTGGGTTTTTTCGCCTCTTCTTTGGGTTTAGCCTCCTTGGTTAAGGTGATTTCGATCGTTGAGACGTTCCTTGCTCCGCTTTCGCCTTCTCTTGGTGGCATTTCTTCGGTTCCTATGGTGATTTTGCCTATGCCTAGGTCTTTCATGAATCTGTGTCTGGTTATCTCGACGGCGTCGACGGCGGTCGTTATTGCTTGTCCTCTCGCCTTCAGAGTGACTTCCTCGGCGTTGGATCCGCTGAAACTTGTTATGATTCCCAGCACATAATTCATTGGAGGCTTTCTTCCCACGTATATGACGTTTGGTTCTCTGCTCATTTTATTTTCCTCATTGTCTGTGTTGACCTAGTAATAGGTGAGCCTCACGTATTTAAACACTGCTAACATTCTCTAATCACTAAAATGCGCGCGCAATAAGAAATGGTTTTTTTAACGTGGTCTTGGAAATAAGATCATTCCAAAACCTTTTCCAAAACTACCGTAAAGTACGGTAGCATGGATTAACATGTAACTTTCAACATTATTTTGTGGGATTTTGCAATGATAATCGTGGCCCTATTAAAGTTATTTTAGGTAAAAACAGAAGTTAAAAATTTTATCGTTTTCAGATGTCAGTTACGCGCGCGATCAACTCTCTCAACGCTTCATGGCGTTCCTCCGCCTAAGAACACCCCGAGGATCGAGAACGCCAGGATCACGATGAAGAGGATGAGGAATAGGATCAAGATTTTCTTATTGTCCAGGCGGTTTTGCCACAGGTGGATCAGGAATGAAAAAGCAAGTGTTTGAAGCACCGTTTCAGGTAAGAAGGCTATCTGCAACCATACAGGTATGACGGTATAGACCATTCCTTCAATGGAGCCGGGGGCAGGTCCTGGACAATTGAGGATTGCGAGTCCGAAGAATAGCCCCCACAGATATATCCACCCATACTTACGACTGATGAAAATATTGCGGAAAGGATAGAATACCAAAGCCATAATTGATCCTCGGATCAACTGAAAGAGTGGACCAGCTGCTACCCAGACGGAGGTGGTCGGTTTCATATACAATGACAGCGGGGGAACTGAGAACCAATAGTGGTAGTTAAACAGAAATACACCAAAGACTAACCCAAACAACCAATAGGTCACAGTGTGAAGAACTGTAACTCGGAAAACAAACCCCAGGAACGGCTTGACGGTGTCCGTGCTCATGATTTTTCGAACCTCGTGGCCGTGATGTCTTAGCGTTTTATCTGCTCTTTTTAATAAGCCTTGTGTGGAAAACCTCTGGTACACATATACACAGACGTTTTTTACTGTAACATGAAGTAACATGTAACCAATATGCTGTAGAGGATAATTTTAACATTATTTTGTTACAATTTTAGTTTTGGAAAAACCTGCTTGCGCGCGCATGAGGACATATTATGGAGATATGTTTATGGCGCTTAACAACCTTTTTATGAACCCGTGAGCCTCTACTGCAAGGAGTTTCTGGGAGACTGTGTCTAGAACACATAGGAGGGGAGTTGAGGATCGGGAGAAAACACGGGCTTTTCGAGAGGAACTCATCCAACTCTACAGGGGGTTTAAGGGTGACGTGGAAGCACTCTGCGAAAAGCACGGGGTTAAGATCAACTTCTGGTACAGTCCATCCAAGATTCCTGAGCCTAAATTCATCATAAACGGGGTTGGGTTCGACGCCGACGAGCTCTACGACGAGAAAGAGTTCGAGACCCTAGCCAATCAAGCAAAAGAAGCCGTAGAAAGGACGAGGAATCAGCATGGCTTAAGGGAACGTAGGCTTAAACGTTTTTAACATCAACCCCTCTCTAGCGTGACCTAAGACGTGAAGTTAGTGCTCAGCCTTTGCCCTACTCCACTCGCAACTGGAAGTCTTATAATCTTCCTCACCAACCTCAACCAGCAACAACCCAAAAACACTACCAACAAACACCCATTAAATCACCTATAAATCAACCACAAAACACCCTAAACCCAACCCAAACACAACCCAAAAACAACCCCATAACAAAAACAAAACCCAAAACACAAACACCCACCAACCCAACCAACACAAAAAAAACTTTTCCACAAAACCACACCAACAGTAACTGATAAGTCATAGTTAGGTGCAGAAAACTCGTATACACCTTTAAAAGCTGGCTATCCTTGCAAGTAGTGCATAAACCCAGATCACGGTTACCCCAACAATTCCATACTTTCTCGTCGTCTTCTGTATGCTAATGACATTTTTTGTCGACGGGTTCCTTAGCATATCAGCATAACACACTACAATGGGTAGGGAAAGGGGGAAGAGTACAAAAAACAAGAATAAGTGTCTGTAGGGGAGTAAACCAAAAGCCGAATAGACGAATGGCGAAAAACTTGCCATCAAAAACATAAATCCAGCGACAGTAACACCCTTCTTCCTTCCATACCTAACAACAAAAGTTTGAACTCCAGTTCTACAGTCTGCTTCATAGTCTCCAACGGCTTGGATAATATGGCTACCACAGTGAATTAGAATTAGGGGCATGGCACCCAACATAATCAATGGAATATCGGAGATTAGCTTGTCACTTAACCCCCCTCCCATTAAGAACGGCAGTAAGCCAGCGCCTACACCTGAAACCACGAAGTCTACAACTGGTACGCTTTTTAGTCTAAATGGGGGAGTGGAATAAGCAGTCCATAGTCCTAAGTAAACAATAAACAGCGGGAGAACATGTGCGTTGGCTATGCACACCAAAATTAAACATGGGATGACGAGTAGGAAAGAGAAGATTAATGTCCTCCTTGGTGTTATTCGGCCAGAGGCAACGGGTAGGTTTGACTTAACCTCGTTCTCTCGATCCGCCTCACGGTCAAAGTATTGATTCAAAACGAAGACGCTGGCCGTAGCGAGTGAGAAAGCAAAAAGGACTATGACAGTAGTCTCAAGGGGAGACCCACCAAGGAGAACGCTCCCAAAACCAAAATTGAAAATCCATCCAAGCCAACTCCCAACCCTTGCAGCCTCAAAATATTGCAACATTTTATGCCCTTCTAGGACGAAGTTAAAGTTTGAAAATTTAAGAGTTGTGACCATTTGCCTAGGATTTTTGGAGAGACGGTTTCTTCATGAAGGGATGGGGTGGGGATGGGACTGAGAGACGGGTGTAGCCGCTTAGTTTGGGGAGGGAGAGGGGTTCACACACACGCAGGGGTCTAGACCTAGGTCTTGTATATGTGGCAAATAGGAGTCACATAGGGTCTTCAGGGCACTTATGATATTGCTTGAGTGTTTGAAGATAGCATTTCTTTGATGTTTACGTAGTCTCTTGTGCCCAAGTAGTAGCCTGACTTGACTAGGTCGTCTAGGAGTTTGACGGCTTGGTCTTGGTTGATCTCGCCCTTCTTTTTCCAGTATATCAGTAGATAGACTATGGATCTTGCTGGGAGACCGCGAAGTCTTGCTGTGGTTGAGGCTAGGCGGTCGTCTATCAGTTGCCAGTCCGTCTTTGACTGTTCCGTTAAGGCTATGGCTTCTTTTTCTCCTTGCCCGAGGTTGTTGGGCAGTTTGGGAACAGCCTTCACTTTTACTACTTTGATCCATCCGTCACTGATGGCTTTTTTGATTAATGGGACGTCGGGGCTTTGGATTTCCTCTCCTTTCAGGATTTCGTTGTAGACTGCTTGTGGAATGTGGATTTCTCGGAATGTTTCTTTGAGTAGAGCCCAGAATTCGGGAACCTTTGCTGAGTGGATCAGGCTGGAAGCGTCGGCTACTGCTTTCAATCATTGGTCTCCGAAGTCTTCTTTCAGTGCTTCTCTGAGGGCTGTGGTGTCTATTTTGATGGGAACGCCCTCGTCGCTTAGTATTTTGTAGAATTCTGCGATTGATACGCCTGCTTCCTCGGCTGCTTTTCCGATCGAGATTTTTTCTCTTCTGTAGTTTTCCACGGCTTTTCTCTTCATGTACTCTTGAAGCCCTATGTCCAGGATTTTTCTCAGTGCAGCGGAACGATCTATCTGCTCTTCTTTTGAAATCTTGTCCAATACCTCGATTTGTCTTCGGTTTACTCTTCCTGTGAGGTGCTTGATCTCTGAGGGCATTTTTCCACCATAACACAATCTGTCAAATTGTGTTAAAAACCTTTCCGCCCACAAAGAAGCACTAAAGAATTTTCAGAAGAATATTACAGGTTCTTCGCATGCTGCAGTTGGCATATCTTGAAAAGTCTGCCTCCACCGATCATGTATATTCCCTGCAAGACCTTACTCAGAAGTGCGTGGAACTCGCTCAAAAGCTAGAAGTTGAACTGTACACAAATCTCGAAATGTCCTTTCTAAGCGGCATAGGAAATGTGGAAGGAATAAAATTCACAGTTCAGGCTAAAGAAGAGCTGCTTTCCAGCCTAAAGATTGCTATGGAGCAGAACCGTTTGGCAATACCATACCTTAGGCAATTATGCGAGCAAATCAACGAGCAGCAGTACAGCTACAGCAAAAGCGGTCATTTGAAGTTCAGACCATCCTAAAAACGCTCACAACGATATGCTGTGGGCTTTGGCGCTTAGCGTGTATGGTGCAAGAGAGTCAAGAAACCCACCAGCATTCACTTTCGGACGAGACTAAAGAATTTTAGATTAGGAGAAAAGAGAATGTTAAAGAGAACATGATATTAGAGCGCCAAGGAAGGGATGTGGACCCTCGGCAGGAACCACAATAGAACATCTGTTCCAGATTATTTGAGTGATAGAATTGGTATTTGCTGGCATATTAGTGTCCGTTTAGCGAGAAAATTGGTAGAGAATTACGACCATAATTATTATAGCCACATGTTTGTAAATCACTTCATACTGATATTCTCCAAAAGCCTTTTACAGCCGATAGACAAGAGGGACATCTTATGGTTAAATGGAACTCATTCATATTCTTAGTATCTTTCCTAAATGCACTTTCATTTTGTTTTGTAGTAGGCATGCCGACTTTTTTTGATCCCTTATATACATCACATACCTATAAGCCTCAGTATCCTTTAGGACACAATATTTTAGCCTTTTCATTACCAATTTTTGTTGTAACTTACGCAATCAATGTAAGAAGAAGCCAAGCTCACAGCAAAGCGTTACTCACATTTTCGATACTCTTTGGTTTTTCAATGGCTTCTATTCCAAACTTTCAACCGATTCCTAATATGTGGATAATTATTTGGGCCTTAGCATATGGCTTGATTTTAGCATGCACAAACTTAGTCCATCATCTTGAAGTTGATCTTAGCTATGTTTCTAATAAGTCAATTCATACAACAGCAAAGATTGAAAAATTGAAGATTGAACATGAAGCTTGGGCTAGAGCACTGATATTGATCATTAGTTCTGTTGGATTAATTACTACAGCTGTCTTTTTCAATTGGCCAGATCTAGCAAGAATTTTTTATTCAACCAAAACAGATTTGGAATTGTTTATGGCAGAAATTTGGTTGTCTTTTTTATATTTTGTGGGATTGACAGCATTGCTCGCAGTAGAAATATTTAACAAAATGGTAATCATAGGCAACGCATTCAAAAGTGTACCCAGCCATTTGGCGTCCAGCCGGCGAAAGCTTGCTCAGTCGCCTAGGCGCATGAAACTCGCTTAGTATCAAACCTTCTTCGGCAAGAAACTTGAGTATTTGCAACAGTGCTCTTGAGTAATGCTTATGCGCCTAGCAATCTGATTATTCTGCAAAGGCTCCTGCTCAAGCAACGCCATCAAAGTCTCTTGCTCAACAGTCAGAAACTTGCTCTATCAATAGAGAGGCACATTCCTAAACTTATAAACAATATTTGAACTCTAATTCAAAAAATAAGCCTAGATTGGTAGAGCATGTTTTAGTGATGATATTAGTTTGGGTTTGTTACTATAATAGTAACGCTCCAATCTTAAACTTACCAGAGTCTCCATTATAAATGATCAGATTCCAGACAAGAATTCTCTGCCTATTCCCTCTTCAAGTATCTCCCTAATTCTTGCCACAAATTCCTTTGCATCAGTCAACGCTCTCTCAGCAAGCCCTTTTTGGGTTATGAAACTTGTGTCGTACGAAGCTTTCTCTCGCTCTTCTTTCTTCTCAACAAGCTTCTGCACATCTTGCCTCGCTAAGGCTGCTACCACGTCCAAGGAAATCAAATGTTCTTCGCCAAGCCTCTTCTTCTTATGCACATAATAGTAAATCAATGCACAAACAGTTGCAGCGTGAGTCTCACCCTCCTTCCTAACAGCAGCCAAAGCTGCAAGCGATGCCTGGTACATCGCATAGTAACAGATAGTAACGACCCAGTCAAAATAATTCTCGCCCTCATACCTGAAAGACGCTTTGCCTTCGTGCATGTCAAAACCTTGTTTGCAAGGTCAAGATTATGATAAGCTTTCCTTAAATGTCCTAGAACATTTTCTTCGGCAATTCTCTTTGGCAAGCCTTTGATGGCTGCAACCTTTGGCTTCTCAAAAAACCTCATCGACCTCTCACAAAGCTTAGCACTTCTAAGCCAATCTTCCCAAGTCGGTAATCTCGGCATCAACTCACCTTTGAAAGCAGATAGTAGTATCTCTCTTGTCCAAAGAGCACAATACCATCTTTTAACACGTCCGCAGCAAACCTTTTTCTGTCCTTAATACCTTGCTCAAAATCCTTTGTCATCATAACAACTGGTACAAGCCTTGACGGATACCTTCCACTGACTTCATCTGCTAGCTTGTCAACAGAATCCATCAGACTCTTAAACTCTTCTTCAGAATTCGGTGCTAAAACAAGAACATCTATATCACTTCTTGCAGTAACTTGACCTCTAGCTACGCTTCCAAACAAAATTATGGATTGCACTTCAGGAGCAAAGTCAGAAACCCTTTTTGCGAAATCTTCCAAAACCCAAGCAAGCCTCCTGTTTTCCTTATAAAACTCTTCCCTCCTGTCAATTTCAAAAAGCTCGCATAATTTTCTTGTTCTAGAATTTGCTAGATTGAGTCTATAGTATTTCTCTTGTCCCTCGATCCTCTGCAGCACCAAACCTTCCTTTGCAAGCGTGCGGAATTCAGAAGAGACTATTCCCAAGCTTACCTTAGACACCTTTGCAAGCTCTCTGGTATAGTACCATTTGCTTAAGTCTTTGCTCATAGTCTTCAGAATCAAAATGACCTTAGGAGTAAGCAATTCTGACATAATTTGTAGATTGCGTTTGCGAACTTATAAATGTTCATTTTTTTGAACTGGCGTTCAGTTTTTTGAACAAATTCCTCTTCCGAGCATGATAATATTCGGATATTTACAGCAACTCTAATTCAAAAGTGGGAAATCAGGCTTTTTCAGGCTTTAAGGCTTTATTTCTCAGGCTTCTTTTCAGCAGATTTCTCCATGAAAACTCACCCAAAAACAAGGGAAAGGACAAGGGTCACAGGTCTAGATTCGAGTCCAGAAATCAGGTTCTGTAAACTTATCGGTTGGCGAACCTTCCCTTAATAAACACCCATTAAATCACCCATAAGCGTATAATAAAACACCCAAAAACCACACCAAACGCAACCCAAAAACAACCCCATAACAAAAACAAAACCCAAAACACAAACACCACAGGCTCTGACAAACACAAAAAATTTTCAGCAACCCCACCAACAGACAGAAGACCAACCGACAAACTTACAGAGCCAGAAATCAATAAATTAATATTTATCTACCCTCAACTGATATTTCTCTTCAACAACAAAATTAAGAGTTACATGATGGAGGACAAAATTTTGGGCTATGCTGGACGAATACTTCACATAGACCTCTCAACAGGAAAAACCGAAACCGAACCCCTAAAAGAAGAAAAAGCCAAGAAATACATCGGAGGCATCGGCTTAGGAATCCAACTACTCCTAGAACACTCAAAACCAGGCGTTGACCCCTTCAGCCCAGAAAACCCACTAATCCTAGCAACAGGACCCATCAGCGGATCAATGGGACCAACAGGAGGAAACGGACACGCCTTCGTCTCAAAATCACCAGCCTCAGGAGGAGTCGGAGAAGCAAAATCCCACGGCTTCTTCGGAACCGAACTGAAACGCGCAGGCTACGACGCCATAATATTCAAGGGCAAGGCAGAGAAACCAGTTTACGTCTGGATCGACGACGACTCCGTCCAACTCCTGGACGCCAAACATTTATGGGGCAAATCACCAGAAGAAACAGAAAAAACCATCAGAGAAGAGTTAAAAGACTACTACATCCGAGTAGCCTCAATCGGTCCCGCAGGCGAAAAACTAGTCCGAGTCGCCTGCATCCTCAACGACGGCACAAGAGCCGCAGGAAGATGCGGCTTAGGAGCAGTGATGGGCTCCAAAAACCTCAAGGCAATCGCCATACGAGGTTCAAAAGACGTAACAGTAGCCAAACCCGAAGAATTCCAAGAATTCGTGAAAATGATTCACGAGAGAATGAAGGGACCAGCCACAAGAAAATACAGAACCCTCGGAACTCCAGAAAACGTTCTAGTCCTCAACTCGCTCGGGGCTCTGCCCGTAAACAACTTCACCAGAGCCACCTTTGACGGCGCCGAAAAGATCAGCGGAGAATACCTAAACGAGCGCTTTGTCGCAAAAATCATCGGTTGCTCTTCCTGCGCCATGCGCTGTGAACACATAACCGTTGTACCCGAGGGACCATACAAAGGAACAACGACACGAATGGAGTACGAGTCTCTATGGGCTCTTGGACCAAACTGTGGCGTCGACCGCCTAGACGCGATTATAAAGGCAATGGCGATGTGCAACTATTACGGCGTAGACAGCATCTCAGCAGGCGTCATCGTCAGCTTTGCAATGGACTGCTACGAGCACGGGCTACTTACAAAGAAGGACACAGACGGCTTAGATTTACGATTCGGCAACCACGAAGCCATGCTAGAAATGATAAAGAAAATCTCCCTAAGAGAAGGAATAGGAGACATACTGGCGGAGGGAGTAAAGAGAGCCGCAACAAAAATTGGGAAGGGATCTGAAAAATACGCCAACCACATCAAGGGCGTAGAAATGACAGGATACGACATAAGAGGCTTAAAAACAGCAGCGTTAGGCTATGCGGTCTCTTTCCGTGGGGCTGATCACAATCGACACGGAGCCTACGCACCAGACGTGAAAGGATCAGTGGATCGGTTTAAGGCAGAGAAGGGTAGGGGAAAACTAGTGAGAGAAATCGAGGACATATACACCATAATTGACTCCCTCATCGTGTGCAAGTTCTCGAGGGGAGTGTACTTTGACGGTTTCAAAGACCTCGCAAAATACTACACATTGGCTACTGGAATAGACGTGACCCCAGAAGAACTGGAAAAGACTGGTGAAAGAATAAACGTCATCGGTCGACTCTTCAACATTCGAGAAGGCTTCACGAGGAAAGATGATCATCTGCCAACGAAGATAATGACCGTTCCTATACCCGACGAAGTGGTTTCAAAGGGAAGCCATGTTACGCAGAAAGACCTTGACATACTCTTAGACGACTACTACGAGACCCGTGGATGGACAAAAGAGGGCGTTCCAACGATGGAGAAAATTAAGGAGTTAGGACTTGACGACCTCGCCTACATAGTCAAGCCAAAGATTGAGAAGCCAAAGGCAAAATAGGAGGGAATAAGTTTGGCAGCAACTGTGAAAAGAAAGTTTGTTTCCGCCGACCCGGAAAAATGTGTTGGCTGTTCCGTTTGTGAATACGTTTGTTCCTTTGAGAAGGGGAAGTCTTACAACCCGTTAAAGTCAAGGATACGAGTCGTGCGCTTACATCCTCTTGTAAACTTGTCTGTGACCTGTAGACTCTGTGAGGACCCGCCTTGTGTGGCTGCGTGTCCAAGAGACGCGTTGACACAGTCGGAAGAAACAGGTGTCATCATGGTTGACGAGGACAAGTGTAACGGCTGTGGCTGGTGCATCGAGGCCTGCGACTACGGAGCCATTACGCTTCATCCAGAAACGAAGAAAGTGTTTCTTTGCGACCTCTGTCAGGAAAAGGGAAAACCGCAATGCGTTGAATGGTGTCCTGAAGAAGCATTAGATTTCGTGACATCTGATGTGTTGGCGCAGAAGGCAAGAATCACAGCGATTAAGAAACTGTTCCAAGAAGCAATGAAAACCGTGCCTGGATAAAAGCAGCTTAAACCCTTTTTCTGTATTTTTTCGTGTTGTTGGTTAATAAGGCACAAAAAAACAAGATAGAAGTTAGTTCAAACTTCGTTCTTGCACCAAACTTTTTAGTGGCTACTTAGTTTCCCGTGCCCCATGCGTGACGATCAACGAAGTATTTTCTCCAGAAACATTAAGTGTTTGCCTGAAAGAGAAGTTAATAAAATGGAGAAAAATATGAGCAAACACATTTCTCCGGATAAGATTTTCGAAATTGCCAGTGGTTATGAGAAATCTATGATTCTTTTTGTCGCTCACAACTATGACATATTCAGTGTCATTTCGAACAAGCCTGCAACCGCAACCGAAGTTGCAAATGAGATAAAAACGAATGCACAAGCCACAAGGTTGCTGCTCAATGCCCTGTGTGGACTAGATTTGCTGAACAAGAGAGGAGATAGGTATTCCAATACTCCAATTGCCCAAAGATTCCTAGTTAAACGAAAACCTAGTTACATCGGAAACATGGTGAAGGAGATAGAGCGAGGAATGGCTTCATGGCTAAGACTGAGACAGTCTATAAAAACAGGTAAAAAAGTCTCTAAGCCCCTCACAAAGGAAGAAATAAAAAAGTTCGTAAGGGGAATGCACGAGAACAGCCTGTTAAGCGCACAGGCAGTTTCACAAGTTTTGGATTTGAAAGAGAAAAGAAAGTTGTTAGACGTGGGTGGTGGTTCTGGCGCTTACTCGATTGTTCTCGTCCAGAAAAACCCAGGATTACAAGCCACGGTTTTTGATCTACCAGAAGTAGCAGAAATTGCCAGAGAGATTGTTGCTGAACATGGATTGGCTGAGCGAGTGAGGGTTAGAGCAGGGGATGCTGTGACTGAGGAGTTCGGAACAGGCTACGATGTTGTGCTATTTTCTCAAGTCATGTGTGGCAATGAGATAGAAGTCAATAAGAAGTTGATAAGAAAGGCTTTTGAAGCGCTCAAGGATGGAGGAATTATAGCGATTGTTGACTATTTATACGATGAAGAGCATCTAGAGAAGTTTCCAACCTTTTTCGCCTTGAACATGCTTGTCTTAGAAGGAGGAAGAACATTCTCCTTGAAAGAATTCCAGGAATGGATTATAGGTGCGGGGTTCAAAGAATTTCGTTGCAAGGAAGGAGTTGCAGGGCCAGCCTCACTGATAACAGCCAAAAAATGTCATTAACCGCAGCTAAGTGTGAATAAACATATTAGTCTGTAACTAAGTGTCTGCTAGGGAAAGTGGTTTTGACTTCCGTCAAGTCTATGCCTCTTTCCACAGCCCAATTCTTAGTCTTAAGAAAGCAAAGCAAAGTCCCTTTTTCTATACTCTACTTTGTTTGGATACGACTTTGCCTAACGGCTCTCCATTAACGTTCTTCGTATCACTTTGCTATGTTCACCATTAGCAGGAAAACAGATATCTACAACAAAGTTGTTTCGCTTGCAGCGAAAGAGATGTTCTCCGCAAAACCATTCTCGAACTCGTCAAAAAGGGTCATGTGCACTATACGGATATTAAGAAAAAGGCGGTTGCAACATGCCTACGCTTCGCAACACAAACACAATCAGAAAACAGTTCTACCACTATCTTCTCGCCAACGGCTACGTAGAGCGAGTCAGCAGGGAGTCTAAATAATCACACCAAAAGGAGAAAAACTCTTAGAAATTCTGAATTAGCTTGCCATGAGTGCCCATGGAGAGTATCGCGTTAGTTCTCTTGTTTCCAGGTTCTAAACCACTGCTCGAATCCTTTGCAGGATTCATTTATTTTTCCTGCTAGAATATCGTCTGTAACTTCGAACGCGTCAATTAAGTTTGTTATGAAGGATTCCCCATATTTGTTGTACAATTCGAAAACGCCAATGAGGAATTTCCCGTGATACCACACGTAGTTCAAAAATCCAACACGTGCATACAATCTCTCGAAATCCTCCAAACTCGTATACTTTACCAGAGGACGCCCACCCTCATACATGGCCTTAGCCACAACCTCAACCACATGAAGGTCTTTCTTGTACTTTGCCTCAAACCTCTTTAGAAATGCGTAAATTGTATAGTCAGCGAATAGCTCGCTAAGCCAAGCTGCTCCAAGACGTATTCGCCTCTTGGCTTGGAACCCGTGTGTAAACTCATGGACTATGGTGTGATCAAACAATATTTGCAATGCACTGGTGAAAGCTGCTTCTTCACAACCTACAGCTGAAGTTAATGCTTTCTTCAACGTCTTTGGACAATTGTCAAACATTGGCGATAGGGATTTGATAGCAGGCGTCTCAATATCGGCTGCAAGATGTATAGCGCCCATTTCTGAGTAAAGTACACCATATGGGAACGACGTACGCTTGCTCCAATCGTCTGAATTGAGCACAAGCAAGACTAAGTCGGCGTCGGCTTTGAAAAATCCTTTGAGGAAGGCATAACTCCTGTCTGCCTTTGACGCCAATTCATAGGCTCGCTCACGAGTTCCAGGAGAGTAATATGTTGGAATAATCTTTACTTTCAAAAAGTTCAATCCCTTGACGTATTCCTCTAATGTACTCATTTTATAAACCTCCAAGCCTCACGCTGTTTGTTATTGACATTTAATAAGTTTTTAGTATGAAGACACATCGTCAAAATTTTAGATAGCATAAAACATATGGTTTCAAGATACTCAACAATCCTTGATGGGCGTGCTTTGTTTTTTAGACGCAGTTTTTTGGCATAGTTTTTTCGCCAAAATTCCTTAAATTTTGCTTCTTTCCCGTTTCTGTTTGGAGTCAAAGCCAGCAGTGGCAAGCGTTTCCGTTGATGATGTACGTGATGTGATTAATGTTAGCTCAGCTGAGGTCCCAGACGCTAAGGTTTTGAAGATGATTAAGCGTGCTGAGGTTACGCTTGAGCTTGAAACTGACAAAGAAATCGATTACAGCAATTGCACAGACGCAGAGAAGGAGTTTGATTTATGGGGCTGGAATAAGGGTTAGGCTTGGAATCTTTTGGAGGTGTTCAATGTTTCTGGTAGTTTCCATTTTTTCCAAGCCTCTGTAAGCGAAGCCCTTATCTCTGCAACCTCTTCATCAGAAACATCCCAAGACCCCGCCAAGTCCGTTATCTTTACGCCTTTTCCTTTTAGACTGATTAGGTATCTCATGGCTTCATCTAAGGAGACTGGGCGCTTTAGCCGTATTTGGAGCTCCCCTGCGATTTCAGAGAGTCGAGCATATGTTTCCTTACTGATTTTTACGGTCTTGACCTCGGTCATTTAATCCACCAAGTAGAGAAAGTAGTACTTTCCACCTATAAACTTTTAGCACCATCACGCCTTAAAAACTGTGTCGGCTTTTGGAATTTTGCGATAGGGCATATAGTATTTATATGAGTTTAGGCATTTTGTCATTTAGGTGTTTGTATGTCTAAGCGTACAACATTGCTGCTTGAGGACGAGGTTTATGAGAGGCTTGTGGAGGAAAGCCTGAGAAGATATGGGACAGTTAGGGCTGTCTCAAGGGTTTTAAACGAATTGCTGAAGGAGAGCTTCAAGGGTAGGGAAGAGGTCATACGACTTATCTACTCTGAGAAGATTGCGAAGACAACTGCCAAGGAGTTTGAGGAATTTCGTGAGGACTTGTCGAGAAGGCTAGAATCTTGATCTTAGACACCACGTATCTTTTGCCACTTGCACGCATCCAAGTAGATACCGATTTGTTGAAGGCTATCGCTGACGGAAAAGTGAATTTGAAGCTTGAGGAAGTGGCTGTGAACCTGATTTCAGTTTTTGAACTGCAAGCAAAAGCAGCAAGGCTCATGGTTCCTCCAAGGTCTGTGATTGAGGCTGTTAAGGCTATACTTGGGGCTTTTAGGGTTGAACCCTTCCACATGCCCGAAATAGTTGATGTGGCTTTTGGATTAAAGAAGTTGATAACAGATTATGTGGATTGTGCGATTGTTGCCACTGCGGTGGTTCTCAAGGAGAATTTAGCCACGGAAGATTCGCATATCTTGTCTATGAGAGAACCAATAAATGAAAAGTATGGAATAGCGATTTTGAGCTATAAAGAGATAATCCGTGGTTAAACCTAAACATATAAATCGGTAACAAACTGTTGCTAGGGAAATCGCTTTGACTTCCGCCGAGTCCATACCTCTTTCCGCCGCCCAATTCTTGGTTTTGAAAAAGCAGAGACTTATTCCATCAACAATAGGCAAATCAAAAGAAGACGTTGTCAACGTTGTCAAAGATTTATGCGGAATACAATACGACCCATTGCCAGTGATCGCACAAGCTCAATACATAACATTATGGAACCGCATTCAAGGGTTCAAAGAAAACTGGCTTGACTCGCTACTCTACGAAGAAAGAAGACTAATCGAGTTCATGTTGATGCGCCAAACACTCAACATAGTTCCAAAAGAAGAACTGCCATACTATTACCAAGGCACACGCAGCGTTGCGAGGGCTGGATGGATACAAGGCGCAATCGACAAGAAAGAAGATGAGACAAGTAGAGAAATTCTTCAGAAGGTAAAGGAAAAGGGCGAGGTCTCGCCGAAAGATTTTCACTACGCCGCTTTTCGACCACTCTTTTATTCTGGAAGAATATTCATCGCCCGCCGAGAAAAGGGCGTATTTAGAATGCCTTACTACCGCCTATTTTCGAAATACTTCTCTGATCTTAATTTGGATTCCATTGACGAAGCGACAGCACGTAGGCATTTAGTGCTCAAAACTTTATCCGCTTACGGCATATCTCCATCAAGACACATCGCATATTGGATAGGATACAAAGTCAAAGAAACGGAAGAAATCCTTCAAAAGCTAGAAAAAGAAGGCATCGTCACTAAAGTGAGAATAGAAGGCTTTCGAGGACTCCATTGGATAGGAACTAAAGACCTCAACAAACTTGAAGCAAACACTGGCAGGGAAGATTTTGTAGCACTCTTGACTCTAATGGACAATTTGACGAGGGATAGAAAATGGTTACAACAACTCTTCAACTACACTTTCACAGTTGAATACTTCCGAAAGAAAGGAATGAAATGGCATGTAAACATTCTCCACAACAACAAATTCTTGGGTTTCATAAACCCGAAAATTGACAGACCAAGAAAACTCTTCTTAATCAAAAATTTTGTTCTCAAACGTCAACTAGAAGATAAGGAATGGCATAGAGTTCTCGACAGAATAAAGGAACTCGCTAGTTTCCATAATGCTGAAACAATTAAAGTAGCAAAAACTGAATCCCCCGAGGTTCAGAAGGCATTACGAAAACACGGATTTTCTGAAAAGGAGAGAGGAGAACTACTATACAGTCTGAACTAAATGAGTCCAGTAACTTTTTCTTTCCTTTATTAGAGCCTTTATCCCGATAAAGATGTAAAGTTATGGAAGAGTTTCTAGGAGAAGTTTAGTCAAGTGGTCTGCAGTTTTTTCTAACTCCGCGGTTAAGCCTTCTCCGAAATCAGTGTCCTTGGGCTGTATGACAAGTAGTGCAATTTTCGCCTCTGTTGTTTCTTTAAGATATTCACAGAATATTTGAAGTGGCAGAGCATGAGTTGATATTGCGTTTCTCTTTGCCAAGTGGTTTGGTGGGATAAGTTTTGAAAGCCCATGTTTTAGATTTAGTAAGGCGGCGTCAATAATCAGTATGTGGGTTGGTTTAAACTTGATTATCGGTTCTATGAAACTTTCAGGGACAGTTTCGCATTCTATCAAGTAAACAGATTGCGATACTTTGTTTCGCAGTTTTCTTACAATTTCCACTCCGATGAAGTCGTCTTTCCGAATTGAACTTCCGACGCCTGCAACAACGACTTTTTTAGCATTTCTAAACCAACTACGCAGCTCAACTTCAGTTTCACTTGTGTCCGTTGTGGGTGATTTTTCCATTTACTTTACTCCTCAATGCAAAAAGAAGAAAGATGCACTCTAAGGATGTAGAGTGTTACACAGACTACCTTTTCAAGGTCCTCAGTAACTTTTTGTTATTGTCGTATATCTTTATTTCTAGAGGCATTTCACCTATGGCGAAGTGAGTGGCGCATCCCCAGCATGGATCATAGGCTCTGAAAGCCATCTCAACCATGTTCAGTATACCTTCGCTCACTTCGACTCCATGAATGAGACCTTTCGCCGCATTCTTTATGGACATACATATTGCTGGAGCGTTGTTTGTCGTGGCAACTATCAAGTTAACTTTCTTTACCAGTCCTTCTTCATCAAGTTTGTAATGATGTATTAGTGTGCCTCTTGCTGCCTCAACTATTCCCACCCCTTCTCCGGGTTTACCTGGCTTGTTTCTGATTTCTGTGCTCGTTATTTCCTTGTCTCTACTCAACTCCAGAGCTCTCTCAGCCGCGTATAACAGTTCTATCAGTCGTGCCCAGTGAAACGCAAGGGTTGAATGCACAGGCTTTCCGCCAAGTGTTTCATACATCCTCTTGTATTCTTGCTGTGCCAGTGACGTTGCCATTCCTTCTGAGGCGTTGAGTCTTCCGAGGGGTCCGACACGATAGACGCCACTTGTCGGTCCTTCTACAAAGCCCTTCCATCCAACCTTCTTGAGGTATGGGAACTTAACATAGGTCCACTCTTCCACGTGTTCTTCGATTATGTCCAAATAGTCAGAAGGACCAAATTTCACAAACTCCTTCCCTTCCGGATCGACCACCCGCACCTTACCGTCATAGAAGTTGCCCTTGTTGTTTTCGTCTACGAGACCCATGTAGTAGGTTTTCAGTGTATATGCGTCACTGAGCACCAAGTCCACGTATTTCTTGTTCTTCAAAACAACATCGTCAAAAATTTTTAGGCTGAACTTGGCGAACTCAACGCTAGACTCTGCCATCTTCTCGATTTCTTGTCTCTCCTCCTCCGTAAGTCCTTTTGATACGCCTCCTGGCAATCCACAAATTGGATGGGTCGCCTTTCCGCCCAGAATGGCTGTGATCGTCTGTCCGTAGGCTCTGTGCTTGATGACTTCCTTGGCTATGTCCAAGCCAACCTTCTTTATGACCCCGAGAATGTTTCTTTCTGCGGGCGGAGCGTCGGGTCCGACAACAAAGTCTGGGGCGCCCAAGAAATAAAAATGAAGTGTGTGATCGTAAATGTAGTAGCCACTGTACAGGAGTTCTCTGAGCTTCCTTGCAGCGGAAGGAGGTTCGACGTTAAACGCCGCGTCTAACGCCTTGGTTGAGGCAAAATGGTGGGCAACTGGGCATACACCGCAGATTCTCGGAGTTATTATGGGTAAATCTTCCGCCCTTCTGCCTTCACAAAATCTTTCAAAACCTCTCAGTTCTGGAACCTGAAAATAGGCGTTTTCTACGTTTCCTTCCTTATTCAGGAAGATGGTTATTTTTCCATGCCCTTCCAATCTCGTGATGGGGTCTATAGTTATCGCCTTAAAATCACTCATTCTTCATGGTTCTCCTTCGCAGAATAGAAGCGGGTAAGGAGTACTTGTAGAAAGTTCCCAAAGGATCCTTGATTTGTGCGATCAGTTTTTCGGCGTCAAAACCCGGGTTTTTTTCCTCGTCTAATCCAAGAATTGATGCGAGAGCACTTATCATTGCGGCTCCTTGTTCGGTTGCGTTGGGGCAAGGTCCTCCGCATCCTGTGCATGGCATGTTCGCGCTGATGCACTGGGCTTCGCATCCTCCACGGGTCGCGGGTCCCATACAGATTATTCCTTGCTCAAGCAAGCACTTTTCTGGTTCTGGGGCTTTCTCGTAAACTCGATATATTTTCGAGATTTTCTTTTCCTCTTTTTTCCTAGGGCATTGATCACAGACGGATTTTTCTGGAGCAATCACCGAACCTTTAGGAGGCAGCTCGTTCTTGGCGATTGCTTCGACAGCTTGCGCCACTAAATTGTAGTGTGGAGGACAGCCTGGCAAGTAGTAGTCTACTTCTACGGTTTGGTCTAACGTTTTCACAGTGTCAAAAAACTCTGGCAAAGTCAACTCTCCCTCATTGACCTTGAAAGAGGTCTTAGGAGTTAAAGAGTTTGGGTTTGGAGTGGATGGAGATTGAAGATAAGATCTCTCGAAAACCTCCTTTTTGTTTGCCACATTGGCGAGACCTGGAATACCGCCTAGTTGGGCGCAAGCGCCAAAGGCTACAAGAACCTTTGACTTCTGTCTCAGCAGTTTTGCCATGTGCTCTTGTTCCTCTGTTCTGATTGCGCCGTTGAAAAAACACACATCTATGTGTTTGTCTGGCATTGCCTCGACGTCTTTGTATTTGATGTCTATTGCCACAGGCCAAAATAGAATGTCAGCTATGGCTACGACATCAAGGATTTTCTCATTTATATCCAAGACTGCGATTTCGCAGCCTCCACAACTCGCTGCCCAGTAGAAGGCGAACTTCAGCTTCTCCTTTCCCATAAGAATCACAGTAAACTTACAATCTGAGATGCATCTACTCTTAGTTCTTTTATAGCTAATTCATCTGGACTCATGCCCATAGCCAAACCCAATAGTTGTGGATAGTGGAGCACGGGGATGCTGAATTTTTCGTTATAGGCTCTCTCTATTCTCGGTTGGTTTAGGTCAAACATCATGTGGCAGAAGGGACACACGGTGATCATCGCTTGGGCACCCACCGCTCGAACATGATCAAGTTTCTCTCTAGCCAACTGAAGTGATATTTTGTCGTCTATGCCGATTATTGGGGCGCCGCAGCACTCGGTTTCATCCATGTAATCCAAGCATTTCGCACCAGTAACTGCAATCAGGTTTTTGAGAGTCTTTGGGTTCTCTGGGTCGTCGAAGCCCACATCCTTTCCAGGACGAACCACGTGGCATCCAGTGTGTTGTGCCACACGGAGCTGAGCGAGTGGCTTCTTTACGGTATCTTTGATTTTTTCGAGTCCGATGTCTTCTGTGAGCACGTGGATGAGGTGTTTGACCGCTATTGTCCCCTTAAATTCCATACCGATTTCTTTTAGGTACCCGTTCACCTTCTCTCTCAGTTTTTTGTCTTCCTTGAGTTCTTTGTTCACGTGGTTCAGGATCCCGAAACACCCGTTGCAGAGAGGCATGATGTTCAAGTTTTGTTGTTCCGCCAAACAGAGGTTTCGAGATGCCAATGTGAGCATCATGTCATGGTAGACTGGGTCTAGTGGGAATCCACAGCAGTTAAACTCTGGCATATCCACCAGCTCCACGCCAAGTTTGTCAAGGACTTTTCTGGCGGAAATCTCGTAGCTCGCTATCCTGTAGGGGATAACGCATCCTAGAAAGAGTAGGTACTTTGACATTTTAGGTCTTCACCTTTTCAAGTGTCTTCGAGAAACCCGTTACGTTGAAGAGTTTCGCGACGCTTTCCAGATTGGCTTTTGGCAACGCAGGCAACCCTTCCTCTCCTCTCTTCTTGTGTCGCATCTCGGGAATCACATAAGCGTACCCTGTTTTCAAGATGTTAGCAGCTAACTCCTTATAGACGAGTGGCATACGTCCTCTTTCCACAGTCAGGTTTCGGAGAGCCCGCACAATGTTGGCGATTCCTACATCCTGCGGACAATGGTCGATGCAAGTAAAGCATGTGGAACACAGCCAGATAACGTCGTTTGAAAGAAGTCTCTCTTTCAAGCCCAACTGCGTCATCCGTATGAGTTTTCGGGGTCTGTAGAAGTCATTGAATCGAGCGATTGGACAGTCTGCAGTGCAAGTGCCACATTGAAAGCACAGCATAATCTTCTCTGCACCAGGCATCTTGCCGATTTCATACTTGAATCGTGGGTCCATTTCGCTTGATTTGACCACCATTTTTTCACTCGCCTTTGTTTCTGGCGTTTTTTCTGTTTCAGCCATCGCTTTTTCCTCCGACCCTTAAAGGACTCGGTCCAAGTTTCTTTATTTCCTCCGTCATGTCCTTAATAACGGTTGCGAATCGGTCCCCCTCTGAAGCGGAGACCCATTCAACCCTGAGACGTTCAGGTTCTATACCAAACTGGGGCAACAGTTTCTTCAACAACAACACCCTTCTAAAGGCTTTAAAGTTACCCGAAAGATAGTGGCAGTCGGCTGGAAGATGACACCCAGCGACTAGAACTCCGTCTGCTCCGTCTTTGAAGGCTTCGAGGATGAAGGCTGGTTCAATTCTTCCGGAGCACATTACTCTTATGATTCTAACCGTGGGTGGATATTGAATTCGACTTACTCCAGCTAGGTCTGCTCCAGCGTAGGCGCACCAGTTGCACAGGAATCCTACGATTTTGGGGCTGAATTCAGTCATGTTTCTTTTCCTCCATTAACGCTGCTCTGACTTGTGCAAGGATTGCGTTGTTTGTGAAATGGAGCATGCTTATCGCTCCTGTGGGGCAAGAAGAACCACAAACACCACACCCTTTACACAGGGCTTCGTTAACCCTTGACCTGAGTTTTCCCTCTACTTCTTTCATTTCAACGGCGCCATAAGCGCACACGGATTCACAGATTCTGCATCCGCCACACAAATCCTCGTTAACATTGGCAATCGCTCCTTCCATTTCCAATTTAGGCTTGGATAGAATTGTTGTTGCTCGGGCTGCGGCTCCACATGCCTGTGAGATGCTTTCGTCGATTAATTTCGGGGAGTGAGCCATTCCACACAAGAAGACGCCATCGGTTGCGAAGTCCACTGGACGGAGTTTCATGTGGGCTTCCAAGAAGAACCCGTCTTTAGTGAGCGGAACCTTCAGCAGTTGTGCTATCTGTTTGTTGTCTGGGTTTGGAATCGTAGCCGCACTCAAAACCACAAGGTCGGGTTGAATCTGAAACTCTGTGTTCAAAACTGGGTCAGTTATGATTACCTTGAGGTTTCCGTCTTCCTTAGCTACCTCGGGCTTACTTTCATCATCATAACGTACGAATATAACTCCTTTACTTGCGGCTTCACGGTAATGGTCTTCAAGGAAGCCGTAAGTTCTAACGTCTTTATATAAAATGTAAACGTCTGTTTCAGGGCTTAACTCCTTAATCTTGAGAGCGTTCTTGACCGCAGAGGCGCAGCATATGCGTGCACAGTTGGGGCGTTCCTCGTTTCTGGCTCCAACGCACTGTATCATCATAACGGTTTTGGCGTTGAATTCCCCTTTGCTTAGTCTTTCCTCAAGTTGATGCTGTGTTAGTATTCTTTCATATTTTCCGTACATGTACTCGGTTGGCTCGTATTCTATGGCTCCTGTTGCGACTATGACAACGCCGTGTTGAATCTCCTTTTTCTCTCCGTTTTGTTTCAGTGACGTTTTGAAGTTTCCAATGTACCCTTCAATATTAGCGATTTCTGTGTTAAGATAAACATGGATTTTGTCGTTTTCAGTGACTTCTTTGATGATTGATTTCAGGTGTTCCTGCGGGTCTTCGCTCCCGAGCATGTAGCGAATGTGACGCAGATGTCCTCCAAGTTCCTTCTCCTTCTCCACCAAATGAACTTCAAAACCCTGCTTCGCCAACTCCAACGCTGCGGTCATTCCAGACAAACCACCGCCGATAACTAAGCCAACTGAAGTAACATCTATCAAGGGGTTTTTCAGTGGTCTCAGCAGGTGAGCCTTGGCTACAATTGATCTCACCAAATCCTTTGCCTTTTCGGTGGCTTCTTTTGGCTCGTGCATATGCACCCAACTGCACTGATCTCGGATGTTTGCCATCTCGAACAAGTAGATGTTTAGTCCTGCTTCACGTGTGGTTTCCCTGAAAAGGGGTTCATGAGTTCGTGGGGTACACGATGCCACCACCACACGATTTAGGTTGTGCTCCTTTATCATCTCTCTTATCTTCTTCTGTGTGTCTTGGGAGCAAGTGTACAAGTTGTGCTCTGCATAAACCACGTTTGGTAAGGTCTTAGCATATTCCACAACCTCTGGAACATTGACCACTCCGCCGATGTTGATACCACAGTGACAAACAAAAACGCCTATGCGAGTTTCCTCTTTAGAAACATCAGTTTCTGATGGATACTCCTTCTTCACCGTGAGTTTCCATCTTTCTGGAGCAATCGCACTAGACGCTTTTACTGCAGCTCCACTTGCCTGTGCAACGGATTCTGGAATATCCTTTGGAGCAGAAAAGGCACCACAAACATAAATTCCAGGCTTTGAAGTTTCCAGGGGCGTAAAGGTTTCTGTGTGACAGAAGTTGTATCTGTTTAGTTTAAAGCCTAGAGCGTTGGCTAAGTCTCCTGCGTGTTGAGGTGGCTGCATCCCAACCGCCAAGACTACGAGGTCGAACTCTTCTTGCTTCGGCTCTTCCTCATCAACATATCTTACTATAAGGTTTCGCGACCCAGATACTTCTTCGATGCGTGAAACTCGGGATCTAACGAACCTTACTCCGTACTCTTCTTGTGCCCGAGTGTAGTAGTCGTCGAATTCCTTTCCGAAGGCACGTACATCCATGAAGAAAATTGTAGCTTGGAGACCAGGACTGTGTTCTTTGGCGATAACCGCTTCCTTAATGGCGTACATGCAACATGCTGAAGAACAGTAGTTGTTTCCGAGTTTTGCGTCTCTCGAACCAACACACTGGACAAACGCCACTCGGCGTGGAACCTCGCCATCGTAAGGGCGTAGCACGGTTCCGCCAAAGGGTCCAGAAGCACTCAGAATGCGCTCAAACTCTATGCTTGAGACCACGTTTGGATACCGACCATAACCATACTCGCTCTTTAGTCTTGGGTCGAATTCTTCGAAGCCTGGTGCGAGAATAATTGAGCCAACGCTTAATGTGATGTCTTCTCCCTTTTCGTCATACACTATGGCGCCTGCTTTGCACACCTCCTGACACGTGCCACACCCCAGACACTTGTCTCGATCGATCATGAAGGTTAGAGGCACAGCCTGCGGAAACTTAACGTAAACCGCGTTTCTATCCCCTAAACCTTGGTTATACTCGTCTATGGCTTCTACTGGGCATTTTTGGGCGCAAGCACCGCAGCCAGTGCACTTCTCAGCGTTCACATATCTGGCTTTTCTGTTTACGGCAACCTCGAAATGTCCAGTTTCTCCTTTTATTCCCTTTATCTCGGAGTTGGTCACTAGCTGGATGTTGGGGTGTCTTCCCGCACCCACAAGTTTAGGCGCCAAGATGCACATCGCGCAGTCGTTTGTTGGGAAAGTCTTGTCGAGTTGTGTCATTGTCCCTCCGATGCAGGGTGACTGATCCATCAGGTAAACTTTGAAGCCCGAGTCTGCCAGATCGAGGGACGATTGAATTCCAGCGATTCCCCCGCCGACTACGAGTACTGCTCCTACTTTGTCTTTGCTCATTTGCCCACCTCCAGTGCAGTATAATGTGGAGTTGTTCCGTCAATTTTGCCAATCGCCACAAGACCCTTGCGTCTCATGACGACCATATGGCGTAGCACCTTGGGTGGTTCTAAGTCTAAACGTTTAGACAACTCTTTCACGGAGAGCGGCTCGTGTCTCAGTAGTAGGTAGATCTTGTTGCGTACATATTCCGAGCCAATAACATCTTCTAGGGTTTTGTTAAACTCCTCCTCCGTAACCTTCTCTCCGTAAACGTTTCCATCCTCAGTCATCGGTTTCTCTCTGCCCACAAGAAGTCGCAGTCTGAAGTCTTCTGCGGCTCCCTTCGCGGCTAGCACATTGGTTAGTATGTTCTCGTTAGGCTTGTCTCCAACAAGGGGAGACGGACCAAGTTTCGTGATCTGAGCCGTAAAATCTCTAACTAACTCGGCGAACCGTCCACCTTCCGAAGCAGAGACCCATTCGAGACGTAAACGCTCTGTTTCAAGACCAGTCCGTGCTAACAGTTTTTTCAGCATTTTTATCTTGCGTTCTGATTGGAGATTTCCATCTGTGTAGTGGCAGTCTCCAGGGTGGCAACCCAAAACCATGACGCCATCTGCTCCGTTAGCAAGAGTTTCTAGAACTATGACAGGGTCTACCCTTCCGCTGCACATCAGCCTTACTATTCTTATGGTAGGTGGATACTGCATTCTGCTGACCCCTGCCAAATCAGCCCCTGCGTAAGAGCACCAGTTGCACGTGAAAACCAAAATTTTCGGCTCAAAACTCATGCTGGCACCCTCCCTAACGCCGCAAGAGCCTGAGCAATGATCTGCTCGTTAGTGAAGTGACGCATTGTAATCGCCCTTTCAGGACAAGATGCGGCGCAGACGCCACATCCCTTGCAGACCACTGCGGTTACTTTTGCGACACCCTTTTCGTCCTTTTCTATGGCGCCGTAGGGACACAGCTTTACGCAAGTGCCACAACCAGTGCAGAGGCTTTCGTCTACGCTTGATGTTATTGCTTCGGTTCGTAAACGTTTCAAAGCCATGGGAATAGCGGCTCTGGAGGCGACACCGTACGCTTGTGCGATGCTTTCGGCAACGTCTTTTGGGCTGTGAGCGGTTCCACAGACGTAGATTCCATCGGTGGCGAAGTCTATGGGTCTCAGTTTGACGTGAGCTTCAAAGAAAAACCCATCTGAACCGAGGGGCACCTTGAGCATTTGAGACAACGCTTTTCCATCCTCATGTTGAATCAATGGAGTTGACAGAACAACTAAGTCGTTTTCAATGGTCATTTCTTCGTCCAGAAGCGCGTGATGAACTTTGACAGATAGTTTTCCATCAGGCGTAACCGTGACTTCAGGTGGTCTTTCCAAGGCGTACTTTATAAATTTGATCCCTTTGTCCTGAGCCATTCGGTGCCATTCTTCGTATTCCTTTCCATAGGTTTGAAGCTCTCTGTACAGAATGTAGATGTCTGTGTCTGGGGATAGTTCCTTGATGAGCATGGAGTTTTTGAGGGCGGTCATGCAGCAGACTCTGGAGCAGTAGGTCCTACCTGTTGGCCGTCTGGCTCCAACGCATTGAATCATGACCACTCTCTTTGGCTTCTTCAACTTTCCAGTCTTGAGAAATTCTTCGAGTTGACTCTGAGTGATGATTTTTTTGCTTTCTCCGTAACCAAACATGCCGATAGGTTCGAAACTAGTTGCTCCGGAAGCCACGATTATTGTACCGACTTGTATGGTTCGGGGCTTCTGTTTTCCCTTTTGAACTATGACGTCAAAATTTCCGATGAAACCTTTGACGCCTTTGATGACCGTTGATGTCAATATCTTTATGTTTTTGTTTGACTCTACAGCCTTAATGGCTCTTTTCAGAACTGCTGAAGCGTCTTCCATAGACGGATACAATTTATGAACTTTCTTCAGGAGTCCGCCGAGTTCTCGCTCCTTCTCCACAACATGAACCTTGAAACCCTGATTGGCAAGACACAGAGCCGCTGTTAGCCCTGAGATTCCTCCGCCAATAACTAGAGCCGATGGTGTAACGTCTATTTCTGGTTCTTCCTGTGGCTGAAGTAAACGAGCCTTGGCAACAGCCATACGAACGATTTCCTTTGCCTTCTCTGTTGCCTTTTCCGGCTCGTGAGAATGAACCCACGAGCATTGTTCTCGGATGTTTGCCATCTCGAATAGGTATTTGTTTACGCCTGCTTCCTCACAGGTTGCTCTAAATAAGGGTTCGTGGGTTCTTGGAGTGCAAGATGCGACAACAACTCTATTGAGGTTATGTTTTTCTATGGCATCTTTGATCTTTCTTAGTCCCTCTGAGGAGCAAGTATAGAGATTTCTCTCAGCATAAGCGACATTGGATAGCGTTTCTGCATATTTAACAACTTCTGGTACGTCCACTACGCCGCCTATGTTGATGCCGCAGTGGCATATGAAGACTCCAACCCTAGGAGTTTCCTTTTCTTTACTTTCTTGCAGTTCTCCGCACCCCCTTCACAGTGGCTAGTGCCATTGATTCGGCTGCCCTTCCAGATGCCCCGCTTGCCTGCGCAACTGATTCTGGAATGTCTTTGGGACCTTGACAGTACCCAGCTATAAATATGCCAGGGACGGTTGTGTCTATTGGTGCTAGCATTGGGTCTTTGGATTTGAAGAAGCCGTGTTGGTCAAGTTCTACGCCGAGAATTTTGGCTAGCTTTTTGTTGTCTGGCTTTGGAATTAGCGCTGGGCAGAGCACGACTATATCGGCTTTCAGGTTCTTTATAGCATTCTCTGTTGTGTCTTCGTACCACACGATGAGTTTGCCAGTTTTTGAATCTTCCGTGATCTCGCCTGGAAGAGCTCTAACGTATTTGACGCCCCAAGTGTCTTCGGCTCTGTTGATGAAGTCTTGGAAGCCTTTTCCGAAGACTTTGAGGTCGTTATAAAAGATGTAAACCTCACATTTTGGGTTGTGTTCCCTTATTAAGACCGCCTCTTTTGTGGCGTACATGCAACAGGCGCTTGAACAGTAGGGGAGACCGCCTTTTATGCTTCTGGAGCCAACACATTGGATGAAAGCGATTTTTTCAGGAACACGCCCGTCAGACAACCGGACTATATGTCCTCCGGTTGGACCAGAAGCGGATTCCATTCTCTCAAACTCTAAACTAATCATAACGTTTGGGTATTTGCCATAACCATATTCCGTCCTCTTTCTGACGTCAAAAAGGTCGTAGCCCGTGGCAACCACGATGGCTCCAACGTTGAGAGTTAAGAGTTCGGGCTTTTGATCATAGTCAATGGCTCCAGCCAAACAAACTTTGCCACACAATTCGCACTTCAAGCAGTTATCTTCGTCAATCGTGTACACTAACGGGGCTGCTTGTGGGAAGGGAACATAAATTGCCTTCCGAACCCCAAGGTTCATGTCAAATTCGTTCGGGACTTCCACTGGGCAGTGTTGAGCACAAATTCCACAGCCCGTACATTTTTCTGGGTTGACGAATCTAGGCTTTTTCAGAACCTTTACAGTGAAGTTGCCCACTGAGCCACTGACTTCCATGATTTCAGAATAAGTTAATAACGTGATGTTGGGGTGACGAAAAGTGTCCACCATTTTGGGCGCAAGAATACACATCGAACAATCCATAGTAGGGAAAGTCTTGTCTAGTTGCGCCATTCTTCCGCCGATGCTTGGTGTTTTTTCCACCAAGTAGACTCTCATTCCACGGCTTGCCAGATCAAGGGAGGCTTGCATTCCAGCTATTCCACCGCCGATAACTAAGACAGAGTTAGTTTTCTTCACTCCAAACACCTCATTTCAGATTGAGCGCTTCTGCCACGAGCACGGTTAGATCTCGCACTTCCATTCCTACTTTTTCTGTTTCGTTCGGCACCTTTTCGGTCATGACGCATTGCCAATGTATCTGGCATTTCGGACAAGTCGTGACCAATAAGTCTGCACCTGTGTTTTTTGCTTCCATCAGCCTGTCTAACTGAATCTCCTTAGAACATTTACCACAGGCTAGCCAAGCGTTCACGCCACAGCATTCCGCATTCTCTCGGTTTCTACCCATCTCAACTAACTCTACTCCGGGAATGCTGGATATGACGCTTCTTGGAGGGTCATACACTCCCATGTGCCTTCCAAGCCTACATGGGTCGTGGTAGACTACTTTCTTTGCGAGTTTTCCGTCAAATTTGAGTTTTCCCTTCTGAATCAATTCTGATAGAAGTTCTGATATGTGTAAGACTTCGAAATCCATGTTGCCAATAACTTCTGTGTAATCTTTTTTGAATGTTCTGTATCCTTCGGGACAAGCCAAGACGACCCGAGTTGCTCCAGTTTCCTTGATGTCCGCCACATTTATTTTCGCTAGTTCTTCAAATTTTTCTATGTCCCCTGTCCATAACAAGTCGTGACCGCAACACTTTTCGTTGGGCATGATTACTGGTTTTATTCCAGCCCTGTTCAGTATTTTAACCACGCTTTGAGCAATTTTCATGCTTTCCAGTCCAAGATTCTCAAAAATCACATCAAAGTAGGGGAGACAGCCGACAAAGTAGAGTAGGTCACCTCGTTCAGCGATTTCTGCATTGTCTGGTAGCCAGTTCATTCGATTCTGTTTAAGCTTGGGATTCGTCATCATCCTCGATAGTGCTTGGGGTACACCTCTGTGAGCGCAGACTTCCTCTAGGACTCCTCCGTTGGCTAAAGTCCTACATGTCCTGATGAACTCTGGGTATTTAACGTCAGAAGGACATCTCTCGCTGCATTGGTAGCAGGTTAGACACGTCCATAACTCATCACTGGACAAAACTTTGTCTCGGAACCCAAGCAGAAACTTCTCAACCATACGCCTCGGCGAATATCCTTCACGAAGTTTCGCTACAGGACAACTACTGGAACACTTCCCACATTCAAGACAATAACGAATGTTAGTCTCTTTGACGGTTTCAGCGATCAATTCATCAACATTCGCAGGTATTCTGCTTGCAGTTTTTGTTTTCAGCGGATTCGGTCCAATCTTGCGCAATTGTTCCGTGAAGTCTTTTATGACCTGAGCGAATTTTGTTCCCTCAGAGGCTGAAATCCACTCTAAACGAAGTCTTTCAGGTTCAAGTCCCAATATGCCAAGAAGCTTCTTTGTGTTCTCTACTCTCTTCTCTGCCTTAAGGTTTCCATCCACGTAATGGCAGTCGCCGGGGTGACACCCCGAAACTAGAACCCCGTCTGCTCCCATTTCAAGGGCTTTAAGAATGAAGCCTGGGTCAACCCTTCCTGAACACATTACTCTTATTGGTCGGACGCTGGGTGGATAGGTAATCCTACTCATTCCAGCTAGGTCTGCGCCTGCGTAGCTGCACCAATTGCAGAGAAAAGCCACGATTCTAGGCTCTTCTTTCATCCTGTCAGCCTCCTATTGCAGCCTTTATCATGGCGCGAATCTGCTGGTCAGTGAAGTGCTTCATGGTAATCGCTCCAGTCGGGCAATTGACGGCGCATGCACCGCAACCTTTGCAAATGACTTCATTTACGCGTGCAACATTCATAGGTGCACTTGCGAACGGCTCGATTTCTTCAAGTTTTATTGCGTTGTATGGGCAAACTTCTTCGCATCTGCCACATCCACGGCATAGTTCTTCGTCCACCACAGCAACAATGGGCTCTACCTCAACTTTCCCCTTCGACAACGGAATCGCTGCCCTAGCAGCCGCGCCACTGGCTTGAATCAAGCTTTCAGTAATGTTTTTAGGTCCCTGAGCAACGCCTGCCAAATAGATTCCGTCACTCATCGTGTCTAATGGGCGAAGTTTGGGATGGGCTTCCCTAAAGAACCCATCAGGAGACCTCGAAACGGTAAGTATTGACCCAAGATCAGCCGCGTCTTGCCTAGGAGTCATCGCTTCAACCAACACAAGAAGATCAGTGGGAATTTCTACCGGCATTCCAAGGATTTGATCGTTTACGAGGAGAGTTAGCTGCTTATTTTTGTTCTCAAGCACTTTTGGGGGGTCTTCCAGAGAGAACTTGAAAAAGTTGATGCCTTCCTTTCTAGCCTCTCCGTAGCTCTCTTCTTGACCTTTTCCAAAGGCTCTTATGTCTCTGTATAGAACGGAGACCTCTGTCTTAGGATGTTGCTTCTTGATAAGGAGCGCGTTTTTGAGCGCCGATGTACAACAGACTCTAGAACAGTAGGGGCGATCAAGATTTCTTGAGCCTACACACAAAATGAAAGTCACGTTGCTTGGCTCTTTACCCGTCGACGACCGAATCAAACGACCTCCTGTTGGTCCATTTCTACTCATTATTCTTTCGAGTTGAAGCTGAGTGATTACGTCTTTGTGTTCTCCGTAACGGTATTCGCCAACTGGCATATAAGGATCAAAACCAGTGGCTATAACTATAGTTCCAGCTTCAATCTCGAAGGTTTCGGGTTTGCTGTCTAAAACTATGGCATTGGGCTCGCAAACTTTCAGGCATTCGCCACATCGGGTGCAAGATGCTTCATCGATTGTGAAAATCCTTGGCACCGCATCTTTGTGAGGCATGTAGATAGCCTTTCTCTTAGACAAGCCGAGGTTAAGCTCGTCGGGGACTTCTACTGGGCAAGCTTCGGCACATTTTCCACAAGCAGTGCATTTCGCGGTTACATATCTGGGCTTTCTTTTTACAGTTGCCTTGAAGTTGCCGATGTATCCCTCAAGCTTTTCGATTTCTGAGTTGGTAAAAACCTTAATCTTTGGATGGTTTATGAGTTCCTCCATCATTGGATTAAGAATCTCTGTAGCTTCTTCGTCAGTCAAGAACACTCGGTTTAGTTGGGCTACCCTTCCACCTAGATAAGGCGATTTCTCAATAAGAGAAACTGAGAAACCTCGATTTGCCAAATCAAGAGAGGCTTGAATTCCAGAAATTCCGCCTCCTATAACAAGTCCGAAGGGTCCCACATCCACCATCCTCTTCTCTAATGGCTCTAGCAGTCGAACTTTGGCGACAGCCATTCTCACGAGGTCTTTTGCCTTCTCTGTGGCTTTCTTTGGTTCGGTGGCGTGAGCCCATGAGCAATGTTCCCGAAGATTCGCCATTTCAAATAAGTATCGATTGACCCCTGCCTCTTCAACCACCCTCCTGAACGTAGGTTCATGCATTTGAGGAGAACAAGAAGCTACGACTATACGATTTAACCTGTGTTCCTTAATATCCTGCTGAATCATCGCTTGACCGGGGTCGGAACACATGTAAATATAATCTTTGCCCACAACCACATTGGGTAAAGTCTGCGCGTATTCCGCAACCTCCTTGGAGTTTACCACTCCAGCTATATTCAAGCCACAGTGGCATATGTACACTCCAATTCGAGGTTCTTCTCGTGCCATTTCAGTCCTTCCCTCCAAGATAAGAAACCGCTTTTATAGCCGCTGCGCTGGCGTCAGCTACACTGTCTGGTATATCCTTAGGGCTTTCAACTGTGCCAGCGACAAAAATTCCTTCAGACTTTGCCACTGCAATGGGATTGGTTATGACATCCGCTTCATGAGGAAATCCATGTTCGTCAAGTGGTAAGTCAAGAATCTTGCCAACTTTGAAGATTTCTTTGGATGGTAAGAGACCAACTGAGAGAACGACCATGTCAAATTTTTCTTCAATTCTTTTGTTCTCTTCTGTATCTTCTGCCCGAACTATCAAGTCCTTAGTTTCAGGGACTTCAACCACGTTGGCGACTCTTCCCCTGATGAAGCGTACGTTAAACTCGTCCTTCGCTCTTTGATAGAATTCTTCAAAGCCTTTGCCGTATGCTCGGATGTCCATGTAAAATACTGCGACATCAACATCGTGGACGTGTTCTTTAAGCAGTATAGCATTCTTGATGGCGTACATACAGCAAACTCTTGAACAGTATGGATTTCCCACATGCTCATCTCTAGACCCAACACACTGAATAAACGCAACTTTCTTGGGAATGCGCCCATCTGACAATCTTGTTATGTGGCCGGCAGTTGGGCCTGAAGCGTTTAGAAGCCTCTCGAGTTCTAAACTTGTGATAACGTTGGGATATCTGCCGTAACCATACTCGCTTTTCTTTTTGGCGTCAAAAATTTCGAAGCCTGTTGCGACAACGATTGCTCCAACTTTGAGGTTGATAAGTTCTGGTTGCTGATCATAGTTTATGGCTTCGAGTTGGCATATTCTTTGGCATAACCTGCATTTTACACAGTGGTTCTCATCTATTGTGTATCTGAGCGGAACAGCCTGTGGAAAGGGAACGTATATTGCTTTACGGATGCCTAATCCCATGTCAAACTCGTTTGGAACTTCGACGGGGCAGTGCTGAGCACAGATTCCACAACCCGTGCATTTGGTCTCATTAACAAACCTTGGTTTTTTGAGGATTTTTACGTCAAATCCTCTTCCGTCTCTTTGGACCTCTTGCAACTCGCTGTAGGTAAGAAGCTTTATGTTTGGATGCCTAGAAACTTCAACCATCTTTGGAGTAAGGATGCAAGCGGAACAGTCTAAGGTTGGAAAGGTCTTGTCCAGCATGGCCATGTGACCGCCGATGCTTGGGCTCTTCTCTAACAAGTAGGTTGTAACGCCCTGTTCAGCAATGTCTAGAGCTGCTTGTATGCCTGCGATGCCCCCTCCTATTACAAGGACTCCTTCGTTTTTACTCATTCTTAGACAGGCCTCCAAAGGTTTTTTGGCTTGGACAGGAGTTTGGCTTGTAAGTGCGGTTTTTAGAAACTTTACCTATGTAAAGACGCTTATTAAGATAGTGCCAGCCGCTATGATGCCGTTCTGATGAGGAAATTAGACTACCGATCGGCTCTCTAAGACCTTTCATTATTGGGCATCCTTGCGGCGTATCTCATCAACATACCCTTCTTTTAGTATAAATGTTACGCAAGATAGAGAAAACGAGGCTCTCAGCAAAATCAAAGATAAAACTTCATTTATCACGATTTCCCACCAAATCAAGAAACTTTAAAAACTTGTTGGATTTTATTATTAGGTCTTAGGTAAAACAGCGTCGAACAAATCTTTCGGGATAAAGCATATTAGGTTTGAACATAGTGCAATACAGGAGAGACGATGAAAATGAGTGAAGTTGACCCAAATTTCATGCATGAAGTTGCCAATACCCCTAGAGGCGAAGGAGTTCTAACATGCATTCAATGCGGAAGATGCACAAGCAGCTGTCCAGTTGCAAGATTCCTCACAGAACACAATCCTAGGCGTCTAATGGAAATGATTATTCTCGGTTTTAGACCCGATGTTCTTCACGGGTTACCATGGTACTGCCTATCTTGTTTCACCTGCCTAGACAGATGCCCTCAACGTGGAGACGTTGGTGAAGTAGTGTTTGCGATAAGAAGTCTGGCTGCAAGAGAAGGTGACATACCTGAGGGCGTTGTAGAACAAGCGAAAAACCTCTTCGGCACTGGACGTCTTGTCCCAACCACTGAATTCATGCATAGGCAAAGAAAGAGTTTGGGCTTGCCTGAGATTTCTACGTCTGCAAAGGATGCTGAAACAATTATGAAGAGAACAGGATTTGACAAAATCATAGCAAAGACGAGTACTAGGAGGTCGAAGTGAGAAAATGAAATATGCTCTATTTCTGGGCTGCCTAATATCTGCGAGGGAGCCAGGCTACGAACTCTACGCAAGAAAAGTCATGCCTCACTTTGGAATTGAATTGGTGGACATGCCAGAAACGACTTGTTGCGCACCATTCAGCATTCAATCTTTAGATTACATGGGCTGGCTAGCAATGGCTGCAAGAAACTTAGCCATAGCAGAGGAAATGAGGCTTCCCTTGCTGGCTTTCTGTAATGACTGCTATGAGTCTCTTTTAATGACGAGCATAATTCTCAGGGATAACCCAGAGTTGCGAAGCAAAGTTAATGATGTACTTTCAGAACTTGGCAAAGAGTACAAAGGAAAAGTAGAAGTAAAGCACTTGCTGGAAGTTCTCCACCAAGACATAGGAGTAAAAAAAATCAAAGACGCTGTCAAAAGACCACTGACAGAACTGAGAGTCGCCACACAAATTGGCTGTCACGCTGTGAGACCAAAAATGATTCATCCCACACTCGCAGTAAGCCCTGAGACACTTGACAAACTTGTGAGGGCAACGGGGGCTGAGACAGTTGATTACGACAAGAAAGGGGTGTGCTGCGGCGGACCACTAAGGGGCGTGAATGACGAAATCTCTCGCCAACTGACTAGACAGAAGCTCCAAGGCATGAAAGAAGCGGGAGCCAACTGCGTCGTGACAGTTTGCCCCTTCTGCTTTATACAGTTCGATTTAGGTCAACTTGAAATCAAAAGGGATTTCAAAGAGGAGTACAATCTGCCTGTTTTGCATTTTGTGGAACTCCTAAGTCTAGCCACAGGCTTAGAGATTAAAGATTGGAAGATGCGAGACCATAGGATTCCTTTAGACTCTGTTTATGAGAAAATAAAGGGGAGTTAGCCATGGCGCGGGCACGCGCAAAGAATTCCGTTTTAGTTGTAGGTGGTGGCATCGCAGGCATACAAGCATCCCTTGAACTCGCTGACAGAGGGTTCAAGGTATATCTAATAGAAAAATCTCCCAGCCTCGGCGGAAGAATGGCACAACTAGAGAAAGTGTTTCCAGTGACCGACTGCTCAAGAGACTGCGTGGGCACCTGTTGGCTTTGTGTTCTAATGCCAAGAATGATCGAATGCCACCGTCACCCAAACATTGAATTGCTAACATGCGCCGAAGTGAAAAAAATTGAAGGAAAGATCGGGGACTTCACAGTAAATGTTGTGAAATCTCCAAGATACGTAGAAGAAGACAAATGCGTCAACTGTGGCGTCTGTGTTGAAAAGTGCCCAGTCTCAGTCCCCGATGAATTCGAGATGAGACTTAAAGACCGAAAAGCAATCTACATTCCGTTTCCGCAATCAGTACCCGACATCGTAACCATTGACAAAAAAAATTGCCTACACTTCAAAAACGGTCGTTGCAGTATTTGTGAGGAGGTCTGTAAAGCAGAGGCTGTTGATTATGAACAAAAGCCAGAGCAGGTAACGTTGAATGTCGGCGCAATCATAGTTGCTACAGGTTTCGACTTGTTTGACCCGTCTCAGATTCCCGCTTATGGATACGGCAAGTTTAGCAATGTTATGACAGCCATGGAATTAGAACGCATACTTTCGCCTTTCGGTCCTACTCAAGGTCGTCTACTGAGACGTTCCGACAATAAAGAGCCTAAGTCCGTCGCCTTCATCCTATGCGTAGGCTCAAGAGACAAGCGGTTCTATTCCTACTGTTCCAGCATCTGTTGCAAATACTCACTCAAAATGGCAGTCTCAATCAAGCAACGCAACCCCAAAACCGAGGTCTATCTCTTTTACACGGATCTCCGAGCCTTCGGAAAGGGCTTCCAAGAGTTTGCAAACGAGGCTAAGAAAATCTACGGCGTCAGATACATCCGAAGTAACCCAGGCGAACTCCTCGAAGATCCGGCTACAAAGGACATAAGAATATGGTATGAGGATACCATGTCAAGAGGCGTACAAAATCTGACAGCGAACTTGGCAGTGCTTTGCAATGCCTGCGTACCGAGAGAAGGCACAGGCGAACTGGCTAAAATTTTGGAAATAAAACTCGATAATTTCGGTTTTGTCAAGCAGTTAGACGAAATCACTTACCCTGTTGATACAACTGTTCCAGGTATTTTTGCTGCTGGATACGCTCTAGGTCCAAGAACTGGAGACATCCCAGACTCAATCACCCAAGCAAGCGCTGCCGCAGAAAGGGTTTTTGAGGTTTTGCATGTCAAGAAGGAGGAATAATATTTTGAGCAAAGAAAATCGTATCGGAGTCTTTGTTTGTCATTGTGGGGTCAACATAGGAAGTGTAGTAGACGTTTCAAGTGTCGTAAAATTTGCAGAAACTCTGCCAGAAGTCGCCTACGCAGAGGAAAACATGTACTTATGCTCGGAGGCCGGACTTGAAAGCATAAAAGACGCGATAGCGAAACATGGTTTGAACAAAGTCGTCATAGCGGCATGCACACCTAGAACTCACGAAATACTTTTGAAAGAGGCATGTCAAGAGGCTGGAATCAATCCATATCTGCTTGAGATAGCGAACATCCGTGAGCAATGTTCTTGGGTACACTTGAACGAACCGAAGAAGGCGACTGAAAAAGCAAAAGACATTGTTAGGATGGCTGTTGAAAAAGTTCGTTTGCTGGAGCCTCTGGAGGAACCAGAAATAGGCGTCAACGAATCAGTCTTAGTAGTCGGAGGCGGGGTTTCTGGACTAACCGCAGCCTTGAGTTTAGCTAATCAGGATATCGATGTGTTTATGATAGAAAAGGAAGCAGATGTTGGAGGAGTCGCTCGAACCCTCAATGAAGTATATCCCACCTTCCAAAAAGCGTCAGATATCGTGGAACCATTTATTAAAGCCGCAAAGGCGCATAAGAAAATCAAGATTTTCACATCAACAACCTTGAAAGACATAAAGGGTTTTGCTGGAAACTTTCATGTTACAGCCCAATCGGAGAAAAACCCTATAGAACTCGATGTTGGAGCCATAATCGTCGCTTGCGGTGCATGGAACTACGAGCCCGCCAAGGGAATGTATCAATATGGAGTTCACAAAGGGGTAGTGACTCATCTGGAATTAGAGAAGATGCTGAGAGAGGGCACCTTAAAGAAGCCAGAGAGAGTTGTGATGATACAGTGTGTTGGTTCAAGGACTGGAGAGTTGTGGGGATACGAAATCCCAAGCCTCGTTCAATCCGACGCCGCTCGACTCTTAACAAAGTTATTAGCGAAGAAGGAAGAGGGATGGCCGCACTGCTCCAAGATTTGTTGTATGAACTCTGTAAAGAACGCAATTCTGATAAAAAAACTGTATCCTGAAGCTGACGTTTGCATCCTATACTCAGACCTAAGAACGTATAAGGGATACGAAGATTTCTACACGAACGCCCGAGACCTCGAAGTAAGGTTCATCAAATACGATTTAGAAACACCGCCAAAAGTGGTTCAAGGACCTAAAGGTAAACTGAATGTCACGGTTTATGAACCGCTCGCTGGGCGCGAAATAGATTTCATTTCCGATCTGGTTGTGTTGGCGACTCCACTGATTCCAAGCAAGGACGGAATACTCTTGTCACGAATGCTCAAGGTACCATTGGCGCCAGATGGTTTTTTCATGGAAGCCCATCCAAAAGTAAAGCCAGTGGGCGTCCATTCTGAAGGAGTCTTCGTGGTGGGAACGGCATCTGGACCGAGGGATATTCCAGAATCTATAGCGTCGGCTAAAGCCGCTGCCGCGAAAGTTTCAACCTTCATATCCAAAAGAAAACTTAAAACAGAGGGAATCATAGCCGCTGTAGATTCTGATCTCTGCATTGGGTGTGGAATGTGTGAAGAACTTTGCCCTTACGGTGCAGCTAAGATTGAAGAGAACAAGTCGAAGATCACTGAGGTCTTGTGTAGAGGATGCGGCATCTGCGCCGCAGAATGTCCCAAACAAGCGATAACTATGCGTCACTTTACAGATAAGCAGATTCTTGCGCAAGTAAGGGCAGCTTTAGCTGGGTGATCGAGATGGGAAAAACAGGGTTTGAGCCTCGGATCATTGTCTTCTGCTGCAATTGGCGAGCCTACGTAGGCGCTGACATGGCTGGAACGAGTCGGCTGCAATACTCTCCAAACATAAGGATAATTAGGGTCATGTGCTGTGGAAGGATGGACCCCACCTTTGTCTTGTCAGCGTTCAGTTGGGGCGCAGACGGAGTCATGATTTTGGGCTGCCATCCTGGAGACTGCAACTACCTCAAAGGAAACTTCATGGCTGAAAGGAGGATACAATTTCTTAGGCAGGCGCTTAAGCACATGGGAATCGAAGAAGAAAGATTAAAACTAGATTGGGTTTCAGCGAGTGAAGGTCACAAGTTCGCTTACTTAGCCAATGAAATGGTGGGTAAGCTCGAGAAACTGGGTCCAATTAAGCCAAGACTAGAAGAAACTGTAGACGCCTTTAGAACGGAGAGGCTCAGATGGGTTATGGGTCTTGCGCACATGGAGCCGAAAATTGAGAAAAAACGATACTTCGCCAAAACTGGAGAAATAATGAGGGACGAAATAGAGCGACAAACGATCATCGGTAAGATCAAGGAGAAAGGACCAATGACTGTCAGAGAACTATCAGAAGCGACAAACATAGCCACCGACCGAATATTGCGTCACATTATCGCGCTTAGAAAAGTTGGTACAATTTCAGAGGCTGGAGAAAAAGAGGACGAATACCTATATCAAGTTATGTAGTTCAATCTAATAGGATTGATTAAGGAGGAAAGTGGATGGGGGAAAAGCCTGCAGTGTTGGTTGTAGGTGGGGGGGTATCAGGGATACAAGCCTCTCTGGATCTGGCAAGCAGGGGTATCAAAGTATATCTCGTGGAGAAATCCCCAAGCATCGGCGGAAGAATGGCGCAGTTGGACAAGACATTTCCAACAATGGACTGTTCCATGTGCATACTCGCGCCAAAAATGATCGAGTGCGCTCATCATCCAAATGTTCAATTGCTTACGTACTCTGAACTGAGGGAAGTAAAGGGATCTGTAGGCAACTTTGCTGTTGAGGTTCTGAAGAAGCCCAGATACGTGGACGAGACAAAGTGCACTGGATGCGGCATATGCTCTGAGCATTGTCCCTCAGAGGTCCCTAATGAGTTCGACATGAACCTTGGGATACGAAAAGCCATATACATGCCATTCCCACAAGCAGTGCCCAGAGTCATGACAGTTGACAAAGAAAATTGTATAAATTGTGGACTCTGCGAAAAAGTGTGCGGAGCTCAGGCTGTGGATTTGGAGCAGCGAGCCGAAGAAATCGAACTTGATGTTGGCTCGATTATTTTGGCGACGGGTTTCGATCTTTTCGATCCCGCGGGGCTTCCAGCTTATGGTTATGGACGCTACAAAGACGTGATCACCTCTCTCGAATTGGAACGATTGTTATGTGCCTCTGGTCCAACTGGAGGACACTTGGTGAGACCAAGCGATGGCAAGATGCCCAAAAGCGTTGCTTTCATACAGTGTGTTGGTTCAAGGGACAAACGATTAGGAACCGCATACTGCTCCAGCATCTGCTGCAAGTATTCAATAAAAGACGCCGTCCTCATCAAAGAGCATATTCCAGATGCCAGAGTTAACATCTTTTATATCGATATGCGAGCCTTCGGAAGAGGCTTCCAAGATTTTGTCAACAGAGCTAAAACCGAGTACGGCATAAGTTTTATTCGAAGCAGTCCAGGCGAAATCACACAAGACCCAGCAGAAAAGAATCTGATTTTGTGGTTCGAGGATATCGCTACAAATAGTGTGCAGAAGTTGAATTTCGATTTGGTAGTGCTGTGCCCAGCACTTTTGCCATCCAAAGGCAACGAGAAGTTAGCTGAACTCTTGGGAATAGAAGTCGACAAGTATGGGTTTTTCAAAGCTCCAAACCTCATAGCTAACCCGGTCGACACCACTGTCCCAGGCATATTCGCCAGTGGATACTGTTTGGGTCCTAAAACTGGGGACATCCCAGACTCTATAACCCAAGGTAGTGCCACAGCGGCACGAGTTGCGGAGGTTTTGGCTGAAGCGAGTTGATCACATGGAAGAAGAAACCAAGATTGGAGTTTTCATATGCCATTGCGGAGTCAACATAGGTGGCGTAGTTGACGTTCCGAAAGTCACGGAGTATGCAAAGACTTTACCGAATGTAGCGCATGCAGAACATAACTTATACACGTGTTCCGAAGCGGGCTTAGATTCCATAAAAGAAGCAATAAAGAAGCTTGGTCTAAACAGGGTCATTGTGGCTTCCTGCACCCCGAGAACGCATGAACCACTATTCAGATCAGCGTGCAAAGAGGCTGGATTGAATCCTTATCTCTTTGAGATGGCGAACATTCGTGAACAATGTTCATGGGTTCATCCACGCGAACCAGAAAGGGCAACAAAGAAAGCAAAAGACCTGGTGAGGATGGCTGTTGGACGAGCTAAATGGTTGATGCCACAAACAGAACCCGAGTTAGAGGTAAAGGATACCTCTCTTGTGATCGGTGCTGGCGTGGCTGGAATGACTGCTGCTCTCACCTTGGCTAATCAAGGATTCAAGGTATACTTGATCGAAAAAGAAGAGGAACCAGGTGGAATAGTTAGAGAGCTCTACAAGCTGTATCCAACCCTACAAGACGCATCAGAAATCGTGAACCCCTTAATTAAGGCGGTGAAGTCCCACAAAAAGATTGAGTTGTTGACTTCAACGGATGTGTCGGACATTGGAGGGTACGTTGGGAACTTCGAGGTCACAGTTTCTGGAAAAAAGGGTGAGAGGAAGCTTGAAGTGGGAACTATAATTGTCGCCTGTGGCGCCTTGAATTACGAGCCACCCGAAGGATTGTATCAATATGGAGTTTTTGATCGAGTAATAACGCAGCAACAACTAGATAATATGTTGAAGAAAGGAAAACTTGAGAAACCAGACAGAATCGTGATGATCCAGTGTGTGGGAGCGAGAAAGGGAGAAATACGAGCGTATCAACTGGAAAGCTTTCCGAAATCAGACACCGCCGAATTGCTAAGGAAGATATTAAAGGCGAGGAAAGAGGAAGGCTGGCCCTACTGTTCCAGAATTTGTTGCATGAACGCCATCAAAAACGCAATCTTAGTTAAGTCTCAATACCCTGATACAGACGTTGTCATCTTGTACGGAGATCTTAGGGTATACAAGGAATACGAAGATTTCTACACAAAATCTCGTGAAAATGAGGTAAGATTCATAAGGATCATGGAAGAAGTTCCCGCGGAAATCGGGCAGGCGCAGGGAGACAAGCTAAAGGTCGTGGCTTACGATATGCTCGTTGGTCAAGAAGTAGAATTCTTAGCTGACTGGGTGGTGCTTTCAACCCCTCTCAGACCACGCAAAGCCGAGGTGTTGTTGGCAAGGATGCTCAAAGTGCCCATAAGTCCAGACGGTTTCCTAATGGAAGCCCACCTCAAGTTGAGACCTGTAGATACGTCAGTAGACGGGGTATTCCTCGCCGGAACTGCTTCTGGCCCCAAGGATGTTTCAGAATCTATAATATCGGCTAAGGCAGCAGCGGCGAGAGCAGCCATACTCATGGCTAACAAGAAGCTTAAAACTGAGGCTATTACTTCAGTGGTGGACGAAGAGTTATGTATCGGTTGTGGACTCTGCGAAGAAATCTGCCCCTATGGAGCGCACAAGGTTGTAGAAGGAAAATCCACTGTTATTGAAGCCTTGTGTAGGGGTTGCGGGGCATGCTCAGTGGAATGTCCGCAAAGAGCTATAAGCATGCGACACTTTGGCGACCAGGAAATACTAGCACAGGTTGAAGCATTGCTTCGTTAGGATTCAATTGGGATGAAGTCTATGAGCAAAACCGCAATGAAGGAACATGAATTCGAGCCTGTTATAGTTGCTTTCTGTTGCAATTGGTGCGCATACGCAGGCGCTGACCTAGCAGGCACCAGTCGCTTCGAATATCCAGCAAACGTGAGAATAGTCAGAGTTATGTGTAGCGCTCGAGTGAGCCCAATCCATATCCTGTCAGCGTTACGATGGGGCGCCGACGGAGTTGTGATAGCTGGTTGCCACCCAGGCGACTGCCATTATGTAAAGGGAAACTTCGCGATGGAAAAGAGATTCAACTTCTTAAAGGAGGTTGCCAACCGCCTTGGGATCGACCCAGCTAGGATTAGATTAGAATGGATTTCAGCCAGCGAAGGAGGAAAGTTTGCCGCTTTAATCAGAGACGTGACAACAGAAATCAAGAGTCTAGGACCGAGCCCATTACCAAAACGCACACAGGAGATAGAGGCTGCAATCGAAGCTTATAAGAGACAGAGACTGAGGTGGATTTTTGGAGTTTCCCAAACTGAAGCAAAGTTAGATGAAGAGAAATATCGTGCAGCCGTGGATACCGTGATGAAGGATGAAATAGAGCGGCAGATGATTATTGGGGCAATTAAACAGGAAGGACCTTTAACTATTCGAGAGATTTCTGGCGCTATTAACATACCGCCGGATAAGATACTTCGCCACATCATTGCTCTCAGAAAGACTGGTGTAGTTTCGGAAGCAGGCGAAAAGGAAGACGGATATCTCTACGCAGTTTTATGACCTTACGCTAAGATGACAACTAAGTAATTTCACAATTTCTCTACGCAACCTGGATGAACATCACCTGGGTAGTTACGATCATAAAAGTAAACCTCATTGGTTTCAAGGTCAACTTCTGCACGATCATAAACCCTTGCCCTCGTCAATAAGTTATTGTAGTCATCTTGATCGGAAACCCGAACCATCCGTAACATCTTTTCTTTCCTATCCATTGGCTTTCCGCACAACTCACACAATTGCTCGGTTATCAAAAACACTTTAAATTCTCGGTTTCCCATTTCCAGAAACGTTGCAGATTCTAAAGATTTTCTCAAGAGATAACCCCTTACTGTTTATAGTTCGTTACGCTTAAAGTCGCTGTTAAACTAGTATGAATTTTCTGTGCTTCAGGCTCATTTGACAACAACTGAAGTGAACCGAAAGAATGATACGCACAAAATAGAAGTATAGAATGGGAGAATACGGCATGGCGAAAACTGAGAAAAAACAAAAGAAACCAAAGACGATTAAGACAACGAATATAGAAGAATACTTGAAACAATTACCAATCCCACCCAAAGAGCACACTTACGAGTTGAAAATGGAGAAGCGTCTCAAACGTATACTTAAGGAGCAGGAAAAGGAGACGAGAAAGAACCTTTCTTGAAGTTTATAACGATTCCCATCAAGTTATGTGCAGTGGCAAAGAAAAGACGCCTACACCTACTGTTTACAAAAGTTTTAAATCTTGATAAAAAAGGGAAGAGATTGGTGGTTTGATTTGAGTAAAACTGTGATGGAGTTATGTTTTGATATTAAGGGTCAAACAGCAGTTGTAACTGGCGCCTCCAGCGGACTAGGTGTGACCTTTGCCGAATCATTAGCTGAACGTGGAGTAAACCTTGTAATTGCTGCAAGAAGATATGAAAAGCTTGTTGAAGTGGCTGAAGACTTGTCCAGTAAATATAGGGTGAAAGTGATTCCTGTCAGAACAGATGTGGCTCAAGAGGAAGAAGTAATCAACATGGTGAAGACAGCGATAGACAAGTTCGGCTCTTTGGAAATTCTGGTCAACAACGCTGGAATCGCATCCTTAAGCCCATCTATTGACATGAGTTTGGAAGAGTGGAAGAAAGTGATAGATGTCAACTTGACTGGAGTTTTCTTGTGCGCGAGAACTGCTGCACGTGAAATGATTAAGAAAGCGTATGGAAAAATAGTGAATATTGCTTCTATTTACGGAGCCGTAGGCGACATATTCCCAGCAGCACCCTATTATGCGTCTAAAGGAGCAGTCATCAACCTAACAAGATCCTTCGCAATTGAATGGGCACCTTACAAAATAAACGTGAACGCCATCGCACCTGGATTTTTCCCGAGTGAAATGACGGCACCAATTTTCCAAGATGAAAAGGCGTTGAAACACATCCTTTCCAGAACGCCGTTAGGAAGAACAGGAGAAACATTAGACTTGAAAGCAGCACTAATATACTTGGCTTCTCCAGCCTCTCACTACGTCACGGGACAGACAATATTCGTTGACGGAGGATGGACAGCACTTTAGTACGTGGCTAGGTAAAATGTGAACTGTTTCACCCTTTTGCAAGAGCTTCTTTGACTATCTCCAGAAGCTTCTTTCCTTCTGTTTTGATGTCGATGACGGGTATCTTCACTCCAGCTGGAACGATCTTCAATCTGGCAAGTGGACCCGTGATTGCCAAAATCGGATCAACAGTTCCCCTAAGAGTTTGTCTTAGTTCTTCCTCACTCTTTGCTGCTACGATTTTAAGAATGTCCTTCCTCTGGCTAACCACAGAGCGAAATCCTTCAATGATCAGTAAATCTAGTTTCTCATCTTCGATTAGATTGACTATCCCCTTTAAGTCGTTCTCAGAGGTTTCTTTCTTTCTGATAATAGCCAATTCTTTTGGCGCTGCAGCAACAACTATTTTTGCCCCTGCCCTTGCGTGTCTCCAAGTATCCTTGCCCTTTGCATCTATGGAGAAGCCTGCTTCATGGATGTGCTTGATCGTTCCTATCCTAAATCCTTCTCTTGAGAGGTTGGAAATCAGGTACTCAATCAAGGTGGTTTTCCCAGACTTGGCTGTTCCCAATACCGCTATTGTAGGTATCATTCAGTCACCATACTACTAGGAAGGTGTTAAATGAGCAAAGTTCAATAAAAGCGGTGCTCTGCCTCTTTGTAAGCCTTAACATGGTTAAACTTTTCTAGTTATAGTGCAGCGATTTTCTCCTTGATCTTCGAGCGTACGTCATCTGAAACAGGACCAATCTTTGAAAGCCTTGAGTTGAGGGTTTCGAATATGTTAAGTATCTTATTGTATTCTGGGAGTGTTGTGGTGAATGACATTAGGCGGAGTGGTTCAACGCCATACACCCCTAACTCCTTCTTGAACTGGGTGATCTGTTCTCTTAGGGCTTCTTCGCTAAACACCCCGCCATGATCCTCAACGAATATGATGCCGTCAGCTCCAGCGGCAAATGCGTGTAACACGTGTTTTAAGCCAACTCGTCCAGTGGTTGGAACACGAATTATCTCAACATTAGAAGGATAGGATACTCTCGTCTGTCCAGCCAGATCCGCAGACCCGTAGGCTATTTCTTTTTCAAGGAAAGCAACGATCTTCGGAGACTTCCCTCCTTCGCAGATCCCCTTTATTTGGGCGATCAGTTGTTCATCGGTGCAGTTGTTCAGTTCGATCGCTTCTTGAGGGCATCTGGGCACACAGATTCCGCATCCAATGCATGAAACGGGATTAATCACTACGCCCGCCGTAGACTTTTCCACTGCACCAACTGGACACACATTAAGGCACACACCACAGAGATTGCACTTTTCAGGAATGATGTAGGCTACTTCTGGCGACACGGAGATTTCTCCTTTCCCAACAAAGGTGGCGACTCTTGAGGCGGTAGCCATCGCTTCTAGGGTTGTCTCTCGTACGTCCTTTGGGCTTAGGGCGCATCCTGCAACGAAAACTCCCTCTCTTTGGCTGTCCACTGGTCTAAGCTTGTAGTGTCTTTCTAGAAGAAAGCCGTCAGAACCGATCTGAATGCCTAACTTCCGAGCTAACTCCTGAGTGCCTAGGCTAGGGATGACTCCTAGGCTGAGTACCACTAGGTCGAATTTTCCCTCAACTTGAGTGTTAAGAAGGGTGTCTTCTCCCCTCACCAAGATTTCACTGTTCTTTAATGGAACAACCTCTCCCACGCGACCCCTGACAAATCTTACGTTGTGGTCTTGAGCCGTCGCATAGAATTCTTCATACCCCTTTCCATCTGCTCTAATATCGGTGTAGAAGATCCAGGGTTCGGCGTCAGGCACGACCTTCTGAACCAGCATAGCCTGTTTAATGGCAGCCATGCAACCTATCTTGCAGCAGTGGTCCACTCCAGTTTCTTTGTTCATCATTCGGCTGCCTACGCAAAGTATGAAGGCAATTCTTTTCGCCACTTTTTCGTCTGATGGTCTGCGCATTTCGTGACCTAGAAGTCTCTCTAATTGCAGGTTCGTTATGATGTCTGGGTGTAAACCGTAGCTGTATTCCTCCAAGGTTTTAGGGTCTATCAACTCGAATCCAGTGCAAGCAACAATGGCGCCTGCGTCCAACTCCGTGGTTTCTTCTTTCTGATCAAAGTTGATGGCTTTACCTTTGCAGAATTTTTCGCAAAGCCTACAGACCCCCTTGGTGAAGTATAGGCAGTGGTCCTTGTCAATTGCGTATGTTCTCGGAATAGCCTGCTGAAAGGGTATGTATACAGCCTTTCGCGGGGACAAGCCAGCCTCGAATTCGCTTGGAACCTTGACGGGACAAACTTTCGCGCACTCTCCGCAGGCTGTGCATTTTGAAGCGTCTACGAATCTGGGGTTCTTCTTGATTAAGGCTCGGTAGTTGCCTGGAGAGCCCTTGACATCCGTTAACTCAGCCATGCTTATGATTTCTATTTTGGGGTGTTGCCCAGCGTAAACCATTTTTGGTGTGAGGATGCATTGGGAGCAGTCGAGGGTTGGGAAGGTTTTGCTGAGTTGTGCCATGTGTCCGCCTATGCTCGGGCTTTTCTCCACCAGGAATATTTGATAGCCCTTGTCTGCCAATTCGATGGAAGTGATGATGCCTGCGATTCCGCCCCCAATTACAAGGATATCTTGGTTCACTGGTATGCTTCTACTCTCCAACGGTTCAAGGTAACGGGCTCGCGCAACCGCACCACGAATAATGTCGATCGTCTTAGATGTGGCGTCTTCTTTGTCACCATGGACCCAACTGCACTGTTCTCGGATGTTTGCCATCTCAAGTAAATACGGGTTTAAGCCTGCTGACTCAACTGTTCGTCTGAAGGTGTCTAGGTGCATCCGTGGTGAACACGACGCAACCACGATTCTGTTAAGCCCATGTTCCTTGATTCCTTGCTTGATCATTTCTTGTCCAGGATCACTGCACACGTATTCGTATGTTTTTGCAACTTTAACGTTTTTAAATTTGGAAGCTGCTTCTCTAACCTTCTCCACGTCTACTGTGTCGCTTATGTTCCCTCCGCAGTGGCAAATGTATACTCCAACTCTCACTTCTTCTTTCGTCATCTTTCTGTCCCCCTTATTTATGGAAGTATTAAAACACTGGTTGTTTGAATTTCATAAAGCATGTGTTTTTGAAGGTCATGTTAAGCAAACACTCTCTGAAAAGTTTATCGTATTCTTACAAAAAGATAGACTTACTTATGAAAAAAAGGAAAGTCTTAACGACTGAACAAATGAAGGGTCTACTAACATACTTTCTCTGAAAGGTTTTTCCGTAATAGCCTTGTTCCCGTGTATTCTGCTAGATGGTCTCGAAATATGTCTTAAAGATCTCAGCGATATCTTCGCTAACTATCTTAACCGAAGTTTCACGGTTGTAGTAGAGTGCAGACTCGCTCCAGTTATGTGATCCAACATAGACAATTTTGTCGTCTATTATTACGAGTTTCATATGATCCGTATCAGTATCATTATCTAGCTTCACAGTGACACCATTGTCTGATAGATACTCGTATGCCTCCAAATTTTCATCCATATAGCCAAAATAGGTCCTATACTCGATGATTACAGTTACATTAACCCCTCTATCCTTGGCATAAACGAGTTCTTTAATCAGATCGTTAGCCCAGTCATATGAATCACCTGGATCATAGATCATCGAATACATGGCGACCGAGATCGTTTCAGTAGCATTCTCAAGGGCACTCTTTATGGAGTGGTAGTATTCCTTATCCGTGAGAACATGGATTAACTCATCAAGTCTAGCTTCAAGGTCAGCTATTGTCGCATTCTTTTCTGCTATTATAGCATCTTTTTGTGCTATTATCGTGTTCAATTGGTCAACTTGACCTTCTAGATCGGCAATTTGAGCTTGAAGATTGGCTATTGTCGCAGTTTTTTCGGCTATTTGCGCGTTTAAGTTATCAATTTGATCTTGCAGAACTGTTACTGTGGCTTGAAGAGAATCTTTCCAGTTCGTCATGTTGGTTAAGTCGATCTGTAAAGAGGCAATATCTGTTAAAGCTTCATAATAGCTTATATTTAATGCCTCATATTGATTTTGTAAAGAGCTGAAGTTCATTAAGGCTTCATAACAGCTTGTGTTCAATGTGTCATATTGCGTTTGCAGTGTAGTCACTTGTGATGTTAAAGTGGTGACTTGATTTTGTAGGTTATCTTTTTCTGTGGTTAACGAGTTTAACTGCTCTTGCAAAGCGTTTTTCTCTGATATTAAAGTCGTTATTTGGTTTTGCAGAATATAATTTTCTGTTGAAAGTTGCCCTGATAAATTCTGGTAGTAGCTGTGCCACCACTGTTCACTCCCATAATTATCCCATAACTCCCCTATCTGCAATTCCAAGGATTGCTTGTTCACGAAAAACCAGATGTTCGACCCAGCTAAAATGACCAACATGATGGCACTCATGACCAAGGCTATTTTGAGCTTTCTGAGTCCTTTTTCAGCTTCTTCCAATTCATGACCTCCAGAACCATAGTTTGCTTAGGTGACCCAAATAAGAATTTGGTTACGTGAAATGAAAGGAATCATAAAAGAAGTTACAGATCGTTAAAATCAACTGTCAATGTTTTACATTAATTGTTTTCAGTATTTTGTTACTGTAGTTAAGTTTAGATGTATTTCAAGATCATTCTTATGCTGATGAGTATCAAGACTATTCCGAAGATTCTTTTGAGGTTCTTCACCGAGGTTCTTTTGGATAGGTAGGCGCCAACCTGAGATCCAAAGATCACTCCCAACGCAAGAAAGACAACATAGTCAAGATGGATGTTGGTTCCTGACAAGAAATGCGTGGCAACTCCTGAAATCGTGGTAAAAATCATTGTGAACACGGAGGTTGCTACTGCGACGTGTATCGGAAAGTTGGCTACTAAATGCATAATTGGCACCACAAGGGCGCCGCCTCCTATTCCCAGCAAGCCCGAGAAGAAACCTCCAAAGAAACTGAGCGGAAAACTCAGCCTAACATTTGCATCGAATTCAAAAATCGTTCCGTAAGAGTCTAGGATTTTGCGGTGCCAACTCTTCTCCGTCTTGGCTGGTAGAAGGCGTGAAAAGGGAAGTCTAACCATCATCTGGCAGGCGATGAATATGAGGAAAAATCCGAAGACAAGCCCGAGAAGTCTTGGCTCTATTACAGTTGCTACATATGCTCCAGCAATTGCTCCAGGGATTGTTGCAGCAGTTAGGATTGCGCCAATCTTATAGTCGATCCTTTTTTGCCTTGAATAACCCATGGTTGATGATAAAGAAGTGAAGATTATGGTTGCGAGACTTGTTCCAACCGCTTCGACTGGGTTAAAGTCGAAGACTTGGGTTAAAAAAGGGACGATGAATACGCCTCCTCCAACTCCGACCATTGAGGCGATTATTCCGATGAAGAAGGCTACGAATGGTAGCAAGATCATGTCGGTTGGTGTCAATGAAGTTTCTCTCCGAAGGATACGCTTTCAGTTGTATGTTGAAGAACGCATTATTCGGTGATGCGTCCTTAAAAGAATATTCTTTGGGGTCTGTTCGTCATGAGGTCCTCATTCCTTTAGGTCGGTCTGGGACGGCAACATCATCCCCCAAGTATTGAGGGCGTCCTCCATCTTTAAAACGTTATGGCATCTCAAGAAAGAAGCCCATGCAAACAAGAAGTTTCGCAAGTTTTATTTAGTATACCCACCCCTACTAAGTAGAGGTGCCCCTACTTGTATTTTGACCCCAGACCAAAAACCAAAAAAGAAGACTTATTCAACAGAGAGAATGAACTCAAACAATTTCAAAACACCTTATCCTACGCCTCAATCATCGTCGTCACAGGACTTCGACGAACAGGCAAAACATCCTTTGTTGACATAGCATTATCAGAAACCGACTACCCATACATCTTCCTCGACATGCGAGACCTTCCAGTCATCCCCTCCCGCGTCGAAATACTCCGCAAAATAGAAACAGCCTTCAACAAACTATCCAAAAAATGGATCCCCATACTCTTAGACGCACTTAAACACGTTAAAGGAGTCAACATTGCAGGCAGCTCAATAACCTTCCAATGGGGAGAAAAAGGCGTAGACTTAATTGAACTATTTGACAAAATAGACTCGTGGGCCAAAAACCACGATAAACGCTTCCTACTCGCCTTTGATGAAATTCAACTCATCCGAGGAGACAAAAACATTCCAAGACTTTTCGCAAGAATAGCAGACGTACACCACAACATAATCATAATCCTAACTGGCTCAGAAATGGGCCTACTATACGATTTCCTTGGATTTGACAACCCAGAATCACCACTATACGGCAGACACTATGTCGAAATCAAAATGAGAAACTTCAAAAAAGAAGAAACAAAAGCCTTCCTCCAAGCAGGATTCAAGCAGATCAACATAGCATGCCACGATGAAATCCTCCAATACGTCATCCAAAAACTAAACGGAGTCGTAGGATGGCTAACCCTTTTCGGCGCAAAATGCCGCGACAAAGGAAAATGCAGCAAAGAAATAGTTGACGAAGTCCTCGACGAAGGAGGCAAACTTGCCAGAGCAGAAGCCCTCAAAATAGTAAAGTTCTCACCACGTTACGGAATTATCCTAAACTTCCTATCAAAAGTTGAAAAAGCAAACTGGTCAAAAATAAAAACGGCACTGGAAATACATGAAAAACGCTCACTACCAAACTCCACCTTCACAGAACTACTAAATAAACTTGTCAAAACAAGCCTTATAGAAAAAGAAAACAACGAATACCGCATAGCAGACTCACTACTCGCCCACGGGATCAAAAAAGAACCCTTCCCTGAATAACCCATAGGAGTAGACCCAGGCATACCAAGTAGAGCCCCCCTTACTAAAAATCTTTTTCAGCAAAAACATGTTGTTTACTGGCACCTAATCCAATGGCAAAACAACCACAAAGCAAGCTCACCCAAATCCTATCAACCTACTAAGAGCCTAATACCCTCCTAGACGAGCCTATACCCGTCTCTCTGTCCCACTACACCTGTCTATTTGACTCATATAGTAGACTGGGGCTAGAAGTTGCGTGTGTGCGTGTTTCTGCCTAGACTAGGATGGTAGCGGGGACTAGATTTGAACTAGTGATCTCTGGGTTTCTCAACCAAGTTTATGAGCCCAGCGGGTTCTCCTGGCTACCCCACCCCGCTCTACAACACTTCCTCGTTTAAGAGTGGTAGCGCCGTTTAAAAAGTTTAACTTACTAATCTCACTCTAACTCGGTTTCAGGAGTGTGCTACGCTTCCGCTCGCCCACGACGCATCCGAATTATCACAATCAGAACCACTGCCCCAGCAGCAGCTCCAACCGCAATATAGATATAAAACTCAAACTGAAACCCTGCAGGCGCCTCTACAAAAAACACGCTTGGAGAACTCTCTGACGCCCCATATCGTGTGTTGTCTCCTTCAAAGCTTGCAACAACCTGCCAAAGTCCTGAAGAATCCGGTGTGAAGACAGTGTCAAAGGTGCCATTTGCGTATGTATGAACAGAAGTCTCAACTTCTGATTCGTTGGGGCAAGTGAAAACCAGTGTGATCTCAGCAAAACTTATAGCTGGGCTGATTGATCCATTTATAGTGATCTTTCCTCCCATGCTCAAAACTTTACCAGTAACATTGCAAGTTAAGGATGGAATGATTTTACTTACAACCAAACTCTCACAGTCGCTAATGGCGCCGAAACAAGTTTGGTTGCCAACCCAACTCGCTGAAACCATCCAAACTCCAAAGCTAGAAGGCGAAAATGAATCACTGAAGAAACCATGAGAATCAGCACTTACCGACCTTAACACTTCACTGCCCTTGCAAGTGTAATTCAATGCGACAACGGCTCCGCCATGCGATATGGAACCATTAACTACCACAGTCTCATCAACATCGCAGATGAACTGAGACAAAGAAATTTCGATTTGAGTTGGATTCTTCACAGAATAATTACCCTGCACCTCTGCTTGGTTCTCAGCTACGTCAACAGCCAATACCTTATACTTCACAAACGTTCCAGCGGTCTGTCTGGGGATGATTGCTCTGTAAGTGTTGTTTTGATCTTCATCCATGTCGATAGAAGCCGATGTCAACCAGTTATCTCCCGTATAAGTCAACCATACTCTCTCTAACTCAGTTTCATCAGACACTCGTGCTGTTATGTTTGTTTCGTCACTGGGATACGCCCGCTCAACCGAATCAACGAGACTGAGTTGTGGGGCGTCAAAATCAGTTTTGACCATAAATCTGACATTGCCTTCCCCAAATTCAGCTAACAGAACAAGATGATAGAGAATAAACTCTGAATTGTATGGTGAGGTGTGATTGATCAGCATATCCTGCCCCGAATGCTCGCAACTTGCTATAGCATCTGGATTTTTGTACCCCCTATCATCCAAATTGAACCCACCAAAAGTAGCCTGCTTCGTAACACTCTTAAGGCTTCCATAGAGCCCAGGCTCCCACGCTAACGGTACTCCATTCAGTGTGGTACCTATATCTCTTGAAGGATTAGCCATTAAATACAGTCTAGCCTCATACATATCAAGACTCTCCGGCACATCAATCAGAACTTCAAGACGAGTGCTGTTGGTACAAAACTCATAAGCCCAACCCGTATCTTCCACTGGTTTGTTATTCACTTTGCCCTGCAAATAACGTTGATACCACTTGTTGCAATCCACATGCTCGATGACCATAAAGGTGCCTCCGTTTTCGCCATCACTCTCTCTGGGGTCGTTTTTTATTGTGAAGGTGTAGTTGCCTGTTTTTGTTGGGGTGAAGAATGGTTGGTCTACTGTGGTTCCCAAGTGTTCGGGCAGTCCAGCCGCCTCGGTGTGGGATGAAACTAACCGGCCTTGGGGGTCATAAACATAAATGTCATAGTCCGTCTTAGTAGCAATCCAGTCCCCATAACAGTACACGTGGTAAGAGCGATTTTCGTTCAGGCTGTAAACGTAGGTCCAATCTTCGCCTATAGGAATCTGTGACTCTTCTATCCTCAAGGGCGAAACTGGCTTGACTACAAAATCCATGTGAGCGGGATTCTGTGCTCGTGGACCAAAGTCAGTTTTGACTATGAAGCTAACTTCGCCTGCTCCTTCTTCAGCTATCAAAACCAGGTGATATAAAGTGTTTCCGTTGTCGGGATGAGTGTAATTGATTAGCATATCTTGTCCAGGAAATTCGCAGCTTGCAGTGGCATTTGGGTTCCTAAATCCCGTACTGTTCAGGTTGTATCCGCCATAGGCGCCGGAACGTTCCCCATATAATCCAGGCTCCCAAGCTAAAGGTACACCGTTTAACGTTGTCCCTACATTCTTTGAGGGATTAGCCATGGCGTACAATCTGGCTTCATACATGTCTAGGCTATCGGGCACATCAATCCACACCTCGGTGTGTTTGCTGTCGGTGAAGAATTCGTAGGCCCAACTCGTGTTTTCCATTGGATTGTCATCTACTTTGCCTTGCAAACTCTGTTTATACAATTGATTACACTCAATATGCTCAATTGTCATAAGCGTGGCTTCCTTTGCCCCTTTACTTTCTCGGGGATCATTTTTTATTGTGAAGGTGTAGTTGCCTGTTTTTGTTGGGGTGAAGAATGGTTGGTCTACTGTGGTTCCCAAGTGTTCGGGCAGTCCAGCCGCCTCGGTGTGGGATGAAACTAGTGTGCCCTCAGGATCGTAAACATAAATGTCATAGTCTGTTTCAGGGTTGGAACCGTAATCAACCCATTTTCCGTAACAATACACGTGATACAAGCGATTTTTGTGGAGAAATATCGGATAGGTTCCGTTAGCACCTATCGGGATATCTGATTCGAGTATCTTTATTGGATACAGTGGTTTGCCTGCGTATGGATTGATATTTGGTTGGGCTGAAACAACCACTGGAAACAGGAACCATAGCATATAGTAGCCGATGATAAAAGACAAGATTAACGTTTTCAAGAACCCTTTTAGGTGTGCCTTGGGCATAATTCATCACGCGCACAAGTCGAGGTTACTCAACTTTTTGACTATCCTCTTTTAGTGGGAGTTTAAGTCTTCTGAATTGTAGATGTGTATTTGTAATCAATATCAGAATCTGAATTATAGTCGAAATATTTACTTGAATTTCATATAATTTATACGACAGAAAATCTAACAACATTCTCAGTGAATCGCTATGAGTGTTAAAGATGTTATGGTTGAAGAAGTGATAACAGTTGAACCAGACACAAAAGTTAGGGACGCTGTGGAGCTGATGAACGAGAATGAAATCGGCTGCCTCATTGTAACGAAAGACGGAAAGCCCTTAGGGATAATCACTGAAAGAGACATTCTGAAGAAGATTGTTTGCCAATCCAAAAAACCTGAGCTGATGAGGGTTTCCGAGATTATGTCTAAACCTCTTTTGGTTGGGCGGGTTGATATGGATCTGGGAGACGCGGCGAGGCTGATGCTAAAAAAGAATGTTAAGAAGCTTCCTATCGTGAACGGTGAGAAGCTTGTGGGTTTGGTAACCTTGACCGACATCGTTAGAGTCGATCACATTGAGCACTTGCTGATTAAAATAATTAAGCAACTCAGAAAGAATGGATGGAACCCTCCAAAGCGGATGAACAAGATTGTCGGACTTTACATAACTTAGCTATAACTAACTAGGGCGAGCGCCATGTCGATAGAAATTGAAGATATTATGGTTGACAGGGTGATAACCATAGAAGCCGATGCCCCGGTAAGCGATGCTGTAAAACTAATGAACACGTATGAGATTGGCTGTTTAATCGTGATGGAAAAGAGAGAACCCATTGGAATTGTAACTGAAAGAGATATGTTGAAAAGGGTTCTAGCAGACTCTGAGGAGTTTAAGAAGATTAACATTCAAGAAATAATGTCAAAACCACTCATAGCAGGAACACCTGACATGGAAATTGAGAGTGCTGCCAGAATTATGTTTACAGAGAAAATCAAAAAACTCCCAATCGTAGAGAATGGAAAGCTTATAGGATTAGTTACCTTAACAGATCTTCTCCGTATTCAGCCGCAACTTATCAAGATGTATAAAATTTTCTCAAACAGCCTCGCTCCGAAAAGGATGAAAAAAGTTTTCGATTACTACTTGTTAATTAATTCTGAATCAAAAAGAGGCGCGTGGTTAGCCAATGAATCAAGAATCTTTGAAAGGTGAAAAAGGAGTGAAATTCGCATGGTAAATTTAGGTTTAGGAGATGAATGAAATGGCACCAAAAACGACTATCTCTATAATAAAATGCGATGTGGGCTCTCTAGCCGGGCATCATACCGTGCCCAGTCCCTTGCTAAAGATCGGGGAGAAACGTTTAGAAGAAGCACAGAAAAGGAGGCTCATCAATAGCCACTATGTTTTCCACGCAGGAGACGACCTTGAACTTCTGATGGTACACACCCAAGGCGAAGATAACCCTAAAGTCCACGGGCTCGCTTGGGACACTTTCAAAGAAGCTGCCGAAAGAGCAGCGGCACTGAAGATGTATGGCGCGGGACAAGACATCCTAAAGACAGCATTCAGCGGAAACGTTCGGGGAATGGGTCCCGGCGTGGCTGAGATGGAAATCGAAGAGAGAAAATCAGATCCGATGGTTGCCTTTGCAGCTGATAAGACTGAGCCGGGCGCTTTTAACTATCCTTTGTTCCGCATATTCGCAGACCCTACCAACACAGCTGGGCTTGTGATCGATCCAGAATTGGCTGAAGGCTTTAAATTTGAAGTTCTCGACGTTATTGAAAACAAGAAAGTTGTTTTGAAGTGCCCCGAAGAGATGTACGAGTTGATTGCGTTAATCGGAACTCCCTCACGCTATGTGGTTTCGCATGTGTGGCGAGCTAGAGACAATCTCCCGTGCGCTGCAACCAGCACAACCAGACTCTCATTGATCGCTGGCAAGTATGTTGGGAAAGACGATCCCGTCTGTGTTGTGAGGGCTCAGCACGGTCTACCTGCGCTTGGTGAGGTTTTGGCACCGTTCATGCACAGTTATCTTGTTGAAGGTTGGATGCGTGGAAGCCACTGGGGTCCACTAATGCCCGTAGGGTTGAAGGACAGCAGATGCACAGCTTTTGATGGGCCTCCGAGAATTGTGGCTCTTGGTCTCCAGGTTGCAAATGGTAAGATTTCTAGCGATGATGATGGCACTCCACTGATAAGTGATCTGTTTGATGATCCAGCTTTTGACTTGGCTCGTCACGAAGCTGTGGAAATGGCGGTTACTCTTCGTCGGATGGGTGAGTTCGAACCTGCTCGATTAGGCGTAGAAAGTATGGAATACACTACTCTGCCAAAGATCTTGGAAAAACTAAAGGATAGATTCGAGCCTGTTAGTATAGAGACGAAGATTCCTCTTCTGTCAACCCACTAGAAGGTAATGCTATGCGAATTGGGTTCTTCGTTTGGGAATATCCACCTAAGCTTGTTGGAGGCTTAGGCACTTACGCTGAATACATAACTCGTGAATTCGTCGGATTAGGCCATGACGTTACCGTCTTCACGCTAAATCTAGGAGATTTAAAGACAAGAGAAGTATTCAAGGGAGTGGAGATTCATCGTCCCAAGATCGCAGATGCAAGCAACGTGTTCCCGATGTTCGTAACAGAGGACCTGAAAAGATGGGGAACAAACATCCGCTTCTTCAACGACCTCTTCATTTATAACATCTTGAGCGCGACAAAGTTCGTCAACCAACTTATTGAGAAAGAGAATTGTCAGTTCGACATCGTATGTGTTCACGACTGGTTAAGCAGCATCTCAGGAATCATGGTAAAAAACGAAACAAAGGTGCCTGTGGTTTTCCATGTGCACAGCACTGAGTTTGGTCGTAGCGGTGGCCAAGGCTCTGCAGTGGTCTCTCACTTGGAGTTGGCAACCGCCGATGTTGCCGATCGTATAATTACGGTCAGCCAGGCAATGAGAGAAGATCTCATTCGACATGGCTGGCCTAGTTCGAAAATCAGCGTGGTCTGGAATGGAGTGGATCCTGATCGATATGATCCCGAAAAATGCCGCAAAGAAGACGTAAAGAAACTGCGTGAAAAATACGGCATCCAGAAAGATGAATGCCTACTCCTCTTCTTGGGGCGACTTACATGGGTTAAGGGCGTGAATAACTTGGTTCAGGCTATGCCCTTGATCCTAGAAGAGTACCCTAAGACAAAGCTCGTGATTCTGGGTAAGGGGGAACAGCAAAGAGACGTAACTGAGACTGCACGGAGACTCGGAATAGGTGATAAAGTAATTTGCAATTTCGAGTTTGTGCCAGAGGAAGAAAGGATAATGCATTACGCCGCTTCTGATGTCTGCATATTTCCGTCCACCTACGAACCCTTTGGCATAGTCAGTCTCGAAGCCATGTCCATGGCAAAGCCTATAGTTGTCGGAGCCCACGGAGTAGTCGGGTTCAGAGAGCAAGTCATATCATCAGGACCAGATCAGAACGGCATTCACGTGAACGGTGGGGACTCTGCGGATATAGCTTGGGGCGTGAAGCAAGTATTGAAGGATACAGAAATGGCGAAAAAGTGGGGTCAAAACGGACGTGAAAGAGTACAAAGATACTTCACATGGAAGAAGGCAGCGGAACAGACGCTTCAAATATACCAAGCTCTACTCGATGGGACAGAAGTTACGGTTGCCAAAACATTGGAAGACGAAAAATGTGTAACAAGCAAAGTTGAATCTTAGCCATTTTCTTTTTCCTAATAATCCCATTGTTTGAGTGCTCATTATCCTTCGTTGGATAATTTCTTCTTAAAATTACTTTTCTGTATGTACATGCGTATTTCTAACTTCAAATGCTTTCAGGCGCCCGGCATAGGGAACATCTGGATGCCAGGTAATTGGCCCAACATCATTTCTATCAGTTTATGAGTTGCGATCCATGCTCCTCCGCTGAGGATTAGAAGGAGTCCTAGGTTTAGTAGGAATGTACCCCAGAAACCGCCTTTGATCTCTTTCATAGACAAGGCATTTATCACTGTTGTTAGAATTACAAGTAGGACGTTTCCTATCTCGACAATTCCAAGAGGAATAGGCGCAAATCCCAAGAATGGCAGTGAGTATAAGGACTCGGAAAGGAATGTTGAAAGCGTTGTTAGAACCACAAGCAGCACAACGATAATTGGTTGCATCACAAGGATTGTGACTTGAAAACCCTTTGCAACCGTTTCTCTTTTCTTCCTAAATTCTATGAATTTTACAACTCTGTTTCCGAGTAGGTTGCCCACTTTAAGAGGGTTGGCTCCTTGATCTATCGCGTCCAGTAGAATTTTGTTGCTTATGTGTGCCTGATGCGAGGCAGCTTCAGAAGACAGTGTCTCCAAAGAGATGTCGTGGGTTAGACCAAGTTGGAGTCTACTTAGTGCGCTCTGAACTAGCTTCTTTAGTGGTCCAAGTTCCATGTAGAGGATGTAGGATAGGGCTGCTTTGAGGTCTGAGGTTGAGGCGAGGTTTTCCCCTAGAGCTTTCAGAAATGTGGGATACTGGTCATCGATAGAGAATACATAAGACTCGAATTTATAAGCTATCACGCCTGGAACAAGCATGCCTAAGCCTAAAGTTATGAAGGCAAATGGTGGTCCGTACCAAAGGTATACCAGAATGGCGGCGATTACAGAAATAGGTACTGCGACTATTAGGCTCCGCTTGATGTAGAGATACGATTTGGGTGGAAACTTTCCTATGTGAACAGTTTTGTCATCGGGCGAAACTGACTTGAACATCCAGCACATCATGACAAGCGAGATGCCAGAGATGAAGTATGAGTAGACGACGATGTTAGGGTCTACCATAAACACGGTCATAATCGACAAAGTCATAACCATGAAGACAAGGACACTTTGGAAGGCTGTGAACACGCCTCCTATCATTTTTAGCGTTTCGATCGCTCTTGTGTAGTATCCCGAGTATTCCTCCATCAAGGTTGACGATTCCATCTCAAGGTATCCTTCTGGCTCTTCGGTTGAAAACACGCTTGTACATCGAACAAGTATTTCTCTCAGGGGAGACTTGACGGTTTCAGCCACTTGAGCGGTTGCCTTAGTAAATCCGTATCCAAACTTCTTAGCGAGACTACGGATTCTCTGAAAAACCTTGCTGTAGAATCCATACTCTTCTGTGTCTGCTATGATTCCCACTAAGTCCTCTGGTCCAACATGACCCATCGACAAGGCGTGCATATGAAGAATTGTAGTGACTAGCTGAAGATCCACTTTAGTTGGAACACGTTCTCTACGGATGAACGCAAATGAGACTAAGACCCCTACGGCTGCGGCTATTGTGAGTAATCCAGTAAGCATGTTTCCTTTGACCAAGTAATAAGCGGCGAAAAGCAAGGAGGGAACTAGGATTATTATAGTCTTCTTTAACGTCAGTCCCAAGGGATTTTTCCCTCCTTAACTCTTTCGTAGGCATTCCACACCCCCTCATTTTGAACTTTAACCACAGTTTTCCATACGTCTACAAATCGAGGGTAGTTCTGTGACAGATAACTGAAAATTTCAGCGCGTACACGCATTTCCTTGTATAGCTCTGGAATTTTGTCTTTCCCCCAAGCTCTGAACTCCAGAACCTTGTTCTCTAGCATGTAACTTGATCCAAGAGCACGAAGATGATCGGTGTCAGGGTCGTATATAAAGGTCGGTATGTAGTTTAGATTTCCTTTCTCCATGTCATAGTCTATTATCTCGTTAACAGAAAGAATTCTCCTGATCAGTTTCTGCCCTCTTCTTATCCTAGCTTGGAAGATAGCAAGGTTCAATGCGCTTATTTGCGATTTTGGAACATCTATTGGATGTGAGGTTAGCCTCTGGAAAAGTTGTCCCAAACTTCCAGCGTGCATCGTAGACAAGACGGGGTGTCCTGTCTGCACGCCTTGGAAGGCTACTCTTCCTTCTTCTCCCCTTATCTCACCGACGATGATATAGTCGGGTCTTTGTCTTAGTGCAGCCTTCAATAGGTCGAACATGTTTACTTGAGAACCTGTGTGCAATCGGGTTACTTCTCTGACCCAGTTTCTATGGTAGATGTTTACTTCTGGGGTCTCCTCGATGCTAACGATTTTAGCGTCTGATTTGATGAAACCCGTAAGCGCGTTTAAACTCGTGGTTTTGCCGGATGCCGTTTCTCCGCAGAAGAAACATGTGACTCCAATATCCAGAAGCATCCACAGATAGCCGGCTAACTCTGCATTGAATGTTTTCCATCTGATCAAGTGAGCAACTGATATGGGTTCTTCAGGGAATTTTCTTATGGTGAAGTTGCTGCCCTTTAGGCTTATGTCCTCGCCGAAAACAATGTTGAACCTGGAGCCATCGGGCAGATGCACATCAATTATCGGATGAGTATAGCTTAATACTTTTCCATATCTCTCGGATATGCTTCTGAGCAGGAGATCGACTTCAGCCTTTGGCACATTGACGTTTGACTCGAGGCTGGCGAACATTTTATGATAAACAAATACGTTTCCTTCTCCAGGAACGCTTACGTCTTCTAGCCAAGGATCAGCCAAGAAACCTTCTAAAAACCCGTGTTTAATCTTCTGCCTTAAAAAGTAGTATAAAACGTTGTCTTCCTGTCCCTTCGGAACCTTCACCAATTTCCTTTTGATAACCTTTCTATATAGAGAAGTCAAAACTGCTTCTGTGTCTTCCTCGTATTTTTCATCACTTACTAACCTTGCGACTGCCGCCTCAACTCGGTCTAGGAGCATGCGACTCGGTTTTTCAGGTTCCACCAAATTGTATTCGCCGACCCCTATTCCACTTCTAATATGGGCGTATATGCCGAAACCTAAAGGATACAAGAGATTGGCTTCTCCTCCAAACTTTTCGAAGTCTAGATTCTTCGCATACATTGGTTTTTTAGGCAAAGTCTCCCAATAGGAGGCAAGGTGTGGGTGCTTTTTCACAGCCTCTTCAAGAGTCTCGCACATCTCTTTTTTCAACAAATCTAACTTTTCTACCTTCTCTTTCTTTGGACGTTTTTCGAATATTGTTGTGAGCTTCATTTCGGCTCCCTTAAACTCTTACGCCGCCGATAGGCATCACTCTCAGACCAATAGCAGGGTTGACTTCAAGAGTTATTGCACTTTTTCTTTCCGCGCCTTCGCTGCCCCACAACTTAACGATCTTCAGAATCTTCACGTCCATTCCAGAGATGGTATCATTCTGAAGAACAAAGTAGACATCTGACGATGCTCTCAGTTTCATTATGGATTCTTCGGTCAGAAACTTCGGGTGAAAGGTCACAATTATCGTCTTTCCATCTGAAACGATGTTTTTCAGTCTGGTTATGAAGGTTAAGAACTCATGTGGTGGCGTATCAACGGTTAAAACGCTTAGGCTATCAATTACAATTGCGTCATATCTTTTCTTTTTCAGTTCAAGAAAGTTTGCGGTGACCTTAAGGAAGAAGGAGGATAGAAATTTGCTCCATCTACCTCCCTCAACATGAAGCGGGTAAATGTCGAGTTGACCTGAAAGATAGGAAGGCGAAGAGTTGAGTTTGATTGATCCCATCATTGAGAGATACTCCTTCACGGTGGTTTCACTCGACACTACACAAACCTTCATGTTATTGTTGAGCATTGAGTGAACGATCTGTTGCGTGAAAACAGTTTTTCCGGTGCCGTGCCCTCCTTCAAGGGATATAAGGCTGGGATACGGAATTCCTCCGCCCAAGCCTCTGTCAAGTTCACCTATTCCTAAACTAAGAACACCCACCTCTATCTTACCCCCTCTGCCTGTGCAGTGACCCCATAGTGAGAGACAAAAACGACTATCACCGTAGCTCCCGTAGGAATTCCGGAGGTTTCTTCTGGAAGGTTGAAGCTAATTCTTGCTTCTTCTCCAGGGTTTATGAAGCCATGGCTGCTGGGGTCAAAAGAGACTTGAGTGTCAGTAACGTTGACCTCTAGGACTGTGTAGTTCTCAATCATGTATGAAAGCCAATGAGGATTTTCATTCTCTTCGCTCCCAAAATCAACCAGATGGTCTCTTCCAGATTCGTAGCTGGCTTTGATCCAAGCAGCACTTCTTGCTATACCTGTGGAAATACGAAGTTCATCAATCTTTCCATCAAAATAAGCTCCATCACAGGGATATCCTAGTCGCTCATCATCTCTATTAGCAGTTAGGGTATCAATGGATGTAGCTGTTGAATTACTTAGAGAGCCATCTATGTAAATAGCTTTAATCGACTCAAAAACGCTGTATCTGAGGGCGATGTGATGCCACGCCGCCGTACCTGGGTTACTCCAAGTTAGGTCATTATTTCTTGAGCCAGTTGGACCCGTGGAAGTGTCTCTTGTGTACCAATTGCCCTCAAGAAGTGAGAACTGCCACCGGTCCCCACTGTAATATGCATCATAAATTGTGTTGTCAGCAACCCATTCATCTAGGTATATCCATAGCTCAAGGGTTACTTCTGATTGACCAGCCGTGAAATTGGTTGGAAAATTTATGTAGCCATCTATGCCATTGAAGTCATCTGCTCCATCTATCTCTCCCGTTGGATAATTCTGAGTTACTCCGCCTTGAGGCGTTCCATCATTGTTGTTGCTTGTAGAATCGTAATCAATCCCAGAAGTTTCATGAAGGTGTAGAACAGTCTTGAAGTAAGAACCCCACACATTTTCTGCGGGAGTTGAACCCGTGTCGCCGACATAGTCTGTGTTGTCTGTATGGTCTGCATCGTAGTATAAGTAGAGATCTGTGTCAGAGGTATTACTTATGCTTGGAACCTTAACCCACATCCAAGCTTGCTGGTTATTATCATCCCACTTCTCAATCTCAACGAAGCATTGAGTTGTACCATCACTTGTTGTAACTGCAATCTTCTTTCGGTTAGCGTCACTCTGCAATTCGTCAAAAACGAATGAAACATCATCATTATTGCGTCCAGAAGAATTGCTTAGATAAACTAAAACAGGGAAGTTAGATAGAGCATCATCAATATCATTGTGGTCAATTGCAATTTTTACACGTTGGTCCCATCCAGAAAGCCATCCACGAGAAGGCCCATAAGAAGTCACTATGCTGTTCCATTGAAAGCTCCTTTGGCTTTTGAGAAAGATTGTCTTGGTTCCCAGATTTTTCACTTTAATTTCACAGGAATTCACATTGATCGCTTCTATCTCCAATTCGAGCTTGACATCCATTTTTTCCCTTTCACGGCTTAGATACTCGCTTGTCGTGTCAGAGAGTGTGTTCAAACTATATACTAACACTGCAAAGAGAGAGCCAAAGAGAATGATTAACCCTATTAGAACTATCGTCGATGCAATGGTGACCGAGAACCCCATTCAACCACCTCACGGTGGAGGAGGAAAGATATAGCTGCTTGCGAGGCCTCTGAAAGGGACTACTTTGGCTTCGAACATGGCTCCCTCGATTTCAGATGTTGGGTAGGCTCTTATTACGGCGGTCTCTCTGGGTTCCCATATGCCGTCTCCATTCGCATCTGTAAGATTGAAGGTTCCAGTTCCGTTGTGAGCTGTCGGGCTGTAGGTGTATAGCATGGCTCTACCGTATTCGCCAACGTAAACGTCTAGATAAGTAAAATCGTTTATCAGTGTCCAGCCGATGTTTTTGACGTATATAACGAAGTGATCCGGGGTTGTGGAGTTATCTATTGTCGCATAGACTATCTGTACTTGAAGGCTCATCTGCCTCCTAACGTCACTAACATTTTGTAGGATGTTGCTCTGAAGCGATTGTCCCGTATACAAGGCGTATACGGAGAAACCACTGGCTAGAACCACTGAGCCTATCACTATTAATATGTGGCTCATGGTTACTGAGAATCCCATCATTCACTCCTTACCGGAGTTTTGATTTCTCTGATAGCGACGGAAACGATTTCGTTCATGTCCTCAAAATGCATTTCCGCCCCAGAAGCCATAGCTGCCTCGTACATGCTTACCATGAGCTGTTCCTTATTCAATCCCTTCTTCTTTGCTTTATCTGCAGCGTAGGCTAGGAAAGATATGTATTCGCTGGAGTTTAGCGGAAGATAGCCGATGTGCTCGCAATATTGCGAGAGCTGCGTTATGCCTTTTGGGGTTAAACCAAGATCTAGGAGAGACCAGACCCATTTTAAGTGGCCAAATCCAGTCTTGGGGCTTGGTGGTGGAGACACCCTTTCTATTGGCTTCTCTTCCTCCAGAGAGGGAGGCATAGAGGGAGGCATGGATGGAGGCATGGGGGAATGCATGGAGGAAGGCATGGAAAGAGGTTCAAGCTCCTCTTTCTCTTCTTCTTCCGGCTTTTCTAGAGATAACGATTTTATTCCAAGTCTTTTTCTGTCCATGTTTAGTTTCTTGAGGTCTTTTTCGCTTGAGATTGTTCTGAGAAGGTTGAATGGATTTTCGATCTCGCTTACAGCCGCCCTGACATCTATGATAGACTTTTTTAGTTCGGAGACTACGGAGCTTAGGTCAGTCGAGATTTTTTGGATATTTGATTTGACTTCGCTAACTTCGCTTTCTACCTTTTCAACTCTTTGTTCGATTCTGCTCTCTAGTTTGTTCTTGTTTTCCTCATTTGCCATCTAACTACACCTTGACTTCTATAAGGATGCTTTGGATTCTGTAGTTGCAGTGTATTTAACTCGTATGAATTCGGAATCAACATTCGAAATAAATTCTGAATCGAGTCCTGAACTTAGTCGGAATCTGAATCAGAAATATTTATTAAGTCGCACGATATCAGATATAACTGTAAGTGGTGGTAGTGTTGGAGAAGAAAACCAACATAAGATGCGAAAAATGTGGATACCACTGGTATACAAGATCAAAGCTAGGGAAAGTAACGTGCCCTTCGTGCAACCAGAAAACAACCAACACGACACTTGGAAAAACACATGTATTGAAAGAGATGCTGATACAGACACGAGCAATAATTGGGCTTGAAGCCGCAATTGTGCTGATAGCCTTCGTTATTATCGCCGCCGCCTTTGCGTTCATGGTCGTAAACCAAGGGCTCTTCGCAACTGAAAGGGGAAAAGCGATAGTTCAGGAAGGATTGAAGCAAGCTAGCACGCCGTTAGGCCTGGATGGAAGCATGTTTGTCAGAACCACTGCAGACGGCAAAAGCGTGGATGTCGTTGTTATTCCATTGAGAGCCTTCGGGGTCAAATACGTGGCTATGTGGCAGAACGAGACAGCGGTCTCATTAAAGGTTGGTAAAAATGCTTGGGCAAACGTATACGGCGGTGTATTATATAGCAGTGTGACAAACGAGACTTATGATCCCACTGGTGCAAAATTCGATGAATTCGTAGGCTCTACTTATAACGCCGCAACCAGTCGCTATGTCAACGGAAGTTATCAAGGAGCTAACCTGAATACCATTGCGGTTCTTGCAATCGAGAACAGTAACGGAGATGAGTCTTTAGACTCTGACGAGAAAGGTTACTTGATACTAACCTTCTCATCCGCGGATCGCGTTGCCGTTAGAGCTGAGATAGTTGTTGAGGTTAGGCTTGAGAAGACCGCTCCGCTGTCGATAGAGTTCAGGATTCCAGAAGCCATGCCTAAGGATACATACGTAATGGTGTGATAAAATGAGATTGTTGAAGAAGTTATTAAAGAGCAAGAAGGGGATCGTTGGAATCGAAGCAGCAATAGTCCTTATAGCCTTTGTCATTATCGCTGCAGCTCTCGCGTATGTAGTCATAAACATGGGCTTCTTCGCCACACAAAAAACTAAAGAAACAATAGGACAAGGAATAGAAGAAGCCACAAGCGCGCTACAACTAGACGGATCAGTAATTGGAAAAACAGGGGCTAGTGCAAATATCTCATATATCATCTTCCCTGTTAAACTTTCAGTTGGAAGATCTGGAGTGGATCTCAGCAATGGATCTGTTGTGATTTCAGTATATCTGCCAAACGCCACTCTACTAAATATCTACAACGGCACCTATCAAGGCAGTTCTCCAACAGAACTAAATTGTACAGCACTGGGTATGGGTGAAGATGCGGCGATAGTCATATTTTACAACAATGACAATGACACTGTTCTTGAGTCAAAAGAAAAAGCATTTGTTGTAATACATCTGGGCAGTAACCATGAGTTGTCAGACTACGAGACGATAAAGACAGAGATCAAGACTGGTACGGGCGCGGCTCTGACAGTTGTGCGAACGGCTCCCGGCGGAATGCCAGCGAATGGCTACGTGGACCTTGGTTAGAATCCTCCACTCCCCCTCTTTTTTCTTTATATCAGACTTGCATGAACTTTTTAGCCCCTAAACATTCCTTGCCAAATAGTTAGTGACTTGGTTGTGACTTACAAGAAGGAATGAACCATTTCGATTTCAGTATCGTCCTGATTTTGTTCTAGTTGAAACTAATATGAATTTGCAGTTCACAAGGCTTATACTTCCTCTACATGGGCGTAAGAACATCAATCAATCCAAAGAGATGATTAAGATTTGGGTGAACTCCCAGCAGATGAAACCCAACCATCAGACTTCGTCCGCGCATTAAACTTGTTGATGGACAACCTTGAGAATGTTGTTGTTAACTTTGAAAGAACATTATCGTTAGTGTTGGAAAAGATTGAAAAATTAGAGTCATTAGAAAAATCTTCGCGAGACGACAAAGAGCTCAATGGGAACGGAATCATTACTGGGGAAACCAAGCAACTAACGAATGACGCAACAACTTCGGTAGAAATGCCCCTTCAAGAAACGAGTGAAACGCATACTAAGACTAAAATGACTACAAATATAGGAACCAACCCTCCACAATTCGAAAACGTGTTTCAAGAACCAACGGACTCGACGGTGGAAGAAAGTGGCATATCTAAAAGGAGCATTCTCTCAGCAACCTTCAGCAAAATAATCAAAAAAGTATCCTCAAAATCCAACTATTTTATGTTAGCTATAGCCCTAGCCATTCTTGGCATAGTTATCGTCAAGCTCTGTTTTATATTGCTTCCGTAATCCGAACGGGCGAATAAGAAGACGTATACCCCATCATTAAAGGGGAGCGTTTGACTTGTAATCAGTTACAGGTCACCTAAAAAATGTTAAATACTTTTGTACAAGAAAAGTTCTGAGGATCAGTTATTGGAAGCTTTAAAGAAAGGATTTCTTGTTTTGATAGTTGGGATCGTTATCTTCCTTCTGGGTTTTCTTGTTCCATGGGATATGTTTCTACCACCTTGGAATTTAGTGCAGGGTAGGAATTGGATAATTAATTCAGGAGCTGAAGATTTTCTTCAGGTTGACTTTTTATGGGGAGCTACAATTCGGGGGCAAATCTGGTGCTACGGAGGGAATTACGATATAGATTTTCTTATTAGTGATTCGGGTGGCAAGGTTTGTCTAGACCCAGGAAGAGTATACAATGAGCATAGGTTCAAGTGGCATGTACCATACAACGACATATACTCATTCAAGTTCAGTAATACCTTTAGCGGGAGTTCCAAAGATGTTGGATATTTGATCTTCTCATATTACTACATGCACATCTTCTTAATCATCGGAGCTATAGTTGTAGCCATGGGGCTTTTCCTTATACTAAAAGAAGTAATAAAAACAGCAGTTGTGAGTTCAGAAAGAATTTCTGAACAGCCTAGCCCGCTATTAGTTGAAGAAGAGTCGAAGGAGTTGATAGAGGGGCTTCGAAAAGAGACAGAAGATTTGAAAGGTGCTGTGAAGAATTTGCAGGTTACAATAGCTGAATTGCTTGAGCGCACAAGGGAACCAAAAACTGACTAATCCCTTGTCTTATCAAATAGTTGATTTTTGTAATATAATTCGTGTGTTATCATTAGCGGCATTTTTGTTTCTACGAGGCGATGTGCGCCTTAGCGAAACAAGAATCCCTAAACTTCTTTTTTCGTAGGTTCCTGTAGAAAGCTGATTATGAAGAACGTTGCTATTAACTCGGCACCAGTAAACAGATAAAACGGCGTTGCTGAATTGACTGATTGGAATAAGAATCCGCCTATAAGTGAACCTGAGGCTACTGAAAGAGCGTTAATTATCCCAAATAGTGCCGTGATTCGTCCCCTCATTCTTCTAGGTGTTAGATCAGACTGAAGGGCCATTTGAGCAGGGAGATAGTATATCCCAGTTACTATGAGAAGTGAAGCGACTATTAAGGCTTGAAAGAACGACTGGGAGAGAGTAAAAAGTATGGCGCATGGAGCACATGTTAGCACCGAGAGTGTCATAATCCTCTTTTTACCAAATCTGTCGCTAAGCCATCCTCCAGGGATCTTTAAGATGCTTGCTAAAAGCAGTTGTAGACTAACAATCACGCCCCACTCTACTGCAGTGATCCCTATTACATCGTACGCGTAAAGAATATAATATTGTCCTACAACTCCATTAGCAAATGTCACCAAAGCAAATGAAATTATGAGTGCTTTAAGACCATTTGGCAACGAGCACGGAAGTTTCAAGAAGCTCCGCAATCTGTTGGAATTTGAAAAATCATGTTCTGCAACTGAACTATGCTGTAATGTTTCTTTAAGGAATAGAAAGACTATCAAAGCTGAAGTAAAGGCTGTAGCTACAGCGTACATGCACGCAAGTCTAAAGCCTTCTGGTAAACCTTGGTTTTGAATAAGCCATCCCCCGATCGTGGGAGCTATTATCAGAGGGAGAGAGGAAATGACTTGCAGAGACGCTATACCAGTGGTCCTTTTTTCAGGAGGAATCGAGTCAGCCACGATAGCTTGTGAGGCAGGGTCAGATAATGTTCCGAGAACTCCAGCTATACTTAGTGCGACGAATATGCGCCAATCTTGTGTGAGAGCGTAGAGGAATGGAAAGATTATGCTGTAAAAAGCGGTGAGGACTATGATTTTTCTTCTGCCATAATAATCCGCTGTAAAGCCTCCCAAGAAGAGCATGATGCATTGGATCGCAGACGTTATTGATGTCATTAATCCGAGTGTGAGGGGGGTTCCGCCAAGAAAGAGGAAGTATAGAGGAATGTAAGTGCTTATGATTTGCCCTCCGAAGCCTCTGACAGCGTTACTTGCTGCAATGACAGCAATGTTTCCGTGGAAAAAACTTGAACTGGATGAAGATTGCTTGTTTTCAAGGGAAACGGTCTCTTTCATTCCCTCCACCTGTGCGGAAAATCTTTCTTAGGTTGTTCATTCATGCTTTTAGTTTGTTTGAGTCTTTTTCTGCACTGCCCTAGTTTGGCGATTACTCGGATTCGACGCTATTTTATATCTCTTTGTTACATCTTCTAAGTTGCCATTTTCAAAAGCGTATATTTCTTTTAGGCATTTTTTCCAATCTCTTTCATACATTTTGGGGTCATCGATTCTCTTTTCTGATGGATCCACGTGTATCCATCTGTTTTGTTTTTCGTTCCAGACTTCTGTCCACACGTGATCGGACATGTCGAGGATTAGTCTGGCACGGTAGTTGTGGGCTAGACAAAGAGCTGTGAATAGTATGCTGAACTCTCCGCATCTTCCTTTTCCGTATGCCAGTATCTTGATGGGGTCGTTGTGTCTGGTTATTCTGCCTTTGCTCCACCTGACTTTTCTATGAAGCCATTCTAGTAATTCTGTCAAAGTGTACTCTCTTTCAAAGGGTTTTCTCAACTCGAGCAGCAGAGATGGATCTGTCAGTTGTTTGCTGAGTTTCCTATATTTCTCGACAGATTCCGGGCCTATACGTGACATTTTGTTGGTCCTCAGGATTTTTATGAGGTCCCAATTAGTGCCTGCACGTTTTAGATGAAATCTGTACCAGAAAGCGCTTATGAAATGGTAATCATTATTGAGAGTACTGTTGTTATATGGCGGTTGTGCTTCTTTTGATAGGCTAACGCATAAAAACTGTGATTTTATGAACTGGATTGTGGATATTGTTTATGACGTCATAAGATTTAATATAAAATTCCGAGTTAGAATCAGAACACGGAAAATAAGGGATGAAAATGAAAAATCTATTGAAGAAACTACTTCGACAAAAACGAGGAATCGTCGGCCTTGAGGCTGCAATAGTGCTGATAGCCTTCGTCATCATCGCAGCCGCATTCTCTTTCATGGTTGTGAACCAAGGATTGTTCGCGACCGAGAGAGGCAAGGCAGTGGTGCAGGAAGGTCTCCAACAAGCGAGCACACCGCTATCTTTAGATGGAAGCATCTTTTGCAGGACAGACTCAACTGGCATCCAAGTTGATTGTATTGCAATTCCGTTGAGAGCTTTTGGAGTAGACTACGTAGCTATGTGGCAGAACGAAACCGTAGTAACGCTGAAAGTCGACAACGTCGCATGGGGAAACATATACCACGGCATACTGTACAACAATATCACAGGCGATCCTTATGATCCAACTGGCGAACAATTCGACCAGTTTGTCGGTGTTCATCAGAACGCAACTGGCACCGTATGGGTGAATGGAACTTATTCAGCCTATAACGCAACGTGGGGTACCGCAGCCGTTATTGCAATCGAAAACAGCAACAGTGACGAATCTTTGAACAACGACGAGAAAGGATATCTGATAATCACCCTGAGTTCAAGCTATGTTGCTGATGTTAGGGATAAGATAATTATTGAGATCAGACTTGAGAAAACAGCGCCGCTATCTATAGAGTTTAACATCCCAGAGTCGATGTCCGTAGACAGCTGGATAACGGTGTGATAACCAATGAACCCTCTAAGGAAGCTGCTGAAGGCTAAGAAAGGAATTGTTGGAATCGAGGCAGCCATCGTCCTCATAGCCTTCGTCGTTATCGCGGCAGCCCTATCGTACGTGGTCATTAACATGGGCTTCTTCGCCACACAGAAAACCAAAGAAACGATAGGATCAGGAATGGAAGAGGCAACAAGTGCACTACAACTAGACGGATCCGTAATAGCAAAAACCGGGACTGGAGTCACCAATATATCATATCTCATTATTCCAGTGAAACTGTCCGTTGGAAAATCTGCGGTGGATTTGGGCAACAACACAGTTGTCGTTTCAGTCTACTTACCAGAGGCTACGCTCCTAAACATCTACAATGGCACGAGTTCGGCGACAACTTGGGATAATCTAATTGCAGATGTAGGTAATGATACAGCTAAATTTGCAATATTCAATGGTGACACTGACACGGTGTTAGAGTCAACTGAGAAAGCGTTTCTTGCAATACATTTGGGAAGTGGCCACGAGGTAGGAGAGTACAAGACAATAAAGATAGAGGTTAAAACTGGTAAGGGCGCGGCTCTGACTGTTGTGCGAACGGCTCCTGGCGGAATGACAGCAAACTCATTCGTCGACCTAGGCTAAACCCCCCTTTTTCTCTTTTTATATTTTTCCATTCTTTGCAGAAGTTTTCATACAATTATTCGGAATGCTTCAGTGTTAATCCACTAGCAATAGACAATAAAAGTTATCAATCTAAGACTAATACTTCAGAATCTTGTTTTGTGTTTGTTACAACACTCAACCCTTACATAAGAATTTCCGACTTTGCAGAACACACAGCCGCAAGACGCTTTCAATGTTTCCACGCTTTTCCCTATATTTGACTAAAATTTCCTGTAAAGTTAACTTGATTCCAGCTTCCCAAATATGTCGAAGACATAAACATTCAAAAAAGCGAAAGAAAACCCCAAGTATTAGCCGAACCAACAAATTTAACAAGCTCTTGCGAAAACTCTATAGTCCGTTCTGTTTACTTCAGAAATGGTGGTTTCATGGACAAACCATATTTTCGTGAGGTGTTCCGTCCAGAGCTTGTGAACCCAGTGTTTGTAGAAGGGCTTCCTGGATTCGGAAATGTAGGAAGGATAGCTGCGAGATTACTGGTCAAATCGACTCAAGCGAAGCTTTTCACTGAACTGTACTCACCTTTTCTTCCAGACTATGTAATGGTGAACAGAGAGGGTATATGTCGACCTCCACGATACGAATTTCATGCTTCCTCCACAGAGAAGACTAGTCTCATAATTCTAACTGGTGATGCCCAGCCATCGGTGGATGATATAACTGCCCACTATGAACTGTGCGGGGAAATTTTAGATTTCATAGAGAAGTATGGATGTAGTTTTATTGTTACACTCGGCGGCTTACCTTTACCTCAACCAGCGAGAGAGGTTTATGTGGCAGCGACCTCTCAAAAACTTGCATCAGATTTTGTGGAGAAAGGAGCCTTAATTTATGGGAGAGGAAGAATAATGGGTGCCACTGGGCTCTTGTTAGGACTGGCAAAGAAACGTGGATTGGATGGCATAGCCGTATTAGGCGCAACAAAGGGCATCAGAAGCGATCATGAAGCCGGACTCTCTGTTTTCAACTTTCTTACAAGGGCTTTTGGAATAAAAGTCGAGTAAGCTTTTAAGAAAGCGTTAATAGTGGAGACACTTTATTCATTTGCTAATGTGGGTTGAGGTTGACTAAAGAGAAAAAACGAAAGACTTCGATGTTGCGACTTTTGGAGAAAGCTTGGGTGAGGAGTGTGTTTACTGTTTTCTCGGTTCTTCTGGTGATTGGAGGACCCACATTTCTTGTCTACCTTCTGCGAGAATTCGGTGTGCCTTATCCTCTCTTCTGGCTTATAGGTTTGGCTACTTTTATGATTGGGATTCTACTTTTCGTGGGGCTGGCCAAAGTGGAAAAAAGCGCATAAGTTCTCTTGGTGATGTTTTTCGTGTTTCGTTTATTCTAAGGAGCAAAACATATAAGATATGTTATAGAGCATATCAATACGGTGATGATATGAAGGCTACAACGCCTAAAGAAGAGCTTGTTAAGCGGACAACAATCATTCTAGACGAAGAAGAACGCAAATTCATCGATTCGCTTATAAAAAACGGAAAGGAACCCGGCATAAAACCACTCATTTCCAAAATGCTCGATGTCTACCGTAGCATGATGATTTACGACTGGAAATTCCCAGGAGAATATTATTCTGGTATCAGTCGTGTTGCCTTTGTAAATGTTGAGTTCATTGACACGTTGCTTCAATTTATACCAAAAGAGAAGTGGCGTGAAGTCGGCCGAAAGTTGGGAGAAGCTGCCAAAGTCTCTTTTGAGGCTACGTTAAACCTACAAGTCACTGATCGAGAAAAGTGGCCTGATGTGTTTAAGCGGTTGCGTATTCAAGGGTTCGGTGACTTTTATCTGCGAGATAAGTATTTGATCCTCAAAGCTCCGTTTGTTAACAACCATGAGGTTTTTGCTGGTTTCATAGAGGGGTTGCTTAGTGTTCGTTTGGAAGCGAAAACGGTAACGCCGCCTCTTGTTTTCGAAATCGTCGGCTAATACACACACGCAATTCTAATAATCCTATATGTTAAGGACCAAATTATCATACTAAGGGCTGCTCAGAAATCGCAGCGAATTAAATCGATTCTAAGTCCGATCATAACATACCTATGGTACATATTCTAACTTCATATATGTTAAATAAGTCAAATCCAAAGTCTAAAGCAAGAGGTGGAAGCACACTTTGCTTGAAAAATTATTCCGCTCAAGGAAAGCGATTTCTCCTATTCTTGCAACGCTTCTCCTCATAGTCATTGCAGTCTCCGCTATAGTCATCACATACGCTTGGGTAACAACATTCTTAACAAGCACCACCACAGGAGCGGGTGTTCTTCTCAAATACGATACTGTTTATTGGAACAGCACTTCACCAAAAAGTATCATCATCTACATCAGAAACGAGGGGACATCTGATGCTGAAATTGACGCAGTGTACATTGGTACGTCATCTACAAGTCTTGTAAATCAAACCTCTGTAACCTACAGTCCACAATCAAAGATTGCTTACGCGAATGGAGGAGGAACCGTTACCATCACGGTTACCTACCCATGGACTGTCGACACGAGGCACTACTTCAAAGTTGCTCCAAAGGTTGGGCCTTCGCTTCAATTCGATTTGAAATCTCCGCCATCTTAGAAAGGAATACAAGAGCATTGCAACTATAGAACCACATTGCTTAACTGTGGCTTCACGTTTTTCATTCTTCTAATTGGATCGATAATGTATGTAATCGTGGGATACGATGAATGAAGTCCTTGATGGTCTTCGAGTTCTTTTTTCTCTGATTTTCTTAGCGTATGCGTCGTGGAGTGATCTCAGAGAACGTGAGGTGAGCAACAAGGTTTGGGTGATTTTTGCACCCTTGGCTTTAGCATTGACTTCTTTACAGTTCTTTGTCTTTTCTCCACATCTACTGAATGCTTTTGCTTTGTCTTTTGCCGTCGTGTCTGCTTTATCCATAACGCTCTTTTATGCCGGAGCCTTTGGCGGAGCCGACGCGAAGGCTCTGATATGCTTATCCTTGGCTTTGCCCTCTTACCCTACGCATCTCTTCCAACCATTATTTGGCGTTCCTTATCTTCTCTTTCCATTAAGCGTGTTCTGCAACGCTGTTTTGTTAGCCGCTTTAAGCGTCTTCTACGTGCTGTTGCGTAACTGTCTATGGAAACGCAGAACTGGACAAAGGCTGTTTGAAGGTTTTGAAAAGGCGTCATTTGGTCGGAAATTCTTCACGGCGGTTTCTGGTTACAAAACCAAAACGGTCGAACTAGAAAAAAAGAGGCACTTGTATCCTCTTGAAGACGTTCGGGTTATCGAAACAGGAGAGAGCGTGAGAAAGTTGATAGTGTTTCCGAAGGATGAGGAGAAGGATGAGATAGTTGAAAGAATTTTGGAGGCTTCTCGTGAAGGAAGGCTTCAGGCTGATGTTTGGGTGTCTCCTGGTTTGCCTATGCTTGTCTTTATTACTGCTGGTTTGATTCTGGCTTTGGTTTTTGGGGATGTTATTTGGTTTATTCTTGGTTCAGTTTTGATTTTCAGATTTTGAATATTGTTTTTTGTTTCATAATGCTTTTTGAACTGCAGAGGAACGTTAGACAACAGCGATGTTTGCTGGAGCTTTACAGAATGCGTTCGTTTAGGAAGGATAAGAGGGGTGTTAGTAACGCAATAGTCTTTGTGTTAGGATTAGTTATTGTTACGGTTATTGTTGCGAACGTTTTTTTGTGGAACTTTGAGATGAATCAACTGGACTGGGAAAAGATGCAGGAGGATGTTGACATTGTCAGCGTTACGTCAATTATAGATACGTGGTCGTATAACCCCTCGGGATATATTTTAGGTGGATCAACGAGTAATGTGTCTGGAAGCGTTTCTGATCTGACTTCAAATGACGGTGTTTACATGACTTTTAGAAGTTATTATTCAGGAACAGATACGTCAGATTTTGTAGACCAAACATGTGATTTGTACTCTCCTTCCGCAAAAGGAACACACAGCAATTTTACAGCGCAACAATACGGTCCAGACTCAATCTATGACATGCTTACGGAAGGTGGAATTGGAGGTGGAACAGTTTGGTTATGGCAGGAAGATACAAGTGGATATAGTTCGATAGGTTCGTATGAAACGTATCAGTTTTGGAGCAGTTGGACGACAAACGCAACTACTTCGGGCACGGTCACAAAAATCGGAATCTATGTATTCGCAGACCCGGGGAATTCTCCGCAAGTAAAACTTGGAATTTATGATGATAGTGGGGGCAGTCCAAACAATCTGCTTGGACAGACAGATGCAACTACAATAACTGGAGCTGGATGGCTTGACCTTGACATAGTTGGAGGTGGCGTAAGTATATCCCCAAACACGACTTACCACGTAGCTCATATTACAGACATTGCTCCAACTACTCAGTGGAGATACCGCAAAACCGCGACTCCTGTTTCTCGCTATAGAACCGGCAGAGTTTGGCCCAACCTGTTCAACCCAGCAGGGACAACCTTCACAAGTATCTCATACCGCTATGGTGCGTATAGGGTAGGTTATTACGATCCTTCTAACTACAGGCTTGACCTAGAAGTGCAATGGACAAATGCAAGCTACACACACACAAACGAGGAACTCTGCATCAAAACTGGAACAACTGGCACCGAAGACATTAAAGTTGATGTTTGGAACGGATCAGAATGGATTAACGTCTTCACGGATTTGACGCCTAATAGTTGGAACAACGTTTCAGTAACTTCTTACCTAAACTCGTCAACGTTTACAATCAGATTCAAGGATGGCAACGAAACTGGTGATACTACTCAAGACAGTTGGAATATAGATGTCACACTGCTGCATGTTTGGTCTAACCAATATGCAATGGAAGTTGATTTCATAGGTTCAAGTAACACAGAAGATTGGACTCAACTTGCTTGGGTGGTTGACAGTGCATGGACGATTGGTTCGGTGGATGTTACGGTTCAACTTTATAATTACACACTTGGTGGTTATCCAACAAGCGGAAACGGCTACATGAGTTACACTTCAAACGCCACAGCAAACACTGACGAAACAAAAAGCCAAAACATAACCGTCAACCCCACTCAGTTCAGAAACGCCACTGGTTACTGGAAAATAAAAGTTAAAGGAGTTAAGGCGACAGATACACAATTTGATTTTAAGGCTGACTGGATCGAATTCAAGCCAGTGAAGGCGGGCGGGACGCTTTTCACCTTTGAGAACAGTGGCTCCTTGACTTGTCATTTGGTTTCCTTGTGGGTCATAAATTCCACAGTACATCGGCACTATGACATAGATGTCTTCATTAATTCGGGAGATACGTGTTCCTATGTTCGTTATGATATTAATTTGCCTGATGGGCAGTTTTTGGTTAAAGTTGTGACAGAGCGAGGAAACATGGAAGTTTATTCAATAGACTAAACTAGAATTTTGAAATTGAGGATGTTGGAAAACCTTATAAAGACGTAATACGTTTTGTATTACGGTGTTACTGGGTGAGTGTCATTACCATCAGAGTGTCAAGGGAGATCAAGGAAAAGCTAGAAAAATATAACATTAAAGTGAGTGAAACTCTGAGAAAATTGCTTGAAAAATACCTCGTAGAGTTGGAGCTGAAGAATCTTGCAGAAAGATTAGAGTCATTGAAAGAACGCTTAAACAACAGAATAGATCCAAAATTGGTAGCTAGGCTTGTGCGAGAGGATAGGGAAATTCGGTGAAGTATCTTCTTGATGCATCCGCACTTTTGCCACTGGTGACTAATCGTGGAAAGCAGTTGATAGTTGAGGCTTCTCGGGAAAGTTTAGTTACAACAGACCTCGCAGTATACGAAGCTTGCAATAGCCTCTGGAAACTTGCAACATTGTTGAAATCAATCTCTTTAGAAGATGCCGTGGATGTTGCCACGGTTCTTAAAGAGTTGACCGTGAGGAACGTAGTTGAGCTAATCGATTACACTAAACTTGACTTTTCTTCGACACTTCGGATGGCACATAAAGAAAATTTAACATTTTATGATGCTTCGTTCATCAAGGTTGCAGAGACCATGGGGGCAGTTCTGGTGACGGAAGACGAGAAGCTGGAGGAAGCGGCAAGGAAGTCCGTAGAGACGATAACGTATGAGGAACTTGAACATGTGTTAGCTAAACGATAATAATGTGTCCTAATGGGCTAAGAAATTAGAGTAGTCTAGTCTTTGTGAGAGATAAAATTATTTTGGTTTCTTCTCCTTCTTCTTCGCTGAATGTTGCTTTTGATACTGGTTGATAATTAATGTTAATGAAAAACAATGAGTGAAAAAGGTTATCTTGCTACCATTCTGATATCGTATATGTGCTCCTTGACTGTAAGGAGTAGCTTTGGGGGAATCAATTGTCCATAGTAAGGCTATAGACTAGATGACTGTATGTTATTTTTTGGATTTATGTGTTTATGTAACGTATACGGAGACGAATGGTATGTTTTGTCCAAAAGTAGAGCCACCAATCTTTCCAAATAACATAAGGTTGACGGCTGATGGGCCATCATATCCGGAACTACTTAAGCCGAAATTGTTCATACTCAAATCCTCTGATGATGCAAAATAGACATATGCAGGCGAACCATAGGGAAGAGATACATCGGAAAATGAGCCCTTTGCTGTTGATAAAATCTTCCCACTACCGTTGACATTGACGATATACCACCACGCACAACGAACCTGTGTGGCAATGGTGGGGAAAATCATCCAAAGGACTGAATGTGAATTGAGCTGGATAGTTCTCTTGTTCGAGTCAAAATTGGTCAAGGTAACTCTGAAGGCTATGTCTCTGTTCTTGCGCACATTGAAGCCTTCTGCACCGTTCGGCCATACTGTCAGATTATAATTTGGCCAAGTCCCACTAACGTTGTAATAGAGGAAGGCGTCGAAATCCATCCCTACTTTACCTATTCCAAGCGCTACTTGCGCTACTATTGTGCCGTTTACTTCAGCTGCAGTAACCGGTACGGTATTTCCTCTTGCTGTCACAAAATACGAAACGAAACTGTGACTTGTTTGTGCTCCAGGTATAGTAACGGTCACCACGTTTCGGAAGACATCCCCAGGGTTCAAGTTTAAATCCAATGATGCATAATTGTATCTCTGGTTTGTTGGGTAAGTGTCGAAGACCCATAGTTTGATTACTTGAGCTGCCACAGAGCCAGCATTCGTAAGGTCAGCCTCAACCGTAACTTGATTTCCAGCAACGGTGTGGTTTCCATTTAAAGCAACGATCTTCTCATTGAAACGGTCGGCATCTGTTTGATGGCTTTCTGTCACAGCTTGGGTATACAACGTGTTTTGAGAAATCGTGAAAAGAAAAACGTTAGAAGATATTACAAACATCGCAAGCACAAGAAGTACTGTTCCAATAGCCGTAGAAATTCCCTTTGAATCTCTAAAAAATCTCCTAAGCCACGAAAGTCGAGTCAAACACAGCCCCCCTAACAGTCACAACCCTGACGTAGTAATAACCACCATCATCTAGATCGATGGATGAAATAAGAATGTATCCTTCCTCCCCAATATCCAAGTCCTCGTCCGGGATTAAAGTACCATTAAAAAAACTTAAGGTAAAAGTTGAGGTTGTAAGATGCCATGTGTCCTTTCTAATGTGTACAGTCTGTACCCCAACGTCGTCTATGGTTCCCCAGTTGAGCAGGTAAATCCAAATTTTAGGAGGAGGAGTACTTTCATCATAAACAATGTATTCCACTGCCAGCCTCTCTTTCAGCTTCGCTGTTTCAGCGTTCATCGTTTCGCTGAGTTGGCTTCCATAATCAGAGGACCTTGACTGTGCCCAAGCAAGCACGGCAAAGCCCATGGCAATAGCCACACCAGCCAATATGACTGCAGAGATTACATAACTCTCTGCTCTTTTGTTGAGGATCACTCTGGAAATCCTTCTAACTAGCATCTGCGTTCTTCCTATATACATAATTCATATCAAACGTATATATTAAGTATTCTGTCTCAAGACACACTAATACCAACGCCCCCTAAGACCCGCACCCAGACTTCAACGTTCCGAATGTAAGATTAACCATGTCAAAGCATTGTACATTAAGCAGAAAAGGCAACTTTCTCAGGTACTCATCATCATTGGAACAACTTTTGCCGCAGCAATAGCCAAAATGACAAGTAATGCTGAATGCTTGAAACCAGCAGAAATAGATTCTTCGCTGATTTTGCCCGCTACTAAACCGATCAGATAACAGTGAACAATCACTGAAATCGTGAAGATTGTAGTGATGAAGGATAAGTCAATCTTTATCGTTTCCCCTAACATAAGAGTCTTTGAAGTGAAGAGAAGAGTCATGAGTGTTGTTGCCACCAATAAGACAGCAGCGAAGTAAGGAACAAAAATGTAAGGACGTACACTCATCTTTTTCTCCTTCTCCACTTCTTGAGTCATGGAGTTAAATCTTGCAAGTGCCTCAATCATAGCGATTGTTCCACCACCAACGTCGATAGTCTCCACTAAAAGGAACATCACGATCTGAGACAACCAGCTCTTGGTTCTCTTCACAAAATCCATGAGAGCCTTCCTAACAGGGAGACCCCACGAAAGTTGTGTGGTCATTTTCCCTAGTTCCTTGCTAAATTCACCGTAGTCACGCTTTGAAAGGCTTTCGATGCACTTTTCTGGAGCCAAACCCGTCTTCCTAACTTCTGTTAAATCTCGGAGAAAACTGGCTATTCCACGCTCAATGCTTAATCTTCGTCTAGAGATTTTGCCTTGAATAAGGGCTGGAGGTGCAGTCGATATAAACAACGATATTGCCACTGCTGTGGGCAAATCCACAATACTTTTTAATGAATCAAGTAACGGCATGTGTATTATTCCAAAGAAACCAGAAAGAAGGCAAATAACCAAGACACTTATCAGACTTGAAATGGCAAAGACTTTGTAAGGTCTCCAGTCAGTAATAGGGGTTTTGGGCTGCATGCCATGAGCAAGATAGAGGAAGACTATGGAAAGCAATGGGGTGAAAACGTAGGTGTACATTATCATACCAGAGTAGAGAGAGATGCCAACACTGTATATGGTTTCGACACTGAACAGAATATAAAAGCAGAGAGACATCAGAACCATTATAATAATAAAGGACTCCAAGAGCATTCCAAGACGTTCAGCGGCAATTTTTACTCTAGCAGACCGTGTTCTAAAGATATCTTGTGACTTAGTTTCAAGAAAATGGTTTACATCACCACCGATGACTACAGTTGAAGCGTAGCCTGAAACAAAATCTCTAAAGATGTCGAGGGGGTTTTTCTTTGCAGACGTGTCCAAAGCGGTTAAGGGATCGACTCCAAAAATTTCCACATCTCTTATTATGTCCTTTGCTTCTTTCTGCATTGCAGGCATCAAATTAACTTCTGAAAGCCTTTTAAAGCTCACGTAGGGCGGTATGCCACCAGTTGCCATGACAGTTACATACGTTGCCGCAAAAGGCATCTCTCTTTCCAAGGTGCTAGATCTTTCGCCCGCCATCGACATAGGCCACGCAATAAATCCTATCATCACGTAAACCGGCGTGGGCACGAGAAAGATTAGTGGGAGAAACCTGAAAAAATACAAAAGCACAATTGAACCCATCGTGACCGGAAATGTTAAGAGAGCAGCAAAAAACATCAGGGAAACGTAAGTTTCTGGATAGATTTTGATTCTGGCTTTTTCCAAGTAGTCTTTGAACTCAAAGACGTTGGCTAAGAATTTAGGCGAAAAGCGTCCAAAAATACGGTAAGACCAACCTTCAAGAACGCTGAGGAACGGCAACGATCTCTACTTCTCCCTCAAAAAATTCTTTCGGTTTTGAATAGTACTCGGTTATGATTGCAGCAACATCTTTATAACTCCTTATGTTGCGCTCTCTCATCCAACTCAACAAGGTTTTTCGACGCTCTATTTCCTCAAATAGTTCTTTTTCACTGTAACCTCGTTGTTCAGACATTACTGAAAGCACTTTTCCGTTTTTTAGTGAGGAACCGTAGATGTCTTTTGCTGGTTTCCATGTGAATATGTTTCTGTAGTCTTCATAATTAGTGATTTCATCTACCGAGACTATGCGTCTATAGGCTTTCATTTCACCTGCTTCTGGCAGATGCACCCTTCGAACTGTTGCGACAATGTTCATAAGGGGTATGTATGTGGGTGCTATATCCATTGGTTTAGACGTTAGACGCTTTACAGCGGAATCAATGCCCTCTGCATGCATCGTGCACATGCCACCATGGCCTGTCGCTAAGGCTTGGAACAAAACGTATGCCTCGTTTCCACGAATTTCTCCCACTATCAAAACGTCTGGGCGATGCCTCATTGAAGTTTTTACCAAGTCGAAAAGTGTAACCTCTCCGCTTTGATTTTCTCCGAGTCCATAACTTCTCCTAGCGATAAGAGATACCCAGTTTTCATGGGGAAGATTGAGTTCCGCTGTTTCCTCAATCGTAACAAGCTTACTTCCAGGCTTAATTAAACAGGCAAGAGCGTTTAGAGCTGTGGTTTTTCCTGCGGCAGTGCCGCCAAGCACCATTACAGAAGCACGGTTCTCTAAGCACATCCAAAAGTATGCCGCCATCTCTTCAGAGAGAGTTCCCAGGTTAATCAAGTCGATTATAGAGTATGGGTCTTCTCGGAACTTTCTTATGGTAAAGGCTGTTCCGAAGGGTGTAACCTCGCGTCTGTAGCAGACGGCAAGTCTGTGTTTGCCTGGCAGAGAAGCGTCAACAATGGGGAAGGCTGAGCTAACGTGTTTTCCCGCCATATGAACTAGTTTGACTACTGAGTCGTCTAGTTCTTGGTCATCTTGAAAGGTCAAGTTTGATTCGAGGTTTTCGTATTTTCTGTGCCAAACATAGACTGGTTTTTTTACTCCGTCACAAGAAATGTCTTCGATGTTTGGGTCACGCATTAGTGGATCAATGCGTCCAAAGCCAACCAAATCCCGTTCTGCGTGGTAAAGAATTTTGGACCAAGATACATCGGGCAACCATCCCAGGCTGATGCGGTATTTACTGACAATTTTCTTTGCTTCTCTGTCAAAGAATCCCCTGGGATCCTCGATTTCTTCCTTTGGAGACCGGATTTCAGCGAGGAGTATCTCTAAAATTCGATTATATATATTCCGTTCTAGGATGTCTAGTTGAAGTTCATCTAGAACGTACTTAAACTCGCCGGTTTTGGGGCTTTGAGTGATGGCAACATGCACAAAGGGCTCGTAAAGAGGGTATCTTTCAATGACTTTGTAACCCTTTGGTAAAGGTTTTGGAGGTGCCGGGGGTATGGGTTTCAGCTTACGCTTCGCAAAATTCATTGAGATTTTTAGATCTTTTATCTTCTTTAGTTTTGTTTTCAGTGTTTTCAAACTTGCAAGCATTTGTAACTTAGACCTCTTTCCAGCTTATGACAAGAATCCTCAGTCTGATTAAGACCAATACGATGGCGATCGCACATGCACATGCTATCCCAGCGACTATCAAAAGTATTGTTGTCAGCGACAAACCAGAAGGAGCTACAGGGATCACTGTAATCTTTCTTTGGCCTTGTCCATCTATGTATCCGATTTTTGTCGCAATGGCAGTGATGGTGATGTCAAATTGTGTCGTTGTTTGAGGTGTAGTAAGCGCAAAGGTGCAATAACCGTTTTCATCTGTTGTTCCATTAGTAGCCGAAAGGGTTCCGCTTGGTTCTGATGACACTGTAACAGCAGCGTTTGCAATGGGTTTTGCGTTGTATGTTACGTGAACAGTTACGGTTGATGTTGCTTTGGGTTCAACTATGGCAGGATTGGCGGTAACTTGAACGTCTAGTGTTCCTAGATCCAAGGCTATGGTTGTTTGGTTCGTGCTGTCTGCATAACCCGTTTTTGTTGCTGTTGCTATAATCGTGATGTTAATCGGCGTTATTATTTGTGGGGGCGTAAAGGTAAAAGCACATTCACCGTTTTCGTCAGTGGTTTTGGTTCCATTTACGGGGGATAAGTTTCCTCCTCCAACTAATGACATGTTGATTACAGCATCTGAAACTGGTGCTCCACCGTCTGTTACGTAAACCGTCACGTATGATGTGGTTTCGGTCTTTATGCTGTCAGGGTTGGCAGTGACTTGAACCAGAAGCAACGGTAAGATCGTCAGGTATTTGTAGTCGGAACCATCTGCATAGTCGGTCTTCGAAGCCGTTGCTGTTATTCGTACGTTAGTTATTTGAGTAACGTTTGGTGCAGAAAACGTTGCAGTGAGATAGCCGGTTGAGTTTGTTAAACCAGGTGAAGGAGCGAAGCTTCCTCCTATAATCGAGAATAAGGTGATTTCTGCATTTTCTATTGGGAAGGCTCCGCTTGTTGCGTGAACTGTGATTGAAACTTGCTGTCCAGAACCCGTGACAAAATTGTTTGGAGTGACTGAGACGTCTATTGGTGTGGTTTCTTGGCAGATTATTCTTGCAGTGGCTATGTTATCGCTGGTGACGCCGAAATCATCCATGACTTTGAGGGTTGCATAGTAGGTTCCCGTTGAATATTTATGAACGAAAATTGAGAGTGTCGTCCAATCACTATTTTGTCCGTCTCCGAACTCGAAAAAGTATTGATCAACACATCTGTCATCGTCTGAGGTGGTAGCGACAAACGTAACGATTTGATTTGGCGAGACCACTTTCTTATCTGTCAAAAGTCTTGCTGTTGGGCGTTCATTAATGTAACCAATTGGAGCGGTTAAAAAGAAAATAAAATCTAGATTCGCTCCATTGCCACCCACGGGATCGCCTTTTCCAGCTGGGTTCAACGATATGTGGTAGGGTCCGCTTTCGTGGCCCCAGTAGTTATATTCTGCGTTAACGGTAGTGTTGGATGAGACGTCCATGCCGTAGTCATTGCCATAAATATCATTCCAGTGAGCCTCGTGGTCTTGTGCCTGCTCGTAAAAAATCCCGACAGTGTTGTATGAAATGGAGTTATTAGTGATGTGAGTGTTTGCTAGACCTGAAACATAAAATCCTTTGTTATTTGCTGAAAGAATGTTGTTGAGAATAACAATGTTACTGTAGTCATCTGCGTTGAGTTGTATTCCATTTTGGGTGTTAGACATTACAATGTTTTCTGTTATGCTTACTCCTGTGGTGAAGTTTCCAGTTAGAATTATGCCGTCTGCATTTGATCTTATAGTGTTTTTTTGTATGGTAACTTGATTGTTACCAGTTATGTCGATACCACTCTCCAAGTTATTGGCTATTTCATTATTTCTTACTTCTGCTGTGCTGTTCACTATGATAATTCCATTTTGAGAACTGGTGCTTATTTTGCACTCTTCAATTTTTACATTGCTGTTTTCAACGGTTATTGCGTTTTTTGCATATCGCACAACACAGTACGCTAACGTGGATGGTTCAGTTCCGTTAAACTTGATTGTCTCCCAATCTCCTGCTTCGGGTGCATCCTTGTTTGAGGTGAATGTTATCGTACTATTTTCTGCGCCTCTTGCAGAAAGACTTCCCATCACGATAAGCGAAAATTCTCCTCCAAACCGTACTTCAACTTCAGGCTCTATAGTTAACGTGACACTTGGAGAAACTGTTATGTCTTTAGACACTACAAATGGGCTGTCTGTTAGTGTCCAAATAGTGTCTTGCGTAATCGTGCCTTCAATGTAAGTTGCCCTCACAGTGGAAAAGAACAGACGGCTTGCAAACACAAGTGGACTAAAAGTCATGATCAATAAAAAAAGAAGCAGTTTCCAATGTTTTTTCGTGATTTTACGGATCCACAGTTGCATTGGAGTTCTCCTATTCATATTTCGGGGTACGTGGGTATTAAATATTGTGTCTTACGAAAGCATACTGTTCTTCAATGATTACACCTTCAAATTTCGCTTCACAAACCATCGGAAGAAAGAATAGGTATGCAAGATTCTCGGAATCTTGTGAAGTAAGAGTTATGTCAAGAATCGTAATATAGGTTAAATTTTTAAAATGTAAAGTATACATAAAAATAAGTTGGGATGTTAATTGGTTGCGGAGAAGGAGGACGAAGTCAAACACATTCTCACTGAGAAAAGGCTCTCGGCGATCAAGTCAATGCTTGAAAAAGATCACGCCATTGATTGCATATTTCTATTGCATTTGGATAAGGGACGGTGGAAAGAAGCTAAGGGTTTCATGAAGGGTCTTGACCTTACCTTAAGTGATGGAACTTTTAGGGCGAGGATGATGGAGATAGAGGATCTAGGGATAGCTAAGAGTGTGCCCATTGACCCCTTGAAGAAACATTATATAAAAACGGAGTTTGGTGAAGAGACAGCGAAGCTTCTACTGGCTTTCTTTGACCGTGTTGAGTCGTTGATTAAGAAGTCCAAGTAAAAGGGAGAACTAGAAGGATGGCGATGAAGGCTTATCTTTTCTCAATCTGTTGTCTTAAGTCGTAAGATTTAAATCTTAATATTCTTCTATTCTCTTAGTGAACCCTAAAAGGAGGGATAAAAAACAAAATGAAAAAACTCCTAAAAAGTAGGAAGGCGTTAAGTCCAGTGGTTGCAGCGATCATCTTGATTGCAGTAACGGTCGCAGTTTCAATTGCAGTAGCCGCATGGATGGGAGCACTAACATTCACATTCATGGGGTACGAAAAACTAGAAATCACGCAAGTAAAATGGACTTGGGGTGCAGACGGCAGTAGATACGCTAAAATTAATGTGACCAATGGTGGAACTAAAGATCTAACTGTAACTCAGATAAAAATAAATTACGTAAAGGTATCGGAAACAAAGATTAGTCCTAGTCCGGCGTTCCCCTTAGCGACAGGAAAGAGACAAGAACTCCAAATCACGTTTGACTATGTTAATGGAACTGCCTACGACATTTCGGTAGTAACAACTAGTGGCTATGAGTTCACGGACCACTTCATCGGTGGCACAGACGTAGACTAAATCGTCCACATTGGGAGTGGGGGTAGGGAAAACTTAACCCTCTTCCGTTATCTTTGGAGGTGTAGATATGGTTGTTGAACTCAAAGAATTCGATTCTGCAGTCGATATATCAAAGGCAATAGATGACGAAATTGCAGAGACTAAAAGCCTGTTAGGCGAGTACCTACGTCGCCTCGACGACATTCGCACGTTAGCAGAGAGGTCCAAAAAGATTCGAGAAGTGGTCTTTAAGTTGGCTGGGAAAAAGGCTTCCGGTGAAAATCTAGGGGAAATCTCTGTAGGCACCTTAAATGTAGTCTTGGATGCGAATCCTTTCCATGAACTAACGGCTATCGAAGAGGTCGTCCGAAGCCAGCAGGAACGACTTTTGAATCTACAAAAGGTTCGTGAAGCGTTGAAGTGGGTTGATCAGATCGGGGAAACCGAAGGGGTCAAGTATCTAGTCTTGGAAAGTGATGGCGTTCCAGAAAAAATCTTGCTCAAGATCTCTTAGTTTCTAAGGAAGTGGTAGAATGGACAAGGATACTTACGCGGTTGCGTTAAGGAACACTCTAACTGAGGTAAGGAATATCTGTCCTGACATCACTTGCTCTTTCATTTTTACTAAAGAAGGTATCGTTATTGCTGGGGATGAACAGTCGGTTGATGTTCCTGTGGAGAAGACTGTGGGTTTTTTCCAAGGTTTGATGGATAAGGCGACTACGATTGGAGGTCTAAACACTATGATTGTTAATGGAAGTAAAGGTAAGGTCCACATTTCCAGTGTTAATGACATGTATCTGGTTATAGCCGCGTCCAAGAATGCTGATATGTCTCATATACGTTCAATTGCAAACGTGATTATTCCCACGGTTCTGAAACTTCTTAAGACCGTTGTCCCTACCCCCCCCAAAATGGCTCCTTCACAACAGCTCATCGTCGAGAGCATAAGTGGGTTTTTTGTTGGGGACGCTGTACAGGTGGATGAGGAGGTTTTGAGGCGTTGGTCGAAGGATTTCAAAGGGAAAAGTGTTGGTGAGGTTGAGGTTGAGGCCTTTGGTGGTAAGGTCATTCGGTGTAAGGTGAAGGTGATTAGTGACTCTCAATCTAAAGGAAAGGGTCTGATAAGGGTTCCAGAGAAGGTTGCGCGAGAACTAGAGGTGAAACAGGGAGAGTTGATCAGGATTAAGCCTGTGGAGCCCTGAGGTGAGGTTCATGCCGGAGAAAAGCCGGTCTTATGAGATGGTCGAGAGTTTGCGTTTGGGTTTGGACAGGATCAAGAGTGATGAAGGGATCATCGGGTATATCTTGAGGGACGCAAAGTCTGCTTCAATTGACATAAGGGATCCTAGTAAGATTATTGACTATGCAGTTTTGTCTTCTGCTGCTTTGGAGTCTGGGGAAAATGTTTCTGAGGTGTTTGGGCTCGGTGAGGTCTATTCTGTTGTTGTGGAGGGGAAGGACGTGAAGGTTTTGTTGATACCAGTAGGCAATTCTCGGGTGAGCGTCTTCATGAGGCGTGATGTTGATCACGAGAGGGTTTGTAAGGAGTTGCATTTGAAGTAGCTTTTCTCTATGGTTTTTGTTTGTTATTGGGTTTTTTGGTTTTTTTGATGAATTTGTGTGTTGGTAGCGTCAGTTTTGCTTTTTGCTCTGTTTCGTTTAGTTCTATAATGTTATATTTTGTTAGGAAGTTTGTGATTAGTTGAATTTTTGTTTGGTTGAGTTTTGTTTTTTGGGTGATTTCTGTTATTCGGTGCCATTCTCCGTCTTCGAGTAGTGTTAGGATTTTGTCGATTTTTTCTGTCAAAGATTGGGTTCCTCAGAGGTTGCTGAGTATGGTTGTTTTGGAATAAAAGATTTCTGAGGGATTACTTTAGAAAATTCTTCTATATTTTAATCATGTGATAGCAAGATATACATTGAATTAACATGTCTTCAGATGTTTAGCTGATAGTGGTTTTCCTTCTCAGTATCATCTGTGAGCTAGTTATGGTTCAGTTTTTATCAAAGTTGGCATTTGTCAAACATTATTGATGTTGGCTAGTTAGAGGTGTTCTTGATTGATTCAAAGAAGTTTGTGTGAGTAAGAATATTTTTATATATTAGGTTGTTTATTTCTGAATAATCCTGTTGGGCGGTTTGATATGGTTAGTGAAGCGAAAGGGAGATTGTTCCGAAGAAAGGATGGCAAGTTTCTGTTGTATATTCCTGTGGATTTGGCTGAGGACAGTATGTTTCCGTTTAGGGCGAGTGAATCTAACCCAGCGGTTTTTGTTAAGGTTAGTTTTAGGGTTGGGGATAAGAAGTTAATTGTTGAAGAGTGGAAAGAGGAAACTGATGTTTAGTTAACGCAGCATTGTCTTTTGTGAGCCATAAACCAAAAATCACAACCCAACGATCAAGTAATAGTAAACGTTTTCTACCGTAACACCCCAACAACCCTTCCCCCCTCTATATAGGTAGCCTCACACACGCACACACACGATACGTAAACCACAACACAAGCAACCTCTATAACATAGCTAATTCTCCCCGCTTTATATTCACAGTATGAATAAACGTATCACTACCCAGATTCTGTTTCTCGATTCGCTATGTTTATCTATAAAAACCCCACCAATATCAGTTGAATATCAGAGGAGAGAACCATGTCAAAAAAGCCGACAAAAGATGAAGCCTTCGAAGCCCTCGACTTCATCATAAACGTCCTCAAAGAACACGAGAAAGACCTCGACCGACTAGTTGCAGAGCTAAGCAAAACCACAGAGAGACTAGGCGGAACTGGAGAACTATCCGAAAAAGTCACGAAGGTTGAAGAAAGACTTTCAGCCATCCAATCTGAGATCTCAAACCTCATCAATTACATCTCTTCTCCACGAGAGGCACCCACTTATTCTCAAGGACCACCAGTGATCGTTAGATGCAAAAAATGGGAAGACTTCAAAACTCTATCAACAAACGCAGACACGGTTTCCTTCCTATTTAAAGAGACAGAAAGAACTTTCCAGATCGACGCCTTAAAAGAAGGCAAGGTTCTAACCTACAGCGGAGAGTTCCCCCAAGATTCAAAGCTATTTAAAACTTGGATTTCAAAAGAGTTAAAGATTCCAGAGGAGAAGATTCTAGAGGGTGTCTTGGCGATAGGATAGACCCTTCTCTTTTCTTTCTTTGTTTGATCGTTTGTTGATGGACTGTTTGAGGCGGGGTTTATCAATAAGTTTTTATAAAAGATCCCGTATAGTGAGTATTGAGTCTTGCGATGCACTATGAATCGGGGTGGAGGTTGAGAGTCCCTGCTTGGGATGAGTGGGTGTGATGCGTGTGGCTGTTGGTTTTATTGTGTTTCGTCTCCTCCTTTCTCTTTGATGAATGCCATGCGTGGAAGGCCAACAGACGATGATGCCCCGGTTTGGTGCGGTCTGTGAGGTTTGGGTATTTCGTTTTTGAAATATTGGTTTTTTGGGAGCACGGTTTTTTAGGGTTTGTTTCTTTAGCAATGTTATAGATGAATGTTATAGAATAGCTTGTAGGTTGTTGGTAGATGTTTAGGGAGGATTTGGTGGGAGGTTCGGCTGGGGAAAGGAAGCGTCGGGATAGGTTGTATATTATGGCTGAGGTTTTGGAGATTGCTAGGAATGGTTGCTTGAAGACTCAGATTATGTATAGGGCAAATTTGAGTTTTGCTCAGTTGAATGATTATTTGGGTTTTCTTTTGGAGGTGGGACTTTTGAAGGAGTTCAGTGAGAATAGGAAGGATGTTTATAGGACGACTCCTAAGGGCGTTAGGTTTTTGCAGAGTTATTATAAGATTAAAGATTTGTTGCGTGGGAAGGGTGAAAAGAGTAGTCTGGAGAATTTTGGGGCGTTGTGTTTGGGGAACAATCGTGGTAGAATATGATAATCGTTTAGTTTTGTTAAGAGTTTGATGTTTTTGTGTGTGCGTGTGTGAGACCTCTAGTATAGAGGGGGGAGGGGAGAGAGACAGACGGGTATATCTAGGTCTAGGGAGGATTGTGTGGGTGTGTCTGTCTAGACCTCTCTATAGAGGGGGGAGAGAGGGTTGATTTGTGGATTGTCTGTTGACTTAGGGTTGTTTAGGGCTTGTTTTTGATGTAGTGGTTGTGTGGTTTGTGAGGGTGACTGAAATAAGCAAAACAGTGTACAAGAACAGATTTTGGTCAAGTAGAGTCTCTCTGCGTGTTGGAGAGTAAAATTATTCTTATTCTTCTCCTTCATCATCTTCTTTCTGTTTGAAAACTCAGAAAAATTTTGATTTTTTCATCAGCTGTCGAGTGGAACAGCTATTTTGGCTTTCTGACTTTGGAATAGAGATCAGTTAGGGTTCTGTTAGCGTGAAATCTTTGATAAGAGTTGAAAAACCATTTTTCAAGTGTTTGACGTGTATGTGTGGAGAATGTACAAGAATAGGAATGAAATTTGTCAATTCACAATTTTCAGATTCCGAAACGAAGCTGTATTGCCCAAGCCTTCTTAGTACCTGTTAAGCAAAATGGCGGTTAAAGTTTATAATGAAGAATATTAACAATTGAATGAATGCCAAAAGAGGTTTGATGAGAACAATGTCTTCAGTTATATATGAAGAAGAGCGAATAGACGACGAAGTCATCCCACTTAAATACTCAATAACAAGTTATGGGGCAGACTATACAGTTGACGGACTTGTCAAGCGTATTAGCAATGGAGACATCTATGTTCCTCCATTCCAGCGACGTTTTGTATGGTCACTTAAGCAGGGGTCACGTTTTATCGAGTCTCTTTTGCTCGGGCTCCCAGTCCCTGGGATATTCCTCTCAAAAGAATATGACACTCAAAAGCATTTAGTGATTGATGGTCAACAGAGACTGCGAACGCTCCAGAATTTTTATGACGGTGTGTGGACGCCGACTCAAAGGGTTTTTGCCCTCAAAGGAGTTCAACGCCAATTTGAGGGGGTCACTTACAAAACTCTAAAAGCTGAAGACAGACGCCGATTGGATGACTCCATTTTGCACGCTACGATCGTCAAGCAGGATGAACCCTCGGATGACAATAGTAGCGTTTACTATATATTTGAAAGGCTTAACACCGGGGGCACTTTCTTGAAGCCTCAAGAGATTCGTTCGTGCATTTATCATGGAGGATTCAACGACTTACTTAAAGAACTAAATCAAAATGAAAAGTGGAGAGCAATATACGGTAAGGTCGACGAAAGAATGAGAGATGAAGAACTTATTCTTCGCTTTTTTGCACTTTACTTTAATGCAGACAAGTATGCCAAGCCTATGAAGGAATTTCTCAACCTTTACATGGGCAGAAACAGAGATTTCAGAATGCAGTCCAAAGAGAGCCTTACCCAACTCTTCATGAATTCAATAGGGGCTATTCATACCGCTCTAGCTAAAGCTGCTTTTAAACCTGAGGGAAGATTTGTTGCAGCCATATTTGATTCGATTACAGTCGCGGTTGCGAGACGACTCGAAAAAGGGAAGATAAGTGACTATGAGGAACTGCGAAAGAATTACCAAGATGTGCTCAGAAATAAAGAATACATAGATGCATCAAGCACTCATACCACCGATGAAGATAAAGTAAAAACTAGAATCATGATTGCAACAAAGGCACTCGCTGATATAAAATGAAGCAGCTGGAAGTTTGGCGGCGTAAACAACAACTAGATCATTTATTCAAGCAAATTGCAAAGTTGGAAGGAGATGATGAGCTTGTGGCTCATTGGTCAAGGTACTTGTGTGTTCTTGTCTCTGGTTTCTTAGAGGTTGCCGTGTTCGAGATCTATAGCGAATTTGCTAGGAATAAAGCACAAGGGTTTGTTGCAAACTATGTTCAAAAACAGTTAAGCAGATTTCAGAACCCCACAATGGAAAAGATTCTTACTTTAGCAGGCTCTTTTAATAGGCTTTGGAGAGATGAACTAAAGAAGGCAACAGATGGTGAACTTAAGGACGCAGTTGATAGCATTGTTAATAATCGTAACTACATTGCACACGGGAGAAATAGCGACCTAACCTATGGACGCATGAAGGAGTACTTTGAGAAAGCGGTGAAAGTCATCGATATACTAGAGGATTTGTGCTATCAATGAACCGAGAGACATCGGCTATAGATTTCAAATCTCTGATAAATGGCAAATATAATTTACTCGCCTGTGAAGCTTATGAAAGAATTAACCAGATTTAGACGTTGGGCTGACAGCAACCGCAGGGGTCGTGGGTTACTCTGCCATTTGTATGAAGCACAGAGTGGAAAGCAGAAGCAATACTATACAAAAGTCGATTATGCATACTTCAATTTGTTCTGTGGAGCGCCAGAATGGATAATCAAAGGCACCGCAAATCATGGCATAAGGAGCCAAAGAGAAAAGACCTCACAAATCCCGTGTCTGAATTGCTACACCGTAGATGCCTCATTCTATGAGGCACTTGAAAGACATTCCGAAGAAGTCACCAAAAGATATGAATTTGGGATTATTCTTAGCAAACGCATACTCAAAAACTACTTTGGCGAAGATAATGTGAGGGATATTGAATTGTGGGACTATCAATATCGCCCACCGCCGAATGAATGCTGGTTATATGACATTGCTGTGGCTCGGAAACGCTTGTGGCCGTTCAATTCTTGTCATGTCGTTAGGATCAAGATTCCAAAATCTAGTCTGTACGGAATTCCCATTGTTGGCATTCCTCACTCCGCGATAATGTGTCTATTAGTAAAACAAGCAGAGTACGAAGGCAACGCAATGTTAAAATTGTTGAAAAGGAAAAAATGGCATGATATTGAAGTTTTCCCATTATTGTGAGTAAATATAATTCAATTGTGTGAAATAAGCTCATTCAGCAGCGTTGGTTTCTTAACCGCTCTGTGCAGGTCGTGGCGAACCTCAACAAACGTTCTCCTAGACCTTATTTCCTTTTCTTTAGTAGGGTTTCGACGATTTCTCTTTTCTCGTTCGCTAGGTCTTTAAGCGTTTTCAACAGTCCTCTTTTTGATGCGTCCCAAACCTCTAGGGCAACTAATTCCCCTTTTTTCGTCAAAGCCTAGAACCACATCGCTGTCGAGAAGCCTCTCATTCCTTATGACGCCCTCTTTGAGCTTCATAGTTAAGATGTCCGTATCCACAGCTTGTCACAGAATTTTTCAGAAGAGAACCGTATATTTCAACGGGCTTCTTCCTTTAGAACCTGTGCAGCCCCTTTAGAACAATCGAAAGCAAAATTCCCAACTAGACTGACAATTGACAGAGCTGTGCTTAGGGTGCTTGGTTTTGACGATGGTGAGATTAACCGCGTTCTTGACTATCTCTATCCAGCCCTAGCTAACGAAATCCAACAACCTGAAAACCTTCATGCAAGGATAACTAACAATCTAGTTACTGCTATAGTTAGGTTTTCAACTCCACAGGCGTCGGCTTCTTCGCCTTCATCCCAATCTTCGTCACTTCAGAAATAACCTCACTGGCGTCCAAAATCTCCAGCAACACAGGCTTCCCATCCTTCGTAAAATGAACAATGATAGGACCCATCTCCTCAGCATAATCAACCTTAGCCTCAGAAACCTGAATCAACAACACGTCAGACTCACGATCATAACTAACCTTCATACCTTTCCCTCCGAGCTGGATAAAACGTCACCACGAGCTTTCTATCACCAACCTTCTCATAAACCACACGCAACACATGCTCCCTATTAAGCTTAGCCGACGCTATAAACCTACCCTTCCAACCAATATCCACCTTCTTGGGGTTCTCAACAACCCCCACCACCTGCTTCATTGAAACCGAAAAACCCAAACGCTTCAAAACTTCAAACTTCCGCATGGCATGACTAGTGAAATCTACCTTGCGAGTTGACAAACAACCGCTCACTCCGCACTTCCAAATACTATCTCAATTCCATTAAAAACCTATCGACCATCTATCCCAGCATCAGCCAACGAAATCCAACAACATAAATCAGACCGATACTCGCCGTTAAGTGGAAGAGACACTCGACGTCTCTACTTTACTCATAAGGTCTTCTGGTAAAAGGTATTTGAGTTTTAGAGAAGTACCGCAACCTTAAGGTCAGTTTTTGAAGTGGTTAGTATCTCAAAGGCATCTTTTATCTCTTCAAGTCCCACTTTCCGAGTTATCAAAGGCTTTACACTTACTGCGCCAGACGCTATGAGACCAAGAGCCCTTCTAAAATGCAGTGGCGTTGCGTGAAAAGCGCCAAAAACCGTCACCTGCCCATAATGAAGCAATTCCGTGCTCACCCTTATCTCGGTTCCAGGAGGGCACCCCCCAAACTCCAGAACCGTCCCACCCTTTCTAACCATTTTCAGTGCTTGTTCCCATGTGGCTGGCAACCCTATTGCCTCGATGACAACGTCTGCTCCATAACCTTCAGTAAACTCCATCACTTCTTTCACTGAATCTTCCCTTCTGGCATTGATTGTCTTGTCTGCGCCAAGTTCCTCGGCGACTTGCAACCTTTCATCAACAAGATCACTCATGACAACCTTCTCTGCGCCCATCTTCTTTGCCAACTGTAGGTGAAGTAGGCTGATGGGCCCTGCACCTATGATCGCCACAGTGTCTCCCAGTGTTATGTGGGTTTTTTCGATTCCATGGAGGACGCAGGCGAGTGGTTCTGTTATGGCTGCCTCTTCGTAGGTTAGGTGCGAAGGGATTTCTTGCATGTTGATTATGACCATGCGTGCTGGAACCTTGATGTATTCGGCGTAGGCTCCCCAGAGCCACAACATGTCTTCGCACAAGTTGTACAGTCCTTTTTGGCACATCACGCATCGAAGACAGGGCGCACTGTTTCCAGCTCTGACCCTCATACCTTTCTTGGGCCAAGAGATTCCCTCACCAACCTCAACTACATCTCCAGCCCATTCATGCCCAAAAATTGTGGGAAGTCGAATTACCGTGCTGACGTATCCTCTTTGGTAAATCTTGAGGTCAGTCCCACAGGTGGTCGCCGCCTTAACCTTAACCAGAACCTCTCCCACTCCAACATCTGGCACATCAACTTTTTCGACTTTGAGGTTCTTAACTCCATACAAAAGTGCTGCCTTCATTCTCTCACTCATTCACAACCACCACCTTTAGACACTCCTTGTTTTCACTTGCTGTTTTAAAGGCATCCATGATACGGCTCAACGGAAAAGTATGTGTTATGAGTTCTCTTACACGTATTCTTCCAGAACTTAACATTTCTAAAGCCATTCTCGTTTCTACGTGGGATGTGGAATAAGAGGGAACCACGGTGATTTCTGAGAAAAACAGCCTATGTGGGCTTATCTTCGCTTGCTCTCTTGGTTGTGCTGGAGCAAACAAACAAACCGTTCCGCCCCTTCGACAAACCTTAATTCCATCATCAAAAGCCCTTACGTTTGGAGCAGTGACAACAACGAGGTCTGCCCCTCTACCATCAGTAACCTCTTTCACCCTTTCCATCAAACTTTCCTTTTGCGGGTTCACTGTCACATCCGCTCCAAAACCTTCAGCCACCTCTAACCTATAATCGACCAAGTCACTGACAATAACTCGTCCAGCCCCAAAACATCTCGAAAGTATCACGTGGACAATCCCAGAGGTCCCTGCACCAATAACCGCCACAGTGTCTCCGGTTTGAACGTTGCACTTTCTCAGCGCCCTTACACAACACGCGATCGGTTCAATTAGGGTCGCCTCTTCGAAAGAAAGGTCGTCTGGAATTTTCAGCGTGTCTATTTTCAAGTTGGGAGCAGGTACCCTAAAATATTCACTGAAGCCTCCTGGTTGAATGTGGGTGCGTCCAAACTCCTCGCACATCGTGTAGTCTCCACGGATACAATAGTGGCACACTAGACACGCAACGTGGTGGTGGACAAAAACACGGTTGTCAACTTCAAAATCTTGAACTTGTTCTCCCACCTCGGTGATGACTCCTGTTGGTTCATGACCAAGGACAATGGGAGTTCGATTTTTCAGATACCAATCCATGAGGTCGGAGCCACATATTCCACACGCCTTCATCTCAACCAATATCTCGTCTGACCCAATCTTGGGTTTGGGCATGTTTTCGATTCTGATGTCCTTTGGGCTGTAATACATTGCCACTTTCATTTTATTTCACTTGACAGTCTCGAGTTGTAAGCACTTAATACTTTCTTTGTTATTTTCAATTTCTTAGCAAGCGGAAGAATGCGGCTAAAAACTGGAAATTTTTATCTATAAACTGAATAATGGTTGAGTGAGATGAAACAAACTGTATGTGACTAACGTTAAGAAAGCGAAAGAGTATACAGTTGACCAAGAAGGAGCATGCAATGTGACAGTTAAGTATCTGCTACACAAAGGAGTGGGTGCAAGAAACCTGCAACTCCGACTCTTCAGAATTGACGTCAAAGGCTACACTCCTTTAGAAAAACATGCATATGAACACGAAGTCTTCATCTTGAGAGGCAAGGCTTTACTTCGCGGCGGAAACCAAGAGATTGTTGTAGGACCTGAAAGCGTGATATTCATACCATCATTTGAGGAACATCAATTCAAGAACATCGACGACGAACCAGTAGAATTTCTCTGTACAAAAGAAACTCGAAAGGAAACGTAAGAGAAGGCTAAGGTAATCGAATGACCTGTAGAATGCTTGTTTGCGCTGGCAAACTGCCGATGACTCAGATACTCGACGACTTCAAAATAATAGCCTTGAACAAAAATGAGGAACACGAAATCAATAAAGAACAACCTGATCTTGTTCATGGGGATGGTTGGGGCATCGTTACTGGAAAAACTTGGAAACTGGAGTTATACAAAAGGGCAGTTCCGTGTTGGAAAGATTCAAAATATGATGAATACTACAAAGCAGATGCAGACTTCCTGATACTTCACGGGAGAAAAGCAACTCGAAACATGCCAGTCAGTTATAGTTTTACACATCCTTTTGAAAGGGATGGATGGTTTTTCTGTCACAATGGCACAATCTATGACCTTACGGAACCAAGAGACAGAAGCGACTCTGAAAGATTTTTCGAAATGATTCTAGACGCAATGAAGGATGAACCCGATGTGATCAGCGCCATCAAGATTGCCTTGAGCAGGGTAAAAGGTTTCTCTGCAATCAACTTCATTCTTACAAATAATCGCAAAGCCTATGTTCTAAACAAGTTTTACAAAGAGTATCCTAAATATTATACGATGAAGTATTTTACGACAGAAAACTTCTGCATGGTTTCTTCCGAGCGTCTGCGACATCTTGATGAAAAATGGGAAGAGTTGGGCAATAACAAACTTGCAGTGCTTGATGTCTTGAGTAGTAGATTAGAGCTCTACAGTTTAGACCTATAAACAGAGTCATATCGTTGTCTCTGGATTACTTTTCGCTGCATTGTAACGCATCCTTAATTCGAATAGAAAAATCTTTCAACAAGAACCGACAATTTTAAACTGAGCACTTATGCGTGAAGAAGCCGAAGGAAAGGGAAGAAGACGCCGAGATCGCCTCTACATAATAGCAGAACTCCTAAGAATAGCAAAAAGAGGGGCATTAAAGACTCAACTTATGTACGGGGCGAATCTGAGTTTTGCTCAATTAAACAGTTATCTGTCATTTCTCATTTCAACAAAACTTCTAAAAACCGTTCAAGAAGGCACTAGAGTAATTTATAAAACAACTTCAAAAGGTCTAGAATTTCTCGCCAATTATGAAAAAATCATATCGCTATTAAGGTGAATAATGTGTGGGAAAGAAAAGCAGGGTATTGTGAAAACTGTTCTCACTATCAGCCCAAGATAACTGATTGCGTAGACTGTTACGTTGAAAAACTGACAAGAAGAGGTCACGAATTTATGATTAATGGGAAGGATGTTGATTCAAGTGAAGTTGGAAAACTTGCAAGTTATATGCAACAACTCGGCGTATCTTTTGATGCCAAAACGAAGAAACATGTTGCTTAGCAATTTATTTTATTCTTGTTGTTATAAGGAAGAAGACGCTGAAAATAAATAGAATAGCACCGAGAGATACAAAGGCACCAAAAAAGCCGCTTGCTACCAGAATAAATCCAGTAATTATTGGCCCTGAAGCTTGACCAACATCCATAATAGTGCTTAAAAAACCTAAGACTGACCCATACGATTCTTTGCTGACTAGGTCTGAGACAAATGGTCCAGTGGAAGACGTGACGAGAGAGAATCCAAGTCCATACACGACAGATAACAAAACAAGTTCAAAAAAAGAAACTGCGAAAGGAGTGATTATCAATGGCAGACTTCCAAGCATCAACCCCGCGACAATAGGAGTTTTTCTTCCCACTCTGTCAGAAAATCTTCCTGCAAAAGGGTTGGCAAGCGCGATTGCGGCGAGTTGTGCTCCAGTAACAATGCCGATGCTAAGTGCATCTAGTCCAATAGATGTGGTGTAGCCTACTAGATAAAATTCGTAAGCCCCGAAAGTGTAGTATTGAGCGGCTTCCACTAGACTTACGCTTGCAATCTCTTTCCATTTGCCAAAAGCGCTGGAAGAATGGTTTTTACTTTCAGAAAATTCTAAAGGAATCCTTCTTGATAACTCCCTTCCAAAAAGCATTAACGCAATAAGTAACGCACAAGTTCCCGCAATTGCTACTGCAATGTAAAGCCCATGATAGTTCCAGTTTGTTATGGGTAAGATGTAGCCTCCTGACAGAATGTAGCCTCCAAGAAATGGCGCAATAGTTCTTCCCACTATGGTTATGGAAGAAAAAGTTGACATTTTCTCCCCTCTCTCTAAAGGAAATTTTTCAGCTATTGCAGCGTTTGCGACTGGAATGAACATGGCTGTGGCGAAGCCGTGATAAAATCTCACGAGCAAAAGTTGCCAAGGTAAAGTTATGAGGAGATAGAGAAATGGGGCGGAAGCAAAAATGATGCTTGACAACAGCAAAACTTTCTTTCTACCTATTATGTCAGACAATGACCCGGCTGGAAGACTCACAAGGATTCCAGGTATTGTGGACGCAGCTGCGACAAAGCCTAGCAAGTATTCTGGGGTTCCGATGAATTTGGCGAAGGGATTTAGGACGGGGTTCTTTGACATTGTTGAACTCAAAATCGCAAAGAATCCCATTATGCACAGCATCAAGAAGGAGCTGGTTGCAAAATTGTTGGGTACCTTATTTGGTTTCGCCATTATTCTTGAGTCATCTCTTAGGTCGAGTTTGAGAATAGAACATTGTTAATTATTTCCTTCTTCTGTTTTAAACATAGTATCTCCAAGAATATTATAACCATTCTGGAATTCAAGGGCTCAGCAGAATCCGCTATCATGAATATTGGCAGTGTGAGTAATGATGGAAAACTAGGTTACGTTCTGATCCGTGCGATATAGAAGGGTTAAGCAAGGAAATTTATTAGAAGGTTGATTACTTCTCTCATTTCTTCTGCAAGCATGTGGGCTGACTTCTCGAAGTAGACAAGCTTAGCGTTGGGTATGGCTTCAGCCAAGATTGAGCCGTTTTCTGGAGGTATTAGAACGTCCTTTCTGCCATGCAATGTAAGAGTGGGTACCTTAATTTGCTGCAATCTGTCATAGGCGTTGAATTTTCTTACTGCACTTAATTGACGCATATACCCTTCCTCTGAAATGGGGTGTTTAAGGGCTCGTTGAACTAGAAGCTCCACGAAGTCAGGGTTTCTTCTGATAAAATCTTTGGTGAGACAAAGAGCAAGAAGCATTCTGAGTCTTTCTTCTTGAGACATTTCACCTGCAGCTGACAATTTTTTGGATACTTCCTGAGATGACTGAACATCATTGGAGCCTCCACTGCACGTGGACCAGAGAACCAGCTTTGCAACCTTTTCAGGGTAGTTGAGCACCAGTTCTTGAGCTATCATCCCACCCATCGAAATGCCTAGAATGTGGGCTTTAGAAATTCTCAAAGCATTCATTAGACCCGCTGTGTCGTCGGCAAACAATTTTATAGTGTATTCTTTGTCAGATATGTCGGTGCGCCCAGCTCCCCGATTGTCAAACATAACCAGCTTTAATTCTCTTGAGACTTCCTCAGCTAAGGGGTAGTAATTCTTCCAACTGTCCAAGTTTCCACCCAAACCGTTGATCATCACCAAAGGAAAGCCTTCGCCCTTCACTTCATAGTACATCTGAATATCGTTTACTTTCACTTTCGGCATTACAATCGCCTCCAACAAGCCATCTCTTTTGGCTTTCAGTTTTATGACTTGTGGAAGATAGCCAAGTTAAAGTTATTGGACAAGAGGTTTATGCGGAGAATGTAGTAAGAAAACAATTTCGTGACTCTCAAGGTCATGGTTTATTCACATTTCCTATAAGATTATTTTTTCCTCATCTCTTTCTTCAAGAACTCAAATCTCTGCCTTCTGTCCATTTTCTCCAGTTCTTTCTTGTATTTTTCTCGCAGTAACCTGAGTTTGCAGTAGGCATAAAGCGAATCATACACGTATCGTCCCTTCTCTATTGCTTCTTTGTCGTCCTTCACAATCATCATTGACCCTGTTGCAACCGCATCCAGTCCAACACTCTCGGGTGCCAATTCCTTATTCTCTGTGTCGGCAGCCCGAACAATCTTTGCCAACTCCAGAACTGCTGGGTCTTTAATTTCATATTTTTCTATAATTGCATCAAAACTGCACTTGTCTCCCTTGTGTCCGAGTTCAACTCCAGGAGCATCAAAGGCTATGGCACCTTCCTTCTTCACAACCTCATCTAGTCTTTCTACTGGAACGAAAATGAACTCTGCTTTCGGATCTACAAACCTCTTGATTAGCCATGGACAAGCAACACGGTCTACATGAACGTGCTCACGAGTAACCCATTTCACAAAAGCCACCTTAAAGATTAATGGAAGCCCATTAGGTATAAAAGCTTAAACAATTACGTTAGAGAGTTAAACCTGACTTTCTAAGGAGAAACACAAACGTCATGGTTCCTGAAGAAGTGCCGCTAAAAAGAGTAAGCAGATTCTACTGCCTAAGACATCATCTGCTACGTAAAGCCGAAAAAAACAACATCGAAGAGGTGGTCAAGGATGTTTGTGGCTTGCAAGCCCAAGCAGTTTTAACACCTTATCTCTCTTTGTGGAACCGGGTGGAGAAATTTGAACGCAGCATGCTAGATGAAGCCTTATACAAGGCAAAGACACTCGTAAGAATTTGGTGCATGCGAGGAACACTACACGTCATTTCGTCAAACGACCTGCCAATCTATAACAAAGCCTTGAGAAGGATGTGGTTCGAACATCACGGACGCTTCATGAAGTCGCCAGATTGGCCTCCAATTGAGGAAAGGAAAAGCGTGGTGTATCCAAAAATCATCGAAGCTCTATCAGATAAACCTCTTAAACGGGAAGAATTTATTGCCAAAGTGCGTTCTTTGTTGGGAGATGAAGCAAAGCCTTACAAAAAGTGGTTCTCCGCTTGGGGTGGCATGCTTAAAGAGACATGTTATGAAGGCTTTACCGTTCATGCTCAACCGTGTGGTGCAGAAGCTTGTTTTGCCAGATTAGATAAGTGGCTACCAAACCTAAACTTGGATATGCTAAATGAGGAACAGGCAAAAGAAGAACTTCTTCTAAAATATCTCAACGGCTATGGTCCGGCATCTGTTCAAGACTTTGCGTCTTGGAGCGGACTAATGATAAGTGACGCCAGAAAAACCCTAGAAAACATATCATCGGAACTTGAAGAAGTAAAAATAGAAGGTACTAAAGGACAATTCTGGATACTTAAGAAGGATTACAAATCACTTATGAAAGTAGACTTGGAAGAAAAAACTCCGGCACATCTCTTGCCCAAATTTGACTCTTTCGTTCTAGGACACAAGGATAGAACACGCATCGTACAAAAAGAGTTTATGAAACAAGTTTTCCGCAAAGCTGGAGACATCGCTTCCACTGTCATAGTCGATGACAACATAGTCGGAACATGGAGACACAAGAAAACAAAGAAAAGTGTAACTGTGACAATTTCACCTTTCTATGAACTCGAAAAAGAAGAAATGGCAGAGATTAGGTTAGCTGCAGAAGATTTTAGCCAATTCATCGGAGTGTCTCATCTTAAGTTTGAGGTTAACTAAGAGAGGCTAACGCTTCGTCGCCTCATGTTCACTGACCCAATAAGATTTCGTTTTTCCCGTCTTATCTGTCACATATTCTTTCTTGAAAATTGGCACATCACTCTTGTACCGTTCCACCGCTTCCTTCAGAACTGGAAAAACGTGGTGCCTGTGCGAACCAGCAACAAGAACGTAAACCAAATCTTCGCCAACTTCGAAACTTCCAAGAAAGTGATGAATCTTCACATCTATGATTCCCTTTTCTTTTTTGAGGTCTTTGCAGATTCTGTCGATAATTTCGTTCGCTTTTTCCTCGTATGCCTCTAATTCCAATTTTTCGACTTTTTCTCCCTTTGCGGTTTCTCCTCTTACTACCCCTATGAATATGGCTAAGGCACCCGCTTTGTTGAAGTCAGGGTTATCTCTTACAGATTTCAATGCCTTTAGGAGAGAAAGGGTTCCTTTTGCATGAACACCCACGCTATTTACCATAGAACTATCCCACTAAGCGTTAGTGATGGACCATATAAGATCAACTACGAGCTTGTTTATGGATGTTGGCACTCCATCCACGAAGGGCTGGCTCTCCTTGGTTACGCTGTCAACTCCACCAGCATCTATGACCTGACCAAGGAGTCTTAACTCGCTTTTTCCTTCGTGTCTGTAGTCTAGGTTTTTTAAAAGACTTAAACACGCGGCTATTCCGTACGCTCCCCAGTTGGATGTTCCTCCAATCACTAACACATCTGAGGGTGTTGTCGCAGCGATGCCTCTGCCACATGAGCATTGACACTTGGCGCCATATGGTACATGTTTTCGCACAGTTTCTGTTATAGAGCCACACCCGAGTTCGTTTCCGCCGTCTCCTACAGCAATGGTCATCACTCCCATTTTCTCGGCATAACTGAATAGGTAGTCTGTTTTGCCGACCAGGTCTGAAATGTTTATGCCACGCATTGTGTGGTACTCTTGTTTTGCGTTCCATCCAGGTCTTTCAATGGATACAAGAACTGAGGGGTTATGGGTTGAGAAGAGTTCTTCGGTCGTCTCTTTGGCTGTTTCCTTATCGACCGGATATTTCACGACTGGCATTTTTCGAGTAGCCACCTTTACAACATCAAAACACAAGTCATCTGTCACTGTTACAGTTTTTATTCCAGCCATATTCAGCGTCTTCGCAAGTACGCCAGCGCCTGGAGGACCATCTGTTTCGCACACATTTTTGGAGACAACGGGAAACCCAGTCATTATGAAAACCGTATCTCCCCTCCGTGTCTTTTCTGCAATTCCTTCAGCAGCAGCCAAGCACAAGGGCTTATTCACGTTTGCACTAGCTGCTTCGTAAAGTTTCCGTACAACTCTTCGAAGTGGAAGGTCCATAGCCACGGCTTCATCGATCAGGTAGCCTTTTCGATCGAGTTCTTCTGCTTTCATAGGCTCAAGCCTGCAACTACAATAGGATGCCACATTAAACTTTGAATCATTTCTTGATGTACTTTCTCATGTCTTCCAATGCAGAGGAGGGGATTGGCAGTTCCTTCATGGTCACTAAGCCCGCTGGAGCGTTGATGACCTTCGGAATGGAGTTGACTATTATAGCGACTGTTCCGAGGTCTCCGTGGACGCAGGGAGATATTTTCTGATTGATGTTGGGTTCTCCCTCAATTGTGATAGAGTCGTGTTCCTCTTCCGCGCCTATGTAGGCTTGAAAATCAAGTGTTATGGTTTCTTTTCCTTCCTTTATTCCTCTCGCAATCTGTCTCAGACCAGCTGCTTGTCCCGGTTTGACTTTGATGGCTTCGCTTTCCACGTACTTTTTGGCTATTACGGGTTCGACTGGATCGATTTGTATCTTGTCCAGTTTCCAGCCTAAGGCGTCGGCTATCATAGCTATAGATTGTTTAAGCCCCACATGACCCGTGATCATTTTATTTTCAATTTTTTCTTTGAACTCGTCAACCGTAAGTCCTGCTCCTATCTTCTTTTGGAAGGGCACTCTGCGGGTACCTGCATTCATCAGTCTCGTTACCTTGATTTTGTTTACTTTTTGGCACACACCCGTTAGCGTAATGACCAGTGTGTCCATGAGGAAGCCTGGATTTATGCCTGTTCCCAAAACAGTTACGTTGTGTTTTTTTGCGAGTTGGTCCAGTTTTTTTGCGAGTTCTGGACTTGTGACGTACGGATAGGATAATTCTTCACAGGTGGAAACCACGTCTACTCCGTGCGTTATGACCTTTTCTAACTGTGGGTAAACGTCTTTGAGGAAGGAAGACGTCGCGTGAACCACCATATCAGCCTTGACTTTAGAGAGCACAGCGTCTGTATCATCAGAGACCACGACTCCGAGCTGTTTCTCAGAGCCCAGCACTTCACCTAAGTCTCTTCCAACCTTGTCTTTAGCGACATCAATGGCACCGACGACTTCTATTCCCTTCTTTTCTAGCAGGAATTTGGCTATGCGGCTGCCCACTGCACCAATGCCGTACAAAACCACTCTTATGTTATTCATACTTCAACCCCTTTCTATGCCTAGTATATGGCGTATGGTACTGAATATACAGCTTTCGCGATTAACATACTGGTTAGTCATCGTCCCGAATCCAACTCCATTTCACGGGAAATCAACAAACGTTTTCGATAAAAATTTATATTTTTCTTTTGGTTGATAGAAATTTGTTATCTAGTTTGAAGGGGTTGCTTATGGCTACTATCAGAGAGGTTCCAGCTAAGGTTAGTCGTTTTGAGAGGATTGGCGCTCACACGCACGTAAAAGGTTTGGGTCTTGACGACAACTTAAAGGCGGCAAAGATAAAGGACGGCATGGTAGGGCAAGAAAAAGCCAGAGAAGCCGCTGGTTTAGTTGTAAGAATGATCAGAGAGGGGAAACTGAGTGGCAAATGCATAATCTTTGCTGGTCCACCGGGCACTGGAAAAACAGCGATTGCCGTTGCAATTTCACGGGAATTAGGTGTGAACGTTCCGTTCATACAGATGAGTGGGAGCGAGGTATATAGTAGTGAGAGAAAAAAGACTGAGGTGCTGATTGAGGCTATCCGAAAGTGTATAGGAGTTGAAATCCATGAGATGCGCAAGGTCTATGAAGGGGAGGTTGCGAACGTTGACATTGTCACAGCTCCCCACCCCTACAACCCATATCAGAAAGTGCCAGAAAGCGTCCGATTAACACTCAAGACAACAAAAGAAGAGAAGACGATAGAGGCTGGAGAGACAATCGCCCAGCAGATAATACAGGAAAACATTTCGGAAGGCCATGTTGTCCAGATTGACGCAGAGACAGGAAGAGTAGCCAATCTCGGATTGAGTCTGGAGAGCGCAAAGGGCAAGAAATACGATGTTGACACGAGAAGAAAGATTCCCCGTCCTGACGGTTCCATAGTGAAGGAGAAAGAGTTTGTTTACACACTAACGTTGGCAGACTTGGACGAGCTTAATGCTCAGCGGAGAGCTGGAGGAATCTTCTCGATGTTCTTTGGAGCCACCGAGACTAAAGAAATTGACACTGAAATACGCACAATGGTTGATGAATCGGTGAAAAAACTGGTTGACGAAGACAAGGCTTTCATTCATCCAGGCGTCTTGTTCATAGATGATTCCCACCTGTTAGACTTGGAAGCGTTTAGCTTTCTTGGGCGAGCAATAGAAAGCGAACTGGTGCCCATCATCATTCTCGCCACTAACAGAGGAGTGGCACGAATAAGAGGAACAGACGTGAAAAGTCCTCTGGGTTTTCCACTTGATCTCGTTGACCGTGCAGTGATAATCGCAACCCAAGAATACGACCCCGAGAGCATCAGAGAAATATTGCAGTTGCGGTGCGGAGAAGAGAAGGTCAAGATGGAGAAGGAAGCCATAGAAAAACTCACCGAAATCGGATCAAAGAGTTCCCTCAGATATTCGGTTCAACTACTCAGTCTTGCTGCCCAAAACGCCAAGGCGCTGAAGCGTGAAAAGGTCACAGTTGAAGATGTGGAGAGGGTGGACAAACTCTTTATGGACATCGGAGAAGCAGCAGAACACCTGAAAAAGTATGAAGAGAAATTTATGACGCATTAGCGAGCACACTTTTGATGGAAACACACAGACAAAATTCTGTCTAACCACTTTGGGCTTACTACTATTTTTGGTTCTTCTTCTTCACTGAAAATGTTTTTCTGTTCTAAAGAATGTAGAAAAGTCAACAGTTGCTATTCAATGAAGGCGTGTACTAGCTCAAGCTCTTCCTTTCCAGCTCCACAGAACTCCTCTCCCTCTTTATGGATTTTTACTCCGAGCGATGTAAGGAATTCGAAATGTGGTCTGCTCGCTTGGCCATGCAATTCGGATTCTAATATTTTGACTAGTTTTGGCTCCTTTTGGGCAATCTTCCCGTTTATTCCTATACTTTTTCCGACGCGGGCGAACGTGCCTCCATACTTTTTGCATGCGTTTAGGTTCGAGGAACCAGCCGTGAAGAGAATCTTTTCAACTCTTCTTCTAGAAACCGCTTTAAGACTAAAGGCAGTGAACTTGTTGCCGTCGCTAAAGACGAAGATGTTTCCTAGTCCGTACTGGCTCTGAACCCTCTTGATAACATCCGTAATCTCTTCTAGTTTCCTCCAGCTACCAAATTCTAATATGGGTACCTTTAGCCTTGTCCCAGGTATATTGCTAGTAATGAACGTAGAGTAACAAGGTCCTTGTTCGGGCTTGGGCCTTACTCCCAATCGGCCCAAAAGCCCAGGGATTTTGCGGACTACGAAGTAGACCGTCATCTCCCACAGCGCTTGTATTCGTGAGATCCTGGGAGCAGCAATAATATGTGGCTTCGCGAGATTAATTATTTTCTCTATATCAAGTTTAAGTTCCTTCTTGCTCAAGGCTGTGCATACAAAGCCGGTCCTTGAATTTATTGTTCCGGGCAACCTAATTATGCGCCGTGTGTCGACTGTCACTTTTTCGTCGAAAATGATGCCTTTCTGCTTTGCTTCTTCCACTATTCTCTTTCTCTTTTCGATTGCTTTCATTTCTCGGTTCACAGGGTTTTCTTCGGTTATCTCGTCATTCCATGGGTCATCGCATACGATGTGGAAGCCTTTGCTTCCTGAAAACGCAGAATAGCGCACACTAATTCCTTTTGATTCAAGGAATTCGTTTAGCAGGATTGTTTGTTGTTTTGCATCTTCCAGTGTCTTTATTTTTGCTTCTCCGCAATCTATGTCGAAGGCGAGGTCGCATGAAATCATCACGTTTTTTAGAACGTCTTTTTCGACTCTGCTGCCAAGCAGATGGGGGTTGAGCCAACAAGCGGTTGAGTAGTAGACGTCAAGAGGTGCCTTCTTTACAAGATGTTCACGCAAGCCGCTCAGGTCTCGGATTTTGCGGTTAACTTTGTAAAAGGAGCCGTCTGCAAGCCGAAATCGAAAGTGGCGAAAATTAACTGCGGGTACTGCTGTTAAATCTGTTGGGTTCTGCTTATAATACGATCTAATCTGAGACCGCATGAGAGGAGAGGAAACTGAACCCATTGACTTCTCTCATTCAGCTACCTTAACGAGGTCGCCGTATTTTCTTTCGCTTATGTACGCTCTGAAACCATTCGCGATCTTTGGGTGTTTCCTAAAAGCGCCTTTCGATTCTAAATCCCTAAAGATATTTGTAAGTTGCGTTTCGACTTCAAAACTGTTCATGCCGTCTCTAAACTGGTTTCTATACCTTGTTTTGATCCATGCAGCAAGTCTATCGTAGCGGCTGCGCGCTCCTGGCATAGGTGCACGCCCTGGTACAGTTGTCGGTTTTGTTCCCCAAGTTTTCTCTACTTTCCAGCCTTTCTTAAGCTTATCAAGAATACCCATGTTCTCTATCGTTGTGTCAGTCAAGATAAAACTCTTGCGGTCATCCAAAGATGCTCCTTGAGAAAGCGGAAACCCTTTACAATGTAGAACAGAGGTTTACATTTGAAATCAGTGAACGCTGGAGATATCTCCCGCAGATCCCCCTTTTTTCTGTTTTAGTCTTGTTTGAACCTCTTTTATATCCCATTGCTCTTGGCTTGACACATCGTAACGAGAGTTCGAACCTCTCCTCGGCTACCATTATACCGTGGACTGATCGAGGTTTAAATTCTTGGAATTTTGGGCGTTCGATGTCTTAATTTGTTGTCTCATGGGATGCCATTGCCAACAATCTCCCTTCTGAATTACATGGCCTAGTCCAGGGAAAGGGAAATGAAAGGCTTGTACCAAGGCTTTCTCAGTTGTGGCTCTATCGAGGAGTTGGCGCCGGGTAGTTATGGCTTGCTCTGGAGCTAAGTCGTACTTCGTGTACCAGTCTGGCTGGTCCAGATGAATTTGATGAATCACCGCATCAGAGACGCACAGCAGTTGCGTATTGCCCGAGATAATAGAAACCGCCATGTGCCCAGGTGTGTGACCGAGTGCCGCGACGGCCCAAATACCAGGCACAATTTCTGTTTCATGGTCAACGAGATCAAGTTGATCTTGAATTGGTAGGAGGTGGTCGCGTGCGTATTTGATCATCCATTCTTTGTCGCTTTCACTAATATCTAATGCCGCTAGGTTTGGCTTTGAAATCCAAAAATCCCATTCATCTTTCCACATGATGTAGCGAGCGTTACGGAATGCTGGCTTGCCCTCTCTATCAATGTTTCCTCCGATGTGGTCAGGGTGAGCATGCGTGACGATGACCGTGTCAATGTCCTCGGGTGCAACTCCTTCGGCTTGCAGATTAGGGATCAGTTTACCAGTAGTTGGTTCCAGGTCACCCTCACCTGTGTCAACCAGAACTAAGTGTTGACCTGTGTTAATTAGCATGCTTGGATACGGGCTGACATACTCTTTCCACTTCGTGATATCGAGGTTGTGGTCCCTTAGCACTTTCTTTAAGCGTTCTTTGGGTGCATTAACGAAAAAAATTTGGGCGGGGTCAGAATACGGAGAATTACCATCGTTGACAACCATACATCTGAAAGCCCCTAATTGAAAATGAAAACTTTCCTTACCCACAATTATCCTTTCCAATCAGTTCTATCTCCTAAAGATATATTGTTCTGAAATTTAAAATTTAAGAAACTTCGAGACACCTTATAAGAACATATCGTAAAGAGAATTCAGCCGGTAAAAACCGAGAATTTAAACCCTAGTTGCGAGGTTTAGTGAGGGGAGATTTGCACCAGTGACTACATCTCCGTAGACTCTTTCGAAAGCGGACTATTGGTTAACATCGTAGGGTGGGGGTTTACATTTGTAAACTTTATATGTTAGGCAAGTCCCTACTTTTAGAGGCAATGGGGCTTGCAACCCTTGAAAAACAAAAAAACCATGGTTTCGGATGAGCTTCTTAAAGAGTTATTAGACGCCGAGAAACTAAAGTATTGCTTTGAGTGTGGCAAATGCACAGCCAGCTGCCCCATGGTAGAGTTATTTCCCCAAAAATACAACCCAAGAACTCTTCTGGAAAGAATCTTCCTGAACTCAGAAAAGGTTCTCTCTGACGAGGAACTCTGGCTCTGCGCTTGGTGCTACCGCTGTTACAGAAGATGCCCTCAAGGCTTGAAAGTGCCAGAGGTGTTGTTGGCTTTAAAGAAAATCGCCAAAGAAAAAGGGTATCTACAGGGGTTTGAAAAAGCCCTAAAAATAGTCGAGGAAGAGATTCCCTTTCCATCATCTTTCTGCTGGGTCTGCCTACATCCCGAGAGAGCGAAAATAGACAAAAAAACAATAGCTAACTTTCTCAGAGGTCTCACCATAAATTATGGACGTGGACGTAGAACTCCAACCAAAACTCAAAAAGAAAAAATAGCCATAGTGGGTTCTGGTCCAGCCGGACTAACAGTAGCCCACGAACTTGTCAAAAAGGGTTATTCCGTCACAGTTTTCGAATCCTCTCCTGAACCCGGTGGAATGCTAAGAAAATGTATCCCAGAATATCGGTTGCCGAAAGGTCTATTAGACGCTGAAATTCAACGCCTAAAAAGTTTTGGAATAAAGTTCAGAACAAACACGGCAATTGGCAAAGACCTAACGCTAAACGACCTCTTAAGGGCGGGATGCAAGGCGGTTTTTGTTGCAACGGGAGCCCACGAAAGCGGAAAACTCCGAGTTGAAGGTGAAGAGTTAAATGGTGTAGTTCATGCCCTCAACTTTTTGAACGAAGTCAACTTGGGAAAGCGTGTCAAACTCAAGGGTAAAGTCGTAGTGGTTGGCGGTGGAAACGTTGCCATGGACGCCGCCAGAACCGCTCACAGACTCAGCGCCAAAGAAGTTCATATTTTTTATCGAAGGTCTAAGGAGGAGATGCCAGCCAATCCATGGGAGATAAAGGAAGCAGAAGAGGAAGGCATCAAGTTTCAATTTTTGGTTGCGCCCAAACGAATCGTTGGAAAAGAAGGACGAGTAACCGCGATAGAATGTGTTCGTATGAAGTTAGGAGAGCCAGACGAAAGCGGAAGAAGAAAGCCGATTCCAGTCGAAGGCTCAGAATTCCTTGTGGAATTAGATACACTCATACTGGCCATAGGGGAAACACCAAACCTCTCCTTTCTCCCTAAGGAGGTAGAAATCACACAGGAAAACACAATCGCAGTTGACCCCTTTACTATGGAAACAACCAAAGAAGGCATATTCGCAGGCGGAGACGTAGTCTCTGGACCAGCTTCTGTTGCAGAAGCAATAGTTGCTGGCAAAAGAGCCGCGGAATCCATAGACCGCTACATAAAAAGCAAGGTTAGGTATGGTCGAAAAGTCGAACCTGTAGTACAGGTGACAAGGAAATGACTGAAACGCCTACATTGCATTCCAGTTCTGACCCCAATAAGGATATTAGAATAGGCGTGTACGTGTGCCACTGTGGACTTAACATAGCGGGTTCTGTTGACTGCGAGGAAGTTGCAAAGTTTGCAGCAACCCTTCCTCATGTTGTGATTGCTAAGGACAACCGCTACACATGCTCAGACCAAGGTCAACAACTGATAAAAAACGACATCAGGGAACACAAGTTAAATCGGGTGGTGGTTGCTTCATGCTCGCCTCGCCTTCATGAACCTACCTTTCGGAGAGCCTGTGAAGAGGCTGGATTGAACAAGTACCTCTTTGAAATGGCGAATATTCGAGAGCACTGCAGTTGGGTGCATCTGTATGAGAAGGAAAAGGCAACAGAAAAGGCTAAAGATTTGGTTCGGATGGCGGTTGCGAAGGTGACTCTTCTTGAGGCTCAAGAGGAAAGCGTGGTTCCAATTCTCAGAAAAGCCTTGGTTATAGGGGGTGGAATCGCAGGCATCCAAGCAGCCTTAGACTTGGCTGACACAGGATACAAGGTCTATCTCGTGGAGAAGGAGCCCAGCATCGGAGGGAGAATGGCACAGATAGACAAAACCTTCCCAACAATGGACTGCTCTATCTGCATCCTCGCACCAAAAATGTCTGATGCTGGCAGACACCCCAACATTGAACTACTAACAAATAGTGAGGTCAAGGAGGTAAAAGGCTACATCGGAAACTTCAAAGTCAAGGTTTTAAAGAAACCAAGATATGTTACCGATGAATGCACAGCCTGCGGTGACTGCTCAAAAGAATGCCCTGCGACAGCACCAAACGAATTCGACATTGGTCTAGCAACGAGACGCGCAATCTACATACCCTTTGCCCAAGCAGTGCCATCCACCTACATCATTGACCGAGACCTCTGCCTAAACAAAGACAACATAATCACCTGTGACAAATGCCTGAAAGCATGTGAAAGAAAAGCAATAGACTTCGAAATGAAACCTGAAACCGTTGAGTTAGAAGTTGGCACTATTATAGTTGCCACTGGAGCAGACGTGTACGATCCAGTCTCTCTAATAGAATATGGATACACAAAGTTTCCAAACGTCATAACATCCTTGGAATTTGAGCGCTTGATAAACGCAGGTGGTCCTTCAGGTGGTCACCTGCTTCGGCCAAGCGACATGAAGATTCCAAAATCAGTGGCATTTATCCAATGTGTTGGCTCTCGCTCCGAAAAGAACGGGCACCTTTACTGTAGCAACGTATGCTGTATGAACACGATAAAGGATAGTCTCCTCATAAAAGAGCACTGGCCTGAAACAAGAATCCACGTTTTCTACATAGACGTAAGAGCGTACGGAAAAGGCTTCGAAGACCTGTATAAGAGAGCCAAGAAAGAGGGCGTATTATTCATCCGTGGCTTGCCAGCCGAAATAATTGAGGACAGAAAAACTCGCAACCTATGGCTGATAGGTGAAAACACGTTACAGAAAGAACTGTACAAAATCAGCGCTGAGATGGTTATTCTTTCTATAGGCATCGAACCACGACAAGACAGCGAAGTGATTCAACGCCTCTTCACCCTATCAAAAACTTCCGATGGGTTCTTTATGGAAGCTCATCCAAAACTTCGCCCCGTAGATGCCCCAACAGGAGGAGTATTCCTAGCAGGATGCGCAGAATCTCCAAAGGACATCAAAGACAGTGTAACGCAAGCGAGTGCAGCCGCAGCCCGCGCCAGTATTCTAATGGCGCAGGGAAAAGTCACAGTTGAAGCAATCACGCCGAGATTATTAGCTGAAAAATGCCAAGTCTGCGGATTATGCAGTAGAGTCTGTCCCTACAACGCCATAGCGGTGGATAAAGAAGCCAAACGAGTGGAACTCATAGAGGCAGCGTGTGCAGGATGTGGCACTTGCGGTGCCGAATGCCCTTTCGAAGCATTAACCATGCGACATTTCACCGACGAACAAATCCTTGCACAAATTGATGCAGCAACAGAACAAGACGCGGACAAAAAGATTGTGGCTTTCTGTTGCAACTGGTGCTCTTACGCTGGTGCAGATTTTGCTGGAGTTAGCCGGATGCAGTATCCAACTAACGTTCGTATAATCCGAACCATGTGTTCTGGAAGAGTGGCTCCCATATTTGTAGAGCATGCTTTTGCTAGAGGAGTCGCAGCAGTTCTCGTTTCGGGTTGCCATTTGGGCGACTGCCATTATATCAACGCCAACTATCAGACCCAGAAAAGAATAGAAAAATTATGGAGGAAAATGGAAAGACTCGGATTGGACAAAAACCGCCTGCAGTTAGCATGGTTCACTGCTGCTGAGGGCGAGAAATTTGCGTCTAAGATTAAGGAAATGCAAAGTATCGTGAACAGCGTAACCCGAGACGAGATAGAGAAGTCGAAGACGATGGCGAAGAGAACAGCTGGGTGATCCACGATGCCGTTAAGACTTTGGCGCAAACCACTAGACTCTGACAAGATTAAGGTCCCGGAGGGTGAGGTTCACATACTAAAAGATCGATGCAAAGGCTGCAATTTCTGCATAGAGTTTTGCCCAAAAGAAGTGTTAGAGCAATCTCAAGGATTTAACGTGAAGGGAGTGCACCCCCCTCAAGTGAAAAAAGGAGCTATGTGTGTCGACTGCAGTTTTTGTGAAGCTGTATGCCCAGACTTTGCCATTTTCAGCGTTAAAAAAGACTGTAAGGGAGATTGCTGAATGGCACCAAAAAGAACTGTTCTTACAGGAAGACATTTTATGCAAGGAGACATCGCATGTGCTGAAGGAGCCATCGCCGCTGGATGCAGATTTTTCGCTGGTTACCCAATTACCCCAGCCACTGAGATTGCTGAAAGGATGGCTCAACGCTTACCAGAAATAGGCGGAGTATACGTCCAGATGGAAGACGAGCTTGGCTCCATGGCAGCTGTTATTGGAGCCTCTTATGCTGGAGTGAAATCTATGACCGCAACCTCTGGTCCAGGCTTCAGCCTAATGCAAGAAAACATCGGCTTGGCAGTGATGACAGAAACACCCTGCGTCATTGTAAATGTGATGAGAGGGGGACCCAGCACTGGGCAACCCACAAAATCTGGACAACAAGACGTGATGCAGGCCAAATGGGGTTCTCACGGAGACTACGAGATAATTGCCCTTGCTCCTTCCTCAGTTCAGGAAATGTTTGACCTAACAGTTGAAGCATTTAACTTGTCGGAAATCTATCGGGTTCCCGTGATTGTTCTTGCTGACGAAATCGTTGGGCACATGTGGGAGCGAGTTACCATCCCCTCCGAAGATGCAATTAAACTCGTAGATCGAAAACAGCCTCGAGTACCGCCTGAGAAATATGCTCCCTTTATGCCCGACAAGGATTTGGTTCCTCCTATGGCTTCCTTTGGGGAAGGATACCACTTTTACGCAACCGGACTCACCCACGACGAAACTGGACATCCACAAACCGACAGCGCCGAAGCCCAACAAGAACTCGTTCAAAGACTGTGCAACAAGATACGGAAAAACTCAGAGAAAATCGTGAAAGTTAGTTCGCACATGCTTGAGGACGCCGAAGTGATGGTGGTTGCCTACGGAACCACATCTCGATCCGCTATGAGTGCTGTAAGAGAAGCCAGAGGAAGGGGACTAAAAGCTGGTCTCCTCAGACTGGTCACTTTGTGGCCATTTCCTGACAAGGAAGTTTCAAAACTAGCAAAAAGGGTTCGTGCGATAGTGGTTCCCGAAATGAACTATGGACAGATAGTTCGGGAGGTAGAGAGGGCTGCGAAAAAAACTCCTGTAGTTTTTATGTCAAAATTGGGTGAGGACCCTCATAGACCAGCGGAGATTCTGGATGTTATGAGGAGTGTCTTATAGATGAGCGAAGAGTTGCATCCTCTTGAACGCTTCTTGAGAGAAGGAATGATCCCTCACATCTGGTGTGAGGGTTGTGGAAACGGAGTTATTCTCAACTGTTTTGTGCGAGCCCTCGAAGAAATAAAACTTGACCTAAACAAGGTTGTGGTTGTTTCTGGGATAGGGTGTATAGGTCGTTTATCCGGTTACACAAACACCGATTCCTATCACACCACTCACGGTAGAGCTATCGCCTTTGCCACTGGAGCAAAGTTAGCCAACCCAGAATTAAAGGTGGTCGTGATAAGCGGGGATGGAGACCTCTTTGCGATTGGTGGCAACCATTTTATTCACGCCGCCCGAAGGAACATCGACATCCAGGTGATTTGCGCCAACAACTTTAACTATGGAATGACTGGGGGGCAGTATGGACCGACTACCCCGCTTGATGCATGGACTACAACGACTCCCTACGGGAACATTGAACACCCGTTTAATTTGGTTCACTTGGCCGCAGCTTCTGGAGCCGTTTACGTGGCGAGGTGGACAACCCTTCACGTTCGGAGACTCACGGAATCCATTAAGAAAGTGTTGCAAAAAACGGGATTCTCCTTCATCGAGGTGATTACACCGTGCCCAGAGATTTATGGGAGACGCAACAAAATGGCGACGGGGATAGAGATGATGAACTGGTTTAAGACAGCATCTGAAATACGAAACCACTCTGACCCAGCCAAAGCTGAAATAACTCTAGAAAAAATAGTTGTCGGCGAGTTCATAGACATCGAAAAGCCCACATACGATTATCTTCTTCAGAAGATGATAAATCGGGTTCAAGAAAAATTGGAGGCGAAAGATAGTTGAGGTTAGAGATTAGAGTGGCGGGTTTTGGTGGACAAGGTATTATAAGAGTTGGATTGATGCTGGCAACTGCGGCTTGTATGTACGGGGACAAAAACGCTGTGGAAACTCAGTCGTATGGTCCCGAGTCAAGAGGTGGTGCCTGCAAATCTGAAGTGGTGATTTCAGATGAAGATATCGATTTCCCAAATGTTTCGGAACCGGATGTTTTGATAGTGATGTCGCAAGAGGCCTATAATCAGTACGTAGACACGTTAAAGAAGGGAGGAATCCTTCTCTTAGATTCCGACTTGGTTATTAAGCAAAGAGAAAACTTGGATATCCGAGTTTTTGAGATTCCAGCAACAAGAATTGCGGAAGAACTGGGAAACACTATTGTGGCAAATGTCATTATGGTCGGGGCTTTCACTTCGATTACAAATCTGGTGAAAGTTGAGGATATCAAAAAATCTATTCTAGATAATGTTCCCAAGAAAGCTGAAAAACTGAATATAGATGCCTTCGAAAAAGGTTATGAGTATGGGGAGGCTCTTCAAAAGAAACGGAATGTTAGAGATTAGCACGTTGGGTGATGAAAATGATTGTTGGATTAATAGCTGATACACACGACTGCCTACCCCTTATTGATAAAACCGTAGAACGACTGAATCAAGAAAAAGTTGGCTTAGTGTTGCATGCAGGTGATTACATCGCTGGGTTTTCAGTGCAACGTCTAAAGTCCTTAAAGGCACCCTTGATTGGCATCTTTGGCAATAACGACGGCGATCATGAATTGCTGCGAAAGAAATTCAAGGAGTTGGGTGCTGAACTTCGTGGAAGATTCGCCGAAGTTGTGGTTGATGGTTTAAGGATTGCAATGTTGCATGGCGAAGAAGAGGGACTACTAAACTCCTTGATAAATGCGGAGAGTTATGATTTTGTAGTGCACGCTCACACGCATGAAGCAAAAACGTATCGAAAAGGGAAGACAGTTATTGTGAACCCTGGAGAGGTTTGTGGTTACGTGTCTAGGAGATCAACCATTGCACTGTTAAATACTGAGACACTTGAAGTGAAGATTATTCAATTATGACAAGTACGTCAAGGAGTGCTTATTCGCTTTTGTTTGATTTTCTCTACGGCTTTCTGCACTCCATTCCATCCTTCGACAACCTTCGAGTGAACTATTTCGAAGGCTTCCTTCGAGTTTAGGATTTGTAGTTCCTGTCCTGTAGCCTCCCTTGAGAGGTATCTTGCAGCCCTTAACACTTCGCCGTTTAGTTGAGAATCCGTTATGTCGGCGAGGTGGCAAAGCAAGGCTTCTATGGTTCTTGGCCACACTGGTCCTGCTTGTCCACCGTGATGTGCACAGACTATGTGGATGAGGCTGAGGGGAAAGCCCCTGCGGACCATTTCTGAAACAATTAGTGTTAAATGGTCTAGTCGTTCGGCTAAAAGGGTCGTCCTATAGACTCCATTCTCTTCCTCGTAAGTGAGAGTCTTAAAAATGTCGTGTAAGAGCACTCCAGCGAGCACCAAGTCAACATCCACTTTTCCATGATAAATAGTCTTAACAACATTACAGAGAGTCAGAGCGATTTCACTTGTAGCCACTTCATGCTCAATAAATCCTCCTGGATAACTGTGGTGACGAGACATGCCGGCTGGACAAGCTTCCACCGGCATCCCAGTGTACAGTTCCGCATCTATTTCAATGGACGGATTTTCGATAAGGCTAGCAACTTTCTCTCGAAGCGGTTCATCCTTGATTTTGTCAACAATTTTCTTAAGGCGCGCATCCAAATCTGTATCCCACAATTCTCCTAATCATTCTTAGTAGGCAATTAAGGTTTATCAAAACAGTTCTAATGCACGAGCATGGACAGCCAGGTGAAGTCCTTCTTCCCACACAAAAATCATTCTAGACAATTATATATGCAGACAGCGATATACATGGACAAGGAGATGAAAAAGACAGATGCGAGTTGCCCAGAATGTTTATACCGTCTTGGACATGTTTCACCCCATATGTGGTGTGAACGCTGGGTTCATTGTAACTGAGAAGCACATAGTCTACGTTGATGCTGGATGGACCATTCCCAACGCTCAAACCATTTTGGGCTACTCTTTGGCGGTCGCTCCGAATAACAAGCCCAAGTATCTTATTTTCACAGACCATCACCCCGACCACATCTCTGGCATGAAGCCGTTTAAAGAGGCAGGAGTTAAAACAATAGGTCATGCAAACCTTGACCAGTTACTGCGTGACAAAAACGTGATGCAAAACTGGAGAGAATTCATCAATGACGGTTATAATAGATATTTTTCCGAACTAATTTCAAAGGACGAATCTTTAAGAGAACTCCTTTTTGGCGATGTTGAACTCTCACCGTTAGACCAAACAATAGACAAGGACACAGTGTTCAAAGTTGACGACGAAGAAATCCATGTTCTGGGCACGCCTGGGCACTGGAAGGCTTGCCTTTCAGTTTATTTGCCGTCTTCAAAAGTATTGTTTGCAGGAGACGCCATCTTTTCAGGTTTTGAACCAACAACAAGGTTCGGCGACAAGAACCTTTGGCATCAATGGATTAACTCACTGGGAAAGCTCAGTAAGCTGAGTATAAAATGTATTGTTCCAGGGCATGGGAGATTGTGCGACACCAAGGAAATTTCTCGACACATTGCATACCTCAAGAGATTGATTGTCAAAACCTAACTAACAAAACAAAAAGGCGAGTTGCTTCATACACACGCAAACAACATTTTCAGTGATGATGATGAAGATGAAGAAAAAATAATTTTATTCTCTCACACAGAGACCAGACTCTAACACTTTTTTGAACCCATAACTGTTAATTTCTTCTTTTCCTCATTCGCTATCCTATGAGCCTTCAGAATAGGTTCTGGAACGCGTCTCCCACGTGTAAAATGCCTCACAATCGCTATGGCTCTTCTTAAGGAAACTTTGTGACCAACACTAACATAAACTGGCTTTCCACCAGAAAACGTCGCAACCACCGCACCAATAACCTCTCCTTTATCTTTTATGGGCGCCCAACCCTCATCATTAAACCTTCCAACCTCGCCGCACAGTAGACTCTTTGCAACGCCCACTGTCGGTCTGTCAATTACTAAACCCAGATGACTAGCAAACCCAAACCGAAACGGATGCGCAACCCCTTGCCCATCAACCAAGAAAACATCTGGCAGAGTCTTCAGCTTTTTTATTGCTAAAATAGCTGGCGGAATTTCTCTGAAGGAGAGAAGTGTTGGAACATAAGGAAACCGTGTCTTACAACACGCCACTTGCGATTCTATCAACGACAAAGAATCTGAATCTAAGACAGCCACGGCACCAATAGAGACTTCTTTCGCATACGCCACATCCACTCCAGCCACACACCTAATCCTTCTAGGAAGCCTGTCCTCATCAATCACTCTTTTAGAGAGTTGCCACTGCATCGCATGCGCCTTTTCCACGGAGAATCTCGGACTAAGTTTAGTCCTCAATCCCAACTCGAACCCTGACGGAAGTTTCTAATTGGTTTTGGTTTTCCTAGCTTTCTTCCCCTTCTCAACGATTCTTTTCAACTCTTCAATAGAACGTTCCAGTGAGCTTCTTCGTGCTTCAATCGTGACGTCACCTCTAGTTATTTCGATAACGCCCCTTGCGATGTCGCACTTCCTTCTCAGACCAGGCACGAGAAGATAAGCGTCGTCCATAGCCGTAATTTCAACGTAAATGTGCTCCATAATTTCCAAGCACTTTTCTGCGGTCCTAACTTCGCCCTTTCGCAGTGAGTCAAGAGACCTGCGTCTCAGTTCTCCAATAACATCCATCAATCCGAGCACATAAGGAATAGAAGGCACCTTGAGTTTTCTGGGGTCAGGAAATCGCTTTTGCCTAACTAAAGCGAGAAAAACGTGAGCTTCGGCGTATTCTTGATAAGCAGCATCAACTATACCCGCATACACCAAATGTGGATGATTTTCAGAGACTTTTTCAAGCTTAGCGAGAAGTTCGCTGGCTTCCTTTAACAACTTTTTTGCGTCACTAAACCGTTCTTGATGAGTAAAGAGAATTGCTTGTTTAGACAGGCGAGTCGCCCTCTGCATATCCCGCCGAAGTTCTTCCCTAATTCTTTCCGTCTCTTTTAATTCTACTTGGATTCTGTCAAGGAGCGACTTTAGCGACATTTCATTCACAACCACCATTTCCAAATTTGTGCGATGAGCGACTAATAGGAACTCGCAAAGTCTTGTATGATTGCAGCCATAAACTTTGTTCCCTGAACAAAACCGTCTACCGTGATGTTTTCGTTTGGTGCGTGTCCCCGAGATTCTGCATGGGCACAGCCAACCGAAACTATTGGGTAACCAAGCCAGTTTCGGAACAGATGCATGGGTCCGGACCCAGCACTGGTCGGATACACCACCGCTCTTTTATTGTAGACCTTCTCAGCGGTTTTTACCACCGTTTGAACGAACTTATCGGTAATGGGTGTTTTGACGGGTTCGGTGGAACCGTGGTCGATCACCTCGATGTCTCCGAAGCCACGAGATTTCAAGTGCTTCACAAGTTTTTTGAGGATTATTTCTGGCATCTGGCGAGGCACAAGACGAAAGTCGAGTTTCACCGTGGCTTTGTTCGGCAACACCGTTTTAGACCCCGTGCCCGTGTATCCGCTCAGAAATCCGTTTATTGTGCATGTGGGTTTGTACAACAGCGCCTTCAAAGCGTCCAGTCCCGACGCATTGTGAAGAAATTCCCTCAGTTCTAATTCTTTCTTTTCTTCTTCCTCTTCAAAGGGAATCTCTTTAAGGCACTCGATTTCCTCCTTGGAAGGAGTTTCAACGTCGTCGTAGAAGCCTTCAATCAATATTTCTTCCCTTTCGTTTTTTAGAGCATTTAGCGCCCATGTTATACGCCAAGCTGGGTTGGGGATTAACGGGGCATTTGCCGAGTGAACATCTCTTGACGCTCCTCTCGCCTCTAACTCTACAGAGAGCACTCCTTTGAGACCCAAGTAAATTGTGGGGCGTCCATGGCGGTCGGTTCCACCGAACTCCCAAATTGCCGCATCAGCAGAAAACAGATCCTTATATTTCTTAATGATGGGTGGTAGATTGGGGCTACCAATCTCTTCCTCTCCTTCAATAACGAATTTTATGTTGATTGGGACTTCGCCGGTTGTCTCAAGAAAGGCTTGGACCGCTTTCAATCTTGAGATGATGTTTCCTTTGTTGTCGGAGACTCCTCTTCCATAGATTTTTCCTTCTCTTATCTCAGCGCTGAAGGGGTCACACACCCATTCTTCAAGTGGTTCTGGTGGCTGAACATCGTAATGGTTGTAGAATAAGAGCGTCTTTTTGGACTTTTTAGCCTTTAATTCTCCGTAGATGACTGGATTTTCCTTCTTTTCCTGAATAAACTTTGTTGAAAACCCAACTTTCTTCATTATCTCTTCTACCATCTTAGCGCACTCCTGAATCCCTTCATTTCTAGCTGAAACGCTTGGTTGCTTCACCAAACGCACTAGGTTTCTGATGAAATTCTGCTGGTGGGAGTCGATGTACTCATAAATTTTTTCGAGTTGCATGAAAGACATTATTCACTCAAGTGCTTAAATGGATTTTGAGGTTCAGTCTTTTACACTAATTTCATTGGCTTCTCCAAGCGGCTCACTAGAATCACTCGACTTTCCTGCGCCTCATCCAGAACGTTATAACTCATCTCTCTAGCCAAATCGTAAGCAAAACTTTGGATTTCTCCATGAGTCGACATGTTTTCAAACCCCAAACGAAGTCGCGAAAACCCCACATGCATGTAGGCTTTTGGCTCAACGTAAGTGGGATTGGCTCTATAAATCAAGCGTGCATACAACTGTGGGTTTTTAAGGTTTAGATACCGTGCCAGAGTTATTCGAATCACGGTTGGACACTTGAAACTTGGCAACAGAGAGAGGGTTTCATTAAGATTTTCCCATGCGTTGGGTATCTGCGGTCGACAAGTTTCCACAAAGTTTCTCTTGTCGAAGGCACTAACCGAAACGTAAAGTTGAGTTGGCTCCTCACTCAGTTGAGAAAGAGCCTTGGGCTGTGTCCCATTGGACACCAAAAAAGTAGTGAAACCTTTCTTGTGGAAACCTCGAATTAAACCGTCTAATGGAGAATACAAAGTTGGCTCTCCAGTCAGACTTATGGCTGCGTGCCTCGGAGTCAAGGCTTCCCTGTATTTCTTGAAATCCGTCTTCGGATTTGCCTTGTATCCACTTAAGAGTTTAAGTTGTGCCTTAATGCAGCCTTCAACTATCTCATTTGGGTCATCCCACTGAGGCAGTTTCATCTCTTCCCATTTAATTCCTTGGTCTCCGCTTTGAACACGCCAGCAGAAAAGACAACGCATCGTACAATAAAGGACAGCCGGTGTCATCTGAATGCATTGATGACTCCCTATTCCGTAGAACTTTTGTTTGTAACAGGGACGATTGTGAATGAGTGTCTCATAGAGCCATCTGCAACGCTTAACAGCCGAGTGTTTTCCTACCACATGGTATTTTTGGTTCTTCAACACTCGAAGTAAGTCGACGGAAACTAAAGACCGCACAATAGTCACCATGATCTCGAAACACAGAACCCTTGGATCAATAAAAACTATCTTAAAGAAACCCCTTAATTAGTTAAGCATTCAGACCAGCCATCTACTTAAAACAGAATTCGACCTCTCGAAATTCCTTCACAAGCCTAATAACATCCCTTTTAACTAAGGGTGGCTCTTCATCATCGATGACTACTCTTTTAATCAACTCTGCTATTTCTTGCACTTCCTCCTCTTTCATTCCCCTTCTAGTTATCTCGCAGACACCCAACCTAACACCACAATCCGTAACGATGTTTGCCTTCTCAAGTTTTCGAGCTACAAGTCGACCTTGCTTGTAACCGCCGTAGTCAAGAAAGACCTGATGAGACTTCGTGTATCCATGACTTCGCCCGGAAGCTGGAAAACCATGTTCATCTAAGGCTTTTCCTAAAGTCTGAGCATTCCTAACGATCTGCCGAGCATACATTTTACCATACGTTTTCATCTCAGCAAGTGCCAATGTCAGAGCGGCTATTCGATTCCAATGTGCATTGTCCACAAAGGCTGGAAATATCCGTTGTTTTATGATTTCTCCGTGCTCTCGATCAGCAAGTATGATTCCACCTTGAGGCCCAAAGAAGGTTTTGTGAGTGGAGCCGAAAAGAGCGGAAACTCCCTCTCGAAGGGGGTCTTGAAATTCTCTCCCACCAATTAAGCCGAGAACATGAGAGCCATCATACCCAACATGAATATCTAATTCACGAATTGCACTAGTGATTTCAAAGACGGGTTGCGGGAAAAGAAAGAGACTCGCTCCAAAAATGATTACCTTCGGTCTTATCTGCGTAATTAGATCTACTGTTTCATCTACTTTTATGTTCATCTTGTCTTTAGAAAAGGGGAATTTGACCGTTTTAAGCTGTAGGAAATCTGGTGCTCCCTTTTTCCAGATTCCTGGATAGCCCCCGTCCGTTGACGAAACACACAAGATCGTGTCCTTTGGCTTAGTGAAGCATGCTAGAAAGATCAAGTCCGCTATGTGACCTGAAAGAGGACGCAAATCTACGGTTTCAGATCTAAAAACCTCTCGAGCCAGTTTCTCTCCGTACTGTTCGATTTCATCAATGAATCGGGTGCCCATGTAGAATTTATCTGTTGAAGTGTATCGATGTCCAAGATCGGAAGATAGTAAGGAACGAACCGCTGGGCTCATAACGTTTTCTGAAGGAATAAGGTTGATGCACTCTTCCCAACGCCACTTCTCGTGTTTGTGTATTAAACTTAAAACATCATCTATCACGTTTGCCACCTAAAAAAAAAGGTTTACATCAGTGACCTAAAAATACTTTTGATGTTTTTCCTTTTTGATGAGGGGCGTACACGAGAGAACCCGAAAGCTTAAAACGTTCGTTACCAAAAATGTTGACATCTCAACTAACAGGAACAATCGGAAACTTAGTCGAGGGAAAGCATTGCGTAAAAGTGTATTAAGAAGAGAGAAAATCATAATAGCTTTTGTGATAGTGCTTCTTGTAACAACGCTTACAACATTCTATATACCTAGAGCTGCAGCAACTCCAATAAGTATCACGTCAATAACTCCGGAAATTGGGCACGTTGGAGACACAGTAAGAGTGGTTGGAGAAATAGACACTACAAATGGAACGTATACAATTTTCTTTGATGGAGAGATGGTGCAAAATGGAACTGCCTTGGACAAGGTTGTTAACATCACATTTTCTGTGCCCCATCGCCCAATAGGCGACTACACAGTGAGACTGTATGATGAAACCACGCGCGTTTACAGTGATACCGAAATATTCTCTGTTGAAACCGCATATTACATAGAAGCTGTTGTGCCACCTGCACCAAAACAACTCCAGGAAGGCCAGTCGACAGAAATCCGAGTCAACATCACTGGAGGAGAAAAAAACACATGTTACTGGGCAAACGTCACCGTCGTTGACCCATCTCCATCCAATGCCGTTTTTTTCAATGACTCCATTCAACTCACCAACACTACGGATAACGGCGACGGATGGGGAAGCAGTATCTATCCCACAGATTTTGGCACCAATGCTCACACAAACTTAACTGGATTATACAAAATATCTTTCAATAATACTCTCGCAACTGGAAACTTCACAGTCGGGCTAACAGACGCCACAGAGTACCATAGATTTCAAGTTGTTCACATTCAAGCCACAAACTACACTCTACCCAACGAGAGCGTTTGGATTAACATAACAATAGGCGAAGAAATAATCTTCTCAGAAAATGTATCGACGGTGGATGGCATTGTCAACGCAAGTTGGAAAATTCCTGCTTTTGCCATGTATGGAACCTACACGGTAACCATAACCAACTCCACTTTGCTACATACCGTCAAACCACTACCTGACACCCAAAACTTCACCGTTGTAAAAGTTGAATTCATATGTCAAATTCAAACCAGAAATCTTGACAACGAAGTTGTAAGTGGTATATCTATTGATGCTTATCTCCCTGTTTATCCCTATCCGATCCATACAATAACGTCTGATAAAGATGGGTTTGCAGGATTTCTACTTGAAGCCGGCAATTACAGTTTCAAAGCTTCATTAGATAAGGTTGAGATTGGAAATATACCTCTGTTGTCGCTTTCAGAAAACACCACCGAAATTTTGGTATGCCAACTTGCTCATATTAGAACTTGTGTTAAGGGTATTGACGAAACTCCGCTTCCCTTCATAAACGTGACTTTCATTTACGACTGCACGACGACAGAAAACGAAACGATCTCAGCAAGGTATTCTTTTGAGACCAACAACACAGGAATCGTAATCCTTCCAAATACATTCACCAATATAAGTTACGTTATTGAGGCACGACGTTACAATCATCTTTTTAACACAACAACAATTGGAAATCTTACCGCTTCACTCTGGGTTAATGTGACTTGTTCCAAGCGTCCTCTGTTTATTCATGTGTTGGATTCGAATGAACGGCCTCTCCCAAACGTCCAAGTAAAGATATATGAATGGAGTAGTGGGCTTCTTATGCTGGACAGAGCCACCAATGAAACAGGAAACGTCGCTTCAGAACTCACCTTTGGAAGATACAAGATATTAGTGGCCAATTATAGCGCAGACTTCAAACGAGTGATTGTTCTAAACCAAACTATCTTAGACCTAACCGAAGATCAATTCCTAGTGATTCACTGCCAAATATACGGCGTTACACTTTCTGTAAGAGTTGTCGACTATTTCGGACAACCAATCCCAAATGCTGTCGTGGAAATTGAACGAAAAAGTGAACAAGGATGGACGAAGATTGAGCCGTCTCCTAAGACCAATTCAGAAGGAACCGTTTCACTACCCAACATCGGTGGAGATTATCTAATATCTGTCTATGCGACTGGAAGTCTTGACGAGACTAGGACTGTAAGCTTAACAACATCTCAGCAAATACTGGTTAAATTAGACAAACACGTGCTTGTCAGCGGATATCCGATTGAAACCAGCCGATTCATCGCCTATGTTTCACTTATTTTGTTAGTTCTAGCATTTTGTTCATCTCTCGTATACAAGAAATATTTGCAGACAAGTGCCAAGAAGACAAAAACACCAGAAGAGATTCCTAAATAAGGAAAAGTTTTAATATTCTCTGTTTCATTCATATTAATAGAGAAACTGTGTTTCTATGAACTTTGTTTTTCAAACGGTTGTGTTTGAATTGACTGAAATAAGATATTGCTCCCCAAAATGTAGCTTGTTTCGATGTGGTAAGAATGCTGTGGTATACCGTGGAAACAGCGTATGGTGTCAATGGACGGAAGAAGAATGCGAAGTTTCGAATTGCAGTTATGCTACTTGCACAAAAAGGCGATTACTACCCAAAGGCGTTTGCGGAGAAACCGTGAAACGAAAGACAACCGAAATACAACCGGAAGAGCTAGGACCAGCAGTGAAACTCAAGGGAAAAGCTCTAAGGAAAATAGGCGAAAAAGAAATCTTCTAGCCCAACCATTCACCCAAAGTATTTCTATCGAAAGCCTTTAGAAAGAAGTGTGCCCCAGAAGGCATGGGGGATGACGGTTGATCACTGTGTTAGCTGGAGGTGTAGGGGCTGCAAGATTTCTTCAAGGTTTAGTGAAAATAGTCCCAGAGGAAGAGATAACGGTTATCGTTAATACCGGGGATGATATTCAACTTTATGGCTTGCACATTTCCCCTGATCTTGACATAGTTACATACACATTGGCAGGTATAGTGGACAAAGAGAAAGGTTGGGGAATTGACCAAGACACATTTCACTGTCTTGAAATGCTTAAAGAGTATGGGCAGGAAACATGGTTTAACCTCGGCGACAAAGATTTTGCCACTCACGTCTACAGAACCTGCCTTTTGAAGCAAGGGCTTTCTCTATCCGAGAGTACCAACAAGATTTGTCAGGTATTAGGGCTCAGGTTAACGATTATGCCAATGACTAATGACAAGTTTGAAACAAGAATCGTGACAGATAAGGGTAACTTACACTTTCAAGAGTATTTGGTGAAGGGGCATGCAAAAGACAACGTAATCAACGTCCTATTTGAAGGCTTAGAAAAAGCAAAGCCGGCACCAGGAGTGATTAACTCAATTTCAAACGCACACTTGATCGTTGTCTCTCCCAGTAACCCTATCGTTAGTATAGGCACCATCCTCTCTATTAACAATGTTAGAGACGCCTTAAGAAAAACTAAGGCAAAAGTGGTGGCAATAACTCCAATCGTTGGTGGAGCTCCGATAAAGGGTCCAGCAGACAAGTTAATGAAGGGGCTAGGTTTAGAGGTTTCGGCGTATTCTGTTGCTCGCCTTTATCAAGACTTTCTTGACGCTTTCATCCTTGATCATGTAGATCAAAATGAAAAGAAAAGAATCGAACAGCTAGGGTTACATGTAATTGTAACAAACACAATAATGAAGACCCAAGAGGATAAGGTTAAGTTAGCTAATACCGTTTTGAGATTGACAAAGTAAACGAAAAACTTTGAGTGCGCATTATAGGTTATTAATTACGTAGAGAGGATTATGAGTATCTTCATAATCGTGCCAGTCAAAAAGTTGGGGATGGCAAAAAGCAGACTTTCCCCTCTCTTATCTGTTGCCGAAAGGAAACAATTTTGCCTTGAGATGCTGAAAGACGTACTAACAGCCATCAAAAGAGCAAAACTTATTCAAAAAACGGTTGTGACAAGCAAAGACAAGATAGTACTTCAAGTTGCGAAAGATTTTGATGCCTTGTCTTTCAGGGAAAATAAGCTCGGCTTAAATCAAGCTATTGCAGAAGTTATCAACTGGTGCATTTCGAGTGGAGCCTCATCTACTCTTATTCTTCCTGCAGACATTCCATCAGTTACATCTGTTGATTTAAATAGAATTCTTACCCAAAAAGAAAATTCTCGGATAGTTATATCGCCGTCTAGAAGCGGAGGAGGAACAAATGCATTGTTGCTTACTCCTCCAAATGTAATTCCAACGTTTTATGGCCCCAATAGTTTTCGAAGGCACACGAAAGAGGCTCTAAAGCGAGGAAAAAACATCTATTCATTAAGGTCTTCGCGAGTTGCCTTAGACATTGATACCATTGAAGACTTAGTAACCTTTCTTTCCTCTAAAGCCAAGAAAACGTATTCGTACAATTTTTTGATTGAAAAAAGAGTTCATGAAAGACCGATTTTAAAGTCTAAAAATAAGGTGTGCTTATAAGGAAGACTATTTCGCAGGTACACGTTTCACAACGGGTGGTCTTATCTTCTTAAGGACTCGATATCCACAAAAGGTGCATTTTATTCTGCCACCTCGTAACTCTAGTTCTTCTGATGAGACTTTGGCGCCACATTTTACGCATTCGTAAACAAGTCCACGAGTAGACTTTTCAGACATTACTCTGTTCCCCTAAAGTTGGTTACCATGTTTAGAGAGACAATTTAAATGTTTCTTAGTTGATTTTGATTGTTGTCTGGTCTATCACATAGTGGCGACGTTTTCATAGAAAGTTGAAGTAATAAAACCTTTGACATAAACGTTTTTTCATAACTGCGTTTGTTATGGGAATCTTTTATGAAAATCTATTGGTTCTTTTTCTGTAATAGGTTTCCACCACCATTTATTTTGGGTGTACCAATCAATTGTTTTTCTCATTCCTTCTTTAAACCTCACTCTACCCTTCCAACCTAATTGAGTTTCTATTTTGCTGGTATCTAAGGAGTATCTTAAATCGTGCCCAGGTCTATCTTTTACAAAGTGAATCAAGGTTTCGGGTTTTTTAAGTAATTCCAAAATTTTTCTGACGGCATCTACATTTTTCAGTTCTGTTTTTCCAGCAACGTTGTATATTTCTCCTGCAGTACCTTTATGTAGAACTAAATCTATTGCTTCGCAATTATCTTCAACATAAAGCCAATCTCTGACATTTTCTCCTGTTCCATAAACTGGTATTGGTTTGTCTAGTAGGGCGTAAATTATTGTTTTCGCAATAAACTTTTCAGGATGCTGGTATGGTCCGTAATTGTTTGTGGATCTTGTTATGATTACAGGCAGCCTATAAGTTTCAAAATAGGCTTGACATATCAGCTCTGCGCAAGCTTTCGAGGCGGAGTATGGGTTGCGTGGGTTCAGCTTGTCCTTTTCTTTGAAACTTCCTTCAAGAATATGTCCATAAACTTCATCTGAACTGATTTGCTCGAACTTCGATATGTCAAATTTTCTTGCAGCTTCTAACAAATTGTAAACTCCGTAAACATCAGTTAGAACGAAAGTTCCTCCTTCTACTATACTTCTGTCAACATGGGTTTCGGCGGCAAAATTCAAGACCCAATCGCAGCTTTTAATGGACTTCTCAACATCTTCTTTTCTCGTTATGTCTGCTTTGATAAATGTTATTTTGTCCCATACATCCTGTAAATTCTCTCTTCTTCCCGCGTATGTAAGCTTATCTAAAACAACAATTTCATAATCCGAATGATTTTTTAACATGTAGTGAACAAAATTGCTTCCTATGAATCCTGCGCCTCCGGTTATGAGAATCTTCATTGGATCACCCATGTTTCAGCCATGGTGTTAATTTCCAGTCGTAAGGGATTCTGCTTGTGTTGGGTGGCAGTCTGTACTCGTCGGGTTCGTTGTAGTGGTAGAGTTCTGTGGGAATGTTGAGGACTAGCGAGCACTCTTCAGTTATGGTTTTGAATCCGTGCCAAACTTCCGGTGGAATCTTAATGAGAAGAAGGTTTCTTTCACCTATTATGAATTCGTTTATTTCGTTCTTGGTTTTTGATTTTTCTCTGTCGTCATATAGCACAAGTTTTATCATGCCTTTGATACACGCCACGTTGTCTGTTTGTTTTTTGTGCATGTGCCAAGCCTTAACAACTTGTGGATAGGCCGCTGTTATGTATGCTTGTCCGAATTTTTGGAAGTGTTCCCAGTCGCTTCTCATTATTTCAACTAGCCATCCTCTTTCATCTGTGAACTGTTTCAGCTGTTTTGTTACAACACCTTCTATCATTTTTTCATCTCAGAACACTATTTTCGAGTATTCACCCACGATTAGTTTGTGCCCTTTCGGTCCTTTCTGGTTTGCTATTATCTCGGAGTTGGCGCCTATTATGCTGTCGATTATCTTTGTGTTGATTTCTATTGTGCAGTTGTCCATTATTATTGAGTTTTCTATCTCGCCTCTTTTTATTTTTGCATTGTTGCCTATCGATGTGTACGGTCCTATGTAAACTTCGTTTTCTATTGTTGTGTTTGCTCCTACTAGGGCTGGGCCACGGATTAAGGCACCCTTTTTGATGCGCGTATTTTTTCCTATGGACACGCGCCCTTGGATGGATGCGCTATCCTCAACTGTTCCCTCATTTTTTGGTTCCAGTTCGTCTAGTATTAGTATGTGGGCTTCGATTATGTCATCAATGGTGCCTGTGTCTTTCCACCATCCTCTGACGATTCTGTGGCCGACTTTGTGGCCTGAATCTATTAGCAATTGTATTGCTTCTGTTATCTCAAGTTCTCCTCTCCATGAGGGTTTTAGCTTTTTTATCATTTTGAAGATTGCTGCCTTGAAGAAGTATATGCCCGTGAGTGCGTAGTTGCTTGGAGGCGTTTTCGGTTTTTCGATCAATTTAACTAGTTTTCCGTCTTTGTCAAGTTGGGCCACTCCGAATTGTTGTGGGTTTTCCACTTTGCACAGCAGTATCATCGCATCATAGTCTTTTTGCTGAAATTCTTGGACGAATTTTGAGATTCCGCCTTTTAGTAGGTTGTCGCCTAAATATACGACGAAGGGGTTGTCCTTTGTGAAGTCTTCAGTTAAGCCTACTGCGTGGGCTATTCCTGCGGGTTCTTCCTGGTATATGTACGTGATATTTACACCGAATTTGCTTCCGTCTCCGTAATGGCTCTTAACTTTTTCAGGCATTATGTCGCCTAGTACTATGGCTATGTCATTTATTCCAGAATTATGGAGGTCTTCTAAAACGTATTGGGATATCGGTTTATTCGCCACAGGGATAAGCTGTTTTGGTCCTGTGTGGGTTAATGGTCTTAGCCTTGTTCCATGGCCGCCGTGGAGTATTACCCCCTTCACGGTTGAGCGCCTTCCTTCCTGATTTTATTTAGTCCCTCTGTTATGTTTAGCGGTTTTGTTTTTAGTTGTTTTTGAATTTTTTCTGTGTTTAGGGACGAGTCCCCTGGCCTTTTGGCTATCCAAACGGTTAGTTGGCTCATTTTTATGGGTTTAATTAAGTTTGTGTTCAGCTGGAAAGTTTTGGCGATTTTTCGAGTGAATTCGTAGCGGCTTATTCTTTCGCTTCCTGAAGCGTGGTATAGTCCCTGAAGGTCTTTTTGTACGGCTTCGATGGCTATTTCAGCCAGGTTGTCTGCTAACGTTGGCGTGTTGTAATGATCTTTAACTACTGTTATTTCTTTGTTTTGTTTGAGTTGGTTGATTGTCCATGTGGCGAAGTTTTGTTTCCAAGGGTGCCAACCGTATAAGACGCTTGTGCGCAGTATGGTGTAGTGTTTGCAGTTTTGAGTGACTTGGTTTTCGCCTTCAAGCTTTGTGACGCCGTAGTAGTTTATTGGATTTGGCTTGTCCTCTTCAGTGTAACGTCCTTTTTCGCCGTCAAAGACGTAGTCTGTGGATATGTAGACGAGTTTTGCGCTTGCTTGACTACAGGCGAGGGCTAAGTTGCGTGTTCCCTCAACGTTTGTTTTCCAAGCGTGCTCTTTTTCGGTTTCGCATTTATCCACGTTCGTCTCAGAAGCTGTGTGGATTACTACGTCTGGTTTAAGTTCGTTGAAGAGGTTTAAAACTTCTGTTGTGTCTGTGATGTCCAGTTTTAGAGAATTTGAATGCAGCGGCTTGGTTTTGTGAAGAGGTATAACTGTGTAATCTTTTTTAGCCAGTTCAATTAGTTTGCTGCCCAGTAGACCGCTTGCACCCGTTATAATCAGTCTCTCCATTTTTATCTCATACCCAATTCACCTTTATTTACATGGTCATAATTAATAAATCATCGTTTTATCTATTGTTGTATAATGAAAGGTGACAGATATGAGAATTCTTGACACTACCCGTAAGATTTTAGTGAATAGGAAATGGTTGAGTGTGGTGATTCGCAGGGTTTTCTATGCATTCATGAGGTTCTCTGTGACTTTTGCGTCCATCAAGTTAAAACGAGAGGCGAACAAATGCAACAGCATAAAGGATTGTGTGAATCTAGCCTTTAACATTTTTAACACTTTTCCTTTCAGGCGATGGAGCATAAAGCCTGGGCAGGAGAAAGAGGAGATTATGAAGCTTCTGAAAGTTTTGGCAAAGCGTAAACCGAAGTACATCTTGGAGATAGGGACTGCAGGGGGTGGAACACTTTTTTTATTCGCCAAGGTTTCAAGTTTGGATGCTTTGATAATCAGCGTAGATCTTCCGGGTGGTAGATTTGGAGGAGGCTATCCTGAATGGAGAGTTCCCTTTTATGAGTCATTTTCAATGCATAGACAGAAGATTCGTCTCATTCGGGGAAATTCTCATGCGATTATTACCCTTAATATGATTGAGGAGATTCTAGAAGGGCATAGGTTAGATTTCTTATTCATAGATGGAGATCATACATATAGCGGTGTGGAGAAGGATTTCGAGATGTACCGTGGGTTGGTTAGGAAGGATGGCATGATAGCGTTTCACGACATTGTTCCGGGGTCACCAGAATATGTCGGTGGTGTGCCGAGATTTTGGGATGAAATCAAACACAACTTCACTTACACGGAACTCGTCAAAGATTGGGAACAGGGTGGGTGCGGAATAGGTGTTATCTATGTGTGATGTAAAGAAAGCATTGTAGGACAATTTTATATAAAAAGGAAACACTAGAAAAGTGGAGAGAAATCAATGATTGGGAAAGTTGATTTAGTGATGTGGGCTAGAGATGGTGCTAAAACATTGCCACTTGTTCTTAGGCGCATAGAAAAAGTCATCCCCCATAGTCATGTTAACAACAAAATACTGGTAGACGATCATAGCACTGACAGGACAAGAGAAATAGCTCGAGATTTTGAATGGAGCGTTTATCTTAATCCGAAAGGAGGCATAGGTTTCGGTGCAAACGAGGCGCTAAGGCACGTTGAGGCGGAATATTTCGTTAGCGTTGAGCAAGACGTATTGCTTTCCAATGATTGGTGGGCAAAAATAACAAAGCATATGGCAAATAGAGATGTTGTTGTCGCTCAGGGTATTAGAGTCTTCTCAAATGACGTTCTAAGAAAACTTGACAATACGTATTCTCCGCAAAATCCAAATCCTTACAGCGTTGACAATAATCTGTATCGCACACAATTTCTTTTAGATACTGGCGGTTTCCCAATTGACACATTAGCTGTCGATGCATTGCTTTTTAGAAGAGTCGAGAAAATGGGAAAATTATGGATAATAGACAAAACTGTTGTAGGTCAGCATTTGAAAGGTTCGCTGATTGATTTCTTGAGAAGCCAACGAAAGTCTTATAGTTTGCCGACAGTTCTTAGAATACAGCCGCCAGCTTTGAAAAAACTCGTTAGGCTTCTTGTCACAAGCCCATTTCGTGGATTGCATTTAAGTTTTTCGAGGCATTGTCCGAGTCTTTTCTGGTTCTATCCGTCTTACCGATTGATGGTCTTGCTTGGGTTAATTCAAGGGCGCTCAAACTCGTTCAGCCAGAATATCCTATATTCACCTGAATCCCTTGTCTGACAAGTTAATACCCTTATTAGGAAGGAGGCCGTTGAGGGAATAAAGATACTGCTTAGAAAAAAGTTGTGTGATAGAATCGTATACACATCTCCTGAATCATTTTGCCCATTTGAGGACCACTTCATTACACAATATGTACTTAGCAGAGGATGGAAGTGGATGCGTGCACCCGTTTTTCCTCTTCACCTTAACCCAAATTTTGCTAAAAATGCCCAGTGGGTTGGAAGTAGTAAAAGAATAATCGGTGTTGGAATTGCTAATGTGTTCAAGCACTTGACGTATCTGGTATATCACGGCATTAAGAGTGGCTTAGAAATGCGCAATGCCGATGTTATGTTTATAGACATCTCCGAAGGATTAAATTACTTAACTGGATGGCTCAAGTATTACAAATTTGAAAATACGTTTTGAAAGTATAACGTCAGGGGCATGTTTTTTGGCAATAGGTCAGTTGGGGATAAGAGTATGTTTTCGACAAAAAGAATTTACGTGACATTACATCTCAGGTAGAAACCTTGTCTAAATCATCCCGCCCCACTAAAACATATTTTCTATAGAAAAATTCTCATATCCGAACATAAACTTAAAATTTAGCGCATATATTTCAGAAAGCAAAGATCGGGGCGGTTCATAAACGTGAAAACAAAGATTCAAACGGCCGTTATTTTGGTTGGGGGAGCGGGATTACGAATGCACCCTCTTACGGAAGACATGCCAAAATGCATGATACCCTTACATGGTAAACCTTTATTATATTGGACATTAACTTGGCTAAAGAACTATGATTTTAAAACTATAGTTTTAGGGGTAGCCTATCGCAAGGAAGTAGTAGTAAACTATCTCAAAGAAAATCCAATGGGAGTAGAGGTGAATTTTAGCGAGCATACAATAGAAGGTGAAACTGGGGAAGGCTTCCGACTGGCCATTGAAAGATACGTGAATGACGGGGATTTCTTAGCCATGAATGGGGACGAATTCGCTAATCTAAATCTTCAAGAATTTGCAGAGTTTCACCTAAAACATAAACCAGTCGCCACAATAGCTGTTTCGCCGATGCAATCGCCTTTTGGAATATTGGAAATCGATGGAGACAACATAGTCGGGTTTAAAGAAAAACCTATTCTTGCAGATAAACTTGTTAGCATAGGCATATATGTTTTTAACCATTCGATTTTTAGATTACTTGCCAGCAAGAGGATCTATAGAAAAAACAACATTTCCGTTGCTCGCAAAAAATAGACTCCTCAAGGCGTACAAACTCGGCACGAACGAACGATGGTTGACTATTAATAGTATCAAAGACCTATCGATAGCGGAAAAGGAGTTTGCATCCATAAGAGGAATATGAAATGGTGAAAGTGTTAGTAACTGGCATATTAGGGTTCATAGGAAGCCATCTGGCGGAAAAATTAGTTAACGAAGGATACGAAGTTTATGGGATTGTTCGTCGAGTCGCAAACAGAAACTTCGAAGTCATTAAAAAAATTCTAAAAGATATAACGCTGATCACAGGAGACATCACCGACTATGTATCTATTCGCAATGCACTAAGAACCGTAAACCCCGACATTGTTATTCACTTGGCAGCCCTTACCCCTGTTCGCGACTCATTTGAGCGACCATTCGAATACCTGCAGGCAAATCTTCTCGGAACAATGAACGTCGCGCATGCTATGCTAGAGCTTCCCGACCCGCAAACTAGAAAATTAATTGCTGCATCAACGGCAGAAGTATACGGTTTACAAGCAAAAGAACCAATGAAAGAATCCCTCGCATTAAAACCCACTAGCCCATATGCTGTTAGTAAGGCTGCAGCAGACCTTTACCTCCAAATGATGTCCCATACCTACAACTTAAATAATACTATATTAAGACCAACAAACACTTACGGAAGGAAATTCGACACTAGCTTCATGATTGAATATTTAGTTACTCGTATGCTAAAAGGCGAGAAAGTTTACATTGGCGCACCTAACTCCGTCAGAGACTATATGTATGTAGATGACCATGTAAATGCTTACTTACTTGTCATCAAAAACGCCAAATCAAATGGTCAGATTTATAATGTTGGAACTGGAATTGGTACAAGCAATAGAGAACTAGCTGAAATGGTAGCTGAAAAAATCGGATATGACAAAAAGAGGATCGCGTTTGGTTCATATCCTCCTGGCTATCCATATCGCCCATTAATCTCTGATCAACCATCTATAGAGTTAGACTCGACAAAAATCAGAGAGGAACTAAACTGGGCACCCAAGGTCTCTCTTAGTGAGGGCATCGATAAGGTTATCTCTCATTTCCAAAAGTAAATGCCCACAAAGAATAAAGTCGATATTACTTTAGAGTTGCAGGTGCGATGACTATGGTTAATCAGAAAATTATCAAACGGAAATTACATACGCTCTTTGCTAATCCTAAAGGTGTCATCACAAAATACAAGCGTAGATTTCCTTATTGGTTACGGAGAGATTTAATGCCGATTTATGATGAGGATTACGATTTGCATTGGAATTATCGTTCATTCAAAAATAAAAAGATTTTAGATTTAGGTGCTGATTATGGAAGCACAGCAAGTTATTTTTTGCGGAAGGGAGCAAAGCAAGTTGTTGCAGTTGAAGGAGATCACGATTTAGCTTCCAAGCTTAAAAGTAATTTTGTTGGTGATATCAGGGTCATACCTATTGAACAGAAGATAAATAGTGCAGTGGATATCGCCTCACTGATCTCCAGTCACTCCCCAGATCTTGTTAAGGTGGATATTGAAGGTTCCGAATGTTACTTACTAAAATGCTCAGACAACACGTTAAAGAAAGTCGATGAATGGTTAATTGAAACGCACACTTCAGAATTATATGAGGACATAGCACAAAGATTTTTACGGTCAGGATTTAAAGTGTTTGGGGCGGATTATGTAAACCAATTGAAGATTATTGTTGCGGTATCCCTCAACCGTTTTCCGTGAAAAAGGTCTCCCGCAGTCTTTACTATTGTCGCTTTCCGATGCAAATGTTATTCTAAGAAAACTTGACAACACTTATTCGGCGCAGAATCCAAATCCCTATAGCATTGACAACAATCTATATCGCATACAATTTCTTTTGGATGCTGGCTGAATCCCTATCTGACAAGTTAACGGTATTTACGAACATGAAAAATGCTGAGAAAAAGAACGAAACTTCTTATTATTATTCTTTGAACCACAGCCGCAAATAAGGGGGCTAGAATACCTAATAGTTGACATATATCAAGATTAAGCTTGTTCACCCAAGTGTGCCAACGGATACGCTTCCTTGCTCCTTTTGCCTTCCAACATTCCACGCACTACGTTCAAGCGTATAAGAGGGTAAAAGAATACAATCTCTGGTGTTTTCTTCTTTGCAGCTACATGTAAGGCTCGGAACGGGCTAAAGAACATTCTCAAGATTGCCCCTTTCACACTATAATGAGCCTCTCTAGCTAGTGCCCCATACCAGTAATAGTGGGATAATTCATCTTGCATCCCATTCCTAATATGAATTGACTTAACGGAATAGTCAACTTTCCACTTATATCCACTCAAAAAAATTCTCTTTGCCAAATTGCAATCTGGAGGAAAGCCACCCAACTCTCGAATTATCGCGGTTCTATAAATAGTGTTATCAAGGCTTTTACCGTCATGGAAGAATTCTAAACCCGTGTCTCTTTTTTTATATTTTTCAATTATGTATTCTTGGAGTTTTCTAAGCGCTAGAGGTTGGTTTGGAACCCGAACACCTGAAGCAACAGCAACTTTAGGGTTTGAAAAAAGCAAAGGTGAAATTCTTCGCCACCAATCTTCCGCCAACAGCACATCTTGCTCAAGACTCACGAAATAATCCGATTCAACATGTTTTAGGACAGTGTTTGCATTGTCGCTGATTCCCTTCCCTTCATTCCTAATAACCTGCCAACCAAAAGACTCTGCAATTTCTCGGGTATTATCCGAACTATAATCATCCGACAATATTAAATTTTGAACGCACTCCGCAGGAATAACTTCTTCAACACGCTTCAAAACAACAGGCAAAGTCTTAGAACCGTTTTTGGCCCATATAGCAACGTCAACTTTCTTAATCATGCAATAAGCTCCTCAACTTTTTAATTAATGAACGCAAAAATATAACCATTACGTACTTCTACAAAAACTGTCGAAAATGAAAGATTAAAAAGTAACGACGAAGACTTGAAATGTGAGTCAAAATACTTGGCATGGTTGAGTGCCCAAGTGATTAAGAACCATATAATAGGAATGATTGGGGACTATCCTCCAACTTCAGGCGGGATAGCGACCCACATCAAGGAACTTTCAAACGCTCTTTCAACAAAACATAAAATTATTATCATTTCCCCTTCGCAAATAAACGCTTTCGAATCGTTTGGCAGCATAGAAATTTACAGGGTAAAGAGGATCCAGAAAAGACATTTTACGACGGCAACCACAATTCTCTCCGTAACGAAGAAGGCGAACTCCCTGAAGAACCGCGTTGACTTATTCCACTCTCACGGTTTTTCTTACAGTGGTATCGGTCTGATAAACAGAGAAAATCCTCTCGTATTAACTGCCCATGGATATGCAAGCCTTGAAATGGTCACTAGCAGAAGGGTAACAGAGAATTCGATTGGATTTAGAGCGATGAGAAAGTTTGAACAAATGGTAGCAAACAGAGCCGACGCTATAATTGCCGTGGACTCAACGATAGAAAACTGGCTAAAAGAAGACTTGAGCGCTAGTGAAAACAAAGTTTACTGTATTCCGAACGGTGTCAATGTGCAACAGTTCTCCCCATCCGTTGATGGGAGGGAAATAAGAATAAAATATGGAGTAAAGGACAACGAACGACTTATTGTGACTGTAAGAAGGTTTACGCCGAAGAATGGAGTAGAAACAATTTTAGAAGGGTTCAACCTACTGAAAAAGAGACACGGGTTCGAAAATGTTAGGCTCCTTCTTGCGGGCGGAGGTGAATTGAAAGAAAAGTTTGCCAAAATGATCGAAGAAAATGGATTAGAAGATAGCGTGACACTTGAAGATGCCGTCCCCCACGAACAAGTTCCCAAATACTTTTCCTCCGCTGACATAATTGCAAACTCCTTCACTCACATTAGTGGTGTGAAAGAGTTTGAAGTCTCCTCGCTTTTCGAGGCATTGGAGAAGGCAAGACCCATAGGGACTAGTATAACAACGCTTGAAGCATTATCAAGCGGAAAGGCGACAGTGGTATCTTCACCTGGTGGTAAATTCATAGGAATAAGCTCAAACGACATTGGAGTGTTGACACCAGACAATGCCGAAATTCTTGCAGATGCCCTAGCAATACTGTTAAGCAACAAAAAACTCGTCGAAACACTCGGGAAGAATGGCAGAGAATACGTTTTAAAGAAGAGAACATGGAACACAATCGCTGAAAGAACATTAGAAGTTTACCAGTCTGCAATTTCAAAGAGGTAGCAGTTTGAAGCTCGCCATAATACTTGGAACCCGCCCAGAAATAATAAAACTTTCTCCCATAATAAGACTATGTGAATCAAAGAAACTAGATTACTTTCTCCTCCACACAAACCAGCATTATTCCTACGAGATGGATAGGATATTCTTTAACGATCTGAAACTTCCGCAACCTACCTTTAATTTAAATATTGGCTCCGGTAGCCACGGTTACCAAACTGGCAGAATGCTTGAGGGGACAGAAAATATTCTTCTCAAAGAAAACCCGGATGTTACAGTAATAGAAGGCGACACAAACACCACGTTGGCAGGAGCACTTGCAAGCGTCAAATTGCATGTTCCAGTCGCCCATGTCGAGTCAGGAATGAGAAGTTTCGACATGAAAATGCCTGAAGAGATCAATCGAGTACTTACTGATCATTGTGCACATTTTCTCTTTTGTCCTACAAAGAGTGCAAAAAAGAATCTTCTAAACGAAGGAATTGGCGAATCAAAAATATACCTTGTCGGGGACACATTAGCGGATGCAACAATTTACAACATCAAAATTGCGGAAAAACATTCAAGCATCCTCAAAACTCTTGAAATCAAATCCAAAAAATATTTTCTTATAACTATCCATCGTGTGAGTAACGTTGACGAGAAAGAAAATTTGACGGAAATACTTAAGGCGATTAAAACAATCTCGGAACTCTATGATATCCCTGTGACATTTCCAATACACCCAAGAACAAAGAAAAGGGTAAAAGAGTTTGAATTGGAAAAACTGCTAGAAATCGATAATGTCAAAGTCATTGAACCAGTTGGCTATCTTGACTTTCTGATGCTTGAGAAAAATGCGTTGGTCGCTTTAACTGATTCTGGAGGGGTTCAAGAAGAATGTTGCTACTTAAAGACGCCTTGTGTTACGCTGAGAAACGAGACGGAATGGGAAGAAACAGTTGAAGCAGGCGCGAACATTCTCGCTGGCGCAGACGAGAAGAAAATTGTCGAGTGCGTCAAGGTAATGTTGGAGACGGAGAGGAACTGGAAGCATCCTCTTGGTGACGGAAAAGCTGGAGAAAGAATAGTGAACATCTTGCTTCGGAAATGCGGAGCAATTTAGGCTCTTCAGGCTGATACCAATTTCGAGCAAGGAAATGAATCTTAGACGAAAAGTCGCCACCATTTGTCTTTCTAAAGAGATATAAGATTGGGCGACACAGAATGGGAAGGTTATTCAAGCGAGCTTCTAGGAGTGGTTTGAATCTGGATTACAGTGAAGTAAGAGAAGAGAAAAATGTATGGGATGAAAGAGCGAGAACCGTACAAGACGATATTAATGTGAGGGGTACACTGAAGAACCCAATTAAACGAGTAAAGAAAAATATAGCCCAAATCCATAAAGTGTTCAATAGAAGCGGAAAGAACAATCTACTTCTCGACGTGGGATGTGGAAACGGATTATTCACAGTCCCCATGGCGGACATATTCAATTTCGTTGTTGGCATCGACATTTCAAGGGCAATGATAAAACGCTGCCAAAAAAGAAGACGCAACCTAGATTTCATAATGGCTACTGCAACAGATCTCCCACTAAGAAGCCACATTTTTGACGCTGTTCTGAGCCTGTCACTTCTGCAACATCTAAGAACAAAGGACAATGTCGAAAAGGTTTTGAAAGAAATATCCAGAACCGCCACAAACAACTCGTTTCTTTTTCTAACATTTTGGAACACGCCAAGCTCACCAACCAACCTTGTCAAAAATATTTTGAAGAAGGGGAAATATAATTTAAAACAATCCCTAGTATCAAGGTTGCAGTTTACAGGACTACAGTTTACAAAATACGTTAAACTCCATGGACACCGACATTGAGTATACAAAGATTTGTGCATTAACCAGAATTCAACACTCATTGATGGCGCAGTTGCCATGACCGCAAGAAAAAGAACATAAGTTTAGTAAACCAAATAAGTTTATTAGAGCTATGGGAGACAAGTTCTTCCACGGTGAAAGCATGCCGAAAACAATCCCTCCCATTAGAGTTTATTTTCCAAGGGAGGATATCGAAGAAATAAAGGTGTCTGTGGCGAAAATTCTTCAGTCTGGAATGCTTACACTCCACATGTACACGAAAGAATTTGAAGATCACTTCGCAAAACTCTGTAATGTGAAACACGCGGTAGCCGTAAACTCTGGAACGAGCGCCCTAGAAATAGCCTTAAGAACCATGAAATTAACAACTGGAAACGAGGTGCTGGTTCCGACAAATACCTTCACCTCAACAGCAGCCACCGTGCTTTTTGCAGGAGGAAAAATAGCATTAACAGATATAGACCCAGAAACATCGTGCATAAATGCTGAAAATGTTCAAAAATACGTGACCCAGAAAACCAAAGGAATCATTGTCGTTCATGTAGGCGGCTTAATTTGCCCAGATATTGAAGCAATTAAAGAAATCTGTGAAGATCGCAAACTATTTCTGATTGAGGACGCTGCTCACGCTCAAGGTTCCACTTTAGATGGAAAACCAGCTGGCTCCTTAAGTGATATAGGCTGTTTCAGCTTCTATCCAACTAAAGTTATGACCACTGGAGAAGGAGGAATGATAACAACAAACGATGATCAAACAGATAAGGAGGCCCGCCTCCTAAGAGATCAGGGGAAAGAAAATTTCCATAGTAGCATAATAATTCGGCTAGGATACAACTGGAGACTACCCGAAATAAACGCTGCAATAGGGATAGTTCAATTAAAGAGACTACCCGAAATCATAGATAAAAGAAGAAAAATAGCCCAATACTACGACAAAAAATTAGGGCAGATCAGCGAGATAAAACCATTGAGGGTGCCGCCAAACATCCTTAATAATTACTACAAGTATGTAACCTTCCTAGAACCAGAAATCAACCGAGATAAGCTAAAACAAGATCTTAGGGAGAAGGGTGTACAGTGCGGGGGAGAAGTCTACTGGCCACCATTACACCTACAACCAGTCTATCAGAAACTGCTTGGCACAAAAGAAGGAGACTACCCAGCATCCGAGGACGCTTGCAGAAGGATGATGTGCCTGCCAATGCATTCATGGATGACTATAGAAGACGCTGAATACGTGATCGAGATGCTCAATGCATCTCTGTCGGAGGCTAAGTAGGAAGTGTTCGTCCTCGTCACAGGGGGTTCAGGCTTTATAGGAAGCCACATAGTGGACAAACTAATTGAAAAAGAGTACAAGGTAAGAGTGTTTGATAAACAGAAACCACAACAAGAGGAAATTGAATGGTGCAAGGGTGATCTACTAAATGATGAAGAAGTTCTAGAAGCGTGCAAAGACATCGAAGCTATATATCATTTGGGCGCCGTAGCCGATGTCAACATAGCTTTATCGCACCCTGAACTCTGCTTCCACGTTAACGAAATCGGAACGCTAAACATCTTGAAAGCCGCTATAGCTAGAGAGGTTGATCAGATTATTCTGGCATCAACCACATGGGTTTACGGAAGGGCAGAAGGCAAGGTCGACGAAAATACACCCGTGCCATTACCCGACCACATATACACAAAGACAAAAATCGGACAGGAACACTTAATCGTTGCGTGGCAAAAGCACTACGGGTTACCCTATACAATATTGAGATATGACATACCGTATGGCCCGAGAATGAGGTCTAACATGGCTATCGCGATCTTCGTTGGAAAAGCTATAAGAAAACAACCGATCACTGTTTTTGGTGATGGAAATCAGGGTCGGTGTTTTATATATGTTGAAGACCTTGCCGAAGGAAACGTCGCGGCGCTTAAAGATGCTGGAAAAAACGAGATTTTCAACCTAGCAGGCCCCAAATTTGTTTCAATAAATTACGTTATTGACGTTCTCAGAGAAACTCTAGGAGAGATCAAAATTGAACACACTCCTCCTAGACCACACGACTTCAAAGGCATCGTCGTAAGCATCGAAAAAGCAAAGAAGTTACTAGGGTGGGAACCCAAAACATCATTCGAAGAAGGAATAAAAAAGTACCTACAGCATATAAGAGTCCAAAAAACTTAGCTTTATGTTTGTTTTCTCCTCTCTTCTTATAACAAGAATACTTATAATTTTTTCCACCATAAGTTCTCAGAGAAACATCCCAAAGGGTGAAAAATGATTAAACTCGTATATGCGCATGATGGAACCAGCACGTACGACGAGCTCTTCATAGATTCCCTTAGGGATACATATGATGTTCACGTTCTCACCTTTCACCCAACGCCATGCCATATACCTCAAGGAATAAAAATCATAAGAATGCCTGACCTAGTTTCGGCGACGAATTTGCATCCCTTCGAGGGTGCACGAAAACACATCCTAAGCCCTATAAGGGCTCTCACCTTTAAGAAGTACGCATCTAAGCTTAGCCCGGACGTAGTCATAGGATGTTGGGCAACCACGTACGGTTCTTATGCCGCTTATTCAAATCTACATCCGTTTGTGCTATTCGTATGGGGATCTGACGTGCTAATACTTCCCTGGAAGTTTTTCCCATTAAGAACTCTTGTGAGATACGCCTTAAAAAAAGCTGATATTGTCGTTGTTGATAGCGACGTTCAGAAAAAAGCTGTGATAAGACTTGGATGTGATAGTAATAAAATATTAGAGTTTCCTTGGGTTAAGTTAAACGGCTTTGAAAGCAACGCCAAACAGAGATCCAAAGTTAGGGAAGAACTTGGGTGGACTGAAGATGATACGGTGGTCATCAGTATGAGAAACCACAAACCGATCTATGGGGTTACCTACCTAATTGAAGCGATCCCTTCCATCTTGAAACATGGACCAAAAGCTAAATTTCTAATTCTTGGCGAAGGCGAACTAACCTCAGACTTTATACAAAGACTGAAAATGTACATCGTGCAAGGTTATGTTAAGTTTCTGGGAGAAGTTCCGCACAGAGATGTAGCCAAATACCTTAGCGCTGCAGATATTTATGTTTCAACCTCATTCTCTAACGGAACATCCGCCAGTTTATTGGAAGCAATGGCATGCTCCACAACCCCTGTTACAACTGCCATACCAGGCAACAAAGAGTGGATTCAGAATGGATGGAGTGGATACCTAATTCCAACGGGAGACGCAAAGCAGCTTGCTCAGAGAATAACTTTCTTGATTGAAAATAAAGAACTGAGAGAGAAAATGGCAAAGAACGCTCTTGATACGGTTAGGACAAAGGTCGTTTGGCGAAAAAACGTAGAAATGTTCAATGACAGGATACTAAGGATGATTTCTCAGAAGGATCCTGGTTAGAATAACGTTTTGAACCCGCCTTATCAATCCGGAAGCAGCTAATGACAATGACACACATCTCTTCGTCTCTAAAATCTTCAAGTAATTTTGACTGATTGTCACGAAATCTACTCGTTCGTTTTAAAATGTACCGCATGGATGTGACTGGGCAAATATTCAACTAATGTTTCTCCGACAAATGCAGAATGGTTAATCATCAACCTTCATAGTTTCTCCTTACGCCCTAAACCTTGAAGCAGTCGTCTTATCCCGTCTTCCAATTTAATCCCCGGCTTATAGCCTAAAACTCCTTCAGCTTTTCTGATGTCTGCGTAACTATTTCTGATGTCTCCCGCCCTTGGTGGCGCGTATTCGGGCTTCACATCCGCCTTTCCAAGCAGGTGCGCTAAGACTTTGGCAAGCTGATTGATTGTAGTTGGTTTTCCAGTCCCTATATTAATTACTTCGCCACCGCAACTTTGGCATTCCAAGACAAGCATACTTGCCTCAACCACGTCTTTAACATAGACGAAATCTCTCGTCTGCTCTCCATCTCCATAAATAACTGGCGCTTCTCCTCTCTTCAACCTAGTGATAAACTGAGTTATTACACCACTATATGGGCCCTCTGACTGCCTGGGCCCATAAACATTGAAGAAACGTAAGCAAACTGTCTCTAGTCCGTGAATCATATGGAAAATCCTACAGTAGCCTTCAGCAGAAAATTTCGAAATGCCATAAGGAGACAGAGGCATTATTGGATGTTCTTCGTTTATCGGTAGATAACATGCCTCACCATAAACAGCGCATGTAGAAACGTAAATAAACCGCTGAATGTTCTCTTTCACACTCGCCTCCAAAAGATTCAGTGTTCCCTCAATATTCACGTCATTAACGAGTAACGGATTCTCTATGGATAGTGGCACGTTCACAATCGCGGCTAAATGGAAGACAACGTCTACATCTTTAACTGCCTTCTTGACATCCTCTGAGTTTCGAACATCACCTCTAACTAAGTGAAGCCTTTGACTGCTTAAGTGACGTTGTATATTTTTAACCCTACCTGAAGAAAAATTGTCTAAAATCACTACTTCATAACCTTCTTTCAGGAGTCGATCCATTATGTGGCTTCCTATAAAGCCAGCTCCTCCTGTTATCAGAGTCCTTGAGATTTGCATAGCTTCTCCAAACATTTTATCTGCGCCTAAGACTTAAAACTATGCGCATGTTGGAGCAACCTACTGCTTAAATTCTTGTTTGTAGCGTTGTTATGTGGTATACCTATAAACTTCGCTGCAACATGCGTGTATTGATGGAGAAATGAAGGTGCGAAGACACTTCTCGTTCCTTGCAACCAATAGCTGGTACACAAAGTACGCATACGTGTTAGCTCAAACGCTTCATGAAAAAGTGTCCTACCCTTTCCTGTTCCTGAAGGAGATACAGCTAGGAAATTGTGAAAGTGTTGGAAGATGCCGAAAAAAATCTGGATAGATATCACTAACAGTCCTCACGTCCTATTCTTCGAACCATTAATAGAAGCACTGAAAAAAGAAGGAGTAGAGTTCCTGATAACCACTAGACCTTATCAGCAAACAATCGAATTACTAGAACAGAAGAAATTGAGCTACAAAATCATTGGGAAACACTATGGGAAAAACAAGTTTAGGAAGGCATTTGGTTTACTCTTAAGGTCTTTTCTTCTTTGGAAAGAGATAATAAAGCAGAAAAATCGCATATCCTTTTCCATCAGTCATGCCTCACCTTATTGCAGCGTTGCCTCAAATTTTGCAGGAATCTACAATTTATGGACTCTAGATGGAAGTATAGCAAAGGACATTATCATTCCAAGCGTAAAATTTGCAGATAAAGTAATCATCCCTGAAATCGTTCCCAAGGAAGATTATGTAAAAATGGGAACGAAAGAAGAAAAAATCACCCAGTATCCAGGTCTAAAAGAAGAGGTATATCTTTGGGATTTTAAACCGAACAAGCAATATTTGGAAGAGATAGGGGTAAAAACTGATAAACCTGTTATTCTAATAAGGCCTGAAGCCTCTAAAGCCGTGTATATCAAGGAAACAGATTTTCTCATCCCACTCATAGAAACGTTGAGAGAGGAATACTTCATAATCCTAACACCAAGAACGCTGGATCAAAACGTCTTCTACAAAAAAACCTTTGGCAACAGCATCTTCATTCCAGTGAAGGCGCTGGATGGACCAAACGTAATAGCGAATTCCTCTCTTGTAATAAGCGCTGGTGGAACCATAAGCAAGGAAGCTGTTGTGCTGGGCAAGGAAGCAATCTTGGTATTCAGAGAGGGTCTGACAACGGTTGACAAGTGGTTAATCGAAAACAAATTTATGTTGCATAACCCGAATCCAACCAAGGAGTTTGTCGATGATGTTATCACTGGTAGAATTGAAACTAGAAGGTATAAAGCATCAAATAAAGCATTTAAGTTCTTCTTGGATTTAATGAAGATGCAACTTGGGAACGATAGGAATTCATGAATCCAACGCTTATTTTGGGAACGAAGTAAAATCTTTGGTATAGAGTTCGTTCTAACACCTAATATTATCGTTACTCCCCAGTCTATTTTCGGGATCGAAAGATCTTCCTCAAAAGCAAGTTTGATTGCCAAGTATGACAGGTTCGGTCGTGCATTCAACCCTTTAGTCAGCATTGCGCATTAGGATATTTTTGTAAGTTCGACTAATCCATAGCGGACTTTGTATTCTTTGTATCTGAACATGGTAGGGTGGTTCTGCAAGATCCATTTGATTGCTTGTTCAACACCGGGGCAGCCTGGGTTCCGGGAATCATGCAGTAACATTACGCCATCGTTTCTGAGAAACGGCTCGTAAAACAGGATTTCCTTTCTGGTTTGTTCATATTGGTGGTTAGTGTCGATAAAAATAATGTCAGCCTTGGCAGGGATCATCAAAGTCCTTGCAAGTTTTAGACTGTCCTGTTGTATAAACGTCCAGAACTTGGATAGGTGAAAATCTAAGATTGTTTTTCTTGCTCGAAAGCAGGGTTGGATATCGGCGCTCCATAAGTGTCCACCTGTCTTAGCGCAGGCGGCAAGAAAGGCAAGCGATGAATGTCCTCCACCGACACCTAACTCTATAATCGTTTGCGCGTTCAATTTTTTTGCCGTTTCATATAGGATCATTATGATCTCTGCTGATTCCACGTTGCTTTGGTCTAACCTACGTAAATGCTGAAGGAGTATTTGATTGCGCACCGAAGCGGAAAATGACATGGGGAAAATGAGTAAAGAGGAAAACTGGTAAACGATATTGCGGAAGATTGCGCGCTCAATTTTTTGCAGAATCTAACCCCCTATCTTGGGGAACGAAGGCAAACCTTTGGTGTAGATCTCGTCCCAACACCTGATCATTGTTACTCCCCACTCTATTTTTGGTATGGAAAATTTTTCCCCTAAAGCCAGTTTGATCGCCAAGTAGGGTAGGTGTGGTCCCGCCATTGAAGAAAGACATATTGTCCCAGAGACTCTAGGGTTGATCTCAATAAGTTTTGGTACTCCATTCGTGGCGTATTTCAGCTGAATGTTGATGTTGTAATCAAACTTGAAAGCCTCATTTATCTTCCTCACAATCTCCATAACTTCTTCATTTCTCTCCACTACGCCAACACTAGAAACTCCAAGCTTTGTCTCTGTGCGTCTCCTTGGAACAATAACCAAACTTTCTCCGTTTTTGACTAACGAGTCCACGCTGTATTCGGGTCCGGGTAAATATTCCATCACTAGAAGTTCTTCAAAACCTTTAGATAGAACACCCGAAACTGATTCAAGAGTCGTAACTGTATTGTTAGGCTTTACTTCTAGAAGCAGTCTTCTTAAGTCCACATCTGTTCGCAATACTCTGAAGCCTCGTTGCCCTTTAGAGATAGGTGGCTTGAAACAAACGGGCTTTTCAGGATAACCCAGAGCGTGTACAGCCTCTTCAAATTCCTTTAAGCTGTGAACTGCGAAGTATTCGGGAACGTGTAGATTTCTCTGTTTCAAGAACCCATAACACTTTCTTTTGTTTAACGCTATTTCCAAAGGCTCTTCCTTGTTGACTACCACTTTCGTTTCGTTAAACGTGTCGATGTTTTTCGACAGAGGCAAAAGTTCCATGCTTGAGAGTGGAAGAATCACATCTGCTTTAGTTTTCCTTGCCAGTTTGGACATGGCAGGGATGTAAAGTTCTGATTGACCTTCAGGAACCACATAAGCTTCGTCTGAAAGAAACAAACCAGACGCTATTGGATTGACATCTGTGCCAACTATTCGAATATCCCTTTCTTCAACCTTTCGAAGGGTTTTAATTATTCCTGGACCCCCAGGAGCTCCACAAGCAGTGACTATAACTGTTAAAGCTCTCATATCCTCATCCTCAGCACTTCAAATGCTTCAGCGTACTTGACCCTACATTGACTACCTCTCATTTGAGCAAATGATTGGATTACGCTTGGATTGAAATAGTATCTGTCGTGCTGGCTTTTGTAGCGCATGAGTGCACCAATTTTGTTTTTCAAGTTTTCCTCGCTCAATTCTACGTATAGGTCAGGTTCGAAAACCAGTGAACTTCTCGGCGCCTCATAAGAGATCACGCCTATGTCCCTGAAAAGTCTCAGAGTTTCCTCAGCAGTTACCGAATGATCTTGGTGTATGTCTTTGAGGGATGGACAGAAAACTATGTCGGGTTTGTATTTTTCCCTTACGGAAATCAGAATTTCTCTGATCTCTCTCCTTTGATCATGAAAGGTTCGTCGAGGCAAGTTTTCGATCATTAGATTTTTTGTTGGAAGCCCTAAAAGGCTAGTTGCTTCCCTAGCTTCCTCCAAGATGTTTTTGTTTTTGGGGTCTTCTAGACATGGAGACAAGATTAAGTACATCATCCGAACACTCTTACTGTATCTTGATATAATACCTCCACAGCCTAATTCAACGTCATCTGGATGGGGACCGATAAACAGCAACCTTTTGAACGCAACGTTCATGGACTAACTAACCTCCAACATTTTCAAGATTTCTTTTATGTTAGTAACTTTGAAATCTCCGTTTATATCTGGTTTGTCGGTGACCGCCATTGATACACAACCCAATCGTTTGGCTATTAGCATGTCTCTAAGTTTATCGGCTACAACCATGGATTGAGACGGTTCCATACCCATTATTCTTAAGACCTTTTGGATTTGTTTTTCCCTGTTCTTATCTTCGTCCCTTGATATTACCAGATCGAAGTATTTGTATATGTTCAGCCTCTTCAAAGCTTCAATTGCAGGTTTGCGTCCTTGTAATGTGACTAGGGCCAATCTGAAATTAACTTTTTTCAACTTTTCAAAAAGTTTTGTGATGTCTTGATCAAACTTAACCTTTTCGACAACTTTCATTTCTTCATAATCTATTACCTTGTAAATTTTTTTCTTAACTTCGGAGTCGGTGGCAACTTCTTCTATGGATGGAATAAGGGGAGTAAGTGAATGCTCGGTTTTGAGGATTTTCTTTATTTTTTCTTTTACTTTTGTCCAATTTATTTGAAGATCTATGATTGTTCCGTCTAAATCGAATATGAAAAGTTTAATATCTGTGAAGGGTTTCAACAACTTTTCCTTCTCTTCGTTTTTGGACTTACAACTATATAATGTGGATAATTAGAATAGATAAAAACATTCACCTGTGAACAAATATCCATTTTTTGTTCATAATTTTCTTAAAGGCCACTTATTCGCGTACACGTACTTCAAAAAACTGGACACGATTTAGTGGTATAGAGATGTGGAGAAAGTTATAGCCTAAACTGTTATTTACATGTTGGTCTTAGTATGAACGAGGGATTCCTTGAACAAGGTTTATGTTCATCCCACAGCAGTTGTAGACAAAACAGCCATTATAGGCGATGGTACAAAAGTTTGGCATTTTGTCCACATCAGAGAAAATGCTGAAATAGGCAGAGAATGCGTTCTTGGACACTCTGTTTACATAGACAAAGAAGTGAAAATCGGAAACCATGTGAAACTTGAGAACAGGGCAACCGTTTACCGAGGAGTAAAAATCGAAGATAAGGTGTTCGTGGGGCCTCATGTTTCCTTCACAAACGACCCATATCCCAGAAGTTTCAGCACAGATTGGAGAATTGTGCCGACCATCGTAAAAGAAGGGGCATCCATAGGAGCTGGAACAGTTGTAATATGTGGTGTCACTATAGGTGAGTATGCGATGATAGGAGCTGGCAGCGTGGTCACAAAGGATATTCCGTCGCACGCTATAGCATACGGAAACCCAGCCAAAGTTAGAGGGTTTGCATGTAAATGTGGCAGGGCACTCAAAGAGGAGAAGAAAAAGCACGGGTTTATTTTGATGAGCTGCTCCTCTTGCGGTGATAAATACGAGATACCAGTAAAAGATTACGCGAAATTAAAACCGAAGGTGGAAATTGATTGAGACGAATAATACCAATAGCAAAGCCTAATTTGGGAAGGGAAGAATGGGAGGCGGTAGGAAAAGTCTTTGAATCTGGGATGTTGGTTCAAGGAGAGAAGGTTAAACTCTTTGAGGACGAATTCGCAAGGTACATTGGTGTCGAACATGCGATTGCGGTGGCAAACGGAACCATAGCTCTAGACACAGCTTTGAAGGCTCTCGAACTAGGTCCGGGAGACGAAGTTGTGACCTCCGCCTTTTCTTTCATAGCTTCCAGCAACTCCGTATTATATCAGGGGGCAAAACCCGTTTTCGCTGACATTGACCCCGAAAGTTTCAATGTGGACCCATTGGATGTTGCCGAAAAAATAACCGCTAGAACTAAAGCGATAATACCTGTGCACTTGTTCGGTCAGTCTGCAGAAATGGACGAGTTGAAAGAAATTGCTGAAGACCATAAGATCACTTTAGTAGAAGACGCTGCTCAAGCTCATGGAGCTGAGTATAAAGGGCAGAGGGTCGGCAGCTTGGGAGATATTGGTTGTTTCAGCTTTTATGCCACAAAAAACATGACAACAGGTGAAGGAGGAATGATTACCACAAATGACAATGAACTGGCAAGGCGAAGCCGCTTGCTCAGAAATCATGGGGAGGCTCAAAAGTATCATCATGTCACCCTTGGGTACAACTATCGTATGACCGAGATGTGTGCAGCTGTTGGGTTGGTGCAACTTGGGAAACTCGATGGGTTTAATGAGAGAAGGAGAGAGAATGCGGAACTTCTTACAAAGGGAATCAGTAAGATTTCTGGTTTGACACCTCCATACGTAAAGCACGATGTGAAACATGTGTTTTATCAGTATGTGGTAAGGGTGGAGGATGGTTATCCTATTGATAGGAACAATCTTGCTGAGCAACTGAAGAGGAAGGGCGTCGAAGTGGCTGTGCATTACCCAATACCTATTTACAGGCAACCCTTCTACAAGAGGTTAGGATATGGAAAAAAGATTTGTCCGATTGCAGAGAAGGCGTGCAGGCAAGTTCTGAGCCTGCCTGTTCATCCATTAGTCACCAAGGAAGACATTAAATATATGGTAGATATTTTAGGAGTGTTGCATAGTCAAGGTGGTTCTTGATTGAAGGTGGTTGTTACCGGCGCGAATGGTTTTATTGGGGTACATACCGTCAGAGAACTTTTAAAAAGGGACTACAATGTTGCGGCTGTCGATATCAAAACAGAAAAATTAAAAGAGTTCTCTGACGAAGAACGCTTCACAATCCTTAACGTGGATGTTCTTGGCGATGATTTCAAGACCTCCATTGAGATGGGAGACAGAGTCCTACATTTAGCGGCGGTCGCAAGATTTGAGACAGCAGAAGCTAATCCACAAGAAGCAGTTCGAGTGAACGTTGAGGGTACACTTAATGTCGTCTCATCTTGTATAGAAAAGAAAGCAGAACGTTTAGTCTATAGTTCAACGGGTTCTGTTTATAGTCCTAGTGCTCCTGTACCTATAAGAGAAGATGCACCTAGAGAACCCAATACCGTTTATGGTTTAACGAAGAAGATGGCTGAAGATTGGATAATGTTTTTTGGAAATCAACTACCCTATGTTATTCTTAGATACGGGTATATTTATGGAAAGGGAAAGGACTGGGGTGCTATAGGAGCTTTCTTAAAAAGATTATCCAGCAACCAACAGCCAATTGTTTTCGGGGGTGACCAAACCAACGATTTCATATATGTAAAGGATGTCGTGCAGGCAAATATTTTGGCTCTAGAAACACGCTATACGAATCAGGCTTACAATATTGGAACAGCTAGAGCAACTAGTATAAGAGACGTTTGCGAGTATTGCATAAAAGCGATGAAAAGCGATTTAAAAATGAAAATAGAACCTGCTCGAACATTTGACTACTCAGTTTTCGTTTACGATATTTCAAAGGCTAGAACTTTGTTGCGTTTTGAACCAGAATGGAACGTTATTGATGGTCTAATGGATATAGTGAAAGAGCTACGAAGACACCCACACTTCTAGACCATTTTACAGTTTAAATACAGTGCAAATAAACCATACTCATTTAAGTACCCTTAAATCCAACTTTACTTCTTCTCTTTGGCACTTCAATCTATCAGCGCATACTTCTAAGGTATGCCAGCATGGAACACCAAAGACCTTACACTCTATTTCGCGAGTTTCAATTAGTCATATATAACCTCGTAGACGCAGACAAGCGCGTAAGCACCACCTTGAGGAGATCCTTGAGAGTAGTATACAAGCCTAAAATGTTCCAAGCCCTCTATCTCTGTCTCTGTCTCCGCGTTATTAGTGGTAAATCCTGCCCTCGTTTTTTTCCCGGCACTTAACATTTTGCAGATCACTGTTTCACTTCCTAACGTATTCCATCCCTTTTCCTCAAGTTGACCCGTGTCTGTATTTGTTGCGTAATATCTGTAGTTTGTATCGTTTAAGCCTGCAATACGAGCCATCCATCTCCACTTGCTCTCTTCGCCCCACCCAATATCCGTACCTTGAGTATCAAATGTTGAGAAAACCACGACATGGGTTACGGGTCCCCTCGTCCCTTCAAATTCTTTAAGAATCTCGATGACTTCAGTTTCGTTTGACATAAACATCAAGGCGATTCGTTCTATCTGAGTTGAATTGCGAGTTCCGTTGTCCGCCAAGGTTGTTTTGTTTGCCATTGTTGTAATCCAGTATCCGTAATCCCACCAGCTGGCCACCACCTTTACGCCCTCATTGGTTCGCATCCAATTCAGAGCATCGAGCCAATCCGTAACTGTTTGGTCAGGCCTAATCGGCATACTGCTTGCTGCAATAGTGACTGGCGAATAAGCGTGGTCAAAAACTCGTGGGAACATAGATCCGGAGCTTGGAAAAACAAAGGTGACAGTAAGCAAGAGAAGCATTAGTATTAAGAAAACTCCACTGAATTCCTTGCCTACATGAGTTTCAAAACGCATTTTTCGCTTTAGAATTATGGGAGCTTCCTTCATCGTTGTGATAAAGGGTCTCATTATGCGCGTCAGAGCCAAAGCCCAAAGAAGACAGAAAGCTGGACCCAGAAGCAACGTCAATCGTACCATGGAACTAGCAGCATAAACAGACGTAAGACCAAAAATGCACAAGAAGATATTTCGATTTGTGGGATTTTGCACAGCGAAGAACAAACCGACTGGTACAAAGAAAATGCCTATTCCGAAGTCGTAATAAAAGGTTCCCCAAGCGGCGGGCCGATGTTCTTGAACAGACACTGCAAGTTGGTGGCCAGTTGTTATACCTAGACGCGAAAGAGGATCTATAACCCATCTATACTTAGTCGCCAAGTTCCCAAATTGTCCATACCATAAAAGCAGAAAGAAGAGAATTGCTGAAAGGGCGAAGAAAGCCCATGTAAAGATTACTTTCCTTTTGGCTGTTTTGATACTAGAATAAATTTGACTAGCACATAACAAAAAGAAGACTCCAAACACAGCCAAGGTGGTAGTTTCGGTTAAGAACCAAAAACCTGGGCGAGGCACATTGATAGCCATGAATATAGCTATACCAAATGTTACGCTATACGAGAGAAGCAAACGAGAAGAGTATCTACGCAACAAGAGTAGAATAAAAACAAAGAGGACAGCCATTCCAATGGCGTACGCCGATGCTCCCCAAGAAAGAATAATATAACCGAGAGATAAACCTGCAGCAACAGCATAAGCAAGAGCCCTTCTTAAGGTTCTTTCATGGTCAATTGATCTTAGGAAGAAAAAAATGAATAGTAGAATACCAAATATTCCAACTGTTTCGTCGTCAAAGAAGCCTAAAGAAGTGCGGCCAATGTATGAACCGTTTAAGGCAAGAAATAACGCTGATAGGAGACCCATCTCTTTACCACCAACGTCCTTTCCTAAAAAGTAAATGACCAAACAGGTCAACGTCCCCATTATAACTGGGAATATAACACAAAAATTATAGAGAGGTTCAGAAGCTAGAGGATGAATAGAAGATGTTGAAGATGGAAAGGGTACTCCCAAAATTCTCATCATAGAGTAGAAAAAAGCAGCCGTAAAGGGCAATCCTGGATAGGAATCTCCCATATAAAATCCCCAAGGATACCAACTCATGTCATCACGCCATGAAGCCCATGCAAAAAATCCATTATCGACCATATGCTTCGCTATGCGATATTGAAAGTGAGGATCAAACTCAGACATGTAAAAGCCCCAGCGGATGGGAAGAAGCCGGACCGCAAAGGCAAGAAAAAGAACGAGAAGAAGTATACCAGCATGCATAAGTGAGGAATGAGATACTTTGAAGCGAAGAACATTAACTTTCTTTAAAGCCTCAATGACGTTTTCTTTGCGGAACAACCCCTTAATCCTCATAACTAGGGACCTTCTTTTCGTAAACAATTCGAAGAACCCTTTTATTTCTCTTGCGGTTTGCTGAAAACAATTGTAGCTCAATGAAATAGGAAGTTTTGAAGACTTTAAAAGAGGAGTGAAAGTTGACCCTTTCTGGGCATCTTACTTAAATTATTTAAGTCCATCATGTATCAATGACGTAGGGGCATAGATTATTGGTATCTTTACGTCCGGGGGCTCGAATCGCACGAGGCGCAACTTACTTATTCGCTCAAGGAGTATTTGCTACCATCATCAGTGTAATATATTTCGTGTTTTTAGTCGGAATTCCTGAAACTAGGCTTCCGCCTCCTCCAGAACCCCACGTAGGCATTTACTTCATTCTAAGCTTTACCTTGACATTAGTTCAAATCGTTGGAACTTTTGCTTTTCAGTATGCCTCAGCAAGATACATTTCCAAATATATTGCAGAAGGGGACTTGGAGCAGGCAAGATCCATAGTTAGCAGAGTTTTACAGATAACGCTACTGTCTTCTCTGTTGTTCTCTGCATCCCTTCTCATTTTCGCAGAACAAATATCATTGGTGATGACTGGTAGCATCGAATGGACACCGTTATTTCGAATCTTAGCAGTTACATGCTTTTTCGCGATTCTTTTTCCGCAAATGTTAGGATTCTTGCAGGGCTTACAGAAAATGAGGGAGTTGGCTGCAACAAGCTTTATTCATACTACCACACAGTACCTTTTGGGTATATTCCTACTATATATTGGCTTAGGGCTCTTCGGTGTTCTTTATGGATGGTTGATGGGGCTCATTTTCTCTTCTCTTTTTGGCTTGATCCTAACGGCCAAATTCCTCGGCATTTTCGGAAAATCCCATCCAATGAAGCCTCTCATCAAGTTCTCTTATCCCCTTTACATCTCTAGCATTCTCGGGTACGTAGCAAGCTGGGTAGACCAACTATTCATTCTAATTTATGGGGGAGAGGCCACTCTTGGCGTTTACGGTTGGGCAGTCAAGGCTGCCATTATTCCAAGTTTAATTATATCCTCAATAATAACTTCACTCTTTCCTCAGCTTTCGGAGTTATACACCAGATATGGGAGAGACACATTACGAAGGGCTTTCACCACATCGTCCCGATATGCGGTTCTAGTGGGGTTTCCAATGTTTGTCGGACTCGCAGCCCTCGCAAATCCCGCAATGGCTATCTTCGCAGGCCCAGAATATTCTGAGGCTGCGATGCCGCTTACTATTATTTGTTTATCTATGCTTTTTCCAACCTTGGGTATCGCCATCAGCTCAATGCTTATGGCTATTGAACGTACAAAAACCGAATCGATGGTGACTTTTGCTTCCATATTTTCTAATACTGTTGTGAGTTACATTGGCTTAGCTTACCTTAACTTAGGTATGGTTGGTGCTGCATTGGCAAGGCTTATTGCTTCTTGCGTATCTTTCGGACTTGGTGTCTGTGCGCTAAAAAGAAATCTCGACATCACTTTTGATTGGGAAGTGTTATGGAAGGCTTCACTTGCTTGCATCAGTATGGTAGGAATGGTTTTTCTAGTTAGTGTTTTCGAGAAGATCATCTCACAACTATACCTATTTCCAATTTATATAATCCTCGGTGCAGTCACTTATTTCCTGTCATTAGTTGTCTTGAAAGCCATCAAAAAACAGGATGTAGAACTGATTCATGATTACCTCCCTGGAAGATTTAAGCGAGTAGCTATTTGGATAGGTCGCCTCGCATCTATAGAGTAACTTTGGGAACAACTCGTGATGAAAGGAAATCTTAAGGAGCATCTTGCAGACACCCTTACGCGTGAGGAACTTGAATTTCTCTACAAATCCTATGATATTATTGGTGACATTGCCGTTGTAAAGGTTCCAGAACCCCTAAAAAAGCACA